>Ga0247727_10014041_pt1 | contig 13380 bp, 15 predicted proteins | sample WisWelCaveWW1625_FD_202498 | JGI IMG/M metagenome (GOLD analysis project Ga0247727, IMG submission 202498) | Biofilm microbial communities from Wishing Well Cave, Virginia, United States - WW16-25 | ecosystem: Environmental > Aquatic > Deep subsurface > Groundwater > Cave microbial mat | place... | reverse complement strand
AATGTAGGAATTGCGGAGGCCAACTTGGTTTCTGTTGCCGCAGGTCTTGCTGTAGAAGGAAAGATTCCATTTGCAAGTACATATGCAATTTTTCTACCAGGAAGATGCGTTGATCAAATTAGAAATGCAATCGCATATCCATCACGTGATGAAAAAAAGGGATTAAATGTAAAGATGGTAGTTTCGCATGGTGGATTAAGTGTTGGCGCAGATGGTGGTTCGCATCAACAAATAGAAGACATTGCCATCATGCGAGTAATTCCAAATGTCAAAGTTATGATTCCAGCTGATACTGTTACAGTTTCAAAACTTGTTTGGATAATGTCACAAACATATGGCCCGTTTTACATGCGAATGGCAAGATCAAAAACTCCGGTCGTGCATTCAGAAGCCCAATACTTTGAGATTGGAAAAGGAATTGTTTTGCGTGATGGTTTAGATTGTACTATTGCTGCGTGTGGAATTACTGTGCAGATGGCACTAGAGGCAGCAGATGCTCTCAAGCAAGAAGGGATATCATGCCGTGTCTTAGACTTGTTCTCAATAAAACCGATAGACTCTTCTCTCATTGAAAAAGCAGCTCGTGAGACGGGCGGTATTGTAACCTGTGAAGAACACAACACCATGGCAGGTTTTGGTTCAGCAGTAGCGGAGGTAGTTACTGATACATATCCTGTACCAATGAGACGAATTGGAGTACAGGATAAATTTGGTGAGTCAGCGTGGGACAACGAAATTCCACTATTGCTTGCAAAACATGGTATGACATCAATTAATATAGCTAATTCAGTAAAAGACATTAGGAGTAAATCCAGATGAAAATATTCCTTGATACTGCAAACATTGCGTCAATCAAGCTTTACAATGACATGGGTTTAGTTGATGGTATAACAACAAACCCCTCCCTTTTGGCAAAAGAAGGCGGTGATCCACAAAAAATAATGGAAGAAATTGTTAGAATAGTAAAAGGTGATGTCAGTCTAGAAGTTATTGCAACAGATACTTCTGGAATGGTTGAAGAAGGAAGACGACTGCGAAAGTATGGAAAAAACGTAGTTGTAAAGTGTCCACTGACTCCAGACGGTTTGAAAGCTTGCAGAATTTTAACAGATGAAGGAATACCAGTAAACGTTACTCTGTGTTTTTCGTCAAACCAAGCAATTTTGGCTGCAAAATCTGGAGCAAAATACGTCAGTCCCTTTATTGGAAGACTAGATGATGTAGGTCAAGACGGAATGAGTTTAATAAAAGAAATTCGTGAAATTTTCAAGAACTATCAATATGGTACTCAGATCTTAGTTGCAAGTATAAGACACATAATGCACGTTGTTGAAGCTGGAAAGATTGGTGCAGATGTAGTAACACTCCCTCCAGACATTTTAGGAAAGATGCTAAAACACCCGCTCACCGATATTGGTATTAAGAACTTTTTAGCTGACTGGGAAAAACTAAAGAAAGAAAATCCAAGCATTAGAACATAGACAATATTGAGAGTATTGATTCGAAAATTATGAATGAACCTGTACCTTCATCGATAAACTCATTTTTGTACCATGATAACCTTAATGTCTTCCTATGAATTGATACCTATGTTCTTCATCAAACAATTCTGATTTTATATCATTTTCCTTTACTTTTGTACCTAAACTCACATCAAAAAACCCAAGACTGCCTTTGTATGGGATTGGAATTCTTAGTTGACGTGGTTTTCTAAGTAAAAATCCATATCTATGTCGTAAAAACTCCTCTGTGGCAAAATGCTTCTTGGAATCTGATTCTAATTCAGCAACTGAATTGTATGTTTTAACATCATAGATCTCAACTTTACCTATAATAACTCCAGTCAACAGCTTTGCTTCATCAATTCCCAGTTTTTTGCATGCATCTTTTTTTATCTTAAATGGAGCATGGACTAGAAATTCTCCACGATATTTTGTATTCCATGTTCTAAGTTCAATTGTTTTTTTACCTTGAATTATAAGATCAGCATAAGGCTGTGATACTGACAAACATTTCATTCTAATTTCTTCCTAAAACATTTAGAACTCTATTTGGTATGTCATTTAATCTACTAACTGCAAGAGTATTTTCATACCTAAGATGTTTTAGATTACTTGCAATTATTGTTGATATCAATGGACTTGGACCCACTCCAATTGCAACCATCTTTATACCTAAAAGCTTGAATGTATTTACCATTGCACGAACTGCATCAGGATCAGACGGTTCTCCATCAGACAAAGTAAGGAATATGTCTGGTTTTTTTGAGCGTATCATTGGAAGCATCAGTGAATAAACTTCCGCTAGTGGAGTGCCACCATTTGCTTTTATCTGGGCTAATCTTTTTGCAGCGATGTTATTCCACTTGATATTTTCCGGTTTGATTAGCCAGCATGTTACTTGTTTCTGTTCTGTATTAAACGCATAAACTGAGAATTTTACTTTTAAAAACGCGAGTACTTCACATAAGGCCAAGGTTGCTTTTTTGTATTGTACTTGCTCGTTGGCTATGCTTGAGGAATGGTCAAGCAATATGACGATTCTTGTTTTTATTGTAATCTTTTTGTCTGTAAGAAACGGGCTGTGTCCCTCAATGTAGGTTTCTTCGTCAAACTCATCACCCATGCTTACATGTTGTTCTTTCCAACCTGTCTTCCATTCCTTGAATTTAGCTTTTAGATTGTTTACAAGATCTGTATCATAGATCTTTGTTTCATCAACATTCATGGAACTAGGAACGCTAATCCCAATGTTTTCAGCACTCAGTCCTCTATTTTCATTTATTTGATTCTCTTCTAGTAATACCTTGAACTCTTCAAAAACTGTCTTTCCTTCAGCTATTCGCTTCGGATCAAGATCCCCAAAATCACTTTCACGGAATTTTGCTATCTTTCCAAGCGTCTTTATAAAATCCTCTTCTGATATTGCAATACCGCTACCAATCTTTGGTACTGACAACGGAATTGTTATCAACGCATCTAATTCTAAAATTTTAATAATCTCTGGAATCTTTTTCTCAAGCCATTCTGTATCATGATTCTTTTCTAATGATTCTTTAACAACTTCTTTTGCAAATTCCGTAGCTTTTACAATTTTGTCAAACTGACTCGGATTAACTTCACCTTTAATATCGCCCATCAAAAAATACTGAGAAAATGCTTCTACTACTCTAGTTTTTCCATAAAGCAAGTTCAAAAGAGGTCTGTAAAGCCAAGCAAAACCAGAACTGAATATTATCTCCTCATCCATTCCATGCCATTGTCTTCTACCCATGGTTTCAATTCGGCTTGTTTCAAGAGTATTAAGTAAAAAACCAAAAGCATGATCATTGCTTAGGATTTTTGTACAATGTTTTACTCTCATTGCTTCATACCACAAGGCAGTCCTAAACTGTCTGTATTTTTGAAAGTCAGTTCCAAAGTAATGAACCAAAGGAAACATGACTATCTTGTTTTCTTTTAATTTTGTCTGGACTTCTTTTTGTTCACTAATTCCTACTGAAATATTCTTTTCAGACCATCTTCGTACAAGGAAAGTAGCAATCTCAAGTAACGTGTCGTTTCTAAGATGTAGTGACTGCATCAGTTACCAAACATTGACGTTATGATGTCGCTGACTTTTTGATACTCGACATTACCCCATTGTGAATATATATTTGCAAAGACAATATCTGCGGCGTGTCTTGATTTTATACCAGACTCAAGGAGCTTGCCAAATGCTATTGTTTCTCGTAAGCTTGGCGAATAATATAATTCCTCTACTGCGGCAGCTTGTCGTAACAAATTTGCAAGCTTGATTCCTTGCAAAAGTTCTTTGTCATTTGGTCCAGAAACATATTTTTTAACGATTTGTAATTCAATCTCTTCTGGTGGATATTCTAATCTTATTCTTACGGGGAATCTACTGAGAATCTGTGGAGGAAGTTCTTTTGTTCCTACATGTGTTAATGGATTAATTGTTGCAACAACAAACCAATCACTGTTTGCCTGGATTAATTCCCCGCCTGATTCTTTTAGAACAATCTGTCTCCTATCATCTAACGCTTCATCTAATCTTAACAAAACATCTGCTTCGGCTGCATTTATCTCATCAAGATAGAGCATGTTTCCCTCTCTCATTGATTTTACCAATATGCCTTCATCAAAACCAATGGAACCGTTTTCCAAACTTTTCGAACCTACTAGATGACTCTCACGTGTTCTCAAGCTAAAGTTTACCGATTCAAGTTTGACGCCTTTTTTTGCTGCAAACTCACGAACAAGGGTTGTCTTTCCAGTACCTTTTGGACCTATAATTAATACAAATAAATCTGATTCGTATGCCTTGTCTAAAATCTCAAAGGAATTATTCCAATCTATGTAAAGAGATTCTGCAAGCAATGCTTTTTGGAGTGTGTGACCTTAATTTAAAAATAGTCTTGTGGCTGCAACACATCATGCTTCTGAAATGGTTTAACTCTTAATTTTTGCAAAAGACTCGTCTAAAATCTTATGTAGAGTGTGATGCCATGCATCATATCCATCTGGGGTCTTGGGGAAATTGTAATAATGTTCTGTCAAAATCTTGTTTTGTTGTGCAGTGAATCTCAAACCATCTGCAAGTTGTTTGTTTAACGCACCGCGGATCATCATTCCAAGTTTCCCAACAGTTCCAAAATCTGGATGTTCGCCTCTACTTATGGCTTCAACATCCAAATTTGACAAAAAGTGTTTCATTCCATAGTTTATTTGCTCATTGGTAAGTGTCTGCAATAATCTTCTAAATACTTCAAGTCCTGCAGTTTTGTATCCATAATCATTTATGAAATCAATATTGTATTGCCATAATCCTTTCTCACTAACATCGTTTGCTTCAATTGCAGCTACCGCGTCTCTTCCGATTATTGTAGCAGCAACAATTGCGGGACCAATTCCGCCGGCATCAAGTGGTTTTGGCATCCACGCGGAGTCTCCTACCAACATGAATCCATTTGCTACAAGACAGTCATTTTGTCTTCTTACAGAAACCTGCCATGTACCGGTAGCATTGGCAGAATCACTTGGATTGTCTGAGAGTCGTGGGTTTTTGATTGCTTTATTGATTTTAACATAATCATTTATCAATTTCACCACATCGTCTTTCTTACCTAGCCTCTCGTTTCTTCTCTGTAATTCTTTTTGTTGAACTCCTAAACCTATGTTTACCTTATTCTTACCCTTTGGAAACACCCATGCATATCCACCAGGTGCGATGTCTTGATCTAAATGTATGATGCAATAATCAGGATCAAAATCTGTCTTATCTTCTATTCCTTCTTCAAACTTCATTATGTGTCTTCCAGTAGCTTCTAAATCATTGCGATCTATCTTTCTCTCTATTTTTGATTTGATGGACAAACCATTTCGCAACATTGACGCAACTCCTGTTGCATCAATTACTATCTTTGCAGTTTTCTTGTATGGTTGGTTTGTTAACAGATCTGTTCCTTCTACACCCACCACGGAATCATTTTCATAAAGTAAATTTCTCAGAGCAACAGAGAATTGTAAATTGACTCCCATATTTTTAGAATCTCGAAGCTGACGTTTTGGAAGTTCTTGTCTATTAAGCATAAACCCTTCTCCATCAAATGGGATTGAAGTTTCTCTATCTGGGGAAAATGCCATGACTCCTTTTACGGGATGCTCAATCTCTGGATTTCCCCATGATATCTTAATTCTCTCTGTCATGTAGTCGACTGTGTTTTTTCCAACTGCATCTCCGCAGATCCATCCACTGATTGTTTTTTTACCAACAGTTGGTTCGGGATTTCTATCAATTACAAGAATCGATAATCTTTGTTTAGAATAAAATGCAGCCGATTGGGCTGCGATCATGCCGGCTAGTCCTCCTCCAGCTACTATTATATCGTAATCTATTTTCACAGCCAAAAAACAGGATCTACTCTATTTAAAAGAACCGTGTAATAACAGATCACAATTTTTTGGGTCAGTTCGTCGCGGCTTCTTCACAGCAAATGCTCAGACTGGAGCGGCAAACCCTCATCCCCAATGTTTTTGGGGTCGGAATACTATTAAACGCTCCTTTGTAATGACTTAAGAGTTCCCGATACTGTGATTATTTTACATTCTTTTTTAATCTCTGATATCACCTGAGAAAGATTAGCAAGCTTACATGAAACTACAATATATCCATCTTGATTTGAGATTAACTTAATGTTAGAAATCTTTTCAATATTTGCATTGTCTAATCTTAGTAGAATGTATCTTTTTTTCTGTTTCAAGACTTTAAAAGATCCCTGTAATTCTTGACAAGATCACTTTTTTTGTACACCGGCATAGAAATTTTTATTTTCATGGCCTCATTTTGCTGAATGTTAATAGTTTTTCTTATTATGTCTTGTTTACTAATTCGTAAAAATAACGACGAATCTTCAAAATGCATGTCTATGTTATAAAAAAAATCATTCATCTGAACTTTCGAAATTTTTGAAGTTACCTTTTGAATAAACTCTTGTGCTCTTTTTTTTGTTAATTTTGTTTTTAACAGTAAAATTAGATTTCCAAAATGGCCTACAAGTCTTTCTTCAGTAAACTCATCTTCATTTATTTCAAACATCGCAAATATGGAATCTAGGATCTTTTTTCTATCTTCAGTAGTATGTATGATGACTTCTACAGTAATCTCTAGATGATTTACCATATCATTTAGAATCTATATGAATAATAAATCTATTAGGCTTGTAGCAATGCAATCTCAGCTTCAGCTGTTCTGATTATCTTTGCTTTTTCAATACCTACGTGTCTCACATGAATTATTTTCTTAACTGCTGCCATTATGTCAGAATTTATCTTTCCAAAAGCAGTAGCTTGGACAAATTGTTCTATTGTCATTTCTGGAATTGTTTTTAACATTACATCTCGTGCGATTAATCTAAGTGCATGTTTGCGAGACGTGTTGAGTTTCTTTTGTGTAAGTGCGATAATTTTAATTCTGAAAATATAACCATCCTTTGTCTTGTAATCACCTATGAAATTAATCAAAGAAGAACCACGTCTTACAAGACTTCGTAGAAATTCTTTTGCATATTCATATCTCTTGAAAATGGTTGTAGCAGTATCTCCTTCAACCTTGTTTATCTGGAAATATAGTTTGTATTGATGTTGTGAAGGATCACCTTTTATGATGTCAAATAAAGTAATTTCAATTACACGACCTATGGCACTTGCATCATCAGTAATTGGAATGTAAGCTACTGGAACATTGTTAAACGCAGAAGGAGCAAGTACTGTTACCCATTTTTTCTCTCTCCACTTGTCCTTTATTCTTGCAGTCTTTTGACGTGCCAACTATGATCGACGTTTGAAGCCAAAATATAAGTTGTACGACTTTTAGATAGTGGCTTTACCAACATATTTCTGTAAAATCTTTGGAACTACAACATGCCCATCTTTTGTCTGAAAATTTTCTAATATTGAGACTAGGGTTCTAGATGTGGCTACTAGTGTACTGTTCATTGTGTGAAGATATTGTGGTTGATCATTTGTTCTGTCACGAAATCTAATCTTTAGTCGTCTTGCCTGAAAATCAAGACAATTAGAGCATGAAACAATCTCGCGATAGCTATTCTGTCCTGCCATCCATGCTTCAAGATCATAAGTCTTTGCAGAAATTTTTCCAAGATCACCACTTGACAAGACCATTATTCTATATGGAATCTCAAGCTTTTGATAAAATTCTTCTACAACAGTTAACATTTGTTCATGCTCTTTCCAGGATTCTTCTGGTCTTGAAAAAATGAACTGTTCAACCTTTTCAAACTGATGAACACGAAAGATTCCTTTCTGATCTCTTCCATGTGCACCAGCTTCTTTTCTAAAACAAGGACTCACACCGGCATATCTCATTGGTAAATTCTTTCCTTCTAAAATTTCATCAGAGTGCATCGATGCTACTGCATGCTCTGATGTTCCAATAAGATATAGATCATCTCCTTCAATTTTGTAAATTACATCTTCAAAATCATTTGCAATGATAGCTCCTTCCATTGAACTACGATTTATCATATAAGGTGTTTGAATAGGAGTATAGTTTTTTTCAGAAAGAAAATCTAGGGCATAGTGTATTAGTGCTTGATTTAGCTTGACAAGATCATTTTTCAAGTAATAAAATCTAGCACCAGCTACTTTTGCAGCTCTTTCCAAGTCAATAAGATCAAGATTCTGTGATATGTCTATGTGATCTTTTATTTTAAAATCAAATTGAGGTATTTTTCCCCATCTTCTTAATTCCTTATTTGCAGTTTCATCTTTTCCAATTGGAACCGACTCGTGGATAAGATTTGGCAATGTAAGTGCAAGTTTAGTATATTCAGATTCTGTCTTGGTTTGAATGGCCTCTAGTCCAGAAAGCGTTTCAGAAACTTGTCTCATCTGGTCTATGAGAGGTGTTGCATCTTGGTCTATCTTTTTTTTCTGTGCAATTTCTAAAGCGATGTCGTTTTTTTTCTTGCGTAAATCATCTGTTTTGATGATTAATTCTCTTCTTTCCTTGTCTAATTTTATTAAATCATCAAGTGAAAAATTAACAGCTCTTTCTCTGAGCATCTTTCTTATTATTTCTGGATTTTCTCGAAGAATTTTTGGATCAAGCATCAGCTAGTCACTCTAAGTACAACTTGGGTTTGTTCAAGGACTTCATCAATAGTAGAGATCAAACTTCGTATATTTCCCTTACCTTGAAAAGTAAAGACAAGTGAGTTGTCAACATTTTCAATCTGAAATGAAAGATTTTCTGGGAAATCTACATTATCTGGCTCCAATGCTTTTCTAATAGAATTGACCTTTTGTGGCGTTAGATTATTTAGAATGACTTGAACCCTGCATTGTAGTGACATTTTCTTCCAAACAATCTAAAAACTCGTCTAATTTGTCTTTAGTTATTCTGGCTCCAGCAGCAGCATCATGGCCTCCACCAACTCCAGAAACTTTAGTAGCACATGATCTCATCAACAAACCAAGATTGACTTCAGACTTGCATCCAGTAGATTTTCTAGATGAAAATTTGATTGTTCCTTCGTCACCATTTGTTCTAAGTATGATTATTTTTCCAGTATTTTTTTGTGAGCCGCCTAGCAATGAAGAAACTGCACCAGTCATATTTTCTGGTACCAATCCATCACCATTTACCATGACATATTGACCATTGTCTACAACTCTCCAGCGTTCACTTGCAAGTGTATTCATGTATGTTCTCAACAATGTGCGATATTCTAGCAGTATGCTTTCCCCTTCTTCAAGCATCTTTGTCCTGTCTCCAATACAAATGGCAATCCCAACTCCGGCCTTGCGAATTCTTCCACAAGAGTTTAGCATGGTAGAAAATTCTCTTGCATCACGCAAGAAACTACGTTTATCTTCACCAGAAAGTGTGTAAGTGTATCCCACAAGTTCATCCATTATATCAGTTGCATTTTTAGTCGATGTAAATTTTGAAATGACTTCAAGCAAATTTCTTTTTTCATCTTCTGTGAGTTCAGCTGGGACACGCCATCTGCTACCATCTTTTAATTTAATTCCTGAAGAATTCAGCAAAGAAAGGCAAGTATCACGATTCCATGTGAGGCCTTCAATAAAAGGATGTGATGTAAACGCTAATGCATCAGGAAGTGATCGAGTTTCTCTACCTACTAGCAATATGTCAAGATCAATTTCTACTTGACCATTTTTCTTGGCAGTGGTAGCAATCTCTAAATTAATCCCTGTAAATGACTTTTTTTCTCCCTGATCCTGTCTATCACCTAATGCTGAAACTACCGCAATCCAAGCAAGATCTGTATTTTCTTTATGCAAAGCTTTTGAAACTAAATAACACATTCCGCCTGCAGAAACTTCACGACCTCCATCTATGTTATACTTCCACGCATTGATCACCCGTTCATCATCAAATTCCTCTTTTGGGATTTGATGATGATCAACAACAATCCAGTTGTCATCTAATGTTGTGTCAAGATCTTTTGCAAATCCACCACCAAGATCTGTTATGATGTGAAGATCACGAGAATCATTTTTAAGCTTCTCAATCAAATTCTTGCTACACTCATTTACCGTACGTACTGTGCACCTAGCTCCTGATCTTATAAGGGATTTTGTAACAATGCTTCCGGATGTAATTCCATCACAATCCAAGTGAGTTATTACAGAGATGTTCTTGCCAGCTTTTATGCAGTCAGAAACTTTGTCATGAAAATATGATAAAGCGCTATCCAAATTATTTGCCATTACTCAAGTTGAGCAATGACTGACTTATATTTCCAAGTTTTGGGTATGCGGCCAATTTTCTTATAATATGATGATAATCTGTGCACTTTGGCTTCTAGCAATTCAAGGGAACGAATGTTTCTCCTATCAGATGTGTGTGTTTTAAGATGCTTTTGTAATCCAAGTGCTTTTCTAACAATATTGTTTAGGTCTTCTGGCATTTCCTGTTTGATTCCTTTCTGTTCAAGGATCTCAGTTATCGATTTTTTTGTTATTGATCTTACTAATGGGATTGCATATTGATCACGAAGTTTTACTCCTATTTCGCTTGTTGTAAGGCCATCTTTCGCATATTTTAGAATGAGCTCCTCGATTTCTTGGGTATTTTGTTTTACCCATTTTGTAGAACTTGGAGTAATGGGTCTAATCGAATGAGATTGACCATGCCTGTGTGAATGTAGTCGTCCCATACGTCGCTTGGTCTAAGGGCAAAACATAAACGTTACTTCAATTCTGGAAAATTTTTGATAATTGACAAAAAAGTTAAATATCAAAGCAAGTCACTCTGTGTCTAGGTGCATGATATGAATAAACCTATAGTAATTGGCGCAACCATACTGGCACTCTTTGCTGCATCTACCTTCCTTCCAATGGCAGCTGCTCAATATGCAGGAGTTGGCGGAGGAGGACAGACAACCTTAGAGGAACAGTTAGCGCTTGCCAAAGCAAAAGTAAAGGCCGCAGCAGATAATCCCGCAACAGGTTCTGGTACTCCCTACCTTGACGCAAGTGGTGTCATTGGTGGGTCTGTAATCGTAGGCGCGGTATTTGGCGGAATTGCAATCGCCTTTATTCTAAAAGGCAGAAGTGGCAGATTCGCAAAAGCAAAATAAACTTTTTTCCCTTTTATTATTTTTAATAGTGATAACTGTAAATATCATATCTGATTGAGACAGAAATGTATATATCATACATAAAATGTTTTCATACATGATGAGCGCTATATTCGGTTTGCTCGTAGGAATTCTATCCAACTTTGCAGGCCAGATAGGTCCAGCATATGACCCACTCTTCTATGACGTGATGGTCTACATATTTGGAACTATCATGTTTGCAGTATTCATACTTGGAATCATCGCATTCTGGATGAGAGTACATGGTTTGGGTGGCGATACACGAGAAAGATGGGTTTCTGAACTAGACAAACACTTCGAGAAAGAAGGTATTGGTCTGATACCAGACAACGGTAAATACTGGTAAACCTCCAAAAATCTTTTTCCTTATTTTTCATTTCTATCCTTAATTTTGATTATCAGACTTGAAATTATTTTGACTTAGGTTCCTGGTGGTAGAAAGTCATGTTCCTTTGTAGTATCAGCGCTCTTGGTTACAAACTCTGCTTTGTAATGATTACCATTTACTAATTTGGCATGAATGTAGTCTGGTGTCTCTACACCATTTACCAAAATCCTTGATTTGGACTCATCCATATCTCGCATAGGAAATCCATCTTTATGGTAGGTGGTCCAAGTCCACAAAAAGTGGCCTATTTCAAAAGGATATTCTTTTTCCCACTCTGCATAAACCACTCCATCATTTGAAAGTGTGTAAAGAGAATGTATGCATCCGGGGTTTCTACCAATATTTGCAGGTATCTCTGCCTTTTCACCGTTAACTATGATTTCTACCGTTGCAGAAATTTTGTACTTGATATCATGATTATCAATACATTGTTTTAATGGATTGTCAACATTAAATTGATTTTGTATTGCTGTACTTGCCAATCCTATGGATATTGCTATGCCTGCAGTTATGGCAAGAAATCGTAGGGTTTGCTTGCGTTTTGCAGGATCACCCATTCCGGGCCAAATCATAAGACTCTTCTGACAGCTTTAGTTATATTGATTTTGCCTTTTGACAAATATGCTGGTTTGAATATGTTAAACAGAAACTAGTATATCGCTGAGTTTGACAATTAAGAAAATGAAAAGGGGAGAGGGTTTTAGATCACTTGCCACGGTCTGGTTGCAAATGTAACTACATAACCAACTGCTATGATTATAGACTGATATGCAATGTTTGCATATGGAATTGGTTTTACTATCATTTCACCATCGACCACGACTGTTTGTCCTGGACCAAGTCCTGGACCAATTGACGCAACGTTAAGCTGTGTGTGCACATGATAAACTCCTGGCTCAAGTGCTTTGACTACAAGTGTATAGTCTACCACACCGTTTCCTGGAATATCAATGACATTGCCCGGAGGATCTCGTGATATGAATTCCCATCTGTTACCGGCGTTTGTTGATTCAGCGAATACAGAAAGCCAACCTCTTAGGTCTCGTTGTATCAGGCTTATCAAAGTACCTTTTACTGTGATAGTTTCTCCAGTGTTTAGAGATTGTCTTGAAAAGGTCTCGTCTTCGATTCTAACGAAACGACTCTGGAGCTGTGCCTGTACACCATGTGCTTCTGCCTGTTGTAGCATTTGACCTATTGTTGGTCCTACTGCTCCCAATGCAACAATCACACCAAGTGCTGCTACGATTAGTTTTTTATTTATCATAGTCATCCGTAACTATTCCATGACAGAAAGACCAATGATATATGTTTTACCCTGGTTGTCAGTATCGGAATAATATCTTGAGGGAAAAAATACGATAATCACCAATGATTAACATCATAAAGGTATTTCTTATTGTTGCGTTTTTTAGATATTATGTAGAGTTTTTACAAAAATTTTTACAATAATACTATGTATACATAAATAAAATAAAGTAAAAAAGCCTACTTGCGCAGTTCATGCTTTATATATAGAACAAACGTCAAATGCAACATGGCACAAATGCCGGCACTGATTCCAAAAGAAGTCGAGATCCAAAGACTAAAAAAGATTTGGATGATCGTCATCACAATGGGATCTGTAGCTGCATCCGTGGAAGTCGACAACTTTGTCGATGGTTCACTGCATCAAACTTCTATCAGAGATAGTGCATTTACGCCGGCACACTGGTGGCTCTATAGCCACTTTGTAGCACTACCATTAGGTTGGGGTGCTGTCTCAATTTATGATAGAAAGGTACCAATTCTAAGGGGTCCAAACAACTCCATGAACACTGGTCTGAAGATGACCATTCTA
>Ga0247727_10014040_pt1 | contig 13381 bp, 15 predicted proteins | sample WisWelCaveWW1625_FD_202498 | JGI IMG/M metagenome (GOLD analysis project Ga0247727, IMG submission 202498) | Biofilm microbial communities from Wishing Well Cave, Virginia, United States - WW16-25 | ecosystem: Environmental > Aquatic > Deep subsurface > Groundwater > Cave microbial mat | place... | reverse complement strand
CGCTTTATTGGGTTGTCAGATACAAAAAATTTAGTTTGGCACAGACAATAGAAGAGGTCAAAAAATCAAAAGATATTAACTTGTTACGGCTGAAAGACCAACTGTGGATTTATAATGAGTGAAAAACGATAGCACATAATATATAAGCTGCTATCAGATAGAGAGGCTTTCATGCAAAAGTATAATCACAATTTATCTTTAAGTGTCCTTACCATTTTTCTTGGAGCTTGTGCTCATAACACATCGAACCGTCCTATTTTGTTGGGTGAGTTTGGCAATCCAGATCACACTTTGCATGAGGCACACAGCAAACAATACATGGTTGCCTCTCAAGGAGAGGCCACAAGCCTGGCAGCTCGAGAAATGTTTGAGCTCGGTGGAAATATCATAGACGCAGCTGTCGCTGCCTCCTTTACCATTGCCGTTGAAAGACCACAGTCAACAGGGATAGGCGGCGGCGGGTTCATGCTGATTCATTGGGCTGACACGGGTAATGTGCTTGCCCTAGACTTTCGAGAGAAAGCGCCTATCAAAGCCAAAGAAACGATGTTTCAGGATCCAAAAGGAGAAGTCATCCCTAACCTCTCCTCTCAAGGGATCTTGGCATCTGCTGTCCCAGGAATGGTCGCAGGAACCCTCACAATCCATGACAAATATGGAAAATTATCTCGACAACAGATTCTCGCCCCAGCGATCCGTTTGGCAGAAGAAGGAGTTCGAGTTTATCCTCACCTTGCCAAAGCCATTGATGTAAACAAGGAGCTGCTCAAAAAGTTCCCCGCTTCCAAGGCACTGTTTCTAAAGCCAGATGGTGAACCATACCAAGAAGGAGAACTTTTAAAACAGAAAGACTTGGCAAAAACCTTAAGAACGATCGCTGAGCAAGGTAAGGACGGTTTTTACAAAGGGTGGGTTGCACAAGCCATTCTTGACCAACAAAAAACTTTGGGAGGATTGATCACTGCGCAGGACCTGGACAATTATGAAGTGAAATTCAGAGAGCCTGTAAAAAGCACCTATAAAGGTTACGACATATACTCCATGCCACCACCAAGTTCTGGCGGAATTCATGTGATTGAAATTCTCAATATCTTGGAAAATGACAATTTGGGACAATTTCGGCCGTACGAAGCGCAAAATATCCACCGTACGGCTGCAGCCATGCAGTTAGCTTTTGCAGATCGCGCAAAATATCTCGGTGATGTAGATTTCGTGAATGTTCCCATCTCAGGTTTGATCGATAAGTCTTATGCAAAGACCTTAAGAAAAACCATCGTCGCTCATCAAGCCAAAGGCGAAAAGGAAGTGAAAACAACGGATCCATTTAAGTACGAGTCCAAAGAGACTACTCATTTTACGATTGCTGATGCCCAAGGCAATGTCGTTAGTTCAACACAGACCATCAATGGATGGCTTGGCTCAGGAGTCGTTGTTCCTCAAGCTGGTTTCGTGATGAACAATCAAATGGATGACTTTTCTGCCAGACCAGGGGTTCCCAATAAACTTGGAGTGATTGGTGGAAAAGAAAATGCCATCGCGCCTCAAAAACGACCGTTAAGCAGCATGTCTCCTACTATTGTTACAAAAGCTGGGAAACCAGTGCTAGCGCTTGGCTCACCCTCTGGCCCACAGATTATCACCTGTGTTACCCTAACGGTTTTAAATTATATTGAGTACAAGATCCCGTTATATGAATCGGTCAGCGCCTTACGTTATCATCATCAGTGGCTGCCTAATGAATTAATCGTAGAAGATCCTGGGCTTCCCAAAGAGACCACGACGGAACTTGAAAAGATGGGTTACAACGTTTCCCGAAAGGGGATCGGTTGTAAGGTGCAGGCAGTGGCCTTTGAAGGCGATCAACTTCATGGCGTTTCAGATCCCCGTGAAGAGGGTTTAGCGATCGGAGAAAACCTAGGGCAAAAGCGTCAGAATAAACGTGCGAATGCTCCAGTGCGAGCGGATTAAACTTTAAAAGGATAAATAATTTTTACCCTAATTGCTGTACAAAGCTGTTATCTGACGAATTTGTATTGGTTGTATATAATGATGCGTTCACGTGGACAAAGGGAAAATACCTTCTGCCTTAGAGCGGGATTTGCCAGAGTACAAGATCGAATCAGTGCTTGGCAGTGGAGCAACTTCTACCGTTTACCGGGCGGTACAGATTTCACTGGGGCGATTTGTAGCGATCAAGCGGTTTGACCCCTCCACATTCCTTCCAAAATCAATCAGTGAACGATTTGAGCGCGAAGCAGCGATTTGGTCTCACTTGAGTCATGAAAATTTAATCCATTTATACGATTATCGGCTTACGGAGAGTGCCCGATATATTATTTTGGAATATTGCCACGGTATCGAACTCCGTGAGGTCACTGAAAGAATCATCGCCCTTCCTCCAACTGTTGTTGCAGCCACTGCCTACCAGGTGCTTTGCGCGCTCGAATATCTTCACCTATACAGTATCGTTCATCGAGATCTAAAACCGGCCAACATCTTTCTGACCAGTTTGGGTGTTATAAAGGTCATGGATTTTGGGATCTCTCTTTGCCCCGAGTTGGAACCGATCACAGGGCCAGGACAGGTCATCGGAACCCCCGCATATATGTCCCCTGAACAAGCTACAGGTAAAGGGGTAGACAAACGAAGCGATTTTTTCTCTCTCGGAGCTGTCTTGTATGAGCTCCTGGAAGGAGTCAAACCGTTTAACGCCACAAGTTTAGAACAAATGTCCCAGGATCCAAATTATTGGAAGTTTAAAAAACTATCGCGCTCTTATCCATCGGTTCTTCGAACAATGATCCACACCTGTCTTGAAAAGAAACCTCAGAAACGGAAGATGGTTATTCCTAAACAAAAACAATGGCTCGAAAAATATCTGCAGAAAAACAGAATTCGAGATCCAAGAGAACATATCCAAGGTTTCTTACATGAGCGTCGATTAGTATCTAAGGTGCATTCCCTATTTTGGATCGATGCCATCAAAGAAACGACAGACGGCCCACTTGGAACTACGTTTTCTCAATTGTTGCCTTTGGCAAGAGCCCGTCGAGAACAACGCACAACTCGAGCCTGGCTACTGACTGCGCTTTTGTTTTCCATTTTGATCGGCCTGCATATGGGACCCCCTTACCTTCGCCCTGATTGGAAAACATTCGGAAGCTTTCTCATAGAACTCATTCAAAAGGCACTATAAGAACCTATGGTGCTGTTCAATGATCTCTTACGAACAAATTTGGCCTAAAACGTACCCTGCCTTACATATGCATGTGCAAAGCTCCATCTTCGCTTCTGCGCATTGTGGTGTCACATGGCCTTCAAACCTTGCCTCTCGACCTTTAAGGTCATTGATCGTCACGGTCAAAAGATAAGAGGTACCAAAAATATCGCTCTGGGACCATTGATTGGGGCAAAGTGGAACATTGGCAAAAGTACCTGCGTCCGCAACAGTACTCTGGCCCCACCCGTCTCCCTTAGGTTTTAAGTTGATCGTTCGGCTGTCAAACCGAAGTTGCGAATTGTTTTCATCCCGAAACGAAGCATGAAGCGTCAAACCACAAGCCCCAATATTTGTTGCCTCAACGCCAATGTAACTGATCATGCCTCCTTGGGGTGGCTCGACCAAAAGCACGTTTCCCCCATCGGAAAGTTCAGTCGCACTTTTGGAGCCGTCATACATGGTAAGGCGTATTTCAGGAGATTGATCCAAGTCTCCAAAAAACGCGGCTTCTCGTGCATCTGTTGTTGGATCGCAGGAAAAACTCGACAAGGAAGAGCTGCCGGAATTTGAGTCACTACCACCACAGGCCTCAAGAAAAAAAACTGCAAGTGCCAAATGGATTGCCTTTATTTTTATCATCTTCAGAACCATTTTTCCTAATGTAGTGAGCGGGCAACAAAGCATAAAAAATTTATGAGACACTACACTAAAAGCAGTTGATGTTATCGACCTTTGGATAATAATAAAGAAATACGTTGCAGTGCTCGCCAAGTTGGGTGTTGTTGCCAAACACATAGCAACAATCCAACCCCTCCTCTGGGGTCTGATAATTTAATACGTCAAATTTATCCACATCTTGGCACGTGAGCTCTCCAGGGGGCTCTTTCCATTCGTAAGTGCACGTGTACCAGATTCCCCCGTTTGCAGGCACCATCAAGTCCAGTTCTGGAGAACGGGACATCGGCGGATGATCCCACTCTCGTGACTGATAGAACTGATCGCTCTTTGGCGGACGATCCGAAGACTTTCCGTCCCAAGAGTAAAAATTGAACTCTGTCCCACGGCTGTGAAAGTGGGCATTGGCTCCAATGATGTGAATCGGAGTAGGATTGTTAAGGTTGCAGGAACCTTCAAATGTCGGCGTAGGGTTTGACTTACAAACGCGGGTGGACTGCTTTGTGGCAAACAATCCCCCTACTTCCGCCGTAACCTGTGTGGCGGGAATGGTCCAAAAATTCATTTCCACATGACCAAACGTGGGCGTTGGCTGGGTTGTTGCGTTTACGTAATGGGTTTGTAGCATGAACCATTCACCGGGCTCAAATCGATGGGCAACGCCTTCCGGTAAGTTCCACTCAAGATGCCCCTCCTGTTGAGAATTCATGATCAGCGGCCAATCTGCCCAGTTTTTAGAATCCGCACATGGCCCAACCCCATTGGCCGACGTTTGAATCAATCCATTGGCAGGATCCAAATCCTGAATCGTTCTTACGCGAAAAAGGTTCATATGATGTGAACCAGGATTTTGCGCCACTTCAAAACGGTTTATAAAAATTGGATCTGTCCCATCTCCGAAAATTTGAAAAAAATAACAGTCCTGCTCTTCCGTTCCAAAAGGGACTTCAATGTTTTTGGTCTCAAAATGGAACCCCTTTCCCTCAAGAGGAGCCACCAAATCAGCACTTTGAATCTGAGATGTTTTCTCGCTACACCCCAAAAAAACTACAGAACAACAAAGTAAATAAAAATAAAAGCTTCTCATTGCTTTGTTTTTGTAAACTGCTTTCTTTCAAAACGCAATTTATAGAAAAGTGTAGGGAAAATTAAAGTTACGAAATATCAATAATGTATTAAACACGGAAAGATATGAAAGAAAGGTATTAAAATGAAAAAGTTACATCTTGGGTTTTTTGGATGGTATCTCATGTCAATCTTGTCCGCTATAGGTGCAGAAAGGCAACAACCGTTGTTGCTAGACATTGGGATTATTGGGCTGACATCACACGACCTCATTTCCTGGGACAGAGAAAAGAAAACTCTTCGTGATCCGCAGGCAGAATTGAACCTGCGCACGATCTTCGATTTCAATGAAGGAAAATCTTGGCGCCTTGGAGGAGATCCGAAAAACTCCGAGAACCCGGTCGTTTACACTGTCGTGCAACATCTTTTAATGGTGTACGATATTGAGAACGCTACACTGCTGAGTAAAGGAATTTCTCCTGAAGCATCCGCGAAAATCGCGCGAGGTGCGACGATTGCCCACTACAGAAAAATGGTCCGTGTTTCCTTTGAACGCTTGTTTGGCCTTGCATTTCCGGATCATGCCATCGACAACAAATGTGTTACGCATGAGGAACATGCTGCCATGCGCGCTGCTCATCACATCCTTCCAGGAAAAATTAAGTTTCTCCGAGGCCATGGAGCTGCACAAGAAGTCGCCATCACCGATTCCCACTATGCAATGACCGTTCTCATACCGAACGAACTACAGCAGATGACAAAAGGTTTCGATGGCAAATACGAACCCGAGCACTTAGATTTCACAATTCCTCACGGCCCACGTGCTGGAAGTCATCAAAGCCTTTATGAAATTGACAAGAATTTTGTGAAAACACACACAAATTTCGATTTTGATTCGATGCTCAGTGAATTAGCCCTTCACGGCAGTTTCAAAGATGTAAGCTTTTCTGAATATATCGTTTCACTTTATGCCAAGGGATTGTCCAAACAGAGCAGTCCATGTTCTTAACGATTCACAATCGTCCGCAACTTACATAAATGACGGACCTCCGAGATTGATCGGTAATCAAGAAATCATGACAAGAGGAATATCGTTTTCTAGCGCCCATTTAACCCATTCCTTTGCCGATTTTTTCAGAAAAATGGATTGAAGCATTTCATAGTCTGGATTTTTGACTCTAAGTAACTCTTGAAGATTCTCCCAAAAGTGACTTTCCAAGGCTGCCAAGGCTACCCAATTCGTTTTCGTCTTATAGAGATTGTATGCTGGGGAGTTTCCTCCCAACGTCGAATGTGGCGTTGTTAGTCCATATTGAATAGGCTTAGCAAAAACGTCTAAAGATCCTGATAGATAAATTTTCGCGAAACTTCCAATCGCCTGAGTCTTGCGTTCATATAACAATCTCATCGCCTCCATCGCTGCATCGTAAGCGCCGGCAATATCTGCAAAAAGACTTATCGGAAGTTCTGGTGGTCTTACCAAGCCCTTTTCTGCTTGGTAAGTCAAATCATGACCGGCTTTTTCTTCGTTCGGTGCTGGATAACCAAAAATAGCTACCCAACAAAGTTGCTTGAATTTGCTATGGAGTTTCCCCCAGGTTAAACCTAGCTTTTTCAATGCACTTTTACGAAACGAAGTGAACAGCAAATCAGCGTCTTTGAGCAGGATTTCTAATTCCTTTTTTCCACTGCCCTCTTTCAAATTGATTCGCCTTACGTCTTGACCAGCGGAAAGCTCGTCATAGAATCCCTCATTGTGACTTGCTAATGGATCCCCCGTTGGTGGTTCTACCTTTACAACACGAGCCCCCCATTGTTGGAGTCTTTGAACGGCCAATGGCCCTGGCAAATTGATCGCCAGATTAATGACTTTTATATCGGATAGACTCTTAGACAAAAAAAATAGTGCTAATTTTCTTTCTTTGTTTCAGCGGCAGCGGGAAGTGAATAAGAAGGATATTTGTACTTTTTAGCGTTTTCAAAATCACCCGTCATCTCAAAGCAAGTCGATATGTTAGTAAAAGTATCCTGATAATAGGGATCCAATTCAATGGATTTCTTGTAAAATTGAATTGCTTCTTGGTACATACTCTTGCGCTGAAATACTAGGCCTTTGTTATACCATAACAAGGAATCATTTTTGGTGAGTTTAATTCCTTCTCCAATCCATTTTAACGCCTCCTCTAATTGAGAATTGGTTAAGTAGATAAAGGATAATTCAATGTAAGCCTTAATATAATTCTTATTTTTTTTAATGATATTTTCTAGACCATCAATGGCCTTCTTGGGAAGGCCCATGTCCCAATAATTACGCGCCAAATTATAAGCCGCATCTAAATCATTCTTGTTCTTTCTAAGTAAGTCTTCATAAATTTTATTTGATTCCTCAAATTGACTATTAAGGGCATAAGCGTACGCCAAATTAACTTGAGCGTCGTGGTGATTTGGAATCTTATCTATGATTGCACGATAAAATTTAATCGCCAATCCATATTGCTTTTCGTCTGTTGCCTTTTTTCCCAGATCGAAAAAGGAGCGTTCGTTAAAAACTTCAGGTATTTTAAAAGCTTTGTTGTCCTTTGCTTGATAGGTGGTTTCTTTGACGTCTCCTATCGCGAATTGGCCAAAGAAAATTAAAGAAATAAGAATATAAACATGTAAGGGTTGATGCTTCATTTTTACTGGAGTCTATATGCGGTTACTGTATTTTCTTTCATCTGCGGAACAATGACCAGATTTCCACTGGGCACAAACCCGATATCAGCCGTTCCTGACTTGAGTGCCAACAATTCCCGGACCTCACCTTTGGGAGAAACGTGAATAATTTTTCCATCTTTCCAATCTGAAACGATCCAATCCCCATGTTGGTCCTTTTCTAGCCCATCGGTGTGGCCAATGGGGTTTGGTGTGATAGCCTCAATGGCTTTTGTTTTTATATTCACTTTCAGCAACCGACCTGGGGTCTCACTCGAAAAATCTGGCTTTATATTTTTTCCCCAACTCGCAATATAAATATTTTCACCTTCAACGAGGATTCCGTTTGGCCCTTCCGTTTTTTCACCAACCAAAAACTTCTTCACAATCCCTTTTTGTGTGATCGAATAAACTACATTGTCCAATGTGTCGGTGACATAAATCGTTCCTTTTGAATCTACAGTCACGTCATTGAGGAACTTGGCTTTTGGAATTGGAACCTTGCGAACGATTTTTTTCTTAGCAATATCAATGACAAGAACGCGATCAATGTCGCTCACATACAGCTTTCCCTCAAAAACACGAATTCCTTTTGGAGCGTTGAGGCCGTCGACCCAATGAAGTTCTTTGATTTTCCCGTCTGTTGAAAGTGTCGAAATGAATCCTTTTTTATCTTTTTTGTCCGCCTCACCCGAAACGTTTGAGACATAGATGATATTTGTTGCAGCGTCGTAATGCGCGCTCTCTGGGTTTTCAAAACCGGAAATATTCCAAGCTGCGTTGGGATCGATGTGACATGCCAGCACGGGTGTGACTAGAAGAAATCCAATGACAACTGTAAGTAAAGAAAAGATTCTCATCTATTTATCTCCTATTTTGAAGGATACGCCAAACTCACATTTAGTGCAAAAAGGAACATGCCAAAAGGAACATAACAGATAAAGCGTGAAATTTTTTAATGATGCTATAAAATGTGTGACTTTATTCGTTAAGACAAATGAAAGAAGTTTTAAAAAAGGAGTTTAATATGATACGAGGACTTACTATTCAACCTGCCTCTCTGGCAGTATTTCTAGCGTTTTCCTTTTCAGTCATGGCAGAAGAAACACCTTCGACGCCAACCAAGCAAGAGGGAACAGCCCCAGCTGGGATGTCTGCTGAACAGGAAAAGATGATGAAAGCGATGGAAGACGCTGGCAAAGTAACGGAGAACCATATGGCGTTGGACTATCTTGTCGGTAATTGGTCTACCAAGACGAAGTGGTGGCAAGCTCCAGGTACCAAACCTGAAGAAACTGAAGGAAAGACACACTTTGAATCTATCTTGGGGGGTCGATTTGTCCGAGAAACGGTGGATGGGACGATGATGGGGAAAAAGTTTCAGGGTATAGGTTATTTAGGCTACGACAACATGAAGAAAAAATATATTACGCTCTGGATGGATAGCATGGCGACCGGCGTTTTCACCTTGGAAGGGGATTCCCCTGACAAAGGGAAAACAATCAAAAGCTCTGGTGAATTCTTATGTCCGATCACGGGCAAAGAGAAATTCATCCGCTCTGTGATGAAAAAAGTGGGCAAAAATGAGGTTGTTTACGAGCATTATGAAAAGGATCCAGGGGGCAAGGAATTTAAAGCGTTGGAGGTTGCCTACAAAAGGGTGACATCCGGCTAATCGCCTAAGCAGAAAAAAAACGCAAGGGTTGGAGCAGCTGCGAAAGACGGTAGAATTACGTCTTTCACAGCTGCAGTTTTATACAGTTTTCAAGTCAAGCACATCCGTTCCACCAACAAGGCAAGTTCGCTTTGCATCAGACTTTCGGGAAGTTCAATGCGCTGCCCATGGCCGCAAAGGACAAAGGAAAAACGAAACTCTTTGAGTTTTTCCATGGATTGAGTCTGTTCTTGCCAAGAATACCAACAGGCGGATCGTGAAGCATGAAGACGTTTCGCATTTCGATCCCACCATAAATGGTCTCCTGTGAATAAGAATCGGTTGTTCATCAGAAGTACGCAATGTCCTTGCGTGTGCCCTGGTGTTGGAATCGCAATGAAACCTGGGGTGAGTTCAACGGGCTGCTGACCATCCAAGATCTTTTCGGCTTCTGGCTGTGAGTCCTGATCTGCACGATGAATGATTCGCTCACTGGAAAAAGTTGCGGCGTATCTTTCCGCATCCGCTACATCATCACGATGTGTAAGAAAAATGTATCGAATGCCTCCCATCACACTGAATTTCTCAACCAAGAACGGAAGGTACTTCGGCGAATCGATGAGCCAATTTCCAGCCCCATCTAAAATGAAGTAGCTATTCGCGCCATAGGATTTAGGCGAATTAAAGCCACAGTAAAAGATATTGTCTGCTAAAGGGAGAGGAAAATCATCGCGGACAGCTTTGGAATTGTTCGTATGGAGTGTTCCAATGGAACCTGTGGGGCAACAGAGAAGCGCGCGAAGTGCCTTTTGAATTTGTGGGAGCTTCGTTGGTTGGGAAAACACGTACGCATATTCACTTGCCTCTCCAAATGTTTCAGGCGCCAACTGCCGACATGTATCGCAATCAATGCATGTAGAGTCGACAAAAAATTCTCCGGCCACATTTTCGTGAACGCTCTTTGAAAAATTAGCCACAACAAATGATTGCATACCACATCTCCTCGAATGGGCCCTAGAGTTCTTATGGCGGGATCCAACGGTATCGTTTTAAATCAATCGTCCCATTGACTCGGAAGGCGACACGCTCTTTTTCCAATAAGTGGCGCTGAAGGCCTGGAGGGAAATCAGGAAGCTTGTCTGTCGAGCAACCGCCCAACGCGTTGACTACCCGATGCCAAGGAACTCCCTTTGGGCTCGAATGCATCATCCAGCCAACCGCACGTGCGGATAAGCGGTTGGCAAGAAGCGTTGAGATCTGGCCGTATGTCATCACGCGTCCCTTTGGGATCTTTCGAACCCAAGCGTGCACACGTTCTTTAACCTCCCCTATAACCTTTGGGAGGTCCTGATGTACCCTCTGTCCGAAAATGAATCGTGGAGACTTTTTTTTGCTGCGTGGCATGTCTTTATTTTTTGAAGTTTGCTAATTCCTACCCCTGCCTAAAAAAATACGCGTGCCAATTGAATCAATCCGAAAAAGAAAACAAGAGAACCAAGAATCTTGAGTGGTTTTTCCAGCTTCTTCATCTTTTCATCATAAGAGACATCTTGGCCTGGCTTTTTCCCGATTTTTCGAAAGCCCAAAAGGGTTGCGAATATTCCCCCAAGCAATGGGATGATGGCATCTCCAATTTGTCCGATTGCATTTGGACTCATCAGTTACCCTTTCCTTCCGGTTAAATTCTTTTCCATCTTACAAACTTCCCGATATCGGAAACAATCCGTCGTATGGTCCATAACCATCCCAACAGCCTGCATATGGGAATAAATGATCGTCGACCCCACAAATTTAAAACCGTGCTGCTTTAAATCTTGGCTAAAAGCATCGGACTCCTTTGAGGTGGGAGGAACATTTCTCATTGTTTTCCATTGATTGATTTTTGATCTACCGTTTACGAAACGCCAACTATAGTCATCAAAACTTCCAAATTCTTTTTGAATTCCTAGAAACGCACGAGCGTTATTGATGGCTGCTTCGATCTTGAGTCTGTTTCGAACAATCTCTGGGTTTACAAGAAGCTTCTCAAAAATATCGGGGCCGAATTGTGCGACAATGTTCGGATCAAATTGATGAAATGCTTTTCGATAGCCTTCACGCTTTCGCAAAATCGTGAGCCAACTCAATCCGGCCTGTGCTGCCTCAAGCACCAAAAATTCAAAATGTTTATGATCATCATGCACAGGCACTCCCCACTCCTTGTCGTGATATTCGATGTAGATAGGATCGCTCGTGACCCAAGCACAGCGTTGATGGCTTTTTGTCCTTGAATTCATCAGATGTAGCGATGTTTTTTCTAAAGAACTCATTTTCTAACGATCTTTATATTCTCCAATCGTACTGATCAATCTTTCTGATTCATCATTTCTAATTCACCATGATTCGTTCAAATTGGCGACCGTCTGATAAAGAGTAGCAAGCGTGTAAAGCGCATCCCCCATGTATCGCTCTGGTTCTTCGCTATCACCTAGTCCTTGTCCGCGCGCCAGAAGTTCTAGGTTAAATTGTCGAACAAAATAGTCGAGAATTCTTTTCTCTTGAGAAGAACTAAGAGCAAGCCATCCCCACCCAATTCTACGAGGAGTGCCTTTGCGTGAAACAACGTTGTCCTTGCCTGTCACGTAGAATCGAAGGGTTGACACCGGTATATAGCCGGGAGCGCAATCCGAAGTTTTATTTGGGGGGTTCCATTTATCCTCCTGCCGATCGTCATCATTATCGTTCTTCGGGTCATCGACTTGATCCACGCAAACCCAGTCCAAAATCTTTCCGTTTGTATCACGCAAAAACTAGATTACTTAGAAAGACGTTGGCAAAGGCGTCCAACTGTTCGCGGGAGAAAAAAGGAGCTTGGTAAAGGCGTGACTTCACCCACGTTTCATCAGATAGTGCGACGACAAACTCGAGGGTAAAGGAGGCATGCGGCGTGTCTTCGACATCTTCTCTTTTTCCCGTACCCAAATTGCGTCCATAATTCCAGCTCTTTGGCCATGAAACTCCAGGAACAGGTACCCCTTCCTCCGAGTTGAACTCTGCCCGAATGGTTTTACCTAAAGCAATAATCATCGATCGATGATTTGTTGTACAGTCATTTTGTGGAGCAAGGGCGAGACAACCATCCAGTGCGGCAATGTGCCCAAGTCCCATCAGGGCGTTTGTGTTGGTGACAAGCCGTAAGCTCTCCCTGTTTGCAGTGTGTTTCTCGCCTGGAGCAAAATATTTTCGATAGAACCCGCGGGTTCCCTGAAGCCAAAAGGTAAAGACACCTTCGGCAAACTGAAAATAATCTAGAGCTTTAGACTGGTATCCCTGCTGGAAAAGGATACGAGAGGAGCCGTACATAGCCGCTAGAGCAAGACCTGTACTGTAGCTGTTGACTGTGCAAGGAGGGACTTTGAGCTCCTTTGCAAGGTACTCGTTCTCTTTCTTATTTGCCCATCCGCGCACCTTTGCAGCAATCACCGTTTTGTAGCAGCGATGTGATGGGGAAATCTGGGAAACCTCACTTGCCAACAAGTTATCCGCTTGCTGTATCATCTGTTGGATCAAAACGTCTTTTTGTACATATGTGAGGTGATTAAACGCTTGTTCAAAAAAGAGCGTTCTTGCACGAAGCTCTCCGGCCACATCATCCGGCCACTCCCAGGCTTCTGAGAGATAGGGTTTGTCTTGCGTATCATGAAGGAAGCGGTCCTGAATCTTTTGAAGGAGTTCACCTACATCACCCGCCAGAAGCCCAGTCGGATACACCAACATTGACATTAAAAAGATGAGCAAGATCAATTTGAACCTGAATTGTTTCATGGCTCTCTCATCAGAATAAGAGCAAGAATTAGGCCTTGGGGATCACAGAACGATCATTTCATCTATCGTTTGAAGTGGCTGAAATCATTAAAAAAAATAAAATCAGTCCTTCCATCATTAGTATAGTGTGACAGTCGTATCTTGTATGCAGGACGCACGAAACTCTCCTGTGTTCATATATGTCACACCGGACAAACTAGGGTTTAGCCTTTAGCTGTTTTCGAATTGAGTGAACGTAGTCTTTAAACCATTTTAATTCTGAAGAGATG
>Ga0247727_10014039_pt1 | contig 13381 bp, 25 predicted proteins | sample WisWelCaveWW1625_FD_202498 | JGI IMG/M metagenome (GOLD analysis project Ga0247727, IMG submission 202498) | Biofilm microbial communities from Wishing Well Cave, Virginia, United States - WW16-25 | ecosystem: Environmental > Aquatic > Deep subsurface > Groundwater > Cave microbial mat | place... | reverse complement strand
GCCATGCAATCGCGCTCGCACAACAGGTGCGAACCTACCTACGGTACAAGGTTCTCACCTTGTACCTTCATTTCGCACCAACCCCTGTCCCACCGCAACACTTAAATGCAACCCGCCTGGTGTCGTCTCCCGACGATACTCACGTAACAGAGGCCGTTCCGGCCTCCGTTACCCGTGGGCGTGCAGCCTTGAACTCCTCAGACGCCCCCGGCGGGATTCCTGGAACCCAAATGCAACCGCCCCCTCGAATTGGAGGGCGACTGCACTTGAGTTCCTGGTACGCCCCCGACGGGATTTGAACCCGTGTCAAAGGCTCGAAAGGCCTTGATCCTTGACCGGACTAGACGACAGGGGCAATGAGGAAGAGAACAACGATGCTGTTTTAAAAAGGTATCGTGTTATGCCCAGACAAGAACATCAGTCCATTCCTGCACGAGTGTTAGTTTGTCGACGATGCGTTGGGCAAGAGCGTCGTATGCGTCGAGAGGAAGCTGCGGGCTGACGATGATGCCTGCATGCCGTTGCCGCTGTGCCAGCGGGTAGTAGTCCTCAACGTTAAAGGAAATAAGGATGCGTTTTTCTTGGGCAGCGTACCGCAAATGCTCGCTGTCGCTTTTGCTAGTCATCCCTACGTTTATTGCGCAAACCGCGTCAATACCTTCTTTTTGTAAAAAGTCTGCAAGAAGCGGAGAAACGTCTTCATCAAGATAGACAGAAGGAATCAATGACGCTCACTTCTTTTGAAGAATACCGTATTTACCGACGGCGTATCCTTGCGGCGGGTGGGTCAACGTATACACGTCACGCGCAATCTCTTCCTTGTGGTCTGCTGCATATGCCAACGCTTCTTGGGCTTTTTCAAGCGTCAAGTTGGGATATGCTGCCACAATGGCATCAAGAGAATCTCCGCCGTTGTGCATAATGACAATTCCCGCGACCGTGAGACCGGTTCCTGCGATGCGTGCTCTGCCTGAACGATAGCCTGGCGTCTTGACAATGTGCTGATATTCTGTCTTAACCATGTGCCTTCTTACGTATTCTTAACATATAAATGTTTGTGAAAATAATGGCCCTGCCAGGATTTGAACCTGGGACCGACGGTGCTCTTAGACTTGTTCCATCGGTGGTCATATAAGACCGTTGCTCTAGCCGGGCTGAGCTACAGGGCCGTATGTTTGCTGACTTGCCGAGCGTATATAAAAGTATTTATACCTGCTCTGCGAGTGTGCGTGCATGAATCTCGGCAAGCACAGCCAGCTGGTGTTGCGGCTCGGGCTCGCGATTGTGTTCGGCTGGTTTGGTATTGACAAGTTCCTGAATGTTTCTGCGTGGTACAGCTGGATTCCGGAATGGATGTCCTTTGTCCCGCAGGACGCGTTCCTGTACGTGCTGGGCGTGCTGGAAGTCGTGGCCGCGCTGTTTTTGCTCGGCGGCAGGTTTGTCAGGATTGTGTCGCTTGCGTGCGCCGCACTGCTGGTCGGCGTTGTGGTGAGCTTTGGCATCAATGAAATAACCGTGCGTGACATCGGTCTCATCGCGATGGCGCTCGCGCTGGCAATGATGCCTGAACAGCGCAAGTTTCACGAAATGCACGAAATCGCGCGACGGCTCCACAAGAGGTAAAAAATGAACAAAAAAGCACAAGGAACTGCATTCGCGATTCTCGCACTGGTCGCGCTCTTCGCGTTGCTCGGGCTTGTCATCACGCTCAGCCGTGAAACAACAGTCACGGGAAAAGGATACGATGTCCTTGCCTCCATCAACCCGCCGTATGAGTATCCGCGCACCACGTACACCGCGACCGAATGGAAGCACCTCGAAGACCCTGAGTCATCTGTGTGGCGCGTGCACGTTCCGCGAGACAGGTCTGCTCGCTGGCACGACCCGTACGTCATCCAAAAAACCGCGTTCACCGGAACGCCTCTTGACTGACGATATCTTGGAAACGGCGTGTACGAACCGCGGTAAAGAATGTGCTCGATGCGTCCAGCGGGAATCGAACCCGCGTCTCAGCCTTGGCAAGGCAGCATTCTACCACTGAACCATGGACGCGAATGTGTTGCTTCTTCTGACGTTGCTATTTAAAGATTATGATGGACCCGGTCGGATTTGAACCGACGACCTGCTCGGTGTAAACGAGCCGTTATAGCCGGGCTAAACTACGGGTCCGATGAGTTGCATTATTCGCAATACCTTTAAATAACTAAGCGCTGTTTGTTTCTCCATGCAGGACAAGCTGTATCAGCTCATTGTGGAGAATGATGACATCAGCTGGAAGGCTATTCTTGTTGACTTGGTCAATTCCGGCGAGATGAATCCGTGGGATATTGACATCGGAGTGCTCACCCAGCGCTATATTAATACAATCAAGCAGCTCAAGGAGGCAAACCTGAAAGTTTCGGGCAAGGTTTTGCTGGCTGCCGCAATCCTGCTGAAAATCAAGAGCAAGCGCCTGGTGGGTGAGGACATGAACGCGTTTGACCAGCTGCTCGCGGCGAGCGAAATGACTGAGGAGCAGTTCTATGACGAGCTGGAGCAGCAGCTCGCGAAGGGCGAGGTTGCGGGATTGCATGACCCGTCGCTTGAGCTTGTTCCGCGCCTGCCGCAGCCGCGCAAGCGCAAGGTATCGGTGTATGACCTTGTCCGCGCGCTGGAAAAAGCATTGGAAGTCAAGAAGCGCAGGCTCTTCAATGCCCTGCACGACGTTGACGTGGTCATTCCCGAAAAAAAAATGGACATTGGCGCGGCAATGCAGTCATTGTACGGCAAGCTTGTCGGCTTGTTCGCGAAAGGAATCAGGAAGCTCACGTTTTCATCGCTCGTGCCGACCAATAACAGGGAAGACAAGGTGTACACGTTCATTCCTTTGCTGCATTTGAGCAACGAAGGCAAGGTTGAGCTCTCGCAAAAAGAGCATTTTGGCGAGATTGAAATCGCGCAGCCCGGCAATGGGTCCGCAGAGGAACAAGCATGACACTCACTCCTGACGAAAAGAAATTCCTGAAAGCGCTCGTGCAAAAAGAACAGGCGCATTACGAAAAGGAAAAGAAGACATTGCTTATTGACATGCCCCTTAATTTCTTAAAGGGCGAGCATGACTATAAGCATTTCCTTGAGCAATTGCTCAAGAAGCTGTGATTCCCATGGAAGACAAACAACCGAGCAAGAAGGACGCGGAAAAAATGCAGAAAATGCAGAAAGCATACATGGAACTCCAGATGCTTGACCAGCAGATGAAGCAGGTGCAAAAGCAGGTTGAGGCAATTGAGCAGAAGACTGCAGAGCTCGATGAAGTCCAGCAGAATTTGGACGCGCTTGCGGCAAGCAAGCCCGGCTCTGACATGTTTGTGCCCATCACGAACGGCATTTTCCTCAAGGCGCGATTGGAAGACAACAAGAAGCTCGCGGTCAACGTGGGCGGCAGTACGGTTGTGAGCAAGGACATTCCCGCGACCAAGGCATTGCTCGCAGAGCAGGCGACAGACATGCGCAATTTCCAGGCCGAGCTCGTGCAGCAGTTTGAGAAAATGGCAGAGCGCGCCGCGCAGCTGCAAAGCGAGCTTCAGGAAGTTACGGGTGCGTGACCATATGTTCGGATTTCTCAAGGACAAGCTCAAGAGCATAATCTCCAAGTTCACCAAGAAAGTGGAGGCCGAGGCACAAGAGGAAGTTGTTGAGGTAGAACGAGAGGTCAAGAAGCCGGTTCCAAAACCGAAAGCTGAGAAGCCTGCGAAGAAGGAAGAAAGGAAGCCGAAAGCAGAGAAGAAGCCTGAAAGGAAAGAAGCGCCCAAAGTCGAGAAGCCTGCCCCTGAAGTCACGCGCGAAGAGCCGAAAGTCGAGACTGAGAAGCCGAAAGTTGAAGAGCCCGCGCCAGAAGTTGTTGAGGAGAAGAAAGGTTTCTTCGCAAAGATTTTCGGCAAAAAGGAAGAGCCAAAAGCAGAAGCACCCAAGGTGGAAGTCAAGACGCCTGCGGTCAAAGCCGAGAGGCCTGCGGTTGAGAAAGCTCCTGCCGAAGAGCCTGAGAAAAAAGGGTTTTTTGGAAAAATAAAGGAAGCGATTACCACAAAGAAAATTTCTGAAAAGCAGTTTGACGAGATGTTCTGGGACCTGGAGCTCGCATTGCTGGAGAACAACGCCGCTGTCGAGGTCATTGAGAAAATCAAGGCAGACCTCAAGGGCGATTTGGTGGACAAGCCGATTCCGCGAACAAAAGTGCAGGAAACCATTGTCGGCTCGTTGCGCAAGAGCATTGTTGATTTGTTCCCGGTCGAGCCGCCTGACCTGCTGCGCATGGTGAAACAAAAGAAACCATACGTGATTTGTTTTGTCGGCGTGAACGGCTCAGGCAAGACAACGAGCATTGCAAAAGTCGCGCACTTGCTGAAGTCGCGCGGCTTGTCGGTCGTGCTTGCGGCTGCTGACACGTTCCGTGCAGCCGCGATTGACCAATTGCAATTGCACGCTGACAAGCTCGGCATCAAGCTCATCAGGCATGATTATGGCTCAGACCCTGCTGCGGTTGCGTTTGACGCAATCAAGCACGCGCAGGCAAGCGGCAAGGATGTCGTGCTCATTGACACTGCAGGCAGGCTGCATTCCAACACGAATCTGATGGATGAAATGAAGAAAATAATGCGTGTCGCAAAGCCAGACTTGAAATTGTTTGTCGGCGAGAGCATCACCGGCAATGACTGCGTGGAGCAGGCAAAGCAGTTTGACGAGGCAGTCGGCGTTGACGGAATCATTCTTGCGAAGGCAGACGTTGATGAGAAAGGCGGAGCAGCAATCTCAGTCAGCTATGTCACCAAGAAGCCGATATTCTATCTTGGAGTCGGGCAGGAATACGCTGACCTGCAGCAGTTTGACAAGGACAAGCTGATTGCGAGTATCGGGCTTTAGAAATGCTTTTATACTGACCTTTCCTCTTGTCGTCGTTAATGGTAAAAAAGAGTGCGCCAGCCAGCAGTGCTGATGAGAGCAAAATCTGGGCGGTTATCGTGTACATTCTCGGCATTATCGGCTTTTTGATTGTACTTCTCGCGAAGAAGGAGGACAAGTTTGCGCTGTATCACGCCAAGCAGTCGCTCGTGCTGTTCATCGCGTGGGTCATTGTCCACGCGGTCGGCATTTTCGTGCCGTTTATCGGCTGGGCAGTCTGGCCGCTGGGCATGCTGTTCCTGTTTATTCTTTGGATTGTGGGCATTATCAATGCCGCGACAGGCAAGCAGAAGCCTTTGCCGGTTATCGGCTCGTTTGGAGAAAAAATAAACCTTTGAGGTGGTAAACTATGGCATTTGAAGGTGGAATGGCCGCTGCCGGAATTGGCACGGGCATCGTGATGGCAGTGGTCGGCATTGTTGTCGGCGCGCTGTTGTTGTGGCTCACGGCAAAGATTTTCAAGCTGAGCGACAAGTCGTTCAAGACTCCGCTTACCATTGCCGCGATTGCAGGCGTGGTTGGATTTGTTCTCGGGCTTATTCCGTTCATTAACATGATTGGCTGGCTCGCGGTCATCGTCCTGTCCATCTGGCTAATAAAGACCAAGTACCGCGTTGACTGGGGCAGGGCAGTCCTTGTCTGGCTTGTGTATTTCGTGCTGTCGCTCGTGGCCATGTTCATCATCGGCATGCTGTTTTTCGGCGGGCTGATGATGGGCGCAACTGGCGGTGCGCTGGGCTGATGGCGCAGGAAGAATCATCTGACAACGGCCGGCACCTTCTTGCCCTCGGGCTTGTCGCGCTTATCGGCCTGACCGGGCTCGTGCTGATGTTCAAGGAAACAACCAGCACCGGACAGGCGGTTGTGCGCAGCCCGATGATTGGCTGCAACGCAGATGAAGTCTTGTTGTCTGCGCGCGGCGTAGCCGCGCTCAAACAGCGCGGCAGGGCGGCGTATGGCGAGGATTTCAGCCCGTACACCGCGGCAAGCATCAATTACAACGGCGTCGGTTACTGCGCAAATGCAGAAGTCGTGCGCGAGTTGTTGGGCTGATTTTTCTTTTTTTATCTTATTCTCAAGAAAGAGAAAAATAAAAAAGTAAAAAATCACTCCCAGAAGAACTTCTCGTCCAGGCTAAGGCGTCCTGGTCCTGAGAGCATCAGGGTGACCAAGCCGCCAATCAAGGTGATGAGCTGCAGGCTCATGCCAATCTTGGTCGGGTCAGGGGCATACGTCACGACAGTCGCGACAACCAGGATGATTCCGAGCACGAATGCAGAAGCCCTGGTCCAGAGACCGAGCAGCAGGAACAGCCCGCCGACAGTTTCCAAAACCGCGACCAAAGGCGCCATGATGCCGGGCAATGGGATTCCTGCGCTTCCAAAGAACCCGCTAATCATGCCCAAATCCATCAGCTTCATGATGCCTGCGTACAAAAACAGTGCTGCCATAGTGACGCGCAGGGGCAGCGGCGCGAATTCATACCAATCTTCAAGTTTCTTGAACATTCATAACACCTCCACTGTTTGTGCCGATAAACAGGATTTCGGATAAAAAGGTTTCTACTCAAACTCTATTTTTCCGTCAAAATAAACGCCTTTATGGAGCGGCACAGGCCGCCAGCTGTCCTTGACGAGCGTTGCTTCAAGCCATGTGGCGAGCTCTTCAGGGTTGCCGATGGTCGCGGAAAGCGCGATGATTTGCACTTGCGGCAAAATCTTTTTCAGCAGGGTGATGAGGATTTCCAGTGTCGGGCCTCGCGAGACATCGTTGAGCAGGTGCACTTCGTCAACAATGACCGTGCTGACAAACCTGAGCCAGGGCGCGTGGTGGCGGATGAGCGAGTCCAGCTTTTCCGCGGTGCAGATAATGAGGTCATAGTCCATTAGGTGCGGGTCTGAGCTGTCAAAGTCGCCGACAGAAAGCGCGACCTTGAATAGTCCGTCGTACTTTTTCTTGAAGTCCTTTGCTTTCTCGCTCGCGAGCGCGACCAAAGGAACAATGTAGACTGCTTTTCCTTTGCCCTCAAGAATCGCTTTTCCCGCAGCCATCTCCGCGATTAATGTTTTTCCTGAGGCAGTCGGAGTGCACACGAGAATGTTCTTGCCCTGCAATAATCCTGCGTCAATCGCTTTCTGCTGGGCAGGGCGGAATTCCGTGATGCCCTGCTTGCTGAAAACGTCTTTCAATTGCGGAGGCAGGTCAGAGTGCATGGCTCAGGCGAGCGGGCATCTCCATATAAAGAATGCGAAAAAGAAAGAAAACAAAATAGTGCTTACTTGCTTCCTTTGCTGCCGTGGAATGCCAGGCAGAGCAGTCCTGCAAGGTAGGCGAAGGTTACCGCGGTGTTTCCGCCGCCGGTGTTCATCACGAGCATTTCGCGCAATGTGCCGATGAAGTTCGGGGCTGCCCCAAGCTTCCAGGTCATGATGAGTGCCACGACCATGAACGCAGACAGCACGGCCGATGCCTCGCGGACTTTCCTGTTCAGCAGCAAGGCGAGGCCGCCGACGATTTCAATCGCAATCGCGACGTACACAAGCCAGCTCAGTCCTGCGCCGAACAACTGCCCGAACATGCCGCGGGCCATTTCCAGGCCGAGAACCTTGTCCAAGCCTGCGACGATGAATGCGATGCCGAAGAACACGCGCAGGATGACGATTCCCCAGTCCTTGCGTTGCGTTAAAAACTTCATCATTAGGTATCACCTCAAATGCACTTTTATGACGGATAATGGAGAAGGCGTATAATAATGTTACGCCGCGAACAGTCTCGCCTGCCTGATGTCGCCGTTGTCGCACTGGCAGTATGCGATACCGCGCTGCCAGTCACGGCCGATTTCTTCTGCAGGGAAGCGCTGGGGGCAGAAGACTTTCGGGCAAGGACTGCCGACTTCAAGGACTGAGTATGTCTGGATGCCTAATTGCAGGCTTACGAACAGAATAATGCCCATGATGAGCACGATGGAGAAAATGCCGAGCAGAGCGAGCGCAAACTCGGCATCAATGTCAAAATTGAACTTGAACATCGCTTACCTCGGCGGGCAGATGCATACAGGCTTGCCGTAATCGTCAAATAACGGATAGCCGCGGCTGTCCAGCAGGGGGTACGCGGCAATGTGCGCAGGACAGCGGACGCTTGTGCACACTTCCTCGTACGCGACCTGCCCTGTGGGGCTGGCGCCGGAGAGGAACACGATGCTCGCGACCGAGGCAAGGGCGACGAGCAGCACCAGGGCAAAGCCAAGGCGCTCGCTCATTCAGTATCCCCCGTGGATTCCCGGAAGGATGTAGTCAGGTCGGATGTAAAATTCCTTGCCGTCAGGGCACCCGCAGCGCAGGTTTCCTGTCAGTGAATCAATGCCGACCTGTTCGGCAGGTATTGCCTCGCCGTAAAAGATGTCGGAAACAGGCTGGGTGCAGACATACTGGTTGCACAAATTGAAGTTTTCAAGCAGCACGCTTTGCTGGAGGAAGAGTGGCTTGTGGTTCGCAGGCTGTTCGTACGTGTACGCGATTTGCATGCCTGTCGCGCCGCCGCGGAACAGCATCACGAGCCCAGTGAGAGCAAGCACGCTGACAACCGCGAGAATGCTCAATGCGAGCTTGTGACTTTCCATGGTTTACCCGTATTTGAGCTTTAATTCAACCCAATAAACAAGGTTGGGATTGGTTGGCGACGCGCACTGGATGAGGTCGCTGCGCGGGTCAATCGCGCCAGTCCAGACAGGAACAATGCCGTCTTCAGCGCCCGTGTGCACTGCCCTGCACGCTTCGTACGGCGTGCGCTCTATGATGCCTTGCGTGCCGAGTTTTTGCAATCCCGAAACTTGTCCGGTCACGCCTGTTTGCGTAAACAAGAGCACGAGCCCTGCGATGGCAATGACTGCCACAAAACCAAGTCCGACGAGTTTCAATCCTGCCAGGTCGTTGCTGTCTTCCATTGTTCAGTACTCGCGGAACTTGCGCACCATGAATGAGTTGTCAGGGTTCGGGAAAGGCACTGGGTTGTGTGCCTCGTCTCCTTTCCACTGGTTGCTCCAGTCTGCGATGCGCTGGTCTGCGAAGAATTCAGGGCAGCCGCACACCCAGAAGTCCTTGTATTCGCCGATGGGCACTGCGCCCTGGCCGTTCTGGCACTGAATGTCGTTGCACAATCGCTCGGCTGATTCCTCAATGAATGGTCCTGGACCATAGCTGACTTGCGCCGTGCTTCCGGTAAACCTGAGCACGACTCCGACTACTGCGATGACCGCGACCAAGCCGATGATTGCCAGCGCGACGTGTTTGCTGTCTGTCATGAACATTCACCTCTTTGCTAACGTAGTGCCAGGTGCTTCGAGAGAAGCACGAGCGCGACCAAGCCCATGATGCCGACGATTGCCAGCACGACGAGCCCAATGTTTCTCTTCACGGCTTATCCTTGCGGGTAAAATTCCTCGCGCCAGTCAAACGGTCGCGTCAGGGGAGCGACAACGTCGCCGCCCGGGCAGCCGCAGATTGCGACAAGGGGGCCCTTGGATGAGTAGTAGATGCCGCCTTCAACACTCTTGAGCGGGCAGCCGACGCGCTGCTCGCACAGTTCGTACGGGTTGAATTGCGCGTATTCTGAGCCCATCACGTAATTGCCGGTCGTGCTTGCCTTGCTGAACAGCAAGACCATGCCGACAACCGCAATGACTGCGACAATGCCCAGAATGACCATTGCAAGTCCTTTGCCTTGTTCGTCCATAGTATCACCTTCTCTTTTGGTTGACAGTAATTAATATACCTTTGTGTATACTGGTATAAAAATGTTTCGTTTGCGGTTCTGCCTTACTAAATAAGAAAGTATTAAAACGTTCAAAAGCAGGTCCTGCATCATGGAAAAAATAGGTCTTGACCAGCCAACGCTGAAGGCGCTCGCAGGCGAGACGCGCGTGCGCATACTCAAGCTTCTTGACAAGAAGCAGCTCACGCAATCGGATATGGCAAATGAGCTGAAGATGAGCTTGCCGACTGTCGGTGAGCACATCAAGGCGCTTGAGCTTGCTGAACTTGTTGAGCGCGAGCAGACTGAGCGCAAGTGGAAGTATTATTCTTTGACCAGCAAGGCGCGCGTGCTTTTGCATCCCAACACGACTACGATTTGGTTTGTGCTTGGCATGTTCCTCTTCAGCGCAGTCGCGACGGTCATCAATGCAGTGAAGTATTTCTCTCCTGTCGCGCAGCTTGGCAGCGCTGCCGAGGCGAAAATGATGGCTGCGGATGCGCTCGCAGAGGCAGCGCCTGCGCTTGCCCAAGAGGCAATGGCACGGACTGCGCCTATTGCCTCGCAGGCTTCGCCTGTGTGGCTCATTGCATTTGGCGCGGCGGCCGTTGTTATGCTCATTGTCCTGGTCGTGCTCTTGCACAGGCACGGCTGGTTAGGCAGTTCCCTTAGCAACAAAAAGAATATATAAACAGGCTTCGCCTTCGTAAAAAGTGGTGATGTACAATGAATAAAACACTGATGATTATTGGAATGGTTTTGATGGCGGTTTTGCTGACCGCCTGCACTATTACGGTGCAGCAGCCGGGGCAGCAACAGCAGAATACCATTAGCGTGAATGGCAATGCCCAGTTCAAGGCAAACCCTGACGAAGCAACTATCCTGGTGCGCGTGGAAACCAATGGCACGAATGCCAAGGAAGCGCAGGACAAGAACAGCATTGCGATGGAAGCAGTGCAAAAGGCGCTCAAGCGCGCAGGCGTTGACGCAAGCGACTTGGAAACCATGAATTACAACATTTACGAAAACCAGGTGTGGGATTACAAGGAGCAGCGCCAAATCAACATGGGTTTCAAGGCATCACACACCTTGCAGGTCAAGACAACGAAATTGAACATGGCTGGCGAGTACATCCAGATTGCCGTGGACAACGGCGCCACCAACCTGGACAGCGTGAGCTTCTCGCTGAGCAAGGACGCCGAGAAAGATGCCAAGGACGAGGCATTGCGCCAGGCAGTGAAGGATGCTCGCGGCAAGGCAGATGCGCTTGCAGATGGTCTTGAGTTGAGCATCAAGAAAGTTGTGAGTGTGAGCATTAATGAGTACAACGTGATTCCGTTCTATCGCGGCGGCATGGAAGTGATGGCAGTCAAGGCAGACATGGGCGCGCCTGCCCCGCCCATCGCGCCGCAGGAAATTGACGTGAGCGCAAACGTCCAGGTGGTGTTTGAAATTGCGTGAGCGAATTGTTTTTTCTTTTCTTTTGTTGTTCATCGTAGCGTGCTCTCCGCCGCGCGAAGACCCGTTTCCGCAGGCACCTGAAGAAAGGCTTGCCGCGCCAGGATGGCAGCCGCCGGCAGAGGAGCCAGTCTTCTGCACGGCAGACGTGCAGGAATGCCCTGACGGCAGCTTTGTCGCGCGCCAGCCGCCGGACTGCGCGTTCGCGCCGTGCCCGGAGCAAGGATGAAGCACGCATGGCTGCTCGCAGCACTGCTTGTACTGCTTGTTTTTCTGGCAGCGTGCACGATGATGCCTCCTGGGCAGTTGCCACCGCCATTGAAGCCAGGCCCTGTGCCGCCTGCGCACGTCGCATGCACTGAGGATGCCAAGATATGCCCTGACGGCTCTGCCGTTGGAAGAATTCCGCCGCGGTGCGAGTTCGCGCAGTGCCCTGAAAACGGCAAGGATTTTTGTGAAACCGCAGACGACTGCGTCTGCGGCGGCATTGACGCCCAGACAGAAAACTGCTTTGTCGGCAACAAGAAGTATTATGATTTGTTCGTGAACAAGGAGCAGGACTGCCCTGACTTTTGCACCGGCATTGACGGCAGGTTGCAGACAAAATGCGTGGAGCACAAATGCGCGCTTGTGCGCGGCGAGCCGCCTGAAGTCGGACCGCTGATTGAAGTCATCGCCGAGCCCGCTGCAGGAGAGGCGCCATTGTTCGTGAAATTTACGGCGATTTTGCGCGGCGCAGAGCCGAAGGACAAGCGGTTTTATTGCGCGCGCTACACCTGGACGTTTGGCGACGGCGCAGACGAATCGCCGATTTTTGAGTGCGAGTCGTACGAGTTCATGAAGGAGATTCACACGCGCTTCCAGACTACGCACCGCTACGAAAAGCCCGGCGCGTATGAAGTCACGTTTGAGATTGGCGGAGTGAAGTCAAAGCCCGCAGTCGTGCTGGCTGCTCCTGAGTTTTTGCCGCCAGAGTGCGATGAAGATTCTGATTGCGTTCCTGCGCAGTGCTGCCACGCGGCAGACTGCATCATCAAGGAAAAGCGTTCTGACTGCAACAAGATTGCCTGCACGATGGACTGCCGTCCGGGAACATTGGACTGCGGCGGCAGCTGCGCGTGCATTAATGGCAGGTGCTCAGGAAAGAATTTCCAGCCGGGTGTAGACACGTTTACTGGACCGCGGCCCTGGCAAGTGTTGCACGGATAATCGCGCTTTTGTACTGTTCGGGCTTGTAGGGTTCGAGGCGGATGATTTTTGCCGCGAGCTTGAACTCGTTCAGTTTTTCCTGAATCCTGTCCACGAAGAAGGTCTGGTCGTACCCCGGGCAAATCACGTCCGGGCGGTGCTCCTGCACGACTTTGTACACGTCGCCTTCGTTGCCCAGCACTGCCTTGTCCACGATGCGCAATGCCTGCACCATGTGCAGCCGGTCGGCTTCGGAAAACGCAGGTTTCTTTCCTTTGGTTTTTTCTGCAGTGCTGTCGCGCGCGACAACCACCACAAGCTCATCGCCGTGCTGTTTTGCCTGCTGGAAAAAATGCACGTGCCCTGGGTGCAGGAAATCAAATGTTCCGAATACCATGACTTTCATACGCTGTTTTTATGTCAGTTATTTTATATAGGTTTGTCTTTCAGAAACGCCTATGCTGAGGGGAACCATTGATGACCGGTTGCAGATGGCGCTAACGCTGACCACGGCAGACCTTGGTGAGCTTGAGCAGAAATATGCACTGTACGGCACGATGCGCAGGCCCAAGTCAACGCGTGACCGCAAGCCTCAGGAAGACGATGGGGATGACAATCCGTTTGCCTCGGAAAAAAGCACCCGCAAGTACGTGAAACAGGCGCCTAAACAGAAGCCTAAAAAACAGCCTCCTGAAGAAAAGCCAGTGACGCACGTGGACGTGCCTTTGTCGCTGTACGTCAAGACAATATTCCGCATCAGCGGCAATTCCCCTTCTTCTGCGTATGACTGCAAGAACACCTATGAAGTCGAGATTACGCCTCAGCAAATCAAAGATATCCTGCAGCGCGGCAAGGTGGAATACCGCGACCGCCTGCCCTGCAACGCGCTCACGATTTCCCTCAAGGACTACGTTGCCCCTGCAGCGCCAGCACAAAGTTTATAAAGCCGGCTTGCCCTGTTTCGTAACAAAAAGGTGATTACTCAGTGTTGCGCACGTTTATTGTAGGCATTGTTCTTGCACTTGCGCTCAGCTCGTTTGTTCTCGCG
>Ga0247727_10014038_pt1 | contig 13382 bp, 14 predicted proteins | sample WisWelCaveWW1625_FD_202498 | JGI IMG/M metagenome (GOLD analysis project Ga0247727, IMG submission 202498) | Biofilm microbial communities from Wishing Well Cave, Virginia, United States - WW16-25 | ecosystem: Environmental > Aquatic > Deep subsurface > Groundwater > Cave microbial mat | place... | reverse complement strand
GATCAAATTGCTGGATGGTCGTGAGCACCGCCTCGACCTCGGACTCGCTCGCGCGCATTTCCGGCGCGACCGTGTCCGCGATGGCCTGAAGTGTTTCGGTCAGGTAGCCGTCGTCATTGATCGAATCGATCAGTGCGCGGCCGATCGTCGTTGCCGCGCCCGGCAGCCCCGCCATTTCGAGTTGCCAGACGAGATGATCCTGCAGCGTCTGGCCCGCCTCGTCGGCGAACTCCTGCGCGCCATCGCCACTGCCCGACCAGGGAGTCTCCGACTCAGCCGCGGTCGGCTCGGTCCATTCGTCGCCGATCTCGACTACCGGCAGGTCGGCGTCCACCGCATCCCCTTCGCTCCGGTCGTCGTCCGCCATGGCATCGAGCGAAGCGGCCGGCTCGTAGTCGTCCTCGGCCTCGAGCATCACGTTGCTTTCGAGCGCCAGCTGGATCTGGGCCTGCAATTCAAGTGCGGGAAGTTGCAACAGCCGGATCGCCTGCTGCAGCTGCGGCGTCATCGTCAGCTGCTGGCCAATCCGGAGCTGCAGGGTGGGTTTCATCATGCGCGCGCGCGAATCCTCGGCGACACCGGCGACCCGCCGGCGGCGGGCGCCGCACGGTCAGAGCCGGAAATCCTGGCCCAAGTAAACCTTGCGGACCTCCGGATTGGCAAGGATCTCGTCGGCAGAACCGGAGGCCAGGACCGCGCCCTGGTTGACGATGTAGGCACGGCTACAAATTCCCAATGTTTCCCGGACGTTATGATCGGTGATCAGGACCCCGATGCCGCGCTCGGCCAGGTGGCGGGCGATGCGCTGGATATCGTGCACGGACAGGGGATCGACACCGGCGAAGGGCTCGTCGAGCAGGATGAAGGCGGGGTCGGCCGCGAGCGCCCGGGCGATTTCGACGCGCCGTCGCTCGCCACCCGACAGGCTCATGCCGATATTGTCGCGCAGGTGCGCGACATGCAGCTCCTCGAGCAGGCGCTCCAGCGCTTCATCGCGTGCGGCCTCGTCGAGATCCCTACGCGTCTCGAGAATCGCCATGACATTGTCGGCCACGCTCAGGCGACGAAACACCGAGGCTTCCTGCGGCAGGTAGCCGAGGCCGCGCCGCGCGCGCGCGTGCATCGGGAGGTGCGTGATGTCCTCGCCGTCGAGCTCGATGCGACCGCCGTCGCAGGGCACGAGGCCGACGATCATGTAGAACGCTGTGGTCTTGCCGGCGCCATTGGGCCCGAGCAGGCCGACCACTTCGCCGCTCTCGATCTGCAGCGACAGCGAGCAGACGACCTGGCGTTTGCGGTAGCTCTTTTCGAGCCCGGTGGCGGTCAGCAGGCTCATTCGGGTTTTTTTGGCACGGTTGCGGGCGCGGGCGTGGGTGCAGGCGTGGGTGCAGGCGTGGGTGCAGCTTCCGGCTCGCGCGGCTTGATCGTGATGACAACCTGCTCGCGCGATATCACGCGCTGATTCTCGGTGCTGTAGACAAGTGTTGCGCCGGTGATCTCGTTGCGCCCGTCCGAGAGCCAGGCATCGCCGGCGAGTTCCACCGTGCCGCGGCTCAGGTCGTAATCGATGCGCTTCGCGCGTCCCTGGGTGAGATCGGTCTCGCGGCGTTGCTCGAATGTCGCCGGCGCGCCGGTCACGGTCGCGCTATGGATCTCCCCTTTCGCGAAGCGTACCCGGGCCGTGTCGCTCGCTAGCGCGCCGTCTGGCAACTTGATGCGCACCGATCCGCTGAATTCCCAGCCGCTGTCGTCGAAGTCGAGGCCACTGGCCTGGGCCCGTTCCGCGGTGATGCGGATCGCCCCCTGGACGATCGTGACATCGTCGAATACCAGCACGCTGTTCTTGTAGTCGAAGTCCGACGATCGCGCTTCGACCGTGATCGGCAGCCGGCTGCGGTCCTGTGCAATGGCAGCGCAGGCAGCAGCGCCCAGGAGGACTACGGCAATTGCCGGCCTACGGAGTGAACAGGCCATGGACTTCGGATTCTAGCTGCAGGCTGCCGGCCTTCAAGTCGATCTGCATTCCACGGGCGTGCATCTGGTGGCGACCGAATGCGATCGTGACCGGATCGCGGGTCTCGGCGTGCTCCTTGGCGGTGTCCAGTGTCAGGCGCTCGGTGGTGAGTACCGCAAGGCCGGGCGGATCGCCGGGTCTCCCGGTCATTCGCACGTCGCCCTCGAATTTGACGGCATCGGCGCTGCGAGGTACGTGGGCCTCGGCCGCCGTGAGCTGCCAGCTCTGGCCTGCGAGCGCGTGATAGTCGACGACGACCTCGCGCAGCGTGACGACGCCGCTGACCGGCTCTTCCCTGGCGGTCGCGGCCTGCAGCCCGAGTCGCAGACCTCCGTCGGCGCCGAATTCCTCGAGATCGATACTGGTCAGGTAATAGCCCGGCCGCTCCGTCTCTGCGACAGGTGCCGTCACTTCGCGCCCGAGCAGGCGCCACTCGACGAGCACAGCGATGAGCGCGATCAGTGCCGCGAGCAGGATCAGGCGGCCGGTCATCGGTTACCGCCCCGCGCGGCCAGCAACCAGTCGCAGAATTCGCGCGCGGCGCCTTGTCCGCCGGTGGCCCGGGTCACATGAGCGGCTGCGGTCAGCACTCTCGGATGCGCATCGGCCACCGCGGCCGGGAGTCCGACCGCGGCCATCAATTCCAGGTCCGGCGTATCGTCGACCAGGCAGGCAGCGTGGCGGGATTCGATGCCTGTGCGTGCCAGCAGTTCGCTGAGGGCGCGGGACTTGTCGTTGACGCCCTGTGCGACGTCGGTGACACCGAGTTCCCGCATGCGTTCGGTGACCGCGGCCGAGCGCCGCCCGGAAATCACCGCGACGCGGATGCCCGCGGCCATCAGCATCTTGATGCCATGGCCGTCGCGCACATGGAAGGATTTCAAGGTCTCGCCGTCCGGGCCGAACAACAGGCGGCCGTCGGTCAGTACGCCGTCGACATCGAATATGACGAGAGCGATGTCGGCGGCAGCCGTCACATGACCCCCGCGCGCAGTAAATCGTGGATATTCAGTGCACCGACCAGCACGCTGCTTTCGTCCAGTACCAGCAAGCCGTTGACGGCGTGCTTTTCCATCAACAACACTGCCTCCGCCGCCAGTTCGTCCGGACCGATCGAGCGGCAACCCTTGGTCATGACGTCGGCCATGCGGCTCTTGTGAATGTCGATGTCGCGATCGAGCGCGCGCCGCAGGTCGCCGTCGGTGAAAATGCCGACGACATGCCGCTTCGCATCGACGACGGCCGTCATGCCAAGACGCTTGCGCGACATCTCGAGCAGGCCTTTTGTCAGCTGCGTGTCGGGGCCGACCGTCGGCAGGTCATCGCCTGTGCGCATCACGTCGCGCACGCGGAGCAGCAGGCGTTTTCCAAGCGCGCCACCCGGATGCGAGAGCGCGAAGTCCGTCTCGGTAAAGCCGCGTTGCCCGAGCAGCGCGACCGCGAGCGCATCGCCCATCGCAAGTGCGGCCGTGGTGCTTGCGGTCGGCGCCAGGTTCAGCGGACAAGCTTCGGCTGGCACCCTGACGTCGAGATGAATTGCTGCCTCGCGCGCGAGCGTGGATTGCGGATTGCCAGTCATCGCGATCAACGGCGCGTCCATGCGCTTGATGAGTGGCAGAATCGTGAGAAGTTCAGTCGTCTCACCTGAGTAGGAAATCGCGAGAACGACGTCGCCCTTGGTCAGCATGCCAAGGTCACCGTGGCTTGCCTCCGCGGGATGCAGGAAAAAAGCGGGTGTGCCGGTGCTCGCGAGCGTCGCCGCGATCTTCCGGCCAACATGGCCGGACTTTCCCATGCCTGAGACCACCACGCGGCCGGAGCAGGCGAGCAGCATTCGACAGGCCTCGTCGAAATCGTTGCCCAGGCGGTCCACGAGCGACGCGACTGCTCGCGCCTCGATTCGCAACGCCTCGCGGCCCATTTCGATCAGGCTTTTCCCGTCTGCAGGCTTGTTCATGTGGTTGAAATCATTGCTCGCGGCAATCCGGCATCATACACCGGCACCATTGGTCTCAGATAAGATGGCGGCCCGTTCTGGAGCAATGAAGAGATGACGCCGGAGCAGGTCCGCGCACAAATCGAACTGGCATTGCCCGGGGCGACGGTCGACGTGCGCTCGGAGGACAACGTGCATTTCGAGGCGCTGGTGGTCGCGGCGCAGTTCGCCGGGCTCAAGACGATCCAACGTCACCAGCTCGTTTACCGGGCACTCGGCGCGGCGGTCGGAAGAGAGATCCACGCGTTGTCGCTCGATACGCCGGCGCCCGACGAGTGGGCAAGCCGTGCGGCGGGCTGAGAGGCGAGGCAATGGATAAGCTTCAGATTTCCGGTGGCAATCGTCTTTCGGGCGAGGTGCGCGCCTCGGGGGCCAAGAATGCAGCGCTGCCAATTCTTGCGGCGGGGCTCTTGGCCGATGCGCCGGTGACCATCGGCAATGTCCCGCACCTGCACGACGTCACGACGATGATCGAGCTGCTGGGCCGCATGGGTGTCGGCGTGACGGTCGGCGAGGGCATGCGTGTCGAAGTCGACGCGACACGATTGACGACGCCGGTCGCACCCTACGAACTGGTCAAGACGATGCGTGCATCGATCCTGGTGCTCGGTCCGCTGCTGGCACGGCACGGCGAGGCGCGCGTCTCGCTGCCGGGCGGTTGCGCGATCGGCGCGCGGCCGGTCAATCTGCACGTGGCCGGTCTCGAAGCGATGGGCGCGGAGATCTCGATGGAGAGCGGATACATCCACGCGAAAGCCGGGCGGCTCAAGGGCACGCGCATCGTGCTCGACATCGTCACGGTCACCGGCACGGAAAACCTGATGATGGCGGCGACGCTCGCGAGCGGCCGCACGGTGATCGAGAACGCCGCGCGTGAGCCGGAGGTCGTCGATCTCGCCGGCTGCCTCAATGCGATGGGCGCGGCAGTTTCCGGTGCGGGCACTGACACCATCGTCATCGAAGGCCGTGACCGCCTCGGTGGCTGCGAGTACGACGTATTGCCGGATCGCATCGAGACCGGCACTTTCCTGGTCGCCGGTGCAATCACCGGTGGCCGGGTCCGCGTGCGCAGCACGCGGCCCGATCATATCGACGCGGTGATTGCCAAGCTGCGCGAGGCGGGCGCGACGGTCGAGACCGGGCCGGACTGGGTCAGCGTTGACATGCACGGACGGCGGCCCACGGCGGTGGATATCCGCACCGCGCCATACCCGGGATTTCCGACCGACATGCAGGCGCAATTCGCCGCGCTCGATTCGATCGCGGACGGTGTCGCGACGATCGTCGAGACGATCTTCGAGAACCGCTACATGCACATGCTCGAATTGCGCCGGCTCGGCGCCGAGCTGAGCCTCGAGGGTCACACCGCGGTGATTCGCGGCGTGCCGCGACTTTCGGGCGCGCCGGTGATGGCGACCGACCTGCGCGCATCGGCGAGTCTGGTGCTCGCGGGCCTCGTGGCCGAGGGCGTCACCGACGTCCAGCGCATCTACCACATCGATCGCGGCTACGAGTGCATAGAGGAAAAGTTGCGGCAGCTCGGCGCCAATATCCGACGCATGCCGGGCGCGCGGACCTGAGTCGATTCAGGCCGCGGGCGAAGAGGCCGCCTGTGCGGGCCGTTCGACGACTTCAATCCGCACATTGTGCTCGCGCACCGGTCCTTCGAAGGGAGGCCCGCGCCACAGACCGAGCTTGACGCCCTGGCCGGGCTTCAGCATCGCGACACGCGCCATCAGGTCCTGCGCACCGCGCAATTTCGTGCCATTGACCTCGGTGATGACATCGCCACGCATGACTCCCTGCGAACTTGCCGGACTCCCGGCGTAGACCTGGCGAACCAGCACCGAGCCCTCGGGGATGCCGAATTGCACGGCCTCGCTCGCACTCAGGTCGCGCGGCACGACGCCGATCCAGCCGCGCACGACCCTGCCGTCGCGCAGGATGGAGTCCACGACGCCGCGCACGAGATCGACCGGAATCGCAAAGCCGATGCCCTCGATGCCCAGCATCCGGCCGGCGATCGCGGTATTGAGCCCGACCAGCTCGCCCGATGCATTGACGAGCGCACCGCCCGAGTTGCCGAAATTGATCGGCGCGTCGGTCTGGATGAAATTCTCGTAGGTGGAAACACCGAGTCGGCCGCGGCCGGTCGCGCTGATGATGCCCTGAGTCACGGTCTGACCGAGGCCGATGGGATTCCCGATCGCGAGCACCGGCTCGCCGACTCGCAGCCGGTCGGAACGGCCGATCGGAATCACCGGCAGCTTCGCGAGGCCGATCTTGAGGACCGCGAGGTCGGTATCGCGGTCCACGCCGACGAGCGTAGCGGGGGCTTCGCGGTTGTCCTTGAGCTGCACGTTGATCTGCGTGGCATTCTGGATGACGTGGAAGTTGGTCACGACGTGGCCGCGCGCATCGTAGATGACACCCGAGCCCAGGCTGCGCTCCACGCGTTCGCGGTAGTCCGGCCAGACATCGCCGAACAGTCGGCCGAATTCCGGCGGCAGCGCGCTGACATTTGGAACGAGTACGCGCCGCTCGGTGTAGATATTCACGACTGCCGGCGCCGAGCGGTCCACCGCATCGGCGTAGCTCACGAACTGTGGTTGCGGGGCAGGCAATGGCGCAGCTGCAGGTTCGGTCGTCGCGGCGGGTGCCTGAGTGGCCTGCACGGCGGCGGCGGGCGCCGTCGCGGCCGGCTCATCGCCGTTCGCGCGGGGCTTCAGCAGGACGATCGCGAGCGCGACCGCAAGACCCAGTGCGATCCAGGGTGAAATCCAGCGCAACCAGCCCGGAAATTTTGACATGGGCGCAGTGTATAATGCGTCAATCCCTGCAACGAACGAAAACTGAACTGCATGGGCGAAGCAATTGACCGGGGCCGGCGCCAGTTACTGACGGTGGCCACGACTTTGACCGGTGCGGTCGGCATGGCGTTCGCAGCCGCCCCGTTCCTGGCCTCCTGGAAGCCCAGCGCGCGCGCCAAGGCGCTCGGCGCGCCGGTCGAAATCGACGCCAGCAAGCTCGAACCGGGCGCAATGCTGAAAATCGAATGGCGCGGCAAGCCGGTCTGGGTCCTGCGCCGCACGCCCGAAATGATCGGCAAGCTCGACGCGATCGACAAGCTGCTCGCCGATCCGGCGTCGGAGCAGTCGAAGCAGCCCGACTACGCGAAAAACGCAGCGCGCGCGGTCAATCCCGAGTATTTCGTCGTGCTCGGCGTCTGCACGCACCTGGGCTGCGCGCCGATGAGCCAATTTCATCCCGGCGAAGCCAAGCTGAGTGCCAAGATCGGTGCCGAGTGGCCCGGCGGTTTCTACTGCCCCTGCCATGGCTCGATGTTCGACCTTTCGGGGCGCGTTTTTCGCGACGTTCCGGCGCCGACCAATCTCGAGGTCCCGTCCTACACCTTTGCCGACAGCGGGCACATCATGATCGGCCTGGACCCGGAGAAGGCGGCCTGATGGCTGGCAAGGAGGACGCGCCGGCAAGGCCGGGCAAGCTCGCCGCGCTCGGCGCTTGGATCGACGAGCGCTTCCCGATGACGAAGCTCTGGAAAGAGCACGTATCGGAGTACTACGCTCCGAAGAATTTCAATTTCTGGTACTACTTCGGTTCGATTGCGCTCTTTGTGCTGGCACTGCAAATCGTCACCGGCATCTTCCTGACGATGAGCTACAAGCCATCCGAGGCCGAAGCATTCAGCTCCGTCGAGTACATCATGCGCGACGTCGAATGGGGCTGGCTGATCCGCTACCTGCATTCGACCGGCGCGTCGGCCTTCTTCCTCGTGGTCTACCTGCACATGTTCCGCGCGCTGCTGTACGGCTCGCACCGCAAGCCACGCGAACTGCTCTGGATTTTCGGTGTGCTGATTTACCTCGCGCTGATGGCCGAGGCCTTCTTCGGTTACCTGCTGCCCTGGGGCAACATGTCCTACTGGGGCGCCCAGGTCATCGTCTCGCTGTTTGGCACGTTTCCATGGATCGGCGACGCGCTGGTCCATTGGATCCGCGGCGATTACTTCATCTCGGACATCACGCTGAATCGATTTTTTGCGCTGCACGTGATCGCGCTGCCGCTGGTCCTGATCTTCCTGGTCGTCGCGCATATCCTCGCGCTGCACGAGGTCGGCTCGAACAACCCAGACGGCATCGAGATCAAGAAGGCGAAGGGAAAGGACGGTCATCCGCTTGACGGGATACCGTTTCATCCCTACTACACGGTCAAGGATCTTTTTGGGCTTGGCGTGTTTCTGGTGCTGTTTGCCGCAGTCGTGTTCTTCGCGCCGGAAATGGGGGGGCTGTTCCTCGAGGCTCCGAATTTCGAGCCCGCGAACCGGCTCGTGACGCCCGAACATATCGCGCCGGTCTGGTACTTCACTCCGTACTACGCAATGCTCCGGGCGGTGCCGGCCTTCGCGGGCACCCAGGTCTGGGGCGTGCTGGTGATATTCGCAGCGGTCTTTCTGCTTTTCGTCGTTCCGTGGCTTGACCGCGCCCCGGTCAAGTCGATCCGCTACCGCGGCCCGATCTACAAGACCGCACTGATGTTGTTCGCCGCCGCATTCATCATGCTGGGCTATTGTGGTTTGAAACCCGCGGAGCAGCCGTTCACGACGATGTCCGTGATCGGCACGGTGTACTACTTCGCGTTCTTCCTGCTGATGCCCTGGTACACGCGCATCGACAGCCACAAGCCTGAACCGTCGCGGGTGACCTCGTGAGTTCCGCCAGGATGCTGTTGGCTCTCCTGGCGCTCGCCTGTCCGCTGACGCTCAATGCCTCGACGGAAGGCTATCCGATGCAGGACGCCGGTACCGACGTCAGCAACCTCGCGTCGCTGCAACGCGGCGCACGCAATTTCGTCAACTACTGCCTTGGCTGCCATTCGGCGAAGTACATGCGCTACAGCCAGGTCGCCGACGACCTGGCTCTGACCGAGGACGAGCTGCGCGACAACCTGATGTTCACCGGCACGCGCATCTATGACGCGATGTTGACGTCGATGCCCGCCGAAAAGGCGCGTGAGTGGTTCGGCAACGCGCCGCCGGATCTATCGCTGATCGCGCGCAGCCGCGGCGTGGACTACGTCTACACTTTTCTGAAATCCTTCTACGGCGACCCGTCACAGCCGACCGGCGCCAACAACGCGCTGTTGGCCAACACGGTCATGCCGCATGTGCTCGCGGGTCTGCAGGGCCCACAAAAGCCGCTCTACGAGACGCGAACCAGCGAGGACGGCAAATCGGAGCAAGTCCTGGTTGCCGTCGAATCCACCGGGCCGGGCGAGTTGAGCGCCGAGGAGTTCGACGGCTTCGTGCGCGACACGGTCACCTTCCTCGAGTATGTCGCCGAGCCCGCCAAGTCCCAACGCCGTTCGCTGGGCGTCTGGGTGATCCTGTACCTCCTGATGTTCCTGGCCTTCACGTACTTCCTGAAGAAGGAATACTGGAAGGACGTGAAGTGACCCGGCCGGCGCTGCGATGAGGGCCTGATTTCATGGCCGTACAGACATCGCGGCGACCCTACCTGGTCCGCGCGATGCACGAGTGGATGACCGACAACGGCCAGACACCGCACCTGGTCGTCGACGCCGGTGTGACCGGCACCGAAGTGCCGAAAGCCTTTGTGCGCGACGGCCGCATCACGCTGAATGTCGGCTGGCAGGCGACGCAGGGACTGAAGCTCGGCAACGAGTGGATCGAATTCGCGGCGCGCTTCGGCGGCGTACCGCAGCAGGTTCGAGTGCCGATCGCCGCGGTGCTCGGCATCTACGCGCGCGAAACCGGACAAGGCATGCTGTTCCAGGACGAAGGCGAATCACCGCCGCCTGCGACGCCCGCTCCTGACGACATCGGCGGCCGGCCGAAGCTCCGCGTCGTCAAGTAACCCCCGGCGCCAGTGGTGCCTCAGTTTGAGCGTCGGCTTTCGACCCTTCTGCGAAGTTCGCCAACGGCGGCTTTCGGGCAGGTCAACTTCAGCTGGTCACAGAGAAATGGATTGCTGAACGAGCCTTCCTAAATCCGACCGCAGCTTCTCCACGAGACTGTGATTGCCATGATCGTTGATCACGTTTCGTTCCTCACGCGGATCTGCCTTCAGGTCGTACAGTTCGTCGAACTCCGGGTGTTGAATCCAGTGAATCAGCTTGTGGCGATCGGTTCGAATCGCCTTGTAGTCTGCATCCAGAACCCAAGGCATCGGTCGGTCATCGCCAAAGAGCTCAATGAGCACAGAGGGGCGCCTCGTGGCCCGGGCCTGCTCGCGTGTCAGTAATGGCAGAAATGACTTGCCTTGGACGTGATCACTGACTTTTGCGCTGGCGAACTGCAAGACGGTCGGCGCGATATCGACCGACGAGACTAGTGCATCGATCGTAGTTGCCGAAGCTACGGTCGGCGGATATCGCACAAGCAAAGGCGCGCGCACCGTTTCTTCATAGGGCAAACGGCGTTCAATACTCAAGCCATGCTCACCAAAGAAAAAACCGTTGTCGCTGGTGAACATGATCACCGTGTTGTCTAGTTCTCCCGACTCTTCCAAGTCAGTCAGGATCTGGCCCAGGCCCTCGTCGACCGACAGAACCATCTCAGCCCGTGTCCGAATGCTCGCCTCGCTCGTACCAGGATCCAGAACGTCTCCGAATTCCCGAACAATCGCATCCGTTTGCTTTCGCTCGAGGAATCGCTGGACCATCACACTACCCAGCGCGCCCTGTGCGGCCGACTTGGCTATTTTCGACCGCGGGAAGATCTCGCGCTGATAGCGGCCACGGTGCCGTTCGGCCGCAATGTAGTGAGTGCCATAGGTCGTATCGAAAGACCCGTCGTCGCGCTGAATCGCATCCGGATGCACCGCTTTGTGGGCGAGATAGAGAAAATACGGACGCTTTTTGCCCCGCTGTTCACGGATGAAGCCTAGCGCTCGATCGGTGAGTAGATCCGTCACATAGCCGGAGACTTTCTGCAGCCGCCCGCTCTCAAATAATTCCGGATCGATGATCTTGCCTTGACCAGGAAAGCTGACCCAGTAGTCGAATCCTGGGCGCGGTTTTGGGTCGTTTCCCATGTGCCACTTGCCCACGAGCCCCGTCGCGTAACCCGATCGCTGCAGCTCCTGTGGAAACGTCGGCAGAAGATGGCTTAAGAGGCTCCTGTCTACATTGTTGTAGATGCCATGTGTGGCCGTGTATTGCCCGGTGAGTAGACAGGCGCGATTTGGTGAGCAAAGGGGAGTCGCGTGAATGGCGCGCGTAAAGGACGCACCTTCTCTGGCAAGCCGGTCGATATTCGGCGTCTTTAGATAGGGGTGTCCACCCGCCCCGAATTCGTCCCATCTGAGGTCGTCGATAACCACAAAAATGATGTTGGGTCGAAGACGCGGGTGGGCTGCGCTCGCGCCAAGTCGGGTGCCGCCCAGCGCTGCGACGGCGACTGCGCCGCCGATCAGCTTGATCGACGACCTACGATCCATCGTGCGACTCCTTCACACGGGCAGGAACGGCTGGTATGACACACGATGGCCAGTGAGATCCTTGTTCTGCAACTTAAGCATGCGCTGGCAGCAGCGATTACGGCAAGTGACCAATGGATTTCGCGGCGACTGATGCCGACGTAGCGCGTCAGAGGCTAAACGCGCCCCGAATCAACTTGCAGTCGAGGGCATCGGCGGGGCCGGACACCTCGACGACATCGAATCGTGCCGGCAGGCGGGCGAGCAGGGGTTGCGTCGCGAGCAGGGCGCGCGCTGCGCGGATGATGCGTCGGCGCTTGCCCGCCGTAATGCTCGCCGCGCCGCCGCCAAATTGATCGCTTGCGCGGTATCTGACTTCCACGATTGCGAGCGCAGTGCCTTCCATCGCGACGACGTCGAGCTCGCCGCCGCGGGCGCGGAAATTGTTCTGCAGGATCCGGTAACCGATACGTTCAAGATGACGGGCCGCGGCCGCCTCCGCGGCGCGGCCGATCTCGAGGTGCGGCGCTGCGCTCACGGCCCCGGGACCTTCGTGGCCGCGGGCGGCAACAGCGCAAGTGGCGGTGGCGACACCGGGCGGCCGTCGACGACCTGGGCCCAATCGAGTTCGCGGTGGACGCGGCCCTCGCCGTCGACGGCGAGCCGACCCGTCAGGCCGGGTAACTGCGTCGACATGTTTCCGCGCAGGCGCCGCAATTCACCGATCAACCGGAATGCGTCATAGCCGAATGCGTGCAGGCGGCCACGCTGGCCCACCCTGTCGGGCCATGCGCGCTCGGCCGACGCGCGTGCAGCCGCGGCGGGTCCGTATGGGTCGAGGATCCACGGCATGTCCAGGAAGATCACACCATCCAGGTCCACATTGCTGGTCCCGGCGGGGTCGTAAATATCCGAAGTCGCGTAGACCGGAAGCGCGCTCGCGTAATTGAAGCGCAATTGCGTGCGGATCAACCGGCCGTGCAGTGGCTGGGCTGCGACGAATATGAATTGCGCATCGGCGCGCGGCGTACTGCCGCGCTTGCCGTCGGTGCGCAGCAGCTTCTGCAACAACTCATTGAAATCGGCGGTGTCCGGCGCATAGTCGGCCTGGTCCAGCAGCTGGCCACCGGCCGCGAGGACCTCCGCGCCGAATGCACCGAGCACGCGCCGCCCCCAGTCCGACTGCGGAACGAGCGCGAGAGCCGCCATGTGGCCGTCGGCGACCGCCCGGCGTGCCACCTGCCGCGCCTCATCTTCCGGTGACAGGGCATATTGATAGAAGCGTTCCGGCACGACGACGCCATCCGGCAGGAAATTGAGCGCCAGAGTCGTCGCTCGCCCGTCGGCGAGTGACGCAAGGCCCGAGACCTCTTCGCGCGTCAGCGGGCCGACCACGAAATCGCTGCCATCCGAAAGTGCCTGCAGGTAAGCCGAGGGCGCATCGCGGGCCGCAACATCATAGATTCGCAGGCGCGGCCGAAAGGCGGCGCCCTGCTCGTAATAGGCGCCGAGAAAGCCGTCGCGCACCGCGACGCCTGCGGCCTCGGCCCGCCCCGACAGAGGCAGCAAGAGCGCGATCTGCCGCGGCAGGTCGCCGCTCGCCGCGGGCCTGTCCAGCAGGTCTCGCCACAGTTCATCGCTGGCGGGATGCGCCGGATAGCGCGAGCGCCAGGTCTGCACACGCCGCTGCACGCCGAGCGCGCCCGCCCTGGCGTCGGCCACGATACGACCGAGCTCGAGCCAGCCTGCGAGCAATGCATCGGCACCGGCCGGCGCCCGGATATCCGCGCCACGGCCCAATGCGTCGCGGATTCCATCGAGGATCAGCCTCTGGTTGGCCGCGCGCGCCGTTGCGTCGGTCAGCAGGCGATCGCGCGCAATAAGACTCGAGACTGCGTCAGGCACGCGATTCGTG
>Ga0247727_10014037_pt1 | contig 13383 bp, 29 predicted proteins | sample WisWelCaveWW1625_FD_202498 | JGI IMG/M metagenome (GOLD analysis project Ga0247727, IMG submission 202498) | Biofilm microbial communities from Wishing Well Cave, Virginia, United States - WW16-25 | ecosystem: Environmental > Aquatic > Deep subsurface > Groundwater > Cave microbial mat | place... | reverse complement strand
CCGTTGAGGGATCAAACGCCGTTTCAGGCGCATTACCGCATGGGCAATCGATCCTACCCGTGGCTGGCTGTCCTATCGGCACATCTGGATTGCGAATCCATGCGCGTTTTGTGAATGTTTCCATGATTGCCACTCCTTATAACTCGATTACCACAAACTCAAGTGCCCAGCGGTAGACTCGACCAAACTCCGACTTATCGACGCTAAGCGCATCCATTACTTCTGATACGCTAGGTACTCGATTAGTGAGCGATACATAAACCGCTCCGCCTTGGTTTCCAGCATCGGCATCGAAATCGACCTCAAATCCCTTGCTTTCGAGAATTTCAATGACCTCATCGGGTAGCATTATGATTTCCTTTCGTGATGATTGCTTACAGCATACACCCAAACCGCCTGGTGGGTATATGCCCCATTCGTCCTAATGCCTTAGTTGGCGATCAGCCTTTGCACGTCGATATTGCTCCTCAGATAACTTGGCGATGCGCTCGGCATCATCTACATCCCGAATGTGTGGATTGCCTCTACCGTGCTCTGCGAAGAATTGAGCGCCGCGTAGGGTTTGGAATGACCCCACTACATAACGGTACAAATGACCGTGAGTAGCAATAGTCGGTTCAAACTCGCTTTTGAAAATGGCATAGCCTGTACCGTAAATTGAATCACCTACATATACCCTCATGATTATTCCTCTCTTAGCGTTTCACTGGCGATAAACGATACTTAAGCCACATAGCCTTAGCACCAGCATAACCGATTGAGGCCATATGATCGCGCCCATACCGCGCTAATGTTGTCAGTCCGCCTAATCGCCCGCAATCCCGCTTTGACATAATTTTCTAACTACTCCCATATGGGAATTCATGCACCAATCTTCACGAGGGGACACAGGCGTATAGGGGCATTAGCACATTGCCACTGTGACCACCATTCGCGCTGTGTCGCGTTATGCGTCCTTGCCATCGATCAGAATCGTGACAAAGCCTAGCATACGATGTACTTCTGGCAGATGTTGCCAATCTGCGACATCTGCTGAGGAGTGAGTTTGATCTGGTATTCCTTGTAAAAACGCTGTGATAGTCGCTTAGGGAGTGTCTTCACGTTCTCTCCCTTACACTCATCCTCGACAACCTTTGACCAATCTAGGTAATGCACACTACCAGAAATCATCAGCCATACAGTATCAAGCAGATAATCTCTAAGTTCGCGCTTGCCATCATTACTTAACATGTTGCCCTCCCATCAGAGATTTCTTTCAGTATACACCTAGGCCACTTGACAAGTACATCCCCCATCAGTCCTAGTGCATCACTTGGTTGCTCAGCATAGTGTATCCAGCCATTCTTAAAGCAATCTCACGCCAATCCTGGCGAATCGGCTTGATGACATGAATACCGTCAATCAATCGTGCACTGGCAGTGTTAGTCTCTTCTGGCACAACTGCCATGACGAGATCGGCTAACCATGCTGGAAGGTAATCAACCGTTTGCGTTCCGTCCCGTAGTGTTCTGAGGATTGTGACTGTACGCTTATGATTCATGGTTCACCCTTCCTTCAATCTGCCGAATTACATCACGCCTATTGACTAATGAGTACATGACTATTCTCCCGCTCCACATGCGCCACAGTCGTTGTACTATCGCAGTGGCCGCACGTCGCTAAAACCAAGTTGTATGAGTACAATCCCGTACCGTCAAGCATACCCTCAACTGTGCCGGAAGTACGCTCACCGCATGATCTACAGTCAAATTCCACAACGTCACCCTTACACATTGCGACTATCCCAAACTACGGTATGTGACCCATTGATCACAATACCGTAAACTTCCAGCCTTTTTCCTTCAAGATGCGCCTTAATGTGCTCAATAGCATCTTCTAGCAAATCTTTACCGCCAACATGCCAATGCGCTGGATTGTCCGCCGCACTGCCAATCGGATTAAACATCCAGCACTCAAATTTGTGAACGATTCGCGATTTCTTCATGGCCTGCTACCCTTGGCCTGCTCCACCAAATCCTCAATGTACTGCGAGCAATCCTCACGTGCCGGATAATCTCTCAGAAGACGCTTCAAATACTTTCCCGCAGCCGACTCCATGCGAAAAGACCGATCCATACCCGTATAAGCGTACTTCTCACCTGTTAGATGGGTCAAGCCACATAGAATCTTATTACTGGACTTGAAGGCATATACTGTCGTGTTTGACATGGTTTACCTGCCTAACTTGACATAATCTATCTATCGGTTTTTCCGATATTCCAACACCATAACACGGAAATTCCGATAATTGGCTAATCTTTCTCTGTTCCCGTTTTCACATTCTCGAAGAGAATTCCCCGCCACGCTGTCACCCCATCTTGGGGCATTCGGCGCACGTCCACGGGTTGCAAGCGAATGTCATACTTATCCGTATGTGTCCAGTGCTCCGCGAACATACGCCTATGCATTTCCGTGCTAGGTGGTAGATCGGGAGATTGCTTGGGGATTGCGAGAAGATTGTGAGTCATTCCAGCACAATACCCAATTTCTTAGCGATGCGCTCGATCTCGGCTATGATGCATTCGCGCTCTTGGATATACGCTTGCTTTGTCGAATCGCTACCCCAGTTGTATCGCTCACAAGTCTCTATGAGAGTCTTGTGATATTCGCGCTCAAAATTGAGTACAACCTTGATGTCACCTATCAAAATTCTTTTCATGGTGTCCTTACCCCTTACTTCACAAACTGTGCCACAACCGCCCAAACCGCTCCCGCGACTACCGCCAATGTCACCAAGCCGGCCAGCGCATTGGTGTACAGGCTACCCCATGATTCTGCTTTGGCCTGCGTAGTGTACCCCATGCTGACCCACGGCGTCTGATACTTTCTGTTACCGTACATGATGATTTCCTTTTCCTTAATGATTGCGGTTTGCTCATCAGTAGGGGATACCGCTTTATCCCTAGACTCCCCAAGTGGGGAGTTTCGCGCTTACGGGTTCATAATGTCCTTGATCACGCATCCGCCCGCGTTCGCCGATCCAGTGTTGCAGCCATTCTCCCAAACTGCTTCAACGGTATCCTTCACCCCTTCAACCGCCGTGTTCACGGCTTGACCAGCATCGCGGATCACATCGTCCCCGTCCACACATCCGATACTCGAAAGCACCATCATACCGCCCGCTAGAACTGCCATCCACTTCGCCTTGCTCTTGCTACACATGATTGCTTACCTCAACGTTTGGCCGGCCTTTCACCCGTCCTTGTCCTCACTGTGTGCCAATCGACTTGCCTCAACTGTGTTACCCCTACTGCGATAGGTGTAGCACAGTGGAAGTTTTCGATTGTAGGTACAGGCTCAAGCGGAGCATGTAGCCTTGCTTTGTTCCGCCGTCTTCGCCGTAGTGCTCTCTAAGTTTCAGGTTCGGGTGTTGCCGGGACTGGTAACTACTTACTGCTTAGAAGAATTACGTTACCTGTTGCCCTATCGCCCTTAGCATCTACACCAGCATCGCACTACGCTGATATATTACTCCCATAACGAGAATTCATACCCCGTACATCAGTACCACTAAGATATAGTTTACATTGTATGTTATGGGGATGCACCGGCTACATATGGGGGTACTACTGAGAGGAAATCACACTTCGCATAGTGCTATATGCCAATGGCCGTACACCCTAGAGATATGTCACAGCACGTCACATCCCAAAGCCATTGATTGCAAGCCGATTCGAGATCGTGACTCGAAGATAGATTTTACACTCGCATCGCACGCCACACTATGCGAAGCCAGCATGACCGCTAGGCCAGCATGACCGCTAGAAATGAGAACAAATGGACGAGAGACATAACCCCGCCCCCTATGCAGTTGACATAGATGGAAGAGTTATGATGAGATGCTTAGGTAGCACGTTCCATTTGCGACGAGTGCTGAAATATGTGCGACCTCGGCATGGCGGATTTAGGAATAGTTCTGCTATCTTTTGTGTGAGGTAGATTGGGGATTGCCGTGAGGATTACGGGACATATCCCAACCCCCTACCGATATGGGTTTTGGGTTATTGGTTGGGATTAGGTTGGATATTGGGTTATACGTCAGATTGGTGTAAGGGAGAGGAGATTTCTGTAAAGGGGTGTGTCATGTTCTTGTGAGGCAAAATTATCCCCCCCCCTACCCCACTAGGGTAGGTTGAGGGAGTGGGCGATCTGTGGGAACACAACACAGAGAAAATCAAGGAAACACAGCACTCCACAAGACCCCACAGGGCTAACAGGACAAATGTAGCCTAGACAGTGGGGACAGATGTAGCTGTCGCCCACGGCGCTGTGGTGGGGGTGTTGCCTAGAGCGATGGGGACACGCTTGCTCACCACGTCCACATACAGCTCTGCAACCGAGGTATAGTAAGGGCCTGTGGTCGTGGTATGCAAGGGGGTTTTATTTATGCGGTAGTTTGTAGCTAGCCAGTCGGTTGCCCTGCGCCACTTGCTCTCATCCTTTGGGAATTCACGAATTCCGAGGATTTCCTGACTGGCATTGCCGAACCGCTTTTTGCTCTCAAAGAGGATGCTGAGAGCGAAGTTGTAGGTATCGTCATCCAGTTCCGTGGGGACGTAGTACCGCTGTGGGAGAGCCTTAAGGTTCTCGCGCAGGTCAACACGCTCCACCTTAACGCCTTGCGGGGTTGCGTAGGTGATGACCATGTAGCCTTTGACTGGCTCTCGGATGTCAGTGTTTTTCCAGTGCTTTTCGGCAAGACTGGCTTGGTGCTTTTGGTAATCAGACATAATCGACAGGGAAAGTTTCAACACAACTACCCCTGCTATCGCTAGTACCACGATAGCAACGACCACATGACCCAAATCCATGATGACACCTATTTAAGTTGGTGTAATGGAGAGCAGAGTACACATCTGGACGACTACCGCCAATATCAACAAGAGTATAGCTATCTTTACAATTGGCGGCAATGTCGATAACGTCTCTACTCTCTCATCATCCGACCGAGAGTTCCTTGCCATTTTACTCCCCCGCTAACAGTCTAACCCCGTTCTGGCGAAATGTCAACAACATTTGCGCCTTGTGATTTCTTGAACAAGATTCCCATGTGGGAGTTGACATAAGTTACCCTTATTTCCTCAAACGACCCATTTCGTCTCTATGAGCATGCAGTGTTAGAAGAGGCATGCTTGCAATATGTCTAAACCTTTCTGGAATACGCTCAATGGGAATATGCCGATGAACATAGTAAAAGGCTTCTGTGACATTTTTTAGAGAACCATCATGCCTTCCCATCAGGATAGTGTTACATGAATAACACACCCACCAAACATCAAGCGGGTAATCATATCCGTGCCAATGATGTGCAACAAGGCGCTTATGCATATTGCCTGTATGCCAAGAGTACGTTGGTATTTCATTCGGATCACACCAGCAAACTTGGCAATACTTAGGTATTGAGAGTAATCCCCTTTTAACAGCTTGCCTTACTTTATACCCTATTTTTGACTTACATTGAGACATCTCTAATCCTTGCAGTCCCTCAACTGTTGATGGAGTCTGTAATGCTCATCACACAGCCAAGTTTCTTCGGGTGCATACACCAAACGTAAGGCAATCTCACCACAGGGAGCCACCTCACCCATCTGAGACTCTATCGGCCAGTCACAGAATTTATATTTCCCTAGCTGTTTCATCGCAAATAGGACAGAGCTATAACCACGCCAGCTACAACCATCGCCAACACAGCTATGTTGAATAGCCACCTGTTCTTCGGGGTCAAGATTCATTGGTTCCCATGTTCCTTCTGATACTTCCCAATCCACCGATAGGCGGTAGATTGCGGAATACCATGCTTCTCGACTAGTTCTCGAACAGTGAGAAGCCCATTACCATTATTGGAAGAATTGGCTACCACAAATTCCTGATAATTTCTCACTTTCTCATCCTGAGAACCTTTGATAGCCATTTCTGGAATCTCTCTCACTTGGGAATCCACAGTTCCCACTTGGGATTCGATTGCGCCCTTCTTGCGTTCCTCTCTGCGGACTTCTGCGCCAAACTCCTCCGCATAAAGGGCCAAAGACGCAGGAAGCGCGAGGCTAAATAAGTATGGCGTGACATTGCTCACCAACCCTCCGAATGCTCTGTAGTAAGCAAAGTTAGCTACAGCAGATAGAACAATAAAGAACCCAACGCCCCACCGTGTCACCTTGCGACGACTGCCCCGAACGATGCGATAGGTGAAGATGGCTATGCTCAATTCAAAAGCGAGAGCCGCTCCCATGCTAAAGAGCTGGAAACCATCACGGTCAATGTCCGCGTACGCGGCCCAAACATGAGGAAATTGAGTTATGAGAATGAGAATATAAATGGCGGCAAATATCCATTTCATCTCTTATCCCCTTGTCTATCCTTAATACGACTCCAAGACCATTCTGCCCCAATCGTCAAGGCCAATAGAATACCCGCAAGAACATGAATGCTGTCTACCGATTCAGCATCAACCACGCCAATATTACTCGCCCAGATGGAAACGAGAATAAGACCAACACAGACCGTTATCAGACCATAGATCAGAACGGGAACCTCGGGTACTTTCTGTCTATCTTGTTCATCAAAGTACCCTATGGGATTCGGCCACATTCCAATTTTACTTCTTTTACTCAGATTACAGGACATACATGCAGTCACAAGATTATCAATAGTGGTTTCCCCACCCCGACTCTCAGGATATACATGATCAACATGCAACACTATATCCTCGCCTCTTGTCCCACAGTAACGACATCTATAGCTATCGCGTGTGAATACACTCCGTCTGATATTATATGGAATTGGCTTTTTATTTGATGATTTTTCCATAATATAGAATCTCTTTAAGCAAGTTATAGTTGGATTCCACCAACCCAATCCCTATTGACACCCGTGGTACACTATTAAGAGTACCGCCACTGCTTCTCCCGCTGAGAGGGGGACTCCATGAATGTCGCTTGGCTGGTGTGGCTTGCTAAGGTCTGTGTGGTTTCCCGTGCAGACAGTCGGGCGCGGTCGCCTCCGTGAGTTATCTCCATAATAAACTGTCGCCTGTCATGGGCCATGCCATTAAGCATGGCCCTTTTTCTTAGAATAATCAGATGAAATCTCATTCCAAAGTTGGACAAAATCCATCTGACTCTGCTGACCAAGATGACAGGTATTCAGGCAAATGCCTTCATACAGATGCGCCCCGCAAGTTGGACACAGTTTTTCATCGTAGCCCAATTTCTGAAAAATGCTCCCCTCAAAGTTGGGGTCAATCTTTTTATCTGCCTTTTGCCACTCAGGATCGAATACCATTTTTGTCCTCCTAATGTCCCATCTTACACCCGATTTCTGGCTTTGAGAATAGGATATAAGTCACCCCTTGCCCACCCATTAAGACGCCTTTATACTCACTTTAGGGTAGTTCGCTACCCTTATGTCAACTCCCACATGGGAATTGGGATATGCCTACCAAAAAACAAACCCTATCTGATCTCGACCCTAAGACTAAGCAGGCCGTTGATACCCGCATCGAGGAACGTATCCGAATCTACGAGCAAGACTTTGACTTGTCCTCACTCACTGCCGTTGACCGCACCCAAATCAGGAATATGGCCGCATTGGAGATTGCCTGCGAGAACATCAGCGACCAACTCGCCGCAGGTGGTCACACTCCTAGCGATGTTAAGTCCCTGTCTGATGCCATTAACATTTACATGAAAGAACACCGGATGCAGGCTGAGGCTTTGGGTGTTAGTCGCAAGACACGCTTGAATGATGAGGAAAGCGAGCTGGAATTGTACTTCCCTAGAGTGGCGCTAGAGGCCAAAGACTTCCTGTATAAAAGAGCCTTATCCATCGTCTGCCTAGAGTGCCGCAAGTCCACAGCGCAAGTAGATATTCGCACGGGCATGGTGCTGTATCATCTCTATGAGGAAGATGAAAATTGGAGTTGCCAGTTCACCTGTCCCAAGTGTGGCAACCCTGTCACGATAGACCACCACAACTATCGGGACTACCTGATGAAGAAGATTGATGGAAGTTTGGCTCGCACTGAATTGGCAAAGAAACCAGAAATAGATGATTAAATCCAAACTCCACATTGAAGAAAACAATGATGCGCTGGCTCTCGGCATCGTGTTGTTTGACCAGCTCCTTTTCAGTCTATTCTTCCAATCAGGCGACCTATCAATCGAGCCTACCGTTCCTCAAAAGTTGATGTTCCTCGACCGATCACGGCGCGTCCTGCTTTGCACATCCCGCAACGTCGCCAAGACGGTATCCCTTATCGGGCGAATGATGCGCGATGTGGCAACTCATCTTAATGTAAAACGCCGTAAAGGTGTGGCTTCACACATTGATGAAATCATGCTCACGACACCCACCGAAGGACAGCTCAATCCCATCGTGGATAAACTGTTTGGCAATCTGACGCATACCCCTGGACTGAAATGCTTAGTCAAGGAATACCATAAGGGAGATGCGCCAGAGCTGATAACCACCACTAACTTAAAGTTATATGCCAGGATAGAAGGAACGTCGGGCACGGATAGGAACATGGTGGGCATTCACCCTATCAAAATCTATGGGGATGAGCAGGCATTCTCGAGTGCAGTAAACCATCGTTCCCGATTAATGGGCGCATTCTATGATACAGAATGGGTTTACGCTGGCGTTCCCAATGGCGTGCGTGGCACACCTTTCTATAACCTTGACCAGACTGGCGACGGTGACAATTGGAGCAAGCACCATATGTCGGCTCTCGACGCCAACCCTCGCTTCCGAGGGCCGAATGCCACCAAACACCGCAAACAACTCATTAAAGATTATGGTGGTGAACACTCACCTGAGTATATCATGCAAGTGCTAGGTGAGTGGGGGGATGAGGCCATGTCCTCGTTCCCACCTGGGAGTGTCTCTTGGAGCAATGACATCCCCTACTTCATCTCCATCCTGTCTGGAAAAGATGTGGAAGTAGCTATAAAGACTCATGCTCTACCCATGTCGATGAGGATTCCACAGGTAAGATGCCAGTCAGCCTTGATAGGGTGGGACTATGGTTTTAGTCCCGACCCGACGACATTTCTGGTAGCTGTCCAGACAGGCAACGACTCCATCTGGCGAACCTATTGTCGTGTGTCCTTGTACCAGACCGCGCTACCACACCAAATCGAGGTGCTGAAGTTCATCGTCAACACCATTCTATCCAATCGACTGACGATGCTCTCTGTGGATAGCCAGCCTGCCTATCAATTGCTCATCAGTGACGATAATAAGCATATCTTTCAGGGCAAGATTAAGTTGACTAATCAAGGCGGCGCAGTCGAGATAGACTTGGATACGGGCGAATTCATTAAAGAGGACAGACGGATGCAATCTGACATCCAGGCCAAACGACGCCTCAAGCGCACCGCCATTCAGCGCCGTAAGTATTTCTTGACCGAGATGTTTAGGCGATACATGATGAATGCACTGCTCAACATCGAAGGGCCTAAACTGATCATGTCCTATGATACAGAGCTGGAAACCGAACTCATCGGCACAGTTGAACGCCGTAGACCCGATTCGGGATTGATTGTGTACGAAGTGCCTCGCCAGAGCGCTCGAAACAGGCCAGCCCCTGACCAGATAGTAGATGCAGCCAGAGCCTTGAGCGATTGCATTGATGAGATAGACAGGACAAGTCAGAAAGCGGGAGAGGATACCTCAGAATTGGTTATAGCCATGGGATGGTCTAGGAGAGGAATGGGAGAGTGGCAAGCGCCGTGGTCTAAGGTTTATTGATCCCATGCTAAAAGTAATTGTGGTGATGACAATTTTGTTGACATCCTGCGAGCCAAGAACCACTCCAACTCCAAGTTGGATCATCATCGACCGACAACAGCGTAATAGCTATACCATGGTTGCTACTCGGTCAGCATGTGACGCTGACCATAAAAGTTGTGTGTCCATCACAGAGACAACCACCCATCTCGAACAGGGATATTTCCTTTTAAGGAACTGTGATGAACACAACGAGTGTGCATACCAGAAGGTATATGTCACGAGGGAAGAGTATGATGCTTATGGAAATGGAATGTTTTACCCTAAAGCTAAAGAGTGAGTCATCATCTTTCCAATGTGGAAAGAACAGCATATAGATTACGTTCTGCATTACAGCGTGGACATTTCAGGGTTTCCGACTCAAATACCCTATCCCCATGCGTGTGCATACCCGAATCACGATAGGCCAACACTACATTGAATAATTTGATCAATTCGCTTCGCAGATAATTGATTTCAAATTGCATCGCGTCCATATCAGCCAGTGTGGGATTGTCACGCAACATGGCTCTCAGGGATTCATTCTCCATCTGTAATGCCTCGATTGCGGCCTCATAAGCTTCTTTGCTGTCCAGAAGTTCTAGTACTTTCCGGTTATCCATGCTCATATCTCCGTATCGAACATAGCAGTACAACGAGGGCAAGTGACTTGTATTGTTTGAGTTGACTCCACACCTTGTTGGGTAGCGTGACGACACGAAAGAATTTCATCAATCAACTCAATCCCACTCACAGCAAACCAGTTCATTATTTCTTCCGAGTCATCAATCTCTTCGGCAGACAAAATCTTCTTCACATCCAAGAGTTCAGATTCGTGTATCATTAAATTTCCTTTCGGACAAAGGTCAAGTGTCTTGCTATTCCATCACCAGCGCATAGACCTCTTCCAATTCTCCCATGCAGGCCATATCAGGACAAAATGGCCTGTCAAACACCACCACCCACCCTTGAAAGTTCTGAGTCCATTGCCATGTTTGCTGTAAATCCCCGCTCAGCACCCATTGAATCACATCCTCACGAGTGGTGATGGGTGTCATGCGGTTCTCTAAGATGGGTTGCATCGGGTAGACTTGCCATGTCTAGTGTTCGAGTGCCGTGACCCAATAGGCTACTCCGCACTTCTGGCAGAGCATCAAAGAAGGGTTAGTCATCTCCCTTATGCTCCCAATTGTCCCTTGTAGCCCGCCACGCCATACCAATGGCAATGAGGATAGATACGGCAAGGAAGATTTCTATAAAGGCGATGAAGGTTGTCGGGTCATCCATGCTAGCTTTTCTCTTCGGAATCCTCTGGGTTATGAAACCAATACATAGCAACGGCATTGGGAACACCAAAAACACCGCGCTCGACCTTATCAGCGGGTTTATAGGAATCTCGGTTAAACCTTTCAACTTCTTCCTCTATCTCGTCATCACTAACATAATGGAGAGTGGGATCGGCCATGCCAAGACGCAATCTACTCATTGGCATCAGGTAGATGACTCTAGCTTGGCCTTTGGGATAACCCTTTGAACCTAATATCAATTCACTCATAGTACAAAAGTCCCGTTGCTCGTAAGGCGCATAGCTGCTAGAGTTATGACAATATATCAGTCGGATTCCATATGAAAAAGTGTTATCGGTGTGGCCTTGAAAAGCCAAAAACTGAATTTAATAGAAATCATCAGAATTTAGATGGTCTCGGATCATATTGCAAAAGGTGCAACGCTGAGAGAGCCAGAGAATACAGAAAACGTTATCCTGAAAGGTGGAAGGAAGCCACAAGAAAATATAATTCCCTACATCATGATAGATTACTTATCTCCTTCAAAAAATACCGTGAAACCCATTCAGAGGAAAGGAAGAAATATAGAGAAAGTAGGGCCAACTGGAACAAAGACTATCAGAAAAAGTATTATCAAGACAACAAGGATAAAATAAGAACTAGAATTAATGCATATTACAAAAATAACCCCCACAAGTCTAGGATATATGTTGCAAGACGAAGGGCTAAGAAGAATGGTCTTGAAGTTTCATATTCTCACTCAGAATGGATAGACCTATGCAATAAGTATGGCAATAAATGTCTTTGTTGTGGTTCATCTGATAAGCTCCAAGCCGATCATGTGGTTCCACTGTCCAAGGGTGGACATGGAGACATATCCAATATCCAGCCACTTTGTAAAACATGCAATTCTAAGAAGCATGATAAGACTATAGATTTTAGAAACAGGAATGCCAATGGATAGTAATATGGTAATACTCGCATTCGACCAATCTCAATCCACGATAGGGTGGGTGCTTATGCTTGGTAAGGATGTCCACTCACATGGACAATTCAAACCAGACCCGATTCATTTTGACAAGGTACGCGAGTGGGTTAGAGGTTGCATAGGCCAACTCATCAAGGATGGTTTCAAGCTAGAAAATATCACTGTCGCTACCGAGGATGTGTACTTGGCCCACTACAATAATAAGCCCCAAGTCCATACCCTAGTCACACTATTATCTATCCGAGAGCATATCCATGCCGCTTCCCGTGACATGGGTGTAAACTACTTGGTGATTACCCCCTTCAATGCCATGAATGCCTTGACGGGCATCAACAACATCTACACTAAAAGAGAAGAACGCAAGGCAGCTATGATGAAGTCTGCCGAATTGCTGTTGGGCGAGAAAGTGTCCGAACACGAGGCCGATGCGCTAGGTGTGGGCATGGCGGCTTTTAATGCTCTGTTTGCTCAATCAGTGTTGTCCGATTCCTAAAATTCGGAAAGCGGTCGCTCGGTGGCGCATAGTCGGATGGTCGTTCCTCACAGAATCTTGCCTCAAAGTCGGGAAAGTGGTACTTGACAACTTTCCAGATGTCTCTCCCGCGCTCTGCGTCTATGACCGCACACAAAGATACCTCATCCCGTCCATCTCTGCGTTCCCGCGAACTGGTTTCCCACATCTGGAAGGGTGGCTTGGTGCATCCCTCATCAATGTAATAGCCTGACCACCAAGATACCCAGTAGCGTTTCATTGTCCATGTTTATCCATGAGAGTGAGCAATCTATCCCATATTGCCTCATCACACTGAATGTACCCATTCTCATAGCGTTCCTTCAAGTGATAGCTGCCGTCTATTTTATTCAATAATTCAGACAACTCACCTAGCTCATTTATTGTCCTAGCAAACCCGTCATCACATGAAACAGCTAGAGTGAACCCACTCTCATCTGTAATATGCCACCCCATGATTTGCTCAGAAGAGAACGGGCCTCCCGATACTCTGAAGTAAGGTATATGGTTCGCAGACATCGATCTAGCATATATCTTCATTACAGCAATCCTATTTCTTTAGCATGTCATGGATATATTCCCAACATCTGCGCTATCACCATTAACACAATGGAAATGATGATTACAAGAACTATCTTGCCCATCCCTGAGCCTTCTGATTCTTCGGGATAGTCTTGGTAAACACCATCATGCCATTCTCGACTTTTTACCGCTCGTCCTCTCGCCCTATCCCTTGCCCTATCGTTGGCATTAAGCTGTTCAAGAAGCTCATAGTCTGTTCTGCCTTCAGA
>Ga0247727_10014036_pt1 | contig 13385 bp, 13 predicted proteins | sample WisWelCaveWW1625_FD_202498 | JGI IMG/M metagenome (GOLD analysis project Ga0247727, IMG submission 202498) | Biofilm microbial communities from Wishing Well Cave, Virginia, United States - WW16-25 | ecosystem: Environmental > Aquatic > Deep subsurface > Groundwater > Cave microbial mat | place... | reverse complement strand
AACGCCGGCGTAGAGGAGATCTACAATACAAACATTCACGGGAATATCGTTCTTGAAACAGACGGAAAAACATATACGATTGTAACTCTGAACTCTCAATGATCCAACAACAAGTCCTTACTTCTTGTTCAGTCCGATAAACTGCCTTTTTAAAGCACTTCCCTAATTGTAGCGAAAACTAGGGTTTTCTCTTGTATTGCTGAGTAGCGATAAATTAATAACGAAAATAGACACAATAAACATCTATGGAATTATCTGAACTAGTAAAACAATCATTAAAAGAAAAAAAACAGCAAGCAAAAATGTACATTGTCGCAGCAGGAGACAGCCTATCAAGCGATATTTACGATAGCGGCATGTTGGTTCCTGAAGTGCAAATTTTCATGTCACGTTCTTTCTTTCGAGACTACAATAAACTCAAACACGGCACTACATCTGTGCGCAAACCGGATCCTTTTGAATTGTGGAAAGCACTTTACCCTTACTTAGTGGGTAGAGGACTGAAAGACCAAAATCAGAATCAAATTGATGAACCGATAAAAGAATTGAAGAACTGGGGAAAACCAGTTCAGTGTTACTATACGGACAAGAAAGCGAATGGCGATGTTATTTTACGGGTCAAAGCACTTTACGACCCCACTTGGAATTGAATGTCCTGATATCACCTTCTCATCGGGTTGAGAATTAGCTCTTCCGAATGTCTTTATAAATAGCTCTTTAAATAGTGGGTATGAGGGGCGTTTTTGCTTGGTAGGGACGCCTGATTTGCTGAAGGGCGGGCTGGATGGCATTAAAGACCTCTTGGCTGACGAGAGGCTCATGCTTGCCATTAAGACCGTCCTGGGCGTAATAGCGGTTCTTGAGGATGTAGGCGACCGTAGAAGGCTTCATAGCGTGCTGGTTGGAGATCTTCCATATCGTCTCGCCCGAGGCATATGCCTCGAAAATACCCTTTATAAGCACGGATTTGTCAGGGTCGAGAAACACGTTCTTGTTCACGACTTTGTAGCCTAAAGGCACTCTGCCAATAATGCGTCCGAGAGCTCGTGATTTGGCGATGCCGGACATCATGCGTTCCTTGATGATTTCGCGTTCGAACTCGGCAAAAGCACCAAGAACATGGAAAAGGAGCTTACCGTTCGGCGTGGTCGTGTTGATGTTGTCGTTGATGCTCGTGAACTGGATTTTTAATAATTCAAGCTCTGCGATGCTGTTGATGAGGTCTCGAAGGCTTCTTCCGAACCTGTCAAGCTTTGCTACTACAACTACTTCAAACTGCTTGAGCCGCGCGTCGCTCATAAGCGCCTGGAATTGCGCGCGATCCGTGTCCTTTCCAGAGATACCTCTATCTGCGTAAAGCCGGAAGACTTCCCAGTTTTGGAAATCGCAAAACTTGCGAAGCTTCTCCTCTTGCACTTCCAAGCTTGAGCCTTCAGATGCTTGCTTGTCCGTGCTCACTCGAATGTACAACGCTGCTTTCATCAGTTTTGACTTCCTCCTTTGGTGGCACGTAATTCTTGAGCACGTTCAATTCAAGCCGTCCCGTGCTTTTGCAAATCTTCCACTCAACCACGTCGCCTCGGTCGATATTCGCAGCTCGCGCTAAAGGCGCAGGAATGGTGACGTGCTTTTGACCGCTACTCAGGGTTTGCACGCGCACCAAGTTCTCCTTCAAGCGCTTGCCGTGTTGTTTTACGGTTGGAAACTCCATTTTTTTACACCTCCGCGAGCCAGCGCCCGCAATTTCTACATTGTCCTTCATTGCGCTCCAAATCTTCCTCATCACATTCCAAATAACAACATGGGCAGTTCACTTTTTGTCACCTCCATCAAGCCCTGTTTTCGGGCTTTCTTGAAGGCTCAATTCTGATTTCGGTCTGCTTAACGATTTTGCAGATTCTTCAGGTCGTTCTTTTTTACCGTCGATATTTTTCGTTAAGCAGATTTGAGTTGTATTGTTATGCACTTGCGCGCCTTTCGGGAACTGCTTTTTGAGAAAACGACGCAAGTGCTTGCGCAACAGCACGGGTGTCTCGCAGAGTGTCTCGTAGCGTGGCTTCCATTGAGCATTAGTAAGAAAGGTGCACCAACGGTTCTGATAGGCATTATTGAGGTTCTTTATTTTCTGTATCAAGTAATCGTAATTGTATTTGTGGTTTGAACCAGTTTCTACTTCTATGGCTATTTCTTGTCCTGCTTCGTTTGTGAAAACGATGTCGGGGTTCAGGTCGCTTTTTGTAGAATAATTGCGACGCACCTTGCTTGTGTAGTTCAGCAGTTCTTGGTAAATGCGCCACGCAAGGAACGTGTGGTCTGCCCCTTCATTACCTCTTCTCTTAACGTGGTATCTACCGTATGCTCTTTCGTAAGGGTCGATATGTTTGCCCTGCAAATAATTGTTTTTTCTCAAATATTCGTCCTGCGCGGGCTGTAGAACGCTTGTTTTGTATACGTCGCATTCGAGGTCGAGTTGTTGGATGAATTTTCTTGCGTTGAGCGGGACGTCAGCAGGTATGTTCTTTGTTTCCACCATTTCTTCTGGCTTGGTGGTGATGATGTTGTGTTCTTCGGGACTGGCAATGATTTTGAGTTCTTGGTGGTCATTTTCCATCATCAAAATCCCTTCTCCCACGTTTGCCGTAAGCAAGTGCTCTCGCTCGGCAAAACTGAGGTCGAAAACACTTTCCATTGAGCGTATCACGGCAGGTTTTTGGCGCAACAACACCGTGTAGGAGCTGTTTGCCAACACGGCACGCCCCGCATTGCTATTCAGCAAATCAGCAACGTCTTGCGTGATGAGCAAAAGCCCAAGATTCCACTTCCTGCACGTCTTCACAATTTCGAAAATGTAGCCTTCTTCTTGCGCGTGCTGTAGCATACTCCACGCTTCATCAATAACAAGTAATTTGCGCTCGCGGTCTTTCTTCATCTGAGAATACACGTAGTCAAGAATGAGAAACATCATGACGGGCTTGACTTGTTTCGGCATCCGCCCGATATTGAACGTCACAAAATTGTTGTTGACATTAATCTGTGTCTGGCGGTTGAGAAAGCTGAACGATCCGTCAACAAACATACTAAGCCTGTTGAGAAGCATCGTGTACGTTCCTTTCTCAAAAATTCCCGCTTTCTTCGACGATGCTGCCAAAATACGAAACAAGTCCAAGAGAATCGGTGGCGTGATGTTGTAATAGTTCTCAGAACTGATTCCACTCTCCTCATACGTTTTGGTCAATGCCTTGTCAAGAATTGCACGCTGGCTCTCGTTAAGCTGTCCGAACATGATGTTAAACAGATCAAGCAAAGCAAGACGCTTCTCGTCGTACTCGTTCTCTAAGAGGTCTAAAGGATTAATGATGGTTTCACTATCCTTACTAATGTTAATCACGCTTCCACCGTATTTCTCAGTGAGTTTGGCGTATTCGCTTTGCGGGTCTATCACGATGACTTTCGTGCCATTCATCAAATAACGAGAAATAATGAGTTTCGCCGCGTAACTTTTCCCACTGCCCGACGTTGCCAGAATTGCGCCGTTTGCATTTGCGAGGCTGTAAATGTCTTTGATGATTGGCAGCTGGTTTTTGTTGAGACCGAGAAATACTCCGCCTTTCTCCAATATCAGAAAGGGTGAAGTAAACGGAAAAAATGCGGAAAGCGCGTGCGTCGTGATGTTTCTGCGAATGCCGAGTTCGTTCACGCCGAAGGGCATTACTGATTTCAAGCCTTGAGCCATTCGGTATTTCGGCACTTTCGGAATGATGAGAATGCTGTTCAGTTGCGACTGAATCGTCTTTGTCAAAATATCCAGTTCTTTCTCGTTGTTTGCTTTGACGTTGATGTACAGGCTGACGTTGAACAATTTTTCTTCACCCTTCTGAACGCTCTCAAGAACTCTTCTCGTGTCGCTGTACTGGATTTCGAGCGACGGCTGAAATGCATGCTTCAGTCCTGCAGCAAACAAGTCCGCACGCTGTTTTTGCAATTCCTTATTCAGCATCATCAACGTGGTGTCAATAGGAAATGGTTCGACGTGAATGCTGAGGTCGAACGTTCCTGCTGCCGTGATGATTTTGTCAAGAAAACCTTCTTCTACAGTTCGAGGGTAGCCGACCGCTGCAATAATTCTGTTGAATTTGTCATTGACTTTGATGTGGTCTGACTTGTTGACGATCACTTCTGGAGCAACCCGATTGTAAAAAGTGTCAGGTTTCAATTCTCGGTCTTGATTGTTTAAGTGCCTGAGAATTCCTGTGAGCTGCCTGCCATCCAAGCGCACGCTTTTCAAATTCATGCTTCTGAGCAATTCGTTAACGATGTTGAGTTGCGCATCCAAGCCCACTTGGTTTTCTTGCACGGCAATGAGAAAGCGCCTGTTGACCCTCAACCGTTCTTGCATGACGTTATCAAGATAGTTCTGGTGCGCTTCAAAAAGATCGTAATACGTTTTGTTGTTGGTCTTTTTGACCTTCATTTCGAGCTCGTTCAAGTATTGGTTAAGATTCAAGTTGCCCGTATACATGAGAAACTGGATTGGAAAGTCTAATGCATTCAGGAACTTTTGGAAACTGTAAATGATGCTTTCGCGCTCATCCTTCGTCTTGATTTTGAAATTCAACGGCTCAACCATAATGACGGCGACGCGCTTTTCGCCGTGTTTTGTCTGCACGAGATAGCACGATTCTTTAATTCCGTTAAGCTTGAGATAACGCTTCATGTCCGCACCGTATTTTGTGATTATCTGGCGTTTGTACCACGCCCAGTAATTCTTCAAGTGCTCCCAAAGGTCGAAATACATGAACGTCAAACCCAAGCCCGCAGGAATGAGCGCCAACGCACCTCGCGCGTAGTTCGAGAACGGAAGCTTCGCGTAAATGAGAAACGCCACGAAACCAAAGCTTACGGCGTACAGTAATTGTTGTAGTGTCAGGTTGAAGACGATTCTTTCTTTGTACTGCAAGCTTTGAGGAATTTCGTAAGCCATGTTTCATCTCCGTTCGTAATAGTCCTTGCGCATCTTGCTCCAGTATTCTCGCCCTTCAGGTTCTGCTGGCTTTTTGGGCGCGTCGCCGAGCAAGAAGTGTCCCTTGAGGAATAGCACGCCTCGCGCAATATCTGTGCGTAGCAAGCCCATAACAGCGCGCACGATAGCGAGGACTGCGAGAAGCAGCATCATGATGTTGACGCTCCAGAAGCTCCCGATCATGAAGAAAATCTTGAGCGTTGAATAGTAGTCGAGCTTGATGAGCTCGGAAGCTCCAAGAAAAATTAAGCTTGCAAAGAATGGCAGGAAGAGCACAAAACCAACCGCGCTCATAATGAACTTGCCAATATCTCGCAAAGGCGGAATGAAGTAAAAGAATACTCCGAAAGGAAAGAACAATGTTCCCAAAAGAGCTAAAAGATAATTAATTGAGAATGCAAGTAGCGTGATACAGATGGTGACGAGATAAAACAACCCGAATGTTAATTGTAATGCCGTGCTTAATCCATCGTCGATAGTGAAGAGGAAGAAGTTCGGATCTATCATTCCAACGACGCCTGCGGTGAGGCTTGCAGCGATTTGCGCCATCAACTGGTAAATGAGAAAGCTTGCTTGGATGAAGAGCATCATTAGGATGGCGTTTTGGAGCCATGCTTTGGCTTGTGCGCGGCGTTCTGCGCTCGTGCCTGAAATGATGAAGTTAAAGCCCGCAACGAGTATGAAAAGCCCGTAAAAGATGCTGATGACATACACCATGACTGCCCAAACAGAGTGCAGCGCGTCAAGCGTTGCGGGTGTCGTCACAAGAAATTTGAGCGCTGCCAAGAACGGCTTTATGGGTGCGTTGAGGACGCTCAGCGCGAACTGTGCGAGAGCGTCCATCATGCACGCGGGCAGGTCTAAAACGTCGCACGTCATGCGAACAACTGCACCACGTAAGGCGCTGCCCAAATAACGATCAGCCCAATCACGACGTAGCCAATCGTGTTTTTTGCGTTATCCCGCTTCGTTATGTCGTTACCGCTCGTCATGTACATGATGCCCGCAAACACCAGGAAGATGGCAGCAATCGCCGTCGCGACGTACTTCACGAAGTTGTAGACCTTCCACACGGGCTCAAGTATTTTGTCGAACGCACTCGTGTCACCCATGTCGCTCGGGGGTAGTGCTGATGTTGCGTTAGCCGAGTATATCGTCATCAGCACTATCAGGCTTGTCAAGCTCAACATCAGTGCGCATTTTTGGCTCTGGTTCCAAATCCAGTTCTTGTTTTTCATCTTGTTTCACCTCCGGTTTTGTTTCTTCTTTCGGAACGGGCACGGGTTCCGATATTTCATCATCTACGTAAACGATGACGGCTGGTTCGTTGTCGTCGAAGAGCACGCCGTCGCTGAACGCCAAGTAAACGGTCAAAATCGCGGTCAGTATTGCTCCAACGGCCAATATGCCGAGTATGTCTCCTTGTTCCGTGACGGCGTATATGATGAGGCTGAGGGGCAAGTACAATGCCCAATAAACTGCGTTCCAAAAATAAATTTCAATCAGTTTCATCTTTCTCCTCCTCGCCAAAGTCTTCGTCGTCCTGAAATTCCGTTGGTTCGGATGGCGCTGTGCGCATCAGGAGCTCTGCGTAACAGCCTGCGCAAATCACGGCTTCTGCTTTGTCTAAGCGCTTGTCGCACTCTGCACAGTGTCGTCTTCGGCTCGCTTCTTTCGAATGAATCCATCGTCTCATCTTTCAGTCTCCCGACTAGTCGAAGTTATGATTCTGCAATCTACCAGTAGCGTTTTCGTTCCAGAACGGTGAAAGACAACTTTTTGTCCTTCACAATTGCATGGTTATACTATTGGTTTCCAAGTTTAAAAGAATTATAGCGCAAAAAGGGGAACTTTTTCATCCCCCTTCTGCATTTGGTATGCCTTCCCTGTATTCGGTTGATTTTCTTTTGAGCACTGCGCGCATTTCTGGATCGTTCTGCAGCCATTCGAGGAATGGGCTTTTGACGCGAGTGTCATTTTTCTCGACGACTTCCATTTGTGTTTTCAAAGCAAGTGTGGTGTCAACGATTTCTGCGCACTTCATGCAGTAGAGCGCTTCGGGGCTGTTCACTTCTTTGCATCGAGGACAAATTCGGTTCTTCGGCTTCGCATAAATGGGCGTTTCGCTTGGCGTTATGCCATTAATGCGCAACAAGTGTTCATCAAGGTCTTTACCAGAAATATGCACGTAGGTTGCTGGCATTTCGCTTCCCTGTACCCATCCGAAATAGGCGTTCATTTGGAATTCAGTCAAGTGATGCGCTAACTGGCAGGCTCTCGTATGCCTGAAAACGTAAGGGTTTGGACGTTTTTTGATTCCTGCTTTGCTAAAACTAAGCCTGATGACTTTTCTGATGGCTTCGTAACTCATGCTCTTGTGATATTCCCGCGCGCCAATGTTCACCCACAAAGGCGCGTAAGGGTTGTTCTTGTCAGGATGGTTGTTCAGCCAGCTCACAAGGAATGAAGCTGTCGTGACGAGCCTGAGACGTCTGTCGCCTGTTTTTCCTTGAACAGTCAAGACTATACCGTTCGGGTCGATGTTCACTTGCGCGATGGTCAAGTTGCCGATCTCGCCGATGCGCGCTCCGCTTTCAGAAAGAACAGCAATGAGTGCCTTGTTTCGCGGATGGTCGCACACTTCGATGAGTTTCGTTACTTCATCTTGCGTGAGGAGTTCGCCGTCACGAAGCATTCTTTTTTCTCGGTATGGGATAGTTGTGCAAATCCACGAGACGGATTTAGGGTAAACTCCTTTGTTCAGCCACGCACAATATTGTTTCAGCACGACTTTAACGTCATGCCTGATCCAAATCGAGTAGTCGCCTTCTTCGTAATGGCACACAATCCGCTTAATGTCGGCTTCGCGCACTTTATGATAGCTTTTCCCAAGCATTTTGCCAACATACGTAAGAACTTGGCAAAGCTTGGCAAGTCTCGCATACCCGACGCCTCTTGTCTTGCCGTCTTTCAAGAATGCCTCTATGTCTTTCTTGTCTTCTTCAGGAAGACTACTTTTCCAAAGCCTCGTTTTCGAAGTCTGGAACTGCTGTTGGAAGCGATGCATATCCATAGTACACCTGTCCATTCAAGAAGTCTTCTTGCTTTAAAGGAATTGTAGCGCAAAAAGCGGACAAAACCGAGTGCTTCCAACTATACTTCTGAAGCCTCACGCGGGAAGCAGCACCCTCTTCGTAAGCTGGTAAATGCTTGCTTGAGGTTGCAAGAATCTACTTGTCATAAAGTGCTGCTTGTATTTATTTCTTTTGTTCATAAAATTTCAAGCAACGAATTAAGCATTAAATAACTATTGGAAAGAACGAGGGCAAGACAGTCCCAGAAGGTGAAGATTTTTAAGCAGTGGTTAATTTTTCTTAAAATATGGTTGGTTTGGTCGATTCTGTGAGGAGCGAACGTTTCACATTTGATAGGCAAGTAGCGCCTGACCAACTTTCTCGGCTTAATCGCGCTTATGAGGATCATGATTCTGCCCAATTTCCTTACGGGTATGGTGGAAGTGTGAATGTTACTGATGTTTGCGAGTTATTTCAGCATGTGACAAGTACCCCTACTGGTGATACGTTTTATGTGATTGATTATGGAACACGCAGTGGCAGTAGGATTGGCATTCTTCTGCCGATGAGAAAGAATAAGGTTCATACAGCCGTCGCAGTCCTCATCAAAGGAAGCGTTCCAAAGCAGCAACTCGAAGAAGTAGTCGGCCAATTAGCAGAGCATATGTTGAACCCAGAACTAGCACAGGATTACTGGATATGATCTTAATTATCTTTAACAGCTATTAAATGAATTGCACAACAACCTCTACTATTCAATACAATCAGAAAAGGGCTTTAAAAAGGCGGTTTTTCGGACTGTGAGACAAAGTAGGGATTTTGTGAGGGCATGTGACCATTAAATTTATATACCGTATTAACCACTAATTAGGTATGACAGATTCGCCAGCAGGGGTGTTCCGTGATGCGGCAGCACGCGCGCGAAAAGAACTTGAGAGCATATGCCTTGATGATATCAGTAGGCTTGGCATCTCGAAGACGCATAGCGATTTTCTCGGTAGCCATACTGTTGTTACTTATCCTCCTCTCGATGCCCTTTACTCCATTGACGGAGAAAATCTCTTCAGCGAACTCGCTTTTAGTCCTGAAGTCGATGCTTATATCCACATCCCGTTCTGCGAATACCCTTGTACCTTTTGCCCTTACACGACCTTGAACATCAAGGAAAGGAATGCTCCTGAGAAAATGTTTACGTATTTCGACGCGCTCAAGAAAGAAATTTCCACGTGGGGCAACAAACTCCACTCACAGAAAGCACGCGTTCGCTCGCTCTATGTAGGCGGCGGAACGCCGTTCGCTGTCCCGCTCGAACAGCTCGAGGACATCCTCCGCCACGTTCAGGAAGCGTTGCCGTTCGTTCCTCAGCCGGAAATCTGTGTTGAAACTTCGCCGCACGCGACTCTGCAGGGCGACGTGAAGAAGAAATTGGACATGCTCAAGGCATACGGCGTCACGCGCATGAGTATCGGCATCCAAACATTCGATTTCGAGGGGTTGCGTGATACGGCGCGAACGCTCAAAGGACACGGCAAAGATGATGAAGAGGACGCGGTCCACGTTCTTCTCAAATCAGGAATCCCAAACATCAACGTTGACATGATTCAGGATCTTCCGTTGAAGTCCAAGAGTTACCTGCAGCGGTTGAAGCACGACCTGCTCACTATCGCAGGGCTCAAACCGCACCACATCACATGGTACAACATGCGCCTGCGGCCAGAGACTGCATACGCGCAACGCGACCTCAGGATGGTCTCTGAGGAACAAAGTCTGCACACCAGGCTCACAATCTGGAACTTCCTCGAAGCGATAGGATACCAGATACTCGAAGGCGACCGGTTTGCCTTGGCAAAGAATTTCGAAGATAGTTTCCGCAAGACGCGCGGTTCGGTCGAAACCTGCCTGCTCGGTATGGGCGTCTCGGCATATTCGCACACTCCAGCTGTTTTCTTCCAGAATGCGCGCGTCACCGGCAGTACAATCAGAACTGATTCGCAAGAGGCCGTCCAACAATACATCGCGGCAGTCCGCGAGAAAGGTCACGCAATAGCCTTGGGCTTCACGTTCACCGATGATGAGCGTTTGGCCGGCAAGCTCGCCCTTGGCCTCAAGCGCGGTGTCCAGTATGGCGACCTTGCAAATATTTTCGAACTCTCAACCATGTGCGGGCCGTATTTGGATAAAATCATGAATCCCAACGAGAAGTTGTTCAAGGCGGGCCTTTTGCAAATGACTGAGGACGGCATCATCAAGTTCACACGCACCGGCATGCTGTTCGAAAACGAGATCTGCGCACGATTCTACACACCTGTCGTGAGGTATCTAGCGCACGAGAAACGCGGAACCCTCACGCCGAAAATCAAACATCAGTGTGCATTGTATACGCACGCACAGGAGATCGCAGGTATCATCGCAGAACAGAGCCCCTACGCAACAGATTTCTGAAGGGCGTTGGGTTGGCCCTTTTAAAGCCTTAAATGGTTGTTCTTTTGGCCGTTATTATCTGAATTGTGAATTTGCAAAATTGTGTGGCGGAATCATTTTCAGACTTGAATTTCGAGTGTTTTTATCGTCGTCACGGCAAGGTGCACGGCAAGAAGTTTTTTGATGTTTTCTTGGTGTTTTTCAGGGCTATTTTTGAAGGTCTTGCACGACAAGATTTCAGTGCTTTATCGTCTATGTCGCACGACAACGACAGGCAGAACGAGGGGGCATTATTATGCTCTCGCACGTGCTTTACGCACGTGCTAAATGCTCTTGTATCCATTGGTCTATCTGGTTGCGGGTGAGAACGAAGCCGTAGCGCCCGAAGCTTCGTGCGTATGCGCTCTGCGTGACTACAAACCACCAGTTCACACCATACTTCTTATTGAGCGATTCAGTCTTTGACCGCAGGTGAGCATCTCTCAGGTCACGGGGCGTTTCTACCGCAAGGGCATACTCTTTGGATTTATGGAAGAAAGAAATGCCCTGTTTTCCCACAGTTATGTCGCTGACGTATGGTTTTAGTTTCTCAATGATTGCGTTGACTACAAAAGTGTGTTCCAAATGTTCAGACTTTGGTTCTTTGATGTAATACAATTCACGTCTTGTCTTTCCAAGAGGCACAAATTCCTTTTTCAAGTATCCTTCTCGTTCTAACAAGTATCTTTGTTCTGGCGGAAGATTCGCCGCCAAATGCAAGGGCGTGTCAAGCAAGCTTTCCGTTTCTTTCTTGATATCAACAGGCACAATTTCTGGTTCTTTAGGAACTTCTTGCTGTGGCTGAATTTCGGGTTCGGGTTGTGGCATATACCCGCTCATTATATCGTCATCTTTGTCGAGGTCTGATAGGTCGATATCGCATCGTAGGTCTCTTTGAAAGAGTGCGGTTATTCCTCTTACAAAGCAGAACGTGCTGACCAAAAAGGCGCAGAAAAGGGCGATAATTTGCCAGACTTGCAATAGAAATTCCCAAGCTATTGAAACTAACCTTAATATCAAAAGAAACGCGCCTATCACTACGCCAATTATGAAAACCGCGTTCACCATTGGGTCTTCAGTTGATGGCATCTTTGAACTCCACAGTCTTGCGCTTGAGCATTTCCCGCAGTTCAGGGTCGTTCTGTAGCCATTCCAAGAACGGACTCTTGGCTACAGTAGAGGGCTTTTCGGCTTCTTCCAGCTTGCTCTTGAGCGCAAGCACAGGGTCTACTATTTCGGCACACTTGCAACAATACAACGCAGTAGGCGAGTTGATTTCTCTGCAACGTGGACAAGCTCGCAGTTGTGGCTTGTAAGGTATTGGTTTCTCTCCAGGCTTCATTCCATTAATGCGCAAAATATCTTCATCCAAATCTTTCCCAGAAATGTGGACGTAACAGCTTGGCATCCGACTGCCCTGAATCCAACCAAAATAAGCGTTCATCTGGTATTCTGTCAAGTGTCTTGCGAGTTGTGAGGCTCTGCTATGCCTGAAAATGTATGGGTGGCAACGCTTCTTGATGCCCGCCTTCTTGAACGTCTCAATCAGTATTTTGCGGATGGTTTCGTACGTTGATTGTTTGTGGTAGTCTTTTGTTCCGATATTCACCCATAATGGCGCGTACGGGTTGGCATTGTCAGGGTGAATATCGAGCCATTTGACTAAGTAAGACGTGGCGGAAATAATGCGTAACCGTCGCCTGCCAGTCTTTCCAGAAACATTCAACACCGTGCCGCTTGCGTCAATCTTAATCTGCCCGATAGTAAGATTGCCTATTTCTCCGATTCGTGCCCCAGACTCCGCAAGAATGGCGATTACTGCCTTGTTTCTGGGATGGTCAGCTGTCGCTATCAGCTTGTTGACTTCGTCTTCTGTCAAGAGTTCTGCCTCTTGAGTTAGCGGTTTCTCTTTTTGCGGTATTGTCGTGCATATCCATTTGACGCATTTTGGATAGTCCTCGCCGTCAAGCCATTTGTAAAACTGTTTCAGAATACATTTTACGTCGTGCTTTGTCCAGACTGAGTATTCGCTTGTTTCGTATTCGTGGACAACCCTCTTAATATCCTCGACAGTGACCTTTTCGAAGGGTTGTCCGAGCTTTTCACCAAGAACGGCAAGATTTCTAACCAGCTTGGTAAGACGCGAATGGCTCGTTCCGTCTGCCTTTACGTCTCGAATGAATCTTTCTACCAGTTTCTTGTCTTCCTCGCTTATTTTCGCCTTCCATAGCCGCGTAATCGCGGTTTGGTATTGCTTGCTAAATCGATGGTAGTCTGTCGTATCCATGTTTGGTCTCCAGACTCTTGCGTCCAGCAAGCTTTCCACAACTGGGGTTTCCATGATTTCCATAAAAGCCAAAACGGGTAAATAAATGGGGGTTTCAGATTTGCAAAAAACCTGCAAATTATTACACAACCCAGGTTTATCAATTTTGTAGCGCATTTTGCGGATAAAAACTTTGTAGGACACTGTGCGGACATTTCATGTCACACTATCCAACAAAAACTATATTTTTTGTAGTTATAAGCTTTGTAGTGCAATTGTCACTACACTTTTTGCGCTTATCAATTTTGTCCGTCTTTTGTCTGACATTACAACTGTTTTCTGGCTTTATGTACTTTCAGGCCCAGTAAGGGCCCAGTGGACAGAAGAAAACTCCCGTTCATCTGCCCTTTGATGTGTGGGCTTACGAACGGGGTGCTGAAGCCTCCGACGGGAGTTGCACCCGTGACCTTCGGTTCTTCCGATGCTTGCGTCGGAAGTTCCGAAACGCAAGTTTCGATATACGAAACCGACGCTATGGCTACTAAGCTACGGAGGCATGAGCGTC
>Ga0247727_10014035_pt1 | contig 13385 bp, 8 predicted proteins | sample WisWelCaveWW1625_FD_202498 | JGI IMG/M metagenome (GOLD analysis project Ga0247727, IMG submission 202498) | Biofilm microbial communities from Wishing Well Cave, Virginia, United States - WW16-25 | ecosystem: Environmental > Aquatic > Deep subsurface > Groundwater > Cave microbial mat | place... | reverse complement strand
TTCAGCTCGGACCAGACGCCGATCTCATCGTAGCGGGGCTTCATGCTCGTCTCGCCCTCGCGTGACTCTACCACGCCCGCGATCGCCCGCCTGGATAAAACAAAACCAGGCTGAAACGTTTCGATCCTGATCGGTCCTATTGTAAGCATTATTCGAAGTGGTGACAACCAGGACGACCATCGCCAGGACGATCTTGGAATGAAACCTGCTTGTCCCGGACTCAGACTTCGACGTGCCGTCTCCGAATCCTCGCTGCGATGGTCAACGCGGTCTGCTGCGCGGCACTCGCGGCGACTCGCCGGCTTCGCTCGGCTTCATCCTCGGCAATCTCCAGGCAGACGGCTCTGGTGGAAGCAATAGCCGCCTCCCGCACATCGAGCAGTGCCTCGCGCAGGAGCTCGGTCAAGCCCTCGGCGTTGTCGGCGGCCTTGAGATCGAAGCGCCGGCAGATCCGCTCGACCAGCCGATCTGGAGTTATGCTCTTGCGCATGGTTTGAGGTTGACCGAATCCATCTCTTGCTTGGCGCGGCAGGCCTGCGCCAACTGCCGTAACACACGCTCGAATGACCGACCGCCCCAGCGCAGGAACAGGCCGCGCTCGATCGCAAGGAACTTGCCTCCCGCCCGGATCTTGTGCGCCTTCATGGTGTCAAGCCACTTCCGCGCAATGGCGCCGAAGTTCCGCACCCTCAGGGCGCGGCGACCAGACAGTCGCTTACGACTCGCAGGAACACGGGCCGGAGTTCGTCTCCCTTGCCGAGCCGCCTCAGCGCCCATGCGATGTAGCCGTTGTCGAGGTGCTCCTGATAGCTGTACCGCGTGCCCAGGTAATTGGAGGGCTTCATCAGTTTCGGATCACCGGGCCGGCGGTGCAGAATGCAGCGGTTGACGTGGCCCTTCGTATGTCGGACTATTCGCGCCAAGCCGAGGGATTCGAGACGGGCGGCCCGTTTCGGGCCGATCCAGTCGCGCAATTCGTTGTCTGCGCTGTAGAGTGGGATCTTGTCCTTGGGTTTGACGTGGGGCATCCTAGTCGTCCAGCAAGTAGCAGCGACAGAGGCGACCTTTCCTGGTGCGAATGACGTTCACCAACCGCGCCCGTTCTAGTTGCTCGGCGCGTTCGGGCGTGATCCATGCGCGCAGCCTGTGGTCTGGCCCGTACAGCGGAATCCGGTTCCTCTGCTCCTGCACCGACACTTTTCCTGCCGATTGGGGTATTGCTACGGGAAGGAGTTTTACGAGAGTCCCGGCTCTCTGGTGGTGGGTTGCGGGTTTGTTTCGAGAGGGCCCGCCCCCCTCTGGGGGAACGCGTTGGGCGCGTTCTACTCAATCAATAACACGGACCGGATCTGAGGTCAAGAGAAAAAATCATTTTGGTCGCGCGATGTTTGAAACGCACACGGGATCTCGCGGAGAAGTGATCGCTGCCGCGGCGTAGAAGCGCCAGGGCGCGCCGGCGTGGCCATCAGGAATCTTCTATATAGGGCAAGTGCATGTTTTCGTCGTCTCGCACGAAGACATCAAAAAAATGGTCCCTATGCACCATATGCCTACTGCACGGTTGAGTCGTCGCAAGGACTTGGCCCAGTAGCCGTCGAATCTCGACGAACCCTGTGAGTTTGGACTCCAATTGGACTCCACAGGAGCCCTTGGAAGGGTTCAGCACTCGGTAACTCTTTGAGTTCTTTGGTCGGGCCGGTGAGATTTGAACTCACGACCTCTTGCACCCCAAGCAAGCGCGCTAGCCAGGCTGCGCCACGGCCCGATTTCCGGAATCCTTTCTCATGGTACCACGCCGGCCTCGCGGGCGCACCGGCGTCTCACTCCAGCGCCCGGCTGGATTGCTCCCATTCCGCCACCAGGGACTCCAGCCGGGAGCGGCGGGACTCGATCTCGCGAGCCAGCCGCGAAGATTCCCGGTGGTCATGATAGGATCCGGCCTGCTGAGCCTCCAGCAACCCGATCTCGCGCTCGAGGGTCGAGGACTGCTGCTCGATCTCCGCTACCCGCCGCTTCAACTGCTCCGCCCGAATGGGGTTGAGCCGGGTGGCGGCGGGCTTCTTGGTTCCGGCGGCGGGCCGGCCCGAGACCGCTGCCAATGGCCCGCCGGCGCCCGCCTGCTCCCGGCCCTTCCGCCACAGGTAGTCCTCGTAGTTGCCCGGGTAGATAGGAACGGCGCCGTCTCCCACCTCGAAGACCTTGGTGGCCAGCCGGTCGATGAAGTACCGGTCGTGTGACACGAACACCAGGGTGCCGGAAAACTCCAGCAGCGCCTCCAGCAGCACCTCTTTGGCCCGCAGGTCCAGGTGGTTGGTCGGCTCGTCCAGCAGCAGCAGGTTGGAGGGCGCCAGCAGCATGCGGGCCAGCGCGTAGCGATTCCGCTCGCCGCCGGAAAGCACCCCGATGGGCTTAAATACATCCCCCTCCGAGAACAAAAAGCATCCCAGCAGGGTCCGCAGCTGGGTGTCGGTCGCACTCGGCATCAAAGATGCCAGATCCTCCAGCAGCCGCGCCTCGGGGTTCAGGGCCTTGTACTGGTCCTGGGCAAAGTAATCCACCGACACATGGTGTCCCACGACGCGCTCGCCCCCCGAAAGGGGCTCGGTCCCCGCCAACATCCGGATGAGCGTGGACTTGCCGGCCCCGTTCGGCCCCACCAGCGCAATGCGGTCCCCGCGCTCGATCAGGAAGCTCACCTGCTGGAAGACCCGGTTCGATCCATAACTCTTCGACACCGCCCGAAACTCCTGGGCCACCCGGCCGCTCGGCCTCGGCTGCGGAAACCGGAAGTGGATGGTCTTTTCCTCGTCCGGCAGCTCGATCCGCTCCATCCGCTCCAGCTCCTTAATACGGCTCTGCACCTGGGCGGCCTTGGTGGCCTGGTAGCGGAAGCGGCTGATAAAGACCTCCAGCTGCCGGATCTTGTCCTGCTGATTCTTATAGGCCGCCCGGAGCTGGTCCAGGCGTTCGCGCTTCTGGGTCTCGTAACGGGAATAGCCGCCCGAGTAGAAGTGCGCGCCGCGGTTCCACATCTCCACGATCTTCCGGACGGTCACGTCCAGGAAGAAACGGTCGTGCGACACGATCACGAAGGCGTGGGGGTAGTGGTCCAGATACTCCTCGAGCCAGTTGCGGGCTTCCAGATCCAGGTGATTGGTAGGCTCGTCCAGCAGCAGCACGTTGGGTTGGGCCAGCAGCAGCTTGGCCAGCGCGATCCGCATTTGCCAGCCGCCCGAGAACTCCTCGGTCCGCCGCTCCCAATCCTGTTTGGGAAACCCCAGCCCGGTCAGCACCGTCCCTACCCGGGCCTCGATGGTGTACCCGTCCCGGGAGGTGAACTCCGCCTGCGCCCGGTGGAAGCGCTCCGCGACGGCTTCATACTCCGGGCCCCCCGGTTCCAGATGCGAAAGCCGCTCGGCCAGCTCCCGCTGCTCCTGTTCGAGAGCCAGTACGACCTCGAAGACGCCCAGACACTCGTCAAACACGGTGCGTCCGGAAAGGCTCAACCCGTCCTGCGGCAGGTATCCAATGGTAGCCCCCTTGGGGCGCGACACTTCGCCGCCATCGAGGGGCTCCAGCCCGGCCGCGATTCTTAACAGCGTGGTCTTTCCGCTGCCGTTGCCCCCCACCAGGCCGACGCGGTCCTGCGGGGTTAACAGCCAGTCCAGGTTTTCGAAAAGAGTTTTATCGCCGAAGCGCTTCACGGCGCTCGACAACTGCAGCATGGTTTCAGTGTATCAATACAAAAAGGGCGCAACACCAGCGGCTGTGGCCCTGGTCGCCGATCGCCGGCGCTCCTGAAGAGTTACCCTGAGGCGCGGGACCTACTTGCCTTCGCGCACGTCGATGCGTGTAGCCACTAGCTGGGTCTTGTCATTGAACTTGCCCAGGCAGATCACGCGCCGGCCTTCCTTCACCTCTTCCATGTTGCTCGGCTTGTTGCGGTAGGTCACCTTGGTCTCGTCACTGTACACGATCTGGCGCTGCACGTTCCCCTTGCGAAGGGTGACCGTCTTGGTGTCCTTGTTGATCATGTGGATGGTGCCGGTGAGCCGGTCTTCCTTCTCTTTGCCCTTGTCTTTCCCTTGGGCGTTCACCGTCACCTGCGTGCTCATCCCAATCGACACGATGATCGCCAGTGCCAGTCCCGCCAAAACCGACAGACTACGTCGCATGCACTCCTCCTTGTCGAAGTGAACTCTTGCGGAGCTTTACTATAAGCGGAACCTGCCCCAAATGTAAAGTGCTTTCCAGGAGTTTTTTGAGATACTGTTCCCTGATGTCTACTCGCGGTTGGCTCGCCTTGGCCGCCGGGGGTGCTGCGGCCGCCGTGACACAGGCTTTCTTGCCTGTCGTCCAGGCGCCTGCCCCGGCGCCCCCTCCCGGTGCGGCCTTTCGGATCGTTTTCGGCCTGAAGGACCCGGCAGCCCGGAGCTGGGACGGTCGCCTTCAGGTCCCCGGCGGTCGCTTGATCTCATTGACCGGATGGCACTTCGGGCCTGAGGACCGCGTTGACCCGGCCGGACAGTGGAAGTGCGCTACCCGACCCCGGGCTTTTAACCCCGCAGTGATCGAACCTCCGGCCCCGACCCCTATCTTGGTGGGCCTGATCTCGGTCGTGGAGGGTCCACGGGTCGAGGTCACAACGGCCAATGGCTCGTTCGGGTTCGCCGTCTCGGACCTGCCGGCCCATGGCGCCCGCCTGTTCCTGGACGGCCAGGCGGCCGTCGAGCGGGTACCAGCGGTCGAGCGCCACGACCAGGCTGGCGCCGAGGATGACTACCCGGTTCTTGCCCCCGAACCCTCGGGCGGCGCCTTGTGGATGGCCTGGCAGAGCTACCAGGGCGAGAACGATTCGGTGCTGGCTCGGCGCTTCGACGGCAAGTCGTGGGGCCAGGTCTCAACTCTGCTCGAAAAGGGCGACGTCTATCGAACGGCCGTCGCAACCGCCGGCAGCGGCGAGACCTGGGTGGTTTGGTCCCAGCAGGTCGCCGGCAACTGGGATCTTTACGGGCGCCCCCACCGCGACGGCAAATGGGGAGTCGCGACCCGCCTCACCGAGGCCCCCCAACCCGACATCATGCACCGGCTGGTTCGGGACTCGACGGGGGCCCTCTGGCTGGTCTGGCAGGGCGCTCGCGACGGCCAGTTCGACATCCTGGCGCGGCGCCACAGTGGCGGCGTCTGGGGACCGGAACAAAACATCAGCCACACCCCGGAAAACGACTGGGACCCCGCCATCGCCACCGGATCGAAGGGCGAGGTCTGGGTGGCCTGGGATGGCTATGAAAGCGGCAACTACGATATCTACTACAGTCGTCAGGAAACCGCCGGATGGTCGAAGCCCGCTCTCCTGGCGGCTTCTTCCAACTTTGAGGCCCATGTGTCGCTGGCTGTGGATGCCGGGGGCCGGCTCTGGGCCGCCTGGGACGAGGGCGGGCGCAACTGGGGTAAGGACACCGGCTTCACCATCCGGGGCGGCGGCGAGCCGGGTTCGGGTCTTTACGCTGAACGCCGGGTGCGGGTGGCGTGTCTGGAAGCCGGGCGCTGGCTGGAACCTGCCACGGCGCCCGAGTATCCTGTACAGGATCCTGTCTACGACTTCCGGGACCGGCCCCAACTGGCCGCCGACGACAGCGGCCGGATCTGGCTGGCCTGGCGCGCCCGGTACCGCTTCCGTCTCGGCCAGGGGATGGGCGGGGCTGCCGGCGCTGGCGCCTGGGAAACCTACCTGGCCGGCTGGGACGGCGCTCGCTGGACTGCGGCGCAGTTCGTGCCCCAGAGCGCCGGCCGGGCCGATACCCGCGTAGCCCTGGCCGCCGACGGCGGGGGTCTTTGGGTGGTCCAAGCCGCTGATCAGCGCTCTTTCACCCCCAACCGGCCCGAGAACTACGACCTGATCATCGCCCGGCTGTCCCCGGGGGCGGGGAGCCAGGCGGGAAGCCCAACCAGCAGCGTCGCCGTGCTAAGACCCCTCCAGATCCACGCCGTCGAGCCGCCCCTGGCCCAGTCCGGCGAGAGGACCGACATCGACGCCATCCGCCGCTACCGGGTCGACGCCCGGCCGCCGCTGCGCATCCTCCGCGGCGACATGCACCGCCACACCGATATCTCGATCGGGGACGGCATCGGCGACGGCTCCCTGGCAGACGCCTACCGCTACGCCCTGGACGCCGCCGGCTTCGACTACCTGGCCGTCACCGACCACAACTACGGAGACAACGAGTATTCCTGGTGGCGTACCCAGAAGTCGGCCGACCTGTTCCGCCTGGAGGGCCGTTTCGTTCCCCTGTACGCCTATGAGCGCAGCGTGAACTATCCCAACGGCCACCGCAACGTGGTTCACGCCCGGCGGGGCATTCGCTGGTTCCCCATTCCGGACCAGGAGCGCCGTGGCGAAGCCGGCGCCGCCCGCCTCTATGAGTACCTGAAGAAGACCGCCGGCGTCGCCATGTCGCACACCTCGGCCACCAACATGGGAACCGACTGGCGCGACCACGACCCCGAGGTCGAGCCGGTAGTCGAGATCTACCAGGGCGACCGCACCAACTATGAGTATGAGGGCGCCCCGCGGGCGGCCAGCGGCGGCCGGACCGATTTCCAGCCCGGCGGCTTCCGCCCGGCCGGCTTTGTCCGCAACGCCTGGGGACGCGGCTACCGCCTGGGGATGCAGGCCAGCTCCGATCACCTCTCGACGCATATCTCCTACGCCATGTTGCTCGTGCCGGAGTTCACGCGCCAGGCCATGCTGGAGGCCATCCGCAAGCGCCACACCTACGGCGCCACGGACAACATCATCCTGGATCTGCGCCTGGAGACGCCGGCCGGCGAGACGGCCATCCAGGGCGACCTCCAGGTCTCGGGACCGCAGCCCCGGCTGCGGGCGCGCATTCGGGGAACCTCCACCGTGGAGCGCGTGGATATTATCAAGAACAACAACGTGGTCTACTCGGCCACGCCCGGCTGCCAGACCTGCTCTATCGAGTTCACCGACCAGGAGCCGGATTCGGCGGTCTCGGCGGTGAACTTCGAGTCCTTCTACTATCTCCGGGTCCGCCAGCACGACGGGCAACTGGCCTGGTCCTCCCCGATCTGGGTGCGAAGAAAATGAGCTTCGGCCGCAAGGAGCTGCGCGGCGTGATCGCCGCCATCGTTACCCCCTTCGACGCCTCCGACGGGGTGGACGAGCAGGCCGCCCGCCGGGTGGCCCGCCACGTCATCGAGGGCGGCGTCGACGGCATCATGACCGCAGGCGGCACCGGGGAGTTTCCCCACCTGAGCCGCGAGGAGCGCCGCTTGATCACCCGCCTGGCTGTCGAGGAGGCCGCCGGGCGGGTCCCGGTCATCGCCGGGACCGCCGCATGCAGTACCCGGGAGGCGATGGAACTGACGGCCGACGCCGCCCAGGCCGGCGCCACGGCGGCCATCCTGACCCCTCCCTACTACTTCCACCTGCCGGGCAAAGCCCTGTTCGATTACTTCGCCGCTGTCGCCCGGGAGTCTCCCATCCCCATCGTGGTCTACAACAATCCCCTCTACACCGGCAACGACCTGTCGCCTCCGCTGCTTTCGGAAATGGCCCAGATCGAGGGCATCATCGGCCTGAAACAGAGCAATGCCGACCTGGGCCAGCTGGTGGAGGTGATCCGGCGGGCCGGCGAGCGCTTCTCGGTCCTCACCGGCATCGACAGCCAGTTCTACGCCGCGCTGTGCGTGGGCGCCCGCGGCATCTTCTCGACGGCCGCTTGCGTCATCCCGCGGGAGATGGCCAATATTTACGACGCCTTTCGCTCGGCCGACCATCCCAGGGCCCTGCGGGAGCACCAGCGGGTTCAGGCGCTGAACCGCTATTTCGAGTACGACCCCGGCTACGTGGCCCCCTGCAAGGAAGCGCTGGAACAGATCGGCATTTCCGCAGGCCGCGTGCGCCGGCCGCTGCCCGACGTCACCGGCGAGGAGCGCGCCGGAATCCGCCATGCCCTGCGCGAACTAGGCTACCAGTCCCGGCCGTGAGGGGATGGACAAGACAGGCAGGCATGCCTGTGTTACTGGGCCACGAAGTCACTCAAGGCCTCCTCCAGCTCGGCCCGCTCGACGCTCTCGCCGCGGTTGAGACGCTCCACGAACTGCTCGATCACCCGCTTGCCCTCCTCTTTGCGAAGCTCCTTCAAGAAGCCGTCGTAGAACGTCTCGCCCGACAGGGCGCGATTGATCTCCCAGTGCTTGTTGTGTTCATCGAGTTCGGTGTAGTAGACCACCCGATACTGGCTGGTGTAGGTTTTCTCGCGGTAGATCTCGAACATCACCCTCTCGGACTCGAAGGCCATAGAAGTAAGGTAACAGAATCCAGCAGCTAGAGGCCGGCGCCCGTGATGACAATTGCGGGGGACCCCAGCGCTGCGCGCCCGGGGCATACAATAGGAGGAGATGGAGCCGGGCGAGCTGGAACTGCGCTTGTGGCCGGAGCTGGGGGACGAGGCGACTCGCTCCCGCCGTCGGGAGGCCCAGCTGGCCTCGGTCGTCCTCCACGTGGCGGCCGCTTTTCTGCTGGGCGTCTGGGGGCAGCTGTTCCCGGCGCCGAAATCGAGCGCCCCGGCCCGGCCGCAGCAGCACGTGACGCTGCTGTTTCCGGCCCCCAAGGTGTTGACGCAGAAAGAGCCCAACCGGGCTCCGCCGTCGAAGCTGTTCTTGGGGGCCCAGGAGCTGGCCCGGCTGCCGAAGCTGAGAGTTGAGAATGCTCCGCCGTCGCCGCCGCCGTCGCCGTCCGCAGGCCCGAAAGGCGAAACACCCGAGCCGCCGCAGTTGGCGCCCCGGCCTGAGCATAGTGCTCCTACCCAGGTGGCCCAGATCCTGCCGCCGCCTTCGGTCGCCGAGCCGCCCAAGCTGGTGCTGGAGGATGTCCACCGGCCCGCCGCGGGACGCCCGGGGAGCCAACCGACCGGGGCCCTGGCGCCAAAGCCGGCCGGCGGCGTCATCGAGGGCGCCGTCCGGGAACTGTCGCGCAACCCCGGCGCCGGCGGTACTGTGGTCGGCGACGGTTACGGGGGTGGCGTGCCCGGCGGCTTCACCAGCCCGGCGCCTGGCAGCATCGGCAGCAACCTGGAACTGTTGAGCGATCCTTTGGGAGTGGACTTCAAGCCCTATCTGATCCGCATCCTGGCCGCCGTACGGCGCAACTGGTACGCGGTCATCCCCGAAAGCGCCCGGCTGGGCATGGTCCGGGGAAGGGTGGGCATCCAGTTCATCATCATCAAGGCCGGGGGTGTTTCGAAGCTGGTGATAGCCACTCCGTCCGGCATGGAAGCCCTGGACCGCGCCGCGGTGGCCGGCATCAGCGCCTCCAACCCCTTCCCGCCCCTGCCAGGGGAGTTCCGCGGCGACCAGGTCCGGCTTCAGTTCAACTTTCTTTACAACATTCCGGTGCAGTAACACAGACATTCTTGCCTGTCGTTGGTTGGCGGCTTGTCGAGGGCAAGTTTGAAGCCCCAACTCCGAGTCCTGCCGGAAGAACGCCTCTCGGGCCGGCCTGCCGGTGGACGACAAGGTGAGTTCTATCAGCGACGCCTCCTGGAGCAAGCTCGAACCGGCCCCTTGTACTTGGGGCAGCCGCAACTGGGGCCGCTCCGGGCAGGCAAGAATGCCTGTGTCGCCGTGTCCGGGACAGGCAGGATTTCCGCTGCAAATTTGCGGCGGAGTTCAACCCTTGCGCTGTCCATAACTTAGCCAGCCTAGCTGGTACTAAGGCCCGCGGAGACTCGTTCAAATGCCTGTGTCACCGCACACAACCCACAACCGGGGCCGCCCAACTCGTCATGGATGCTGTTCGATACCTGGCACGCCTTTGTGGTGACAACTTTCATCGATCTGTGGCCCCACCGGCCTTCTCACCACTCACCCCTGCAGGACATCCTCTGCGTCTCGGCGTCTCTGCGGTTCATTGGAGCGCTACAAGTAACCGCCGAGACGGTAGAGTAGGAGAGAGGGCAACTCCTGGAAGGAGCGACCCACTCTCCCCTCATCGAACCGGACAAGCGGATTTCCCGACATCCGGCTCTCCTGAAAGCTCTCGTCGCAGGCATGCGCAGGCAGTTTCCTGCTTGGCCTTTTGACCAGCAGCTGAGAAACCCTTTTTCCGGTGCTCCCATTAGGCCCTCGGGGGTGGAAATCCATCTCCGAGGGCTGTGGTTTTTCTGGGCAGAGGGATATGGGGTCGCAGGCAGGCTGGGAAACCGTCGGCAAGTGCACCGGATACCCGGGGTGCGTCGCCACGTTGCTGTGTGCAGGAGTTTTCCGCGCCGCCCCCTATCGATGCCAGCTGGCGGGTGTCGGCGCCTCGAGTCGCGCTGGAAAGATGATGGAGGCAGAGGCGGAGAAACGGGCGGGCGTCCGCCGGGAGTTGGCTGCAAATGTGCAGCCAACTTCACGGCGCAGGTCCGCGGGGACCGGGCTGGAACGCAGGTGAACTTCGTGACAACCGCTCCCTAACGGTCGCGGCTCGGAAACAGCCTGCTGATTCGACGGCACTTACCGAACTTGGGCAAAGGGAGTCCGCAGGGTGTATACTGACCACAAGCTCTGAGGAGGTTCAACATGTCATTTTCACCATGGAAGCGCCCGGCGACGGTTTTTGTTTCGGTCGGTCTCCCGATCGTTCTGGCGGCGGGTTGTCTGCTGTCGCCGCCGGCCCGCGCTCAAGTCCTGAAGGCCCAGATCGTCGGCACAGTAACCGACCAGACAGGGGCTATCGTCCAGGGCGCGAAGGTTACGCTGGTCGAAACCACCACCAACTTCCAGCGCGGCGGCGAGTCCAACGAGAGCGGCAACTACTTCTTTGTGAATCTCGACCCCGGCGTTTACCGGCTGGAGGTGCAGAAAGAAGGGTTCAGCAAAGCCGTCCGCGGCGCGATTGACTTGCAGCCCAACACCACCGCCCGCGCCAACTTCGAGCTGACGCCTGGCGCCATCAGCCAGGTGGTCGATGTCCGCGCCTCGGTGACTCTGCTGCAAACCGACCGCGCCGACACCGGCGGCAAGATCGAGCAGCGCCTGCTCCAGAACGCGCCGCTGTTATGGAACCGCAACTACCAGGGATTGCTCCTGCTCATTCCGGGCGTGGGCCGGCCGTTTCGCCCGCATTCGGTGTTCTACAACTCGCAGGACTCGCTGTCGGTTCGGGTCAACGGGCAAGGCCGGCAGTTTAACAACTTTCAGATCGAGGGCATCGAGAACAAGATCGACAACGGCAATCTGACGGCTCTGGTGCCTCCGGTGGAGGCCATTCAGACGGTCGACATCTCGACATCGAACTTCGACCCCGAGTTCGGCAATGCCGGCGGCGCCGTGACCAACGTGACGCTGCGGTCGGGCACCAACGATTTGCACGGCAGCGTGTTCCACTTCCACCGCAACGAGAACCTCCAGGCCCGCAACACCTTTGCGCTGTCGAAGGCGCCCACCGTCTACAACCAGTTCGGCGGCACCATCGGCGGTCCCATCAAGCGCGACAAGATGTTCTTCTTCGGCGATTTCCAGGGCAGCCGCGACCACACCGGAAACGTGAACCGGGCCACCATTCCCAGTGTCCTGTTCCGCCGCGGCGACCTCAGCGGCGGGCCGACCATCCTTTATGACCCGGCCACGGGAGACCCCAGCGGCCGGGGGCGCGCCCAGTTCCCCGGCAGGCAGATTCCGGCCAGCCGCATCAGCCCCATCTCGCGGCGCATCCTGGAGTTCGTTCTTCCGCCCAACCTCGCCGCCGGCGAGGGACAGGTCAATTTCGAGAAGAACAGCGTCCTCGAGAAGACCATCAACGCCTTCGACGTCAAGTACGATTGGGTCATCACCGGGAACGACCGCCTGGCCGTCCGCTACAGCTTCCAGAAGGCGCGCGTGTTCGACCCCGGCCTCTACGGGCCCAACAGCGGCATCTATGGCGGCCCGCGCGAAGGCGGCTTTTCCGGCTCCGGCCCGGCGCGCACCCAGAGTCCCGGCATCACCTTTTCCAAGGTTTTCTCGCCGACGTTGGTTTGGGAGTCGCGCTTCGGGGTGGTGCGCAACCGGAACGACGCCATCAACCAGGACCGAGGGCTGAAGACCTCCGAGGAGATCGGAATCCGCGGCGTCAACCTCGACGAATGGACCAGCGGCCTGACCGAGATCCGCATCAACGGCTACACCACGCCGGTGGTGGGCTTCTCGCCGAGCCTGCCGTGGGCGCGCTCGGTGACCACCTTCGGTTTTGTCAACAACTTCTCCAAGACCCGGGACAACCACATCTTCCGCTTCGGCATGGAGATCCGCCGGGAACGCAACGACCTGCTGCAAACCCAGACCTTCAATCCCCGGGGGCGCTTTGAGTACGAGCCCGGCCAGGCGGCCGACGCCGGCGACACCCGGCAGGGCTTCGCCAATGCCTTCGCGGCTTTCCTGCTCGACGCTCCGAATCGCAGCGGCCGCGACCTGCCATTCGTCTTCCCGGCCCGCCGCGAGCTGATCTATAACCTCTACTTCCAGGATAAATGGCAAGTCACCCCCAAGCTGACGCTGGACCTCGGCCTGCGTTACGAGATCGAGCTGGGGAGCCGGCCGCGATTTGCCGGTGGCTTTTCCAACTACAACTATTTCAACAACACCCTGGAGCTGGCCGGCCTCGGCTCGAACCCCCTCCGGCTGGGCGGCACGAACTATAACGCCGGGCCACGCTTCGGCATCGCCTATCGGGTTACGGACAAGACCGTGGCCCGCGCGGGCTACGGCATCAGCTACTTTCCGCGCCGCATGGCGCAGTCCAACTTCCCGATTCTTCAGAACAACGGCTTCCCGGCCGCCAACGGTTTCGTTTCGTCTCCGGTTAGTATGACCACCGGGTTTCCGGCGTTCACGGCTTTCCAGCTCCCCAACGACGGCATCATCCGGAATCCCAACCCCAACAACTCCTTCGGCAATACGCCGCCTTCGCTGGCCAGCCCGTACGTGCAGAGCTGGAACTTCGCCATGCAGCGCTCGCTGCCGTCGGACTTCACGCTGGACCTGGCCTACGTGGGCAACCGGGGCGTCAACAACCAGAGCGGCTATAACCTGAACGCCTCCATGACTCCCGGAACGGGGAACAACGGCCGCCCGTTGTTCCAGGCCTTCCGCCGGGTCGCCGACACCATCACACCTGTCGGCACCAACACCTGGTACCACTCGCTCCAGGCCAAGTTCGACCGGCGCTTCACCCGCGGCATGATGGTCACCACTGCTTACACCTGGTCCAAGGGACTGAACCTCGCCGAAGACAACGGCGACATTTCCCTCCCCATCAGCGTGCCGCTGAACAAGGGCCGCATGCAGGACAACCGCACCCATACGTTCGTCCAGAGCTACATTTACGAGCTGCCGTT
>Ga0247727_10014034_pt1 | contig 13385 bp, 10 predicted proteins | sample WisWelCaveWW1625_FD_202498 | JGI IMG/M metagenome (GOLD analysis project Ga0247727, IMG submission 202498) | Biofilm microbial communities from Wishing Well Cave, Virginia, United States - WW16-25 | ecosystem: Environmental > Aquatic > Deep subsurface > Groundwater > Cave microbial mat | place... | reverse complement strand
ACGGGCGAACGCGTCTAGAGTGGCGCGAAGTCCGTTCGCGGGGTGGATCGGCCGGGCCGTGCGGACCGTTCCAAGAGCCGATCGAGCGGCGAGGAGACGAAGAATGAGCAAGCGTAATCTGAGCGTGTATGCGGGGATCGTCCTGGTTGCCGTTCTGGCTTCCACCGGTTGCGTCACCAAGAAGGTCTTCCGGAAGCAAGCCGATGAGACCGAGGCACGCATCGAGGGAGTCCAGACAGGGGTCGAGACCAACGAGCGGAGGATCGGGGACCTGAGCAAGGATACGGACTCCAGGCTCTCTGGCCTGCGAACCGATGTCCAGAAGGCACAAGAGGTCGGGAGCACGGCTCTCACGCAGGCCCAGACCGCCCAGAAGCTCGCCAAGGGGAAGATCCTGTGGACGGTGACCCTTTCGGATGATCGAGTCAAGTTCGGATTCGACCAGGCGAGGATTCCCTCGGACGCGCAGGCCGCGCTCGATGATCTCGCGGGGAGAGTCAAGGGAATGGACAAGGCGGTGTACGTCGAGATCGAGGGGCACACGGACAACATCGGGAGCGAGGTGCACAATCTGAGGCTCGGCGAAAAGCGGGCACAGGCCGTTCTCAACTACCTCCACCAGACCGGCGGCATTCCCCTCCACGCGATGAACGTGATCTCCTACGGCGAATCCCGCCCTGTGGCCGACAACTCGACGCCCCAGGGGAGATCTCAGAATCGACGGGTCGTCGTCAGCGTGCTCGAGTAGCACCCTCCCCCGACGGCTTCTATATTCAGTGGGAGCACGCGCCGGTGGCCCGGGTTTGCGGGTTTGCGGCGGGCGCTCCCACTTTTCATTTCGGGGGGAGGAGGCGTTCATGAACCGCAGGAAGCTCGATTTCACCCTGGTCGCTTTTCTCGCCATCGAGGTCGCGCTCCTCGCCGGGTGCGCTCAGCCCGCGTCCCAGAGCGCGGCCCCCCAGACCGCAGCTGTCGAGAGCACCCGGACGCAGGGGCCGGTGGAGGAAGCGGCCCCCGCGGTCGCTCTAGCCCCCTCGGTGGAGACAGCGCCTGAACCGCCGTCGCCGCCTGTCCCGAGGCGCGAGCCTTCGCGGCGAGCGCAAGCGACCCCGGCCCCGGCTCGAATCGAGACCGCCGCCGCCCCGCCCCGCCCGGTCGCCGATGTGGCGCCTCCTCCACCGCAGCCCAGGGTCAAGACTCTTCCCTCGGGCACGACCCTCGACCTCATCTTCCTCGACGGGTTGTCGAGTCAGACCAGCCAGGCGGGCGATCCGTTCCGCGCACGCGTTGCGCGCGACGTTGCCCACGACGGTGTCGTGTTGATTCCTGCAGGGTCGGTCGTCGCCGGGAGCGTCGTCGAGGCGGTTCCCTTGAAGAAGATCGGCGGAACGGCGAGGCTGTCCCTGACGTTCTCCGCGATCGAGCTGACCTCGGGGTCGTCCGTGGACATCGAGGCCACGCTCGCGGAGCAGGGAAAGAGCGAGACGAAGAAGGACGCCGCCACGATTGGTGGTGCCGCCGCCGGTGGGGCGCTCCTCGGACGGCTCGTGGGCCACGGCGGGAAGGGCGCCCTGATCGGCGCGGTCGTCGGTGGGGCTGCGGGCACGGCCGTCGCCGCGAAGACCAAGGGAGAGCAGGTGGAGATCCCGGTCGGGACCGAGCGCGCAATCCAGTTGAACCGTCCCGTCGACGTTACCGTTCGACACTGACGCGGCGGAGGCCATGGAGGGATCCACCACGAGACGATCCCTGCGTGTCTTCCTCGCCACCGCGGTGGCGACGTGCTCTCTGGGCCTGGTCGAAGCGCAGGGGCCTCGTCCGAGCAACTCCTTTCAGGTCCGCCTGGGAGGCTTTTTCCCCCGGGGCTCGGGTGAGGTCTGGGAGAGCAACGCGGCCACCTTCACGCTCGACCACGCGGATTTCGACGGCGGGGTGCTGGGGTTCACCTTCGCCACCGCGGTCAGCAACAACTTCGAGGTCGGTTTCAACCTCGACTTCTACGAGGAGTTGGCCCGCTCTCAGGATGCCGACTACGTCGACGAGCTGGGATTCCCGATCCTCCACGACACCCGGCTCGAGCTCGTTCCCGCCACGGTCGATTTTCGTTTCTTGCCTTCCGGCCGCTACGGGGTACGCGGCGCGACAGGACAGCGCCGCGTGCTCCACCCCGTTCCCTACCTCGGCGGCGGGATCGGGATCACCTACTGGGAGTACGAGGAGGTGGGAGACTTCGTCATCGGACCCCATCCCCCCGAGCCGGGCATCGACGGCGTCATCGTGCCCGCACGCTCGATCGACACGGGCACCGCGCTCGAGGCGCACGTCGTGGCAGGACTGGAGCTGCCCTTCAATCCGGTGTTCAGCTTCCTGCTGGAGGGGAGATACGCGTGGTCGGATGCGACCCTGGGGGGCAAGAGCCTCGACCTCAGCGGCTTCGCGGGTTACTTCGGCCTCGCCATCCACTTCTGATCCGGATCCTCCGCACCCGACCCAAACCCCGGTGCTTCGGCTTCGACGTCTCCGTCGTTCCGGGCGGGTGCGCCGGAGTGCAACTCGTCCAGGGCCGCGTCCAGACGCTCCAGGCGCCTCCCGGACTCCTCGAGCTGGCGCTGGGCGTTTCCCACGTGCCGCACCGCGGTCTCGAACGACTCGGAGAAGCGGGCGAGCCGGGTACGCACCAGACCGAGGCGAGTCATGATCTCCTGGGCGCGCCCCTCGATGCTGAGTCCGCGCAGGCCGAGAAGGATCACCTGGAGGTAGGCGTAGAAGGACTGGGGCGAAACCGGAATGACTCGCTTCACGATCGCATACTGAAACAGATCCTGGTCGTCTCCATCTCGAAGAACCGCCTCGTGGAATACGGCTTCGGCAGGGATGTACATCAGCGCGAAGTCGTAGGTTCCTTCTCCCGGCCGAACGTAGCGCGACGCAATGGCATCCACGTGGCGGCGCACGTCCTGCAGAAACGCCCTCCGCGCCGCTTTTTGAGACTCCTCGTCGCTCGCCTCGGACAACCTGCGGAAATTTTCCATCGGGAACTTGGCATCCACCGAGACCAGGCGCTGGCCCACGCGGATCACGGCGTCCACGCGCTCGCCCCCCGCGAACGCGTGCTGGAGAGAAAAGTGGGCCGGCGGAAGGACCTGGGAGAGCAGATCTGCGAGCAGGAACTCTCCGACTCCGCCGCGGATCTTCGGGGAGCGAAGCATTTCCTGGAGCCCGCGGAGGTCACGGGCTGCCTCCGAGACGGAGCGTACCTGCCGGTCTACCTCTCCCAGCCCCCTGTGGACCTCGTTCACGACCCGATTGGTCTCCTCGAGACGGCGGTCGAGGGCAGCGCTTCCTCCCTCGAGGCTCGCCCTCACCTGTTCTCGCAGGGCATCGAGCTGGCTCTGGAGGACCAGGAGACCCGCGGACGGGTCGTCGCGGGGCGCCTCACGGATCTGGCGCGCGAGGCGCACGAGCGCCGCCGCGGCGAAGACCATCGCCGCGCCAACGATCATGAGCGCTCCCACGAGGATTCCTGCGCTCATCGGCCTAGGGCCCGTCCGGTTTCCCGGTCCGGTGGGCTGGCCCCGCGCTTCCGACCGCGTTCGGTGGATCGATTCCACCGGTCGTCGCGCTCGGTGCCAGGCCGGCGAGATAGACGATCGGATCCACGGGGATGTCGTCCTTGCGGAGCTCGAAATGACAGTGAGCGGTGCTTGCATTCCCCGTCCGGCCGACCAGCGCCACCGGCTGGCCTCGCTCCACCCGATCCCCGGCGCTCACGAGGAGCTTGCTGTTGTGCGCGTACACCGACCGGAGACGGTCTCCGTGCCGGAGGATCACCATCTTGCCGTAGTCCCCCAAGGTGTCGCCGCTGTAGATCACTTCCCCGCCTTCAGTCGCGAGCACCTCTTGCCCGAGGACGCCGCGAATGTCGAGGCCCGCATGGCGGTGTCCGCGGCGGGGTGCGCCGAACGGGGACAGCACCTCTCCCGCCGGGACGGGCCAGACGAATGCGCCGACGGACCGCTCACGGCGCTGCTTCTTGCCTTCCGGTTCAGGGCGGGTGGCGAGCGGCGCGGGATAGGGGAGAACCTCCCGCGTGCTCGTGGCTCCCGGCACGAACAGGATCTGGCCCACGACGAGCAGATCGGGGTCGGTGATCCGATTCGCCCGGGTGAGAGCCTCCAGATCGATGCCGTACGTCCGCGCGATCCGCCACGACGTCTGCCCGGCCTCGACCCTGTGAAAAGCCCCCTGCGGCACGTCTGCTTCCACGGCCGCGGCAGCATCCGGCGAGGGCTCGGGACGGGCCTCCGCCTCCACCGGCCCAGAGTCGGCGATCGGGCCGGTGTGTCGCGACCCGGCGCAACCGTGTGCGGGAGCGAGCAGAACCATGAACAGGAAGGGCGCAACGGGAGAGCGCAGAATGCGCGCTCCGAGTCCCCGGACCCGACCGCCGCTCCGCGTCGCCCAGGATCCCATGGCGCCGGAGTGTACCGCGAAATCACGACCGCCGGCTGCCCGCTCGGGGCGAATCACCTATAATTCTCCGGTTCGCCAAGTGACACGAAGGAGAGGCATGACCATGAGAGGCTCTTCCGCCCTGATGATCCGGCTCCTTCCCGTGTTCGCCGTGGCTGCGTGCGGAGGGGCGGCACCTCGCGTCGAGCAGACGAAGCCGGCCGTGGCGCAGTACGAGACCAAGGAGCCTCCGATCATCCGGGTTCCCCCTGGCGTTTTCGGCGAGGTCTTCCCGACCTATGTCTACAAGGACCTCAATCCTGCGTCGGGAACGGGTGGGAGGGTGAATCTCGCCGAAGTGGTGGGAAAGAAGCCGCTGATCTTCCTGTACTGGATCCCGGGAAACACGCGAGCCGAGAAGATGTTCGAGGAGATCGGCTCCGCGGTCGCCGAGGCAGGACCTCGCGGGGTCCTGTTCTGCGGAGTGGTCCGGCCCCGGCCCGACATCCCCCTGGGCCAGATCGCCGACAGGATCCTGGCCCTGAAGCTCACCGTTCCGATCCTGAACGACGAGGAGTTCCGCCTCGGGCAGCAGCTGTCGGTGCGCGCGGTGCCCGCGGTCGCCGCTCTGGATGCCGAGGGACGCCTCCGGTTCGCCAACGCGGGGAGCCTCAAGCAGGCCCTCGAGTACAACATGGATGTCGAGGCCGCGATCCGACGGGTGGCGCGGAAGGGGACGCTGGCTACCTACGGCTCGCTGCCGCGCTACTACCCGGTGAACGAGCTGATCGGCAAGAAGTGTCCGGATTTCGAGGCGCCGCTCCTGGGAGAGGGGGCGACTCGTCGGTGGTCGAGCCTGTTCGACCCGACGCGATTGAACATCATCGTGTTCTGGTCGGTGGACTGCTCTCACTGCAAGAAGTCGCTCCCCCAGATCAACGACTGGATCCGACGGCATCCGGACGGCATCAACCTGATCTCGGCGGCCAACGTGCAGGACGCGGCCACGCGCACGAAGACCGAGGAGTACTGCCGGCTGAACCAGTTCGTCTTTCCGACGTTCGTGGACCAGGAGCTGCGGATCGGGGATCTGTACCAGGTCACCTCGACGCCGACGATCCTGATCATCCGCCCCGACGGCGTGATCGACTCGGTGCTCCTGGGCGAGGGGGACTTCGCCGCGACGTTCGAGGCGAAGAAAAAGCAGCTGCTCTCCGGAAGTAGCTCGAAGTCCTAACGACCCGGTACCCACGTCGGTCCGGCGGGAAGCCCCTCCGCCACGATCCGTGCAACGGGGACGAGGTCGGGGAGAGCCCCGACCTCGGGACCGAGCCGCCCGCGCCGGTCCACGAGCACGCCATCGATCCCCGCTGCGCGAGCGCCCGCCAGGTCCAGCTCGGGCACGTCTCCCACGGCGAGGGTCTGCTGCGGAAGGCCTCCGAGCCTCGCGAGGGCGCGTCGGAACAGCTCCGGCTCCGGCTTTTCCATCCCCTCGAGGTGGGAGACGATCACCGAGTCGAAGAAAACGGCGAGGCCGAGTGTCCGCAGAAGGCCCGGAAGGCGAGAGTCCCAGTTGGACACGACGCCCATCCGGACCCCTTGGTCCCGAAGCAGCGCCAGCGTCGGCATCACGTCCGGGAAGACTTCCCAGGCGGTTTTCTCACGGAACGCCTGCCGCAGCCGCCGAAGCGCGTCCCATGCGAAGGAAGAGGAAACCTGCCGTCCCGCGGCACGCTCGATCGTGCCTCGTGCGAATCGCAGCCAGTACCCGTCTTCGCCGCCCTCGAAGTACCCGTAGCGATCGATCCCCCGGGGCATGATCCCGCTCATCTCTTTCCAGACCTCGCGCAGCTCCCTCTCGACCCCGGCGGCGGGGAGATCGAGCCCCATGGGCAGAAGGACCTCCGCGTAGGTCGCGCCGAAAGATCCGCGCGGCCCGAAGAGCGTCCCTCCCGCGTCGAACAGAACGAACGGATATCGCATGGAGCTCCAAAGGAAAAGGCCCCTGTCGAAAGGGGCCTTTTCCGGTCGGGCTTGCCGCCCTCGTCCTACGAGGCCGGCTTGTCGAACTGAGCCACGTCCACCTCGGGATTGACCTCGAAGGAATCCAGGGTGAGAGTGATCGCCTCCTGCCCGTCGAAGCGAACCACCTGCTTGTGCGGCACCTGCCTCCCGTCGTGGTCGCGGTAGTCCGAGTAGAACGCCTCCGCCTGGCCCGGGCTGCGCGTCAGGGGATTCGTTCCCTGGTATGACTGCTTCAAGACCTTGCCGGTCGGGTCGACCCAGACCCGCGATTCGACTCCGCGGAACGTGACCGCGATGACGTCACACGGCGCGCCCTCCACCGTCTCCTGGCCCGCGGACAAGGCCTCGAGAGTCGGATCGTCGGAGTACCGGACCAGGAGGCGAAGATCGCGTCCCATCTGCCGCTGCCGCTCCTGGATCTGCTCCGAGGACAGCGGCATCGGCTTGTCTCCCCGGAGGGCGAACCCCTCCGTTCCGCTGAGGACCGTCGTCATCTCGCCCATGGGGGTTTTCTGCTCGACCCGCATCTTGTCGGGGAAGACGTAGAGCACGCTCTGGCTCAGCGAGATCGCCGTCCCGCCCATGGTGACCTGCGCGGTGCCGGTCGTCCGGACCGCGCCGACCCTGTCTCGGTCCGGCCCTCCCAGCGCGGAGACCATCCGGGCCAGGATCTTCTTTCCCGCCTCGAGGCCCGCCGCGGTCTTCGCGACCTTCGGCGTCGTGTCGGGAAGGGCCGGGATCGTGATGTCCAGCTTCGCGACCTTTCCGAAGGTATCCACCGGCTTGTCGAAATCCGCGGACTTGCCCACCACGAGAAGGGAGAGCTGGTCCGGGTGGATGTACTTCTTCGCGACGCGCGCAACGTCTTCCTTCGTGACCTTCTCGATGTTGGTCCGGTATTGCTCGAGGAAATCCGCCGGCAGGCCGTAGTAGGCGTAGGTCATCTGCTGGCGGAGGATCTTCTCCTTGGAGTCGTAGTTGAAGATGAAGGAGTTCAGGATCGATTCCTTGGCCTTCTTCAGCTCCTCGGCGTCGGGAGGGTTCTCGATCATCCCGTGAATCTCCTCGCGCAGCGCCAGGACGGCCTCGCTCATGGTGGAGGACTTGGTCTGGAGCCCGACGCGAAAGATCCCGGGGTGGGTGAATCCCGAGCCGATGCCGCCAGACACGTTGTACGCGAGCCCTTTCTTGGACCTCACGTTGCTGAACAGGCGGCTCGCGAACCCGCCGCCCAGCGCCTCGTTCAGGACCTGCACGGCGAAGTAATCGGGCACTCCCCTGTCCGCCTTGATGGTCTCCTGGACGACGATCCCCAGGTGGGCGAGAGCGATGTTGGCCTGGGTCACGTCGGTCTTCTCGATGGCGAACACGCCCGCGTTCGGCTGCGTCCTCAGGGAGGGCGCGGGCTCGGCGAACGGGGCGCCTCTGGGCCAAGCTCCGAACAGGTCTAGGACCTTCTTCTTCATCGCCGCCGAGTCGAAGTCGCCGACGATCCCCAACGAAATGTTGTTGGGCTGGTAGTGCTTCCGGTGCCAGGCCACGAGGTCGCCCCGGGTGACGGCCGCGACGGTGGCGTACTCCTCCATCCGCGCCCAGGGAGAGTCGGGGCCGTACACGAGCCGGTTGGTCTCGCGAGCGGTGATGCCGTTGATGTTGTCGTTGCGTCGCGCGGTCGCCGAGTTGGACTGCACCTTGGCCACGTCCAGCTTGTCCTGCGCGAACGCGGGGGCGCGCAGGATGTCGCCGAAGACCTGGAACACGGGGTCGAAGTCGTCCTTCAAGCAATCCAGGGACGCCGACCCGGCGTCGTCGTCCATCCCGGTTTCGATCCTGGCCGCCCGGGTCGCCAGGTAGTCGTCGATCTGATCCCCCGTCATCTTCTCCGTGCCTCCGGTGCGCTGGACGGTCGCCATCAGGTCGGCGAGCCCCACCTTGTCCGAAGGCTCGTACGCGGAGCCCGTGCGGATCCGTGCCATGGCCTTGATGAGCCCCAGCGCGTGGTCCTCCATGAGGAAGACGGTCATCCCGTTCCCCAGGGTGACGACCTCGGGCTTGGGAATCGCGGTCTCCTTCAGCACCGGGTACTTGATGTTCCGGTAGTTCTTCACCTGCGCCGCCGCCGGGGACGCAAGCACGGCCACGACGGCCGCCGCGGCAAGCGATCGCTCGAGGGTGCGTGGCATCGTCCGCCCTCCTCTAGTTCGTGGATTCCGTGGCCTTCTCGTTCACGATCATGGCCACGGTCCGGTTGGTGGGTACGAAAGTGGTCTTGGCGACCCTCTGGATGTCCTCCTTCGTGACCCTGTCGATCTTCTCCACGTTACGGAACAGCTCCCTCCAGTCCCCGTGGAGCGTCTGGAAGTCGGCGAGTTGAATCGCGATCCCCTGGTTCGACTGCAGGCCGCGGATCAGGTTCGCCTTGGCCCGGGTCTTCACCATCTGGAGCTCGTCGTCGGTGATGAGGGTGGTCTTGAGCTTCTCGATCTCGTCGCGGATGGCCGCCTGGACCTCATCGTTGGAGTGTCCAGGACTGGGAATGACGAAAAAGAGCATCATGTTCGGGTACTTTTCTCCGGGGAAGCCAGGGAAGGCCCCCGTCTGAGCGGCGATTTTCTTGTCCCGCACCAGGCTCCGGTACAGACGCGCGGTACGGTCGGTGGACAGGAGGTCCGAGATCGCGTCGTACACCGCCTGCTCCTTGTCCGTGTTCGCCGGCTTGTGATAGCCCTCGACGTAGATGGGTTGAGCCTGGTCGGGCAACTCGATCACCTTTTCCGCGATCTGCCTGGGCTCCACGGTGCGCACCGGTTCCGGGGCCGGGCCCACGGGGATCCGCCCGAAGTACTTGTCGAGGACCGGGATGATCTGCCGGGCCTTCACGTCTCCCACGATCGACATCACGATGTTCGAAGGGACGTAATAGGTCTTGTGGAACTTCACGGCGTCCTCGCGCGAGAACGCCTGGAGGTCGCTCATGTACCCCACGACCGGGTTGTGATAGGGGTGGGCGGAGAACGCCGCCAGGTTGAACTGCTCGATCAGCCTGCCGATCGGCTGGCTCTCGGTCCTGAGCCGCCGCTCCTCCATGACCACGTCGCGCTCCTTGTAGAACTCCCGAAACACGGGATCCAGGAACCGCTCCGACTCCAGGTACGCCCACAGCTCGACCTTGTTGGCGGGAAGCGAGAAGAAATAGCCGGTGTTGTCCGTGTTCGTGAACGCGTTGAGACCCACGCCGCCCTCGCGGTCGATGATCTCGCCGAACTGGTTCTTGACGACGTACTTGCCGGCCTGCTCCTGGGCGTCCTTCCAGGCCTTCTCCAGCGCACCGAGCTTCGTGGAGTCGGGGCCGCCCGGCTTCCTGCGCTCGGCCTCGTACGCGTGGTAGGTCTCATCCACCCGCGCCAACGTCTTCTGCTCGGCCTTGAAATCGGTGGTGCCGATGACGCTCGTGCCCTTGAACGCCATGTGCTCGAACATGTGAGCGAGGCCCGTGATTCCGGGCACTTCCTGCGCCGACCCCGCGTTGACCAGCGTGAAGAAAGACACGACGGGCGCTTCCGGACGCTCGTAGATCAGGATGGTCAAGCCGTTGTCGAGCCTGTGCTCCGTGAGATTCTTCTCGAAAGAAGCCAGATCCTGCGCACCGGCCGGAAGCCAGATGCACATCCCCGCGAGGACGAGCAGGATCCGAGTTGCCGCTTTTCGATGCATCGCTCTCCTTTCTCCTCTTCTCCAGGACTGGACGTGCCCGAGCAGTTCCCTGCTCCGATCCCTACGGCGTGCCGTGCCGTAGGTTTCGGGAAGGCGGTATTCTAGCAGCGGGTGGACTACCTGTTCGATGTCCCGCCGCGTTTTCCGGGGTTTCCCGCCGCCGGCTTCGCAGCATTCTCGCTGCCGGATCGCGACGAGAGACGCAGGGCGATCATCGCCGCCTTTCACCCGCCTCTCGAGATGCTGGCGGAAGACCTCGTGGAGCGCCTCGATCCTGTGGCCGGCGTCCCGCTCCACGCGCACCTTCCGAGGCTCGACTGGCCCGCGGGCTACCAGCCGTTCTGCACCTGGCTCGCCCTCTCGCGGGAGACCCAGGGCTACCAGTCCGGCCCGCAGCTGAACCTGGGAGTCCACGCGGATCACGTGGCGCTCCGACTCGGCTGGGACACCGCCGCGCCCGGGTTCGGGCGGTTCGAGTTCCTCTGCCGGCATGGAGGGCTCGACGAGGTCCTCACGGCCGTCGCACGCCAGCACAGCTTCCGCTTCCGCGCCTACTCTTCGGCTCCCTGGCCCGAGGGATCTCGCCGGATCTTCGAGTCCGAGGACGATCTGGCCGGAGCGTTCCGGGAGGTCGCGCGCCGCGGCGTCTGGTGGGAGGTCGGGGAGCGACACGACCTGCCCGACGCCCTTTCGATGGTCACCTCCCCCGCGCTCGGGGCTCGCGCCCTGGCCGTTTTTTCCAGCCTGCTGCCGGTGTACCAGCGTCTCGCCTGAGAAGCGACCGCCGCGAGAAAGATCTGAAACTCACCGCCGGCGTGGACAAAACCCGCATTTGACGGTACAACCTGCCGACTGGGCCCAGCGGCCACAGCCTGAAAAAAGGGGGCGTTCTCGATGAGGTCACGGCGTCCGCTCGTCACGACGGTCTTGCTCTCGATCTCCTTCCTCCCGGTCCAGGCCCTCGTGGAACGCTCCGGCTCCAAGGATCCGCGATGGATCGATCTCCCACGAGTCGACGAGGTGTCCCAGCCGCTCGACATCGAATCCACCTCCCCGGGAGCTCCCGCCGCGGCGCGAGCATTCCTCACGCGCCACGGGGGGCGATGGCAATTCTCCGTGGACCCGCGCACCGGCCTCGCCACCCTCGTCCAGGGCGAGGGGATCCCGTTCATTCCGGGGCCGGGGAACTCCCTCGAGACCGTGAACGGCTCGAAGCCCACCACCCGGAACGTGGAGCTCGCGACGATCCGCACCATGACCGACGCGTTCATCCGCCAGAACCGGGACCTGATCGGCCCTCCCAGCGGGCGCCTCGTGCTCGATCCCGATACGACCGGCCCTGTCGAGGGAGGAAGGCTGATCCAGGTCCACTACCGCTGGATGCTCGGGGACGCGCCTGTGGAAGGTGCCGGAGTCTTCGTCGCGATCAACTCCGGAAACGTCATCCAGTTCGGCGCCCCCCTGGTGGGGTCGACCGACCTCGACCCCACGCCTTCCGTGACCCGCGAGGAGGCCACGAGTCGAGTTCTCGCGTACTCGGGCGACCTTGAAGCCGTCGAGATCGAGGGCGAGCCAGAGCTGAGAGTCCAGCCCGAGGGCGCGAGCGGAAACCGCCTTTCCTACCGGCTCGTCTGGGTCGTGCGGTACCGGAGTCCCGGGGGGATCGAGACCTGGGAAGGTCGCGTGGACGCCCACACCGGTCAGGTTGTCGCGTTCCGCGACGTGAACGCCTATGGAAGGGTGGTCGGCGGCATCTACCCCAGGACGGTGATCGATCCGGAGACGAAGGTCCCCTTCCCCTTCGCGCGCGTCGACTCCCCGACCGTGTCGACGGACCTGGGCGGCTTCTTCGGCTACAGCGGAGGGCTCGTGCAGTCGGGGCTCAACGGCACCTATTTCAACACGGACTGCCAGACCTGCTCGACCCCCACGCAGCCCATCGTGTTCACCCAGACCGGGATCGGCTCTCTCGATTTCGGCTCGGGAGGCACCGACGCCGCGGGGAACGGCGCTTCCACGAAGGCGGACCGGAACACCTTCTTTCACCTGAACCAGATCCGGCGCGTCTGCAAACGGTGGCTCCCGAATCTGGCATGGCTGAACACGGTCGTCGGCGCCCGGGTGAACATCCAGAGCACGTGCAACGCCTACTGGGACGGGCTGACCGTGAATTTCTACCGTTCCGGGGGAGGGTGCAACAACACGGGGGAGATCAGCGACGTCGTCCAGCACGAGTGGGGCCACGGCATCGACCAGAACACGAGAGGCGGCGACGGAGCGACGGGGGAGGCAACCGCGGACATCGCCGCGCTTCACCTCTCCCACGACGCGCATGTCGGGCCGTACTTCACCGTCGGCGGGGGCTCCGTCCGCGATCTCGACAAGAACCGCAGGGGGCTCATCACCCGGCTCAACGTCGCCGCGTTCTGCCCGGCAGGGAGCGGCCCGCTCGGGAGAGAGGTCCACTGCGAGGGGGAGATCTATGGGCAGACCCACTGGGATCTGGTCCAGGCGCTGATCGCGAAGCACGGGCACTACACGGGCTGGCGGACGGCCGAGCGGATCTTCTTCACGTCGCTTCCGAGCGCCGGCTCGTACCTCGCCACGGGCGCGTTCCCGATCTACAACGCGTACCTCGCGGCTGACGACGACGACGGGAACCTGGCCAACGGCACGCCGAACGGCGCCGAGATCTACCAGGCGTTCGCGGGCCACGCCATCGCCGGAGCCGCCGCCGTCTCTTCTCCCGGCTGCGCCCGTCCCGCCCAGCCGGCCGTGACCGTGACCCCGCTGTGCGATCGGCTCTCCCTGTCGTGGGGGGCCGAGCCGGGGGCGGATCACTACGAGATCCTGCGGGCCGAGGCCCGGATGGATACGGCCTACTTCCGCGTCGGCAGCGTTCCGGCCGGCCAGACGACCTTCGACGATCTCGAGGCAGGGCCCGCCACCGACTACTGGTACGTGGTGATGGCGGTCAGTCCGTCGGGATGCGAATCGACCGTGGAGAGCCCGCTGCCTGGGCGGCTGACACCCCAGCCTGTCCTCACCGTGACGGCAGCTCTCGCCGACGACACGCCGCGCGGGAACCGCTCCGGCTTTGCCGACCCCGGAGAGGAAGTCGACCTGCGTCTCACTTTTGCGAACGTCGGCGAGGTCCCCTCCGACCCGATCACAGGGACGATCGTGGCGGTGAC
>Ga0247727_10014033_pt1 | contig 13386 bp, 9 predicted proteins | sample WisWelCaveWW1625_FD_202498 | JGI IMG/M metagenome (GOLD analysis project Ga0247727, IMG submission 202498) | Biofilm microbial communities from Wishing Well Cave, Virginia, United States - WW16-25 | ecosystem: Environmental > Aquatic > Deep subsurface > Groundwater > Cave microbial mat | place... | reverse complement strand
GGACGAAAATTTCTCCGCCATTCATTTCATCCAGACAATTGAGCACGAACTCAACTCCCTGTTCGAGCGAAATCCAGAAGCGGGTCATTCTCCCATCCGTAATTGGAACTTTTCCGTTATTGCGGCATTCCTTGAAGAACGGGACCACACTTCCCCGCGAGCCGAACACGTTTCCGTATCGAACTACGGCGAATTTGGTTCCGAACGGCGAATAGTTATTGCCGGCCACGAACATTTTCTCGGCGCAAAGCTTGGTGGCACCGTAAAGATTGACGGGATTGGCAGCTTTGTCGGTGCTCAGCGCGATTACTTTTTTAACTCCGTTATCGATTGCCATATTGATCACATTCTCAGCGCCCACCACATTGGTTTGAATCGCTTCAAACGGATTGTATTCCGCGGTCGGAACGATTTTGAGCGCAGCGGCGTGAACAATGTAGTCGACTCCGTGAAATGCGCGGTGCAGACGCGCCGGATCGCGAACATCGCCGATGAAAAAACGAAGGCGGGTTTCACTTTCGCCAAACTCTTTTCTCATTTCCCACTGCTTCATTTCATCGCGGCTGAAAATGATTAATTTCTTGGGATTGTGCTTTTTGAGCACCGTTTTCGTGAACATTTTCCCGAAGGAACCTGTTCCTCCGGTGACTAAAATAACTTTATTGTTCAGATTCATGTTTTTCCTTCCCTTTCTTTCCATTTCCATTTTTTCTGGGTTTTGGATCGTCCTCGTGAAGCCAATTTCGTCCCTTGTTGTAGAGTTTTCCGACTTTGTCTTCCAATTTGGGAGAAAGCATTCTCAAGACATCTTTGCCCAAAATCCGGTACTGCTTACCAACTTTTGCGGCTTGAATCAAACCTCGTTTGATTAAACGAAGGGTGGTGCTGGGGCTAATCTTGAGGATTTTGGTCACTTCCTCAGGCGTGTAAACTTCATTTTCATTCAATTCCATCTAGATCCATCCCTTCTGGCTTTCAGGGGTTACGATTAAAAGGGGCAATAAAGGGGGTATGTTAGTTTGCTGATCATTAGATGTCAATAGATATCACCAGATATCAATAAACACTATTTTTCGAGGGAATATATCAGGTAATGGGGGGATTCTGCAGCTAATTTATAGCGGGATTTGAGGTAATCAAAGAAGGCTGGATTTTGGCTCATCTGGCGCTTATCCGCCAACGCAAAGTAGACGGCTCCTTGTGAGCGGAATCGTTCAAGGCGCTCAATGGCCGAACCCTGAATATCGCCTAAATTTCTGACACCACGAATATTTTCCGGGAGCTCAAAAGCCCATCCGTCCCGATCCGTGTAAAAAAGGAAAGACGTACCGCTTCCATGGGAAGCAATAACTCGCGAATCACGCGGCGCAATCTCGCGCACTTTTTTCGCGGCTTCCAGCACGAATCGATCTTCATCCGGAACGATCAACACAGGCGCCACAGAATATCGAAGTGATAAAAGTACTGTGGCTATAACTAGCAAACTTATTTTTATGAGAGAAATCTGAAAAAACTTCTCGAGGCTTTTTATGCCGATGGCCGCAAGCAAAGAAAACACGGGAACAAAGGGAAGATAATAATATTCAAACTCAATGAATTTTCTGGGTGCCATCAAAACAAGTGGCAGAAAGGACAAAAAAATCAGAAAAACAAATTGAATCGATTTTCGAAAATACTTCGGCGCTATGAACAACGCGGGCAAAGCCAGAATAAAACCCGCCGGCGTAACAATCTTCGTGAAAGAAATATGAGTGAACGCAGCCAAAAATTTTAAATTAAGAACCGAGGCAAGAGAAACAAACACGCGAAGATTGTCCTCGAGACTGCTTTGATCCCCGTGCAAATTGGCGAAATGTTTTGCATATGCCTGCCAGCTCACAGGCGCAAATAGCACGATAAGCAAAAAAAGGTAGATGCGCCATTGGATGAAACTTTTCCAACCGAATCGCTTGAGGAAAAGTAGAGCCAGAGGAAGTATGAGAGGCGCATAGTAAATCCGCGTTCCGAGCATCAAAGAGAAAAAGAAGGCAGAAACTAAAAGTAAAACTGTGGAATTTTGATACCACCAGCGGAAATAAAAATAATAAGCAAAAATTCCGAATGATAATGCCGTCATCTCGAGGAGGAAAGCTTGCCCGTAAATCATTGTGAGCGGAGAAAAACTGTAAAAGAGAACCGTGAGCAAAGTCAGTGTTTGATCTTTAAAAACAAGCTGGAGCAATCGATAGAGCGGATAAATCGAAAGAAAAAAGAACATTGCAGAAAGTCCGCGCCCCACCATTTCGATCGACAAACCCGTCAGTTTACAAGTGAATGCCGTGATCGTGATATTCAGCGGAATATCGCCCATGAACAAGCGGTTTTTCCCTTCCGCGATAAAACGCATGACGGGATCGAGTGGATGAATGCCTTCGGCCAGCCATCTCTGAACGACGGTTGCGTAATCGGTTTGATGCTGAGCGAAATTTCCGAGAAAGGGTTGAAAGATACCGGCGAGGTGAAGCGCCGCCGTAAAAGCAAAAGCAGCGATCCAAAAGATTTTGGTACACTGGAAACTTTTAATCATGGGAAACACAAGAGATTATGAGGTTTGTGTTGGACAGAGAACTTTTCCACTGAGTTTAATGATTTTTCCACGTTGAATGGGCTTGGGTAGTTGCTTCAAAACTACCCATTTCACCCAGTAAAGCCAAATATCACGAAAGCTCTCGAGAATGCCGAAAGGATTGGCTCCCTTCGCCCTCCCTGCTTTCCGGAATTGAAACACCATGCTTTTCTCTTTGATCTTTTTTCCGGCCCAATAAGCTTTAATCGAACATTCCGGATTCGTGAACGTGCTCGCACTCTCGAGCCCAACTTTTTTCAGGAAATCGGCGCGGCAGAATTTCACATTCTGAAATTCGCGTAAATTAATTTGGAAGAGAATCCGGATCATCCAGTAATTCACCAGATGCGTAAGCTTGCGATAAGGCGTGTTGGCCCGGAGATCGGTGCGAATTCCCTGAATCATGTCGCAAGAATCGAGCTCAGTGAGCCATTCTTCGAGATTCGAGGTGTCAAAAAAAGAGTCGACGGTGTTCCAGAAAACAATTTCTTTGGTGGTGAGCGCAAGGCAGGTGTGCATGCATCGGCCCGGCCTGAGATTCTTGGGATGGCGGACGATTTTCAGCTGAGGTACCTGGGCCGACATTTTCTGCATCAGCTCCCAGGTGCGATCGGTAGATCCATCGTCCACGAGAATGATTTCGTAATCATTCGTCACGCGCTCGAGATCCTGAACCGATTTCTTGACGAATTCTTCAACCAAATCTTCTTCGTCAAGCGCCCAGGCCCAGAGCGACAAACTGTATTTTTTCATAATTTGCTTTGAGTATTGATCGCGGCGAGAATTTGATCGCGGTTTTCTTCAGCCTGATACTGCTCTTTAAACCATTCAACCGTTTTCGACAAACCGTCTTCCAAAGAAATTTTGGGCTCCCAATTCAAAAGACGTTTTGCTTTGGAAACATCGGGAACGCGGCGTTTAATATCCTGATAACTGGTTCCGTAAATACCTTCCTGTTCCACGAATTGAATCTCGGCTTTGCCACCATAAATTTTGATCATCATCTTGGCCAAATCCAAAACCGAAGTTTCACGATTTGTTCCGAGATTAATCGCTTCGCCTTCCGCTTCTTTTACTTCGGAGGAGCGAATAATTCCCTGAATAATATCATCGACGTAGGTATAGCAGCGGGTTTGAGTGCCATCACCGATTACGGTCAGCGGCTTATTTTTGAGCAGCTGTCCCATAAAAATCGAGATGATGCGGCCCGATTCGATAGAATCCAGACGCGGACCAAACGCGTTGAAAAACCGGAGCACCACCACGGGCAGTCCCAGCTGATGATAAGCAAAACAATAATGCTCGCCGACAGCTTTCGCAGTGGAATAGCACCAGCGGTCCACTTTCGTGGGGCCCAACACGCGATCATCATCCTCAGAAAACGGAATCTTCGTGGAGCGGCCATAAATTTCGGAGGTGGAAGCAAAAATGACTTTTTTGCTGTATTTGTACGCCAAATCGACGACAAGTTTGGTGCCATTCACGTTCACATCAAGCACATCATAAGGTCTTTCAACATAGTGATGAACACCCACCAGCGCGGCAAAGTGAAACACTTTGTCGCATTCCCAAATCAATTTATCCATCAAATCTTTATCCAGGACACTGCCGCGGAAGAATTTGAAATTTTTTTGTCCAATCAAATGGTCAATTTTTGATTTTTTCTTTGCGCTCACGAGATCAACCACAACCACCTCATGACCTTGATTAAGAAGCGTTTCGGCTAAATGAGAGCCTAAAAATCCGGCTCCGCCTGTGATCAGTAATTTCATATTTGCTGCTCCTTTTCTGCGAGAATTTAAAAACTGGATCCCGGGTCAAGCGCGGGATCAGTCCGTCATGATAAATCCGTGACGGCTGATTTTGATTCGATAAATTTGATGCTTTCCGGTCCGCAATTGAAAAGCAAATCAACGATCGATAAATGCGATACGAACGGACCGTGTAACTGAGAATAAACGGGATGATTAAAGTCCTGAAAACTTAAACGGATGCCCGCCTCTTCAAACTGTTTTGCTTCGATATAATTTCTTCCGCCCTCGGGCTCATAAAATTCGCTGGCCCCGAAATGCTTGCAAAGAGCGATCAATTTCTCGTTCTTACCCTCGGGCAATTCTAGCCCCAGTTCAGAGGTGAATTGCATCGGAGTCGTAATCTTGAGATAGCCGCAGATTTTCCTCAAACATTCGATGTTGAGGTCAAACAGCCGGTCCCAACTTTGAGAAAAAATCGATTCGAGGATGGGATAAACCGCCTCGAAATAAGGCGCCTTGCGGTAATTGAGCTCCAAACTCTTTAAATGCTTCCGCCGCCAGGGTTCCTTGTTATCAATCTGAATGTCCCGGTTCGTGGGCTTATTCATGCCGCTCGTGAGCACCGGAACAGTAATCCATTGTACACCATCTTTTGTCTTGATGCGATTACGATTCCGCCAGCCTTCCTTGTCATATTGAACATTATCGTAGACAAGAAAAAGGTCCGATTTTAGGAATAAATCGAAGTATCCCACCCAGGGCAAATAACTTGGCTGCATGATGACCAGTCGCATTTATAAGTTCCTTTTTATTGTCCCCTCTAGAGAGGGGCAGACACGAAGTGCGGGGTGTGTTAAATCCAATTTCATTTTTGTGTCTAACACACCCCGGCGCGTTGCGCCACCCCTCTCAAGAGGGGAATTATTTCCCAATATACTTTTTCCACCAAAGCTGAAACATGAGAAGCAGATAAATCTTATTGGCGTGCTCGGTTCGCCCACTGTCGTACTCTGATATAAGTTGGGCCACATATTTTGCGTCGAAATAACCGTGCTTGGAAAGCTCGCGCGGACTAAGGACACGGCGGATTTTACTGCGTAAGTAATTCTGCATCCAGAAAATATACGGAAGAATGAATCCTTCTTTCGGCCGGTTAATAATTTTCTCGGGCAAAAGACCATTCACGGCCTTCTTAAGAATGTATTTGTTGATCCCATTCTTGATTTTCATGGATCCCGGAAGTTTGAACGCAAACTCGACCAGACGATGATCCAAAAATGGCGGGCGAACCTCAATCGAATGTGCCATCGACAAACGGTCCACAAAATTCAGCACCTGATCCGGCAATAAATTCTGACACTCGACCTGAAGCACCTGATTCAGCACATCTTTTGATTTTGTCTTGGCATAAGCCGATTTGAAATAATTTTCTGTGCTGCAACTGGCTGTTTTCCGGTTGATCGAAGCGCCAAAAAGCTTGCGCTTCTCCTCATCGGAGTAAACCGTCAATCTCGAATGCCATTGATACGGCTGCTTCGCGCGAATGTTCAAGAGATAATCCACGTTTTGATCGAAGGGTCTGAGTTCCTCGAGCTGTTTTTGAGTCAAATGATTCAGATCCTGGCCTTTTTGTATCAATCGATTCAAATTCTCGATCGGATAAGCTAAACGATGTGCCTTGTAGCTCCCGAAAAGTTCATCGGCTCCATCCCCGGAAATAGCCACAGTCACATGTTGTTTGATAAGCTTCGAGAGGAAAAAAGTAGAAATGGTTCCACCGAACGGTTCATCGAAAGCGGAAATAATATCGTCGAGCTCGGTGTCGAATTCATCAAACGACATCCGGTATTTCCGGTGCTTTGTCTTAAATCGCTTGGACATTTCGGCAGCAGCGATTTCGTCCTGGCGCTTGTTTGGCAGCGCATCACGATAAGTCAGTGAAAAAGTTTCGACGGGATTTTTGCGGATTCGGCTCATGAGCCCGACGACTGCACTGGAATCGACACCACCACTCAGATAGGCTCCCAGCGGAACATCGGAAACCATTCTCAACTTAACCGAATCCTCGAGGAGAGATTTGATTTCACTGGCAGCTTCGGCTTCGCTGATTTTCAGTACTTTACTTGCGTCAATTTCCCAGTAAGTTTTTCTTTGAACTTTCCCCTTCTGAATGACGAGATACTCCCCCGGCCCGAGACTTTCGATTCCTTCAAAGAAACCGTGCTCTCTCGGAGAATGTTTGAGTCCCAGATAATAAAACAGCGCCTGCTCATTCACTTTTCGTTTGAAAAATGGAAGCGCGAGAATTCCTTTTATTTCTGAGGAGAAGAACACCTCTTTACCGTGCCGATAAAAATAAAGCGGTTTTTCACCCAGCCGGTCGCGATAGAGCAGCAATTTCCGTTCTTTCGCATCCCACACCGCGATCGCGAACATGCCGTTCAATTTTTTCACGAAATCAGGGCCGTATTCTTCGTAGGCGTGAACAATCGTCTCGGTATCCGAATGATCCGTCTTGAAATGATAACCCAATCGCGTGAGCTCTTTTCTCAGTTCACGGAAATTGTAAATTTCCCCGTTAAACACAGTCCAAATGGTTTGATCTTCATTCGCAATCGGCTGATGACCGGAAGCCACATCGATGATGCTGAGACGTCTCATGGCCAAGCCAATGCCCGGCTTCAGATAATATCCTTCGTCATCCGGACCGCGATGAGTCAGAGTCCGATTCATTTTCTGAAGCAATTTCAGATCATGATCTCCAAAAAATCCGGCGATGCCGCACATAAATTAAGCTCTCTCCTTACGTTTTTGATTCCCCTCTAGAGAGGAGCGCACACAAAGTGGCGGGTGTGTCATTATCTTCACACACCCCGGCGCTTTGCGCCACCCCTCTCTAGAGGGGACTTAAACGGATGATAGGTCAATTCCACCTGATGTTTTCCCTGAGCGAGCGGAATTCCATCGAGAATATAATTGGTTCTGAAAATTTCTGCTTCCTTGCCATCCACCTTGGCAAACCATCCCGGAAAGAAAAGCTGCGACACAAGCAGCACTTGATCGCGCTGGCTTTCAACCATGAGCTGAATCCGCTCATCTTTTTCTTCCACAATCTGAACCTTGTCTGATTTCACTGAAACGTCTCTGGCTCCATAATATGTCTTTGGTTCTTTTTCCAAAAGCGCCATATCTCGAGGAACCAAAAAATAACGTCCCATCACGAGTAGGTTTTCGTAAATTGACCATTTTTCGTCGCTCAAAACTTTTTTCAAATTCGGCGACGTGAGCTCCCAATCAGTCAAAATATATTTCACATTCAACATCGAAAGATTTTTCAGATGATCGTAGAGATATTGAGGCTCCACCTTCAGCGTGCCATTCGAATCATTGATGCCTCCCATTTTGGAGAAGAAATTATGATAATCCTTGGGCACAAGCGGGCTATATGAATTGACGCTCCGCAGACCATAAATCATGTTTTTGGATACGGGAAGAGGTGCATCACTGGTGTTATCGCTGAAAATAAAATAGCGGTCCTGATCCAAATGGGCTTTCAGAAAATGGATGACGGCATTTTCCCGGTAAAAACTCTCGTAAGTCGCATAATCTCTCGATCGTGGGCCAAAGCTGTAGGCGTAAAGATCGGTCATAAGAACGAGAACGGACAAAACGTAGAAAATAAGCACTCGAGATCGGCTTCGGACAAACCAAACAATCAAAGTAAGTACGACTCCGATCTTGGCCAGCGGAATCAGAATCACCGGATTCAGCGGATTCAACAGGCGCTCGGCATTCGTCACAAAGGTTCTGACTTCTTCCTGATAATGTTCCCAGCCAAACGGATGCCCCGGACGTCCGTAAATCAGTTTTTTCACAAGCGCTTCACCGATTTGATACAGCTCATTTTTGAAATAGCGGGAAATGAAATAAGCGATGATCACTCCGGAAAGAAGTGCGAAAACAGTGACGAAGAAAACTTTCGCGCCTCTTGAAACTCGTTCCCAATTTCCGCGAATCAGCTCCTCCATGCCGCCAGCGGCCAGTACGGAGAGAAAAAATCCTGCGAAGAAAATAAATTTAACCGGCGTCCGGAACGAATAAAAGTGAAATAATTTTACAATCGGCACATACAGCGGACTGAACTGTCCGAGCGCGAGAAGAAAAGCGATGAGAAAGAGAATGGTTATTTTTCTCATACCTCGATCCGACCCGCTCGAGAGTGCAATACAGGCAAAGAAAATGGGAATCACTCCCAGATACAGTTTGCTCGCGAAAAGTCCCTCCAGATTCGGGAAAATGAGACACAACACCGAAAACGGTGAGAAAGATCCGATGTAAGCATAACTTTCGGTCAGATTCGCTCGATTGGATTGAAGAGCCAATTGAAAAGTCAAAGCGAGTTGAGGCGCTGAAATGAGAAGACCAATCAGCCCTGAAATACCGATACTTACGAAAAGAGTCAAATTTCTGGGCGAAAGCAGCGGACGCGCCTCCACCATCCTCGCGAGAAAATAAAGTCCCGTGAACAGAATCGAATAAACGGCAAACTGAAGATAACCGGCGAGAATCTGGAGAGAAAAAACAAATCCGAGCAGCACAATCTTTCCCCATTTCACCGATTCATCCCGCACGATTCGATCGGCGAGAATCAACGTGAGTGGAAACCAAGCCAGCACTTTGAGCGATGTGATGTTGTAGTACGCCCCGCCGTAGGTGGTTCCGAAAAGATAAATCAGCGTTCCAAAAAACGAGCTCTGTTTTGAAAGCTCAAGCGACCGGAGAAATTGAAACATAAAAATTCCGGAGACGAGCAGATGCGCGATGATATTCCACGAAAAACCGGCGCGGATTGGGAACGAGAGATAAAAAATCCAGTTGGGCAAATAGAAAGATCCGATCTGCCCTTCAGCCGTGATCGGAAATCCGGAATTAATGAGATTTGTCCAAAAAGGAATCGTGCCTGCTTTGAGATGTTCCGCCAAATAAACAGCCCATGGATAATGCTGTTCCGCATGGTCCCCGATGATCCAGGTGCCACGCAGAAAAATAATATCCGGATAAAGCGCCAAAAGAGAAAGCGCGATCAGCGCATAAGGCCAAAGAAAAAATAAATCAGAAACTTTAGAAGTCTTAGTTTGCATTTTCACTTTCAGGCATCCGTGCGATTAATTTGAAAAACTGGGAGGAACTTCTATTTTGAAGACGGAGTAGTTTTGGGAATCATAACCTGATTCTCGGGGCTTTCAAGATCGTGGGCCACATGTGATTCATCGATGGACTCATCCACCATTCCCTCCATGTCTTCCGTCGCCAAACGCTCTTGTCTTTTCTCTTCAGCGCCCTTCACTACTTTCCAGTAATTGTGAGTCCACGAGCGGTATTTCCAATCCGGACATTCTTTGCACAAAGGAATATCTTCTCCGCGGCCCGCGAGATGTTTTGCGCGCCACTCGGTGAACTGAGGTCCCAGCCAAATATCATGAATGGTTTTATCTTTAACGTTGCCGAACTTGGTGCGGCTCGAGATATCGTAACCGCAAACGATGATTTCACCGCGAGTATCAATATTGAGACGCTCGAAAGGAAACGGACACGGCTCTTTGCCGGTATCCAAATAAGGAGTTGCATCTGCTGAACCTTCACCGGTCAAACGGGTGTGAGTTCCCCACGTCAAATATTTGCGAATGATCATGTTGTCGACCAGCGGTTCCCAAAATGCTTTCACTTCATCAATGTTGATCGTCTTTTGATTGACGACGCTGACAACAATTTTCGTGGAACTTTTGAGTTCATTGCGACGTTTCACGGCGCGCTTCACATTGCGAACTAAAATATCGAAGTTCAATCCTTTGCGAACTATATCGTAAGTTTTGCTATCCGCGGCATCGGCGCTGAATTCAATCATGTCCGTTCCGCATTTGAGAAGCCGGTCTGTATTTTCTTCAGTGAACTTAGAACCGTTCGTGATAATACCGATTTTGGCTCCTACGCTTTTGGCATACTCGACCATCTCAATCAGGTTTTTGTGAAGTAACGGCTCACCACCGCCGGTGATCCGGATAAAAGCGCCATACTTTCCGCATTCATCCGCAATTTTGCGGAAAACAACGGGATCAATCCAGGGAGCGTCACTGAATTCTTTTCGAATATTGGAATTGGTATAAGGGCAGTGCGGACAAAGGGCATTGCAGGGATAAGCCACCGCAACAACGCACATCAGGGGGAATTCCTCAGCTCCTTGCTTAAAGCCGAACTTGACTGGCTGAGTCTCCGTATTGGTATGACCGTTACTTCCCACTGGGAATGATTTACCTTTCTTAACCCTCAACAGCATCTTTGGTTAGAAATTGTGATACTAACATATTATCGACTAAGTCGGAACTGAATTTTACCTAAGGAAATAGAGCAAACTCACAAGTGCTGAGTTTGAGGGAGGTTATCTTTACGTCCTATAATCTTTTACGGCTTTCCTGCCAGAAGGCGAGTGCCAAAATGAACAAAAATAAACCGCTCACGGACGCACCCCACCAAAACTCGGGTGGCGAATAAACAAAACGGACTTGATGCGCCCCTGGCTCCAAAGCGACGCCGCGAAAATAAAAATTGGTTTTCTCCACGGGTTTACGTACGCCGTCGACAAAAACTTTCCAGTTAGAATGAAACGCATCCGTCGTCGCCAAAAATTCTTTCTGATTCGATTCTGATTTCAAAATCAATTCATTGTATCCGTCACGGACTAAATCAATTTTTCCATTTTGGCTCAAATAAAATCTTGGGAGTGCTTTCAAGTTTTCATAAATCTGATAACGATCTCCCCCGTCCACAAGACGAAAATCAGCATCTGTGATTTTCTCGCCTGAAAATAAATATTTCATTCCCATCTGATCATAAATTTTACTGGGAATAACATCGAGAGTCGTGGGAGTGAATTTATTTCCCGGCTCCTTGGCCCAGAATTCCCTAAAAAGTTTAGGTGACAGATTTAACGTAGCTCCTTCAATGGTTTTTATATTCCAGAAGAGAGGCATATTCCATCGAAGTTCATAGGGTCTGTCTGTATCATAAAAATTCAAAATCGTAACTTTAGGATCATTGCGTGTTGCGACCCGGGCATTAACATCGACATTCTTCAAAAATTTGGTTTCCGGATACGATTGCGTCAAATACCGAATATCGTTTTTTTGGAATGTGTAAATATTCCAGCTCGCCAACACTTCGATCGAAAGGGCTGCGATGAATACATATTTCCACAGAGCTTTTGGGGATTGAACTGCGAGCAGAAGAAAAATGACCGCCGCAAATTTTGCAATGGCTGAAAGATAAACCAGATAACTTTCGCGCAAAAAAAGCCCCAGTGACATGAGAGTCAATTTAGTGTGAATCCACAAAGCCTCAATCGGACTCCCCATCGATTTTTGCAATTGTTCAAGCAAATCGACGAAACGCACAGGATCAAAAGGCATTCTAGAAATCAAAAAGAAATCGCCAATGGCAAGTACTGACAAAATAATTCCGACGAAACTCAGCATTCTCCATCTCCCCTCAAGAGCCCCCGAAAAAACTTTATTCACCCCATAACTTACAAGCAAAGTCTGTATGAAGAAAAATCCAAACGCGATGCGCGGATAAGCGATGGCATCAAGATGCAGAAGATAATGATTCAGATTCGGAACAATCGTGAATGGAAATATCACTAAAAGAATCGCGGCGAGTCCATACATTTTCAAATCCAGCCGGCTCGTGTACGCAAAAGTCATTGTAAAAATAATCAGCGTCGAGAGCGTGAACAGATAAATCGGGGGTTGAATGTAAAACACAAATCGCGGATCCATGAAACTGAGGAGTAATTCGCGAGAAACCACGGCCGATGTCATCAGTATCTGAAAAGATTCCTGACCCCAAATCATGAGCATTTTCACATTCGGATAAAGTACATTCGGGCCAAAAGAAAAAAGTAAAAAAATACCCAACACAATGAGCCATTGAAATTTTGTTCTCCGATACCAAACCCATCCCATCAAAAACGAACCCGTTCCGACCAAAACAAAATTTATGAAATTCTCGAGGATATTCGAACTGGCGCTTCGTCCCGAATCAAAAATCATGGCGATTGTCGGAAAAAGGTCAATCGCAGAAAAAAGAAACGGCGAGACAGCCGCAACGATGAGCCACTTCAATTCGGAGATAAACGGCTTAAAACTGTGGCTCTCGATACATCGTGAAGAAATGCGAAGTCCCTCGAACAAAAAGAAAAAGAGCAAAAAGAAATAAAACGATTCCAAATTTCCACTCAGAAATACCAATCCCAAACACAATCCGGATAGAAGAACCTTTGCCAATGATTTTGTCTCAATACCCCATTCATAAAACAGCAAAATGAGCGGTAGATAAACTGCGGGAAACATAAATGGGGACTCATGAGAAGTCGCCGCAAAAAACGGATTGGCCAAATAAATAATTCCACCCAAAAACGAAATGCTATGTGACAATTTCCAGATCTTGCGCAGATAAAAATACATAAATAAACCGGCGCAGAATAAGGCGAGGTAAGCAGAAAAGAGTAGAGCTCGAATACCATCCAAAAAAAGATATGAAATCAGAAAGGGGTCCAGAACTCCAATGCCCGAATGAAATGGAACCCCGCAAAGCATGAAAGGATTCCAAAGAGGATATTCACCTGTCAAAAAACAATGAGCTACTTGATGCTTCAAAGCCATTAATCCAGAAATCGCATGGAAGGTATAGAAGGACAATCCGTGGGTAAAATAAAGAAAAAAAGGCCCCAGCGAAGCTAAAGCCAGCAAGACTAGAACGAATAAGAATTGAAGATAGCGATTGATATTAAAACCCCATCTTTTTGGAAAGAATATTGACGATCCTTCCCGCCGCCTTTCCATCCCAAAGCGGAGGCTTTTTGTTGCGGGATTTCTTCACGACTCCGTTGTTCAAAGCTTGAAACGCTAAAGAAACGATACGACTTGTTTTCGTACCCGCTAAAACATTAGTTCCCTCATGAATGGTTACAGG
>Ga0247727_10014032_pt1 | contig 13387 bp, 6 predicted proteins | sample WisWelCaveWW1625_FD_202498 | JGI IMG/M metagenome (GOLD analysis project Ga0247727, IMG submission 202498) | Biofilm microbial communities from Wishing Well Cave, Virginia, United States - WW16-25 | ecosystem: Environmental > Aquatic > Deep subsurface > Groundwater > Cave microbial mat | place... | reverse complement strand
GGTGTTCACGAGGCCGATCCTCGTGTTGAGCCCGGAATAGACGAAGAACAGCGGCAGCAGCAGGGTCGTCGTCAGCGGGTAGACCAGCCGGTGCAGCTCCTCGGCGAGCCTGCCGCGCGGCATCGCCGTTCCGAGGATGAACGCGCCGAAGACGGCGTAGATGCCGATCCGGTCCGTGAACCACGAGCCGAGCATCACGAGCGCGAGCACGCCGCCGAGCAGACCCGGGCTCATCGAGCCTTGGGCCTCGACGCGCCGGCCGAGGGGCCGCAGCGCCCGACGGATGCCGAGCCACACGACGGCCGCGTAGGCGATCCCCCCGCCGATGGCCCAGACGGCGATCGCCGGATCGTTGCCGAAGCTCGCCAGCACGATCGCCAGCACGCACCACGCCGCCGCGTCGTCGATCGAACCCGCGGCGAGGGCCAGCGTGCCGAGCGACGTCCCCGAGAGGCCGCGTTCGTAGATGATCCGGGCCAGCATCGGGAACGCGGTGATCGACATCGCCGCGCCCAGGAACAGGGCTGCCTCGGACCGAGTGACGGTCGCGCCGAACAACCCGGCGTCGCCATGCGTCGCGAGCGCGATCACGACGCCGAGGGCGAACGGCGCGGCGATCCCGGCGATCGAGACCGCTGCCGCGCTCCGGATCCGTGCGCCGATCAGGTCGGCGCGGAACTCGACACCGATCAGGAACATGTAGAGCGCGAGGCCGAGCTGGGCCACGGCGTACAGGATCGTCATCGAGGCCTTGGGGAAGAGCTCGAACCGGAGCCAGGGCCAGGCCAGACCGAGCAGCGACGGCCCGAGCACCACGCCGGCGATCATCTCGCTGACGACGGGGGGCTGGCCCAGCCGGCGCGCGATCCGCCCCACGATCCGGCACGTGGCCAGGATCACCGCCAGCTGCACGAAGAACAGGACCGACAGCTCGAAGTTGCTCATGCGGCAGATCAGGCTACCAGGTCGGCGCTAGGATCGGCAGCCGACGATCGGGCGAGGGAACGTTGCAGATGAGCCGCTTCTGGCGCATGACACTGGCACTCACGACGATGGCGAGCCTGGTCGGATACGGATCGGCGGGCGATCTCCACGCCTGCAGCGAGGTCTCCTGACCTTCCCGCGGCGACGCCCGAGATTCGAACCGTCGGGAAAGAAGCGGCGGCTCCACACCAGCGGTGGCGGTCGCGGCTTACCGGTATCCGCCTGGCGCGGGAGTCGAGTTCCGTACCTAGGCGCAGACGGTGTTTCGACCGCTCTCTTTCGCACGGTACAGCGCCTGGTCCGCCTGAACGAGAAGCGACTCCGCGGTGACTCCGTCGTCGGGGTACGTCGCGACGCCAATGCTCACCGTGACCCGTCCGCCGGGTTGTCCCTCGCCTCCGAGGAACGCATGCGCGGCGACACTCCGGACGATCCGTTCCGCATAGCACCGCGCTCCGACAATCGGTGTGTCCGGGAGCAGCACGACGAACTCTTCGCCCCCGTAGCGCGCGAGCGTCGTCGTCGCCCGACAACCCTCATTGACGATCGCAACGAAGCTGCGCAGCAACTCATCGCCCGCGAGATGGCCGTTCGCGTCGTTGTAGCGTTTGAAGTGGTCGAGGTCCATGAAGAGAATCGAGAACGATCTCTTGTTGCGCGCCGCGCGAGCCAGCTCCATGTCCAGAGCACGACGGAAGAAACGGTGGTTGTAGACCCCTGTGAGCCCGTCGCGATCCGCCAGCTCCTGGAGCTTGGAGTTGACCTCGGTCAACTGCGTGGTGTTCTGCTGAAGCGAGGCAATCAGCTCACGATTGGACCGCGCGAGATCGGACTTTTCCGCCGCGCGATTTACGACCGACGAGATGGTGTCGAGATCGTCGAAAGGCTTGACGAGGTAGTCGTACGCACCGTCCCGCAGGGCGCTCGTCGCCGTGTCGAGGGAAGCATGACTCGTCATGATCACCACCACGGTGTCCGGATCGACGACCTTGACCCGATGCAGGAGCTCGATTCCACTCATCCTGCCCATGACGATGTCGGTCACGACGACTGGGAAGGGATTGCTGCGGAACAACTCCAGAGCCGTCTCGCCGTTGGGAGCGGCAGTCACGTCGAAACCGTCGTCCGTCAAAACCTCCACGATGACGCGTCGCAACGTCTCCTCGTCCTCTGCGATCAGAATCCTTACCGCCATGTCTTCCTCTTCCCGAGGAAGCCGTGTTGCAGCTTCCCGCATGCCCGCCCAACCTGCTGCTGGCCGAGATCGCGGCTGATGAAGACCGAGCGTTTGCGCTGCTCCGCTCGGTGCAGAGGATCCGACGCTGCGATTCGTCCCGGTCGCCCTGCGCGAAGGGCTGCGCCGACTCGACGAGGAAGGTGCCTCCAAGTCCGAGCTCGCCGCCGGCTGAGAACTACGTCGGGCATCGCTCGGTCTCGACCTTCAGCGGGTCGACCTCCATCGCCGGAAGCGTGATCACGAACACCGCTCCGCCTTCCGGCCCGTCCTCGATGCGGATGTCTCCACGGTGATCCTTGATGATGCCGAAGGTCACCGACAGGCCGAGGCCGGTGCCCTGGCCACCGGGTTTCGTCGTGAAGAACGGCTCGAAGATCTTGGTTTTGCTCGCGTCCGGAACCCCAGGACCCGTGTCGCCGACCCGGATTTCGAGGCTCGCCGGATCGATCTGACGCGTCATGACGGTGATCGATCCGGGCCGGCCCTCCATGGCCTGCTGCGCGTTGATGAACAGGTTCATCAGCACCTGCTGGAGCTGATTGGTGTTGCCCCTGATCTGGTGCAGATCTGCCTCCAGGTTCGCGCTCAGCGACACGCCGTTCAGCTCGAGCTGGTGGTTCACGATGGCCATGGCGTCCTCGACCGTGGCGTTGACGTCCATCGGCTCGAGGACCGCCTGCTCCTGACGGGCGAATCTCAGCAGGTTGTCCACGATCGTCTTGCAGCGCTTGGTCTCTTTCTCGATCAACTCGAGGTTCTGGTACACGGCCGTGCCTTTCTCGAGCTTGCGCAGGGAAAGCTGCGCACAGCCGAGGATCCCGGCGAGGGGGTTCTTGACCTCGTGCGCGATCCCGGCGCCGAGCTGGCCGAAGGCGGCCATCTTTTCGGACTGGATGAGTTGGGCCTGGGCCTTCTCGAGCGCCTGCTCGCGCTCGTCCAGCTCCGCCGCCATGTGATTGAACGACGTCGCCAGTGCGCCGATCTCGTCGCGCGAGGCGACCTGAACGTGCACCTTGAAGTCGCCCTGGGCGATCGCGTGCGTCGCGTGGGACAGACGCTCGAGCGAGCGAGTGAGCCCGCGTGCGCCGGCCAGGCCGGTGATCGCCGCCACGATCAGGAGCACCAGAGCCGCCAGAACCAGTCGCTCCAGCAGGTCCCGCGAGGCCAGGTAGGCGGCCGATTGCGGGATCTCCGCTCCCGCGACCACACCGGCGAACTCCACGTCGGCGAACGCGCCGATCATCGGCACGCCATTGCGCTCGTACCGGCGCGTCACGCCGGCCGCCAGGTCCAGGATCTCCAGTCCCGGCGGCACGCTCGCCCGCGCCCGGCGGGCGACTTCGCCGGGATCGGGGTGCGCCGCAACCATGCCCGAAGAGTCGGCCAGGAACACGTCGAAGACCTGGGAGCGTGAGACCACGTGGATCAGCCGGTCGGGACGGATCAGACCGGCGACGATCTGCGCAGCGCCGTAGGGGCCGGGCTCGACGGCCAGGGCCACGGTCAGCAACGGGGCTCGCGACGCGATGGAAGAGTTCCCCAGGTAAGGCCCACCCTGCGCGATCCGCTCCAGCGGCAGGGAGCGCCAGGCTCGGTGGTCCGCGAGGTCGCTCGCGCCGATGCCCGCGGCCGCGAGAGCATCCGAATCGTGAGCCGTGGCGACCTCGGTGCCACTACGGAACAGGCTCACGGCGACGAGGTCGGGAGAGTCCCGGAAGAACTCCTGGATCAGCCGGCGCTTCTCCTCCGCGTCCAGCCGGCCGTCGGTCAGGATCCTTGCGCAGGCCACGAGCTGATCCTGGTACCCGTCCAACACCGACCGTGACTCCTCGGCCACGCCCAGCGCGACGGTCGCGGTGAGGTCGTGGATATAGGCCTGCTTGTCCTCGTGGAACAGCTGGGCCATGGTGAACGTGATGATGCCCACCACCGAGGTCACGATGATCAACAGCGTGACCAGGATCTTCCAACGGATCGGGAGGTGGAGTTGCGCCTTCATGACCTTGCTCCGCACGGTTAATCCGTGGAACGGACCAGACGAGATCGGTAGGCGACGTTGCCCGCGGCGTCGACGGCCTCGACGACGACCACGGACAGTCCGGGCGAGAGGGGCAGGGGGTGCGTGAAGGAGCCGTCGGCGGCGAGCACGACGAGCGTACCGGCGACGAGGACGCGGGACCCCGGTTCGGCGGTGCCTCGTACCTGCAGCTCGCCGCCGGACACGGGATGGTCCGGAAAGTCGACCTGCAAGTGCGGCGGGTCGAGGTCGGCCACCATGTCCAGGCGGCGCGGTGGACTCGGTTCGCTTTCCGCCCAGTCCCGGACGGTGCCGACCCGCCAGTAATAGGTGCCCGGCCGAAGGTTGCCGTGAACGAACACGGTTCCTTCGACCCTCTCCTCCTGGGTCACCTCGCGGAACTCCGGGTCGCGCGCCAGAACCCAGCGATAGCGATCGCCGGGAGCAACGGTGCTCCAACGGAAACGGACCTGCGGCGGGGCCCTGCGGTACGGGATCACTGTGCCGTCGGCGGGCGCCACCACGTCGGGGGCGTCGGGAAGGGGGCGTGGAAGCCCCGGCGCGGACGCGGGAGGGACCGTGACGAACTGCCCGGGCTGGACCTCGACCGCGCGGCCGCCGGAGGAGACCTCCCCCGATCCGGCGTGGACGATGAACGTGGTCGACCCGTCGGCGTTGGCCCCGACCTTGAAGCTGGCCGAGCCAGCCGGCACGGACCGCGAGTCGACACGCAGATCGCCGGTGGGAGTGGTCAGGGCCACCTCGACGGGCGCGTCTGCCTCAGCGGAGATCTCCCCGCGCAGTTCCCCGGCCAGGAGGACCAGTGAGGCCCGCCGATGTCGGAAGTCCTCGCTCCGTTCCCAGCGCCGCAGCACCACCAGCGATTCCGGACCGAGCTGGATCCGGTTCCGCCCGTCCAGGTCGATCGTCGCGGCCGAGCGCCGCAGGGTCTGCACCGCGTGCCGCTCGAACAGGTCCATGCCGATCCGTGCCTCGCGCCACGCGATGCCGTCGGCGGGCTTGTCTTTCACCTTGTTGAGCCTGTGCGAGAGGACGGCCACCGCGGGTTCCCAGCTCCCGCTGGGCGCGCCCGGTCGGGGCGTGGTTTCGGAGGCGGCGCGGGGTTCCGTGGAGGCGATCCCCGCCCGTTCCCCCCGCAGGAGCTGCCGGAGCGGCGTGCCCTCGGGGAACGTGACGCCCAGGAGACTCAGGATGAGCAGGAAGGACAGCAGCACGAGGACGACCGCGAGGATCGCCTCGGACGAACGCCGCAGAAACTTCTTGGCCTGGCCCGTCGCCATCTTCACGTCCCCGTTCAGTACTTGCCCTGCACGCGGAAGAACCATCCGCCGTACGAGTCGTCGAGCGGCGCGAGCTCGTCGCCGGAGAAGCGGGTGAAGTTGTAGCCTGCACCGACTCGCACACGTCGCATGAACTCCCACATCACCTCGGTGAGCCAGCCCTGGCGCTGGTCGTCGGCCTCGCGCTGCGCCAGCAGGCGATACTCGAGACCCACTTCCAGGTGGCGCCACAGCCGCGCGTTCAGCCGCTGGATGCCGAGATAGGTGTGGGTCGTGATGGGCAGCGTCACGCCGGGCCGCTCCTCTTGAACGCGGGCCGCGGCCTTGCCGACCCATTCCAGCCGAGGCGTGATCTGGAACACACCCTCGAGGGACACCACGTCCAGGACTCGCTCGAGCGGCTCACTCGTCGGCAGGGACCGGGGCGGCTGGTCCAGCAGGTGGGTGTAACGCGCGAGGGCGTTGAACTTGTCGTTCGTCACGGGACGGTAGGCCAGGCCCAGGCTGCGCTCGTCGAAACGCGCGTCGTACGCCCCCGTGTCCCGATTCAGTGTCTGTCCCCAGCGGTAACGGCCGAGCAGTGTGACGTCCGGGTTCAGCTTCAGATCGAGCTGGCTCGTCGAGACGGCCTGGACGCGATCGCTGGTTCCGTTCTGCCAGCGCAGCTCGTTCCGCGAGAAGACCTGGACCCGTTGTGAATCACTGAAGGAGAAGCCCGCCGCGACCGCGGTCCGCCGTGTGCGCTCGGCCGCGGCGTCCATCTCGGACGCCTCACCGGTCAACAGGAACTTGAAGCCGGGCGCTACGTCCCACTGGTGCTGCGCTCCCACGAGGGACACGGTTCGATCCTGGGCCGCTGCATCCTCCCACTGGTACTCCGTGTAGACCTTGGTCGCGGGTCCCAGCGGCGCCGAGGCGCCGACGACCGTGGCTGTCTTTCTCCCGCCCTGGTCCTCGATGAGACGCTCGGTCACGTAGAGCCGACTGCCGTCCTTGGTGAAGTTCACTCCGGCCTGGGCCGACTGACCGCGTGTGCCATCCGTGACTTTCGCTTCGAGGGCCAGGGATGGCAGCGCCTGGACTTCGACGCCGGCCGTCGTCTGGTCGTTCTCCGATCCCGAGAGGGTTTGCTGGTGCTCGACGGAGGCGCGGACGCGCTCGCCGAACCGGCGCCATAGTCGTCCTGTCGCCCACTGCGCGTCGCCTGCCGGACCGGACGGTGCTCCGTCCAGCGCCTTGGCGAAGTACTCGACGTTCAGTCCCCAAATGTCGGCGCGGTGGTCCCATCTCGCCGTGCTCGTGGTGGTCCCCGTCGACGTACCCGGCGCGGCGGTTGCGGTACCGGCCTGCTCTTGCCGATCGACGCCCAGCTCCAGCGAGTCCGACGCGCTGAGCTTCGCGCCGGCGTGCACGCCGGTCTTGCGTGTGCCGCCCTCCAGCCGGTTGCCGTCGGACAAGAACCCGTCCCCGAGTTCCTTGGCGTAGGCGTTGACCCGGATGCGGTCCGGCGCGCCGAACCACTCGCCGACGTCGAGCTCGGCGGCGGCCTTCCAGGCTTCACCCTGCTCGAGGCCGCTCGCGGTCACCCGGTCGTAGGTCAGGCCTCCGTCGTCGCTGGTGAAGGTCAGCGCATCGACGCCGCGGCTAGCGGCGTACTCCGCGACGATCCGGCTGTTCCGGCCGAGGCGTACCTCGGCGTCCACACCGCCCAGCTCGTATGCACCGGCTCCCAACTCGTCCTTGACGTAGCTGCCGGCCACGCTGAAGTGGTCGCCGAGATGTTGCCGGAGTCGGCCGCCCGCGCCGGTCTTCTCCAGGCTCGCGCTGCGGGCCTCATAGTCGACTTGGACGAAGACAGGATGTCCAGACAAGACCTCCTGGTCGAAGAGGGTGCCGCCCGCTTCGACGCTCGCGATGGGGCGATGGAACATCAGGCGTCCCTCCGGGTACTTGATCGTATAGTCCGCGTTCTGCCGCTGCGTCTCGCGGCGCAGGGTCAGTCCCGTGATCTTGTCCCGCACCACGAGCGTCACCTGCTCGCTGCCCTCCACGATGTCCCGGTGACTCAGGTAGTACAGGGAGCCACCCGTGGCCCGCAGCTCGTCGCGGACGTGGGCTTGATGGGACTCGGCGCCGAACAGGACCACTTCGGTGTCGGGCTGCCCGTAGCGCGTTCGCGATGCCGACGCGTAGTGCAGCTCGGCGCCGTAGACGGTGCGCTGGTACCTGAACAGCTCGGTGTCCGTGAGCGCGACGGCGAAGTCCCCCACGAGCGCCTGGACTTCGCTCGACTCCAGCGCCAGGTAGAACTTGCCCTGGGACTGCGCGTCGTAGACCACCGTGCTCTCGTCGCCGTACACGGGATAGAGGCGGTCCGGGTCGAGGTTGCGCAGCAGGCGGTCCGTCTCCACGGCATCGAGGTCCTGGAACAGCTCGCCCAGCTCGCGACGGCCGCTGTCGAACGCCGCGGTGATCAGGTACTTCCCGGCGACCTTGCCCTTCAGGTAGAAGGCGATGCGCCCTTCGGTGTAGTAGTCGTCCTCCTGGTCGTCGGGCACCAGGTAGCCGCGGGACTGAAGTTCCCCGATGGTCGCCTCCGCGAAGGCCAGCAGGAACAGTTGATGCTTCGCCACATGGACCTCGCGTTCGACCGTCCCCACGCGTCCCTGCGGATCCGTGACGCGGACGGTCAGCCGGCCAGGACCGGGAGGAAGCTCGATCGCCTCGTCGAACCGACCGGCCGCATCCACCACTAGCGCCGTGCCGTTGACCTCCACGCGGTTGCCCGGGTCCGTGCCACCGGTAAGGCGAACCAGGCCGGAGGGCAGCCGCGAGCCCGGCGGCGGCAGGCTGATGGTCAGCTGGGGGATGGCCTCGGTGACGACCCGGAGCTGGCCTTCCTCGTTCCGCGCGGACAGGTTCACCTTGAAGTTTACGATGCGCGTATGCCCCTGCGGATTGTGCGCCAGGATTCCGTAGGTGGTGCGGCCGAGGCCCGGCCTCATCTCGGCCACGAAGCTGCCGTCTTGGGCGACGACGAGCGGCGCTCCGTCCAACTCGACGAAGTTGCCGGGTTCCGTACGACCCTCGAGACGGCAGACCAGCGGCGTCTCGGTCTCGTCGAGGCGCACGCCGGGCGGCGGAGTGGCCGCGAGGCATCCGTGGCTCGACATTCCCGGTCCAAGAAGTGCTTCGGCGAAAGACTCGAGCTCCACGCTCGGAACGGAGACGGTCGTGATGGCCGTCCGGCCTTGCGGGCCGCTGAGCTCCACACTCAGGGCGCCGGTGTTCTCGGGGTCGACGTGGGCCGCGAAGCGTCCCTGCTCGTTCAGCGGGACCGCCGTGCCGTTGATGCGGACCGACGGGGTCGTGCGGTACTGATCCAGGACGCGCGCCTCCTCGACCTCCTGCAGCTCGCCCTTGATCTCGATCCGGCGGTTCAGCTCGCGCCCCTCGGGCAGCGCGTTGCTCGCGATGGGCCGGTCCTCGCCGTACCATTGCAGGGTGAACTGCTTCTCGGGTAGGCCGAGCGCTCCGGTGAGATAGGCTGCAGCGGCCTCGGCACGACGCCGGGACAGGTCGAGGTTGCTGCTCCGCGATCCGACGGAATCCGCGTGTCCCTCGATCACGACGGTCTCGTCCGGGCGCTGCCGGATCAGCTCGGCGGCCTGCGCGAGAGCCTCCTTGGCCCGCTCGCTGAGCACGGCCTTGCCGGTCGCGAAGGCCTGACCGGTCAAGCTCAGGGAGATGACCGACTCGCGGTTCACACCCACCAGCAGCCTCGGGCTCGACGCGCGTGAGCCGTCGGGGTACTCGAGCTCGACCTGGTACTGGTAGACGGCCCCGGCGCGAACCAAGTCACCCGCTTCGTTGCGTGCGTCCCATGGGATTTCGGTCGGCGGCGCGCTGGCGCCCGACATGACACGGACGGTGCCGCCCTCGGAATCGCGGACGACGAACTTCCAGCTCCGCACATCTTCGGGGTCCGTGCTGATCGCGAAGCGAACCGGCTCGCGCAGAGCGCCTCCCTCGATCCAAAGCACGTCGTTCAAGCTCTCGACCGACAACTGCACGGCGGGATCGCGGAGCACGACGGGCTCGCCGTTGACCACCAGCGCGAACGTCTCGGCGCTGCCGAGGATCTCGAGCGGCGCCGGCTGGCTCTCGCCGGCCACGGCGACGCCGGTCACCTCGGGTCGACCGATGCGCTCGGTCGCGCCCTCGAACGCCACGCCGAAGCTGACCCGCGCGAGGAGTCCCGGCGTCAGCGAGAAGACGCGGGACGTGTCCGTCGTCACCGTCGCCCCGCCCGGTAGGCTCCGCACGTTGAGCTTGACCATGCGCTGGCCCGGCGCGACGACGGGGAAGTGGTAACGCCCGTACGGGTCGGTCAACGCGTACGTCCCGTCGTCGAGCGCGACCATCGCGCCGGGCACGCCCGGCTCGTCAGGCTCCTGCACTCCGTTGCGGTTCCGGTCCTCGAACACCTTGCCGATGATCGTGCCCAGGTCGAACACCGGATCGAGCAGGACCTCAACGGTCGCGCTGGCCGGGCTCGAGATGGCGCAGGTGTCGCAGAAATCCTTGGCCACCGCGGTGTTGGTGTACGTCCCGGGCGCCACTCCGGAACCCACGACGAGCTGATAGGTCAGCAGGCGGAAGCCGGGCTCGCCTGGATCCGTCGTTCCGTTGCCGTTGGCGTCGGTCCAAGCGGGTACGGTGCCGATGACGAAGGTCAGCGGCCGCGGGCCCGTCGGATCGGGCAGCGGCGCTCCGTCGAGGCGTGCGCTGCCGGTGACGTAGCGGAAGCCAGGCGGGACGAGATCTTCCAACCGAACCTGCACGACGTCCGCGGTCACGGTATTGCGGATCGTCACGGTGTAGCCCACGACGTCGCCGACCCGGACGCCGCGTTTACCGGCGAGCTTGTCCAGCCCCAGGACCAGTCCCTGGGTGCTCACGACCTCGACTGTGATGCTGTTGGCGTCCGTTGCGTCGCCGTCCGCGTTGCCGGGAACCGTGGTTTGGGTCGAACCGCCGCTGCTGGCCGAGGACGGGAAGTCGGCCAGGCCCGCCACGCCCGGCGTGTCGCAGCTCGTCAGCACCTGGATCGGGGTCAGCGTGGCGGTGATGAACGCGCCGAGACGGATCGTGATCGTCTGACCGGCAATGCCGGCGCAGTACTGGCCCGGCCCCGGCGTCGGGCAGTTGGCGGTGAACGGAGTGCCGCCCACGCTGACGCCATTGACCGCCGGGTTCGTGTACCCCCCCGGAGCCGTGATCGTCACGCGGTCGAAGCCGGTGTCCGCGGGCCCGATCGTGGGCAGCAGATCGTAGACGAAGCCCTGGCCAGGCGTGTTGGCCCAGACCCGGTTCGGAGCGATCTCGGCCACGACCGAGCTGGCCGGCGCGCCGCCGCGCGTCAGGGTCACCGTCGCACGCGTGGGGTCCAGGGGGACGCCGTTGCCTGTCCCGTTCGCGGTGTTCTGCAGGGTCTGGGCCAGGACCGGGGCCCCGGCGCACCACGCGGCCAGGAGCAGGCACGGCCAGAGCGATCGGAGGCCGGGGCGGTGGATCGTCCCGGCGAGGATCGATGCGCGCTGCAGCATGCCGCGCATGTCAGTTGACCCTCGCGCGGAGGCGGAACGCCCGCAGCGTCGCCGCGGGGAGGTCGACCGTGAGGTTGGCTTGCACGGTTTCCGCACCGATCGTCAGTCGATCGGGGCCCGCCGGCCCGCGGGTGTCCGTCACCGAACCTTCGTCGTCCGGCGGGCCGACGATGTCGGTGAGCGGCGACCACGAGCCGGCCCAGATGAAGGCGTCGGACGAGCCGCTGGGCACGGAGGCTTGCTCGAGGCTGCCCGGGACGTAGGTGAACTGCGATTCGTCGATGAGGTCGGTGAGGCGCAGGTCGTCCACCGGGACGGGCGTGGGATTGTCCACGTAGAGGACAAACCAGACCTCCTGTCCGGGGGTCACGGGAGCTCCAGGCGGCAACACCGCTCCCCCGAGATCCCGCGCCTGCTTCACGAGCGCGAGATCCACCGCGAAGAGGCTGATGCGCGCCTCTCCCGTGCCGTCCCCGCCCAGGAGGGTGCCGTTGTCGATCCCTCCGACCCCGCCGAGCGCCGCGTTGTCCGCGGCGATCGCGACGGGCGGATGGACCAGCAAGGCGCATCCCAGGACAGCGACGCCGCCGCCTGTTCTCCACCAAGCCGCCACGAACCATCTCCCGTCCCCGTCAGGGGACGTCGTTCAGGTCCACATCAACGACGAAGTCGTCTCGCGCTGCGCGGTCCTCCTCTTGCCGGTCAGGCCGGCCGGCCTTGTCGGGTGCAAGCCATCACAGGACGTTCGTCCCCGTTACTGCATCCGCACCGTGACCACGACCGCCCACACCGTGCTGGCCGCCACGTCGAGCTGACCGTTGGCCACGTTCTGGTTGCCCGCGTCGATCGTCGTCGTCGCGGCCGAGTAGCTGGCCACGTCGGCGTCCACAGCGTCGGTGCGTGCCGCCTGGGCGTCGGCCGAAGCGAAGATCGCCGCCTCCTCGGCCCCCGTGCACGCCGCCGCGGCGCAGGCCGCGACTGCGTTGTCGACCTTGATCGTCCCGGCCTGGTAGGCGAACAGCGGATCGAGGACGTCGCGGACGCTCATGTCCGTGACCGGGAACGTGGTGTTGTTGTTCACGTAGATCATGAACTTCACCAACGTGCCCCGCGGCAGCGACGCGCCGTCGGCGATCGGCGTTCCGGTGGTGGTGAACGCTCGCTTGACCAGGGCCAGAGTCGTGGAGTTGAGGTTGAACACGTTCGAGTCGGCGAGATCGGCGTCGATTCCGGCGATGTCGCCTGTGCCCTGGTTAGAGGCGGCCTGGACCACCGGGGCGGCGAGCAGCAGCCCCAGGGCCGCCAGCATCAGGAAGCCGGTTCTGGACTTCCCGAGATTCGAACCTTTCATGGCGTTTCTCCTTCGTGGGTCGGTTTCCCGACCGAAAGCTGTGGATCCTTCGTGCACCTGCGCGCCTGACTTCGTGACCGTTTGCATGGTTTCGTTCTCCTTCCCGTTGTCTTGACCAAAAAAAAGCCTGCCGTCGACAAGGGGCAGGCCGGAAACGGTCGATTCGATCAACCACTTCGGCAGCCGGGCGGCCCTATCCGGAGGATGTAGGCCCGCGGCTTTGCGCTCTCCGCCTTTCGGTGGAGGTTGCCCTTGTCGGTGGCCGGGTCGGCGGATCGTTCAGCTCGTGTCGAACATCTTCGTCTGCCTCGTCTCGGCTACCGTATCCGTGTCTCGATCAGGAGCGCCCAGACCGTGTCCGCTCCGATGTCGAGGCGCGCGTTGGGCTGGTTCTGGTCACCCGCGTCCAGGGTCCGTGTGGCCGCGGTGTAGCTGACGACGTCGTCGCCGACGGCGTCCGTAGCGGAAGCCCCGGTGTTCGCCACGGCGAAGATCGCCGCTTCTTCCGCGGCCGTGCAGGCGGCGGCAGCGCAGCTCGAGACGGAAGCATCCGTGCGCGCCGTCCCGGGCGTGTACTCGAACGTCGGGTCGAGCACGTCCCTCACGCTCGCGTCGGTGACCGCACCCCCGGGGTTGCTGATGTAGAGCAGGAACTTGACGACGGTGCCGCGCGGCAGCAGCGACCCGTCGGCGACGGGCGTGCCGTCGGCGAGGAAAGCCCGCTTGACGATAGCCAGGGCGCCCGGCGTGACCGCGCCGCTGAACTCCGAAGTGCTCCCGAACGTCGAGCACACCGCGCCGTCGATGCAGGCCGTCGTGGTCGCGGTGGTCAGTTGCCCAGGCGTACCTGCGAATGTGTGACTGAAGCTCTGCGCACCCCCGCCGGCG
>Ga0247727_10014031_pt1 | contig 13388 bp, 12 predicted proteins | sample WisWelCaveWW1625_FD_202498 | JGI IMG/M metagenome (GOLD analysis project Ga0247727, IMG submission 202498) | Biofilm microbial communities from Wishing Well Cave, Virginia, United States - WW16-25 | ecosystem: Environmental > Aquatic > Deep subsurface > Groundwater > Cave microbial mat | place... | reverse complement strand
GCAGGGCTACCACCTCGTCGAGGCCGAGCCCGATCTCGCCACACGCCTCGCGCATCCGCGCCTGGCGCGCATCGACCGCGACGTCGGCTACCCGGCCGTTCGCACCGCTCTCGACGCGCCGGGCATGCGCGAGGTCGCGCGGGCCGCCGAGGCCGCGGCGGCAGAGCCGCTCGTGATCGTCCCGACGCTCGGTGGGTCGCTGCCGCTGTACCTGTTCCTCGACACGCCCGAGCGGCCGATCGTCATCGTCCCGATCGCGAATCACGACAACAATCAGCACGCGGCCGACGAAAACCTGAGGCTGGCCAACCTGTGGTACGGCATCGATCTGTTCGCCGCGCTGCTGCGAATGCCGGACGGCGCTTGAGCGAGCGGCGTACGGCGGCGTCGGACCTACGACGTCTCGAGGCCATGGTCCGCGACTACGGCGCGGACGCCGCGGCGCGCAAGCGGGACGTGCTCGGCCGCCTCGCGCCGGCTCGCCTCACGCGCGCGCGCGAGGTCGAGCGGCTCCACGAGTGCCTGTGCTTTCTCCGGGCCTACCCCGACGATCGCGCGACGCTCGACCTGGTCGAGCGGCTGCTCGAGCGCTTCTCCCGCCGCGCGGATGTGCGCCGGCACGCCGGGCGACTTTCGAACACGGGAATCGCCGGCACAGCGATCGAGTTCCGGTTCTACTGGCGCATGGCGCGCTGGATCGTCGAGCGCTGGCCGGACCGGCTCCACGTGGATTGGTCGGAGTTCGATCGGGCGGATCGCCTGGGCGAGCGGCTCGATCTCCTCGGGAGCTACGCCGAGACCCCGGCGTTCGACGAGTTCGACCGTCCACCGCGGGAGTGGGTCCGGCGCATGCGGGGTCCGGGCGAGACGGACGCGGCGTGCCTCGTCCGCCTGTTCGAGGGGATTCCCGCGGAGGATCCCTGGCGCGAGCGGATGTTCGAAGACCTCGACACGCCGTTCCGTCTCGAGCCCGGTCCGGGCACGCCGTCGCGGACGCTCGCGCGCCTCGCAGCCTCGCCGGTGTACTTCCGTCGCACGCCGCTCGCGCGAGCGCGGCCGGACCTGCGGGTCGAGGTCGAGCGGCCCCCGCTGCTGCGCGCGGTCGGGCGCTCCCGCGGCCTGCGGATCGTCAACCTCGCTCGCGAGGCGATGGCGACCCGGGCCCGCGATCTCGACGTGTTCGCGAACGCCGACCCGCGCGACGTGCGGATCGCCGCCTGCGGCGGGGGGCTCGAGCTCGCGTGCATCGGTGTCGTTCCCGAGCGTCGCCTGCTGCTCGAGTCCGTGTACGGGATCCTGATGCTGCAGAACGGGGTGCCGATCGGCTACTCGCTCGCCAGCGCCCTGTTCGGCTCGTCCGAGATCGCGTTCAACGTGTTCGACACGTTCCGCGGCGCCGAGGCGGGCGCGGTGTTCGGACGGGTCCTGGCGACGGTGCGCTGCCTGCTCGGCTCGGACACGTTCTGCATCGACCCGTTCCAGCTCGGTCACGAGAACGCGGAGGGCCTGCGCTCGGGTGCGTGGTGGTTCTACTACAAGCTCGGATTCCGGCCGCGCGATGCGAAGGTCCGAGGACTCGTTCGCCGAGAGCTTCGCGCGATGCGCGCCGAGCCCGGCTACCGATCGAGCGTGGCGACCCTGCGGAGGCTCGTCGTCGCCGAGCTGTACTGGCACACGGGCCGCCCGCGGGACGACGTTCTCGGCCGCCTCTCACCCGGTCGCGTGGGAGACCGGATCCAGGCGCTGCTCGCGCTTCGAGCGGGTGGAGATCGACCCGCCGGGCTGCGCGCGTTCTCGGGCGACGCCCGGCGCCGGCTCGGAGTCCGATCGCTCGACGGGTTCACGAAGGGCGAGCGCCTGGCCTGGGATCGCTGGTCGCCGCTCGTCGCGCTCCTGCCGGAGGTCGACCGCTTTAGCGCCGCGGAGCGCCGCGCGCTCGTCGGCATCATCCGAGCGAAGGGTGGCCCGCGCGAGTCCGAGTTCGTGGCGCGGTTCGACGGGCACGCGCGGCTGCGTGCGGCGATCCGCGCGCTCGCCCGGCCCGGCGGCTAGCGCGAGGTCGAAGCGCTCGACACCGCGTCGTAGACCGCGAGGGCCCAGATCACCGCCGGCGCGGTCCAGCGCACCGCGGGTTGTGTCGCGGCGCGGACGACGTCCGGCACGATCACACCGAGCTCCTCGAGACGTGCAAGCACGGCGGGGGAGTCGAGAAGCCACAGCGCCGCGACGGTCCACAGCGACACGATGAACAGGAGCGCGCGCAACCTCGACCCGGCCAGGATCTGTCCCGCGCCGGGCAGGAGCGCCGATGCGATACCGGCGAGGCTCGGATGCGCGGCGCGATGGCCGTCGGGCGGTCCGGCGGTCCACACTCCGGCGACGTGGAGCAGCACCGCGGCCATGTACAGCGCGGCGATCGTCCAGACGGCGACGGCTCCGGGGTAGCCGAGGAGCCGCAGCGTGGCCGTCGTGGAATCGAGACTCGAGATCAAGGCCCATCCGATGGTGGCGATGAGACCGGCCCAGGACAGGAAGAACAGCCCGCGCGCCGCGTCGCGGCACGCGAGCTGTCCGAGGCCCGGAACGAGCAGGGAGAGGAACCCCGGTCCGTCGATGCCGCGTACGACAGCCCGCGAATCGGGTGTCGCGGTCCCCGTCGAGCGGATCGCGCGGACCGGTCGGGACTGGGCGCTCTGGGCGCTCACCCGAGGCGTCGCGTCGACCGCGACGTCGATCGTGCCCAGATCGTAGATGGCCGAAGAGTCGCTCATCGCAGCACCCTCCCGACCGCCTGTGGCTGCAACCGGCCGGCCAGCGGATTCGTGGGACAAACCGGCATCGACGACGCCGGGCGACGACGACCCCACCATCGGAATGACGATTCCGAATCGCGAGCCCGGCCGATCAGCGGCTGGCAGCGCTGCCCGGAGCCCGTTCCGGGGCCCGCCGCCCGTGGGCCGCACAGGCCACGATCTTTCCCTGCTCGACCCCGTCGATCACACCGCGGCGCTTGAGTGCCCCGGTCTGGTTCGCGACACAGCGTACGAAGCGGCCAGGGGTCGAGGCCCCCGCGCATCCGCGCACGAGATCCGCGATCGTGCACCCCGAGTCGAGCACGCGGTTCCCGACACCGGAGTCGCACCGGCCGACGACGACCGTCTCGCCGAAGTCCGAGTCCGGACACGTGTCCCAGCCGATGTCGGCGAGCAGCCGACTCGTGAGATCGACCGACTCGACCGGAGACGCCTCGCCGTCGAGAAACGGCTCCATCAGCAGGTCCGGCGTGGCCACCGTGTCCCAGTGCGCGACGGACGAGCCGGGCTCGAGCGGTCGCGGCGCGTACAGCCGGATGTTCCCGTCGGCGTTCGCCCCCTGGAGCAGCCGCTCGCTCAGCCGGATCTCGGCCTCGACCCCTGGGATCGCGTCCCGCAGGCGCTGACCGTCGGACTGCAGAATGCCGACCGACGGGATCCCGATCGTCGAATCGTCGCCGCCCATCGGCGGAAAGCCGTCGGGAGTTTGATTGGCCACGATCACTCCCCGGGCGCCCACGGCCTCGGCCGCCGCGGTCTTGCTCGTGAACGAACAGCTCCCGCGGTCGATGAGCACGATCGCGCCCGTGTAGTTCCCGACGAGCGGCTGGCACGCGTCGGTGGCCGTTCCGGATCCGTCGTCGGCCAGGACGACGCGCCCGGAAACGCCGACGGCGTCGACCGGCGGTCCGTACGCCGCCGGCTGCACCTCGATCTCGCCCGAGATCGACGCGGGAGCGAGCACGCGCACGGACGGGCGGCGGTCGAGCTCGTACGGCGCTTGGGCCCGAACGTGCGGGCCGTCCCACACGAGCTCACCGGTCCGTGTGGCCGATCGCACGCGCTGGATCGGCGCGAGATCGCTCCAGTGCCGGCCGAGGAACGTGTCGAGCGTGAACGTCCCGAACACGTCGTCCAGGCCGAGCGGGGAGGATCCATCCAGCTCGTTGACGAAGTCCTGGAACCCGAGGCCATGCGCAAGCTCGTGCACCACGACCTCGAGCAGGTCGAGGAGGCCGCCGGTGTCGTCGTCGAGGCCGTAGTACCAACCGAGACCCGCGAGACAGTTCGGGTCGGTGCCGATCGCGCCGTTGAACACGGCGAACAGATCGTCGTTGAACGGAGGCTCGAGGAACCCCGGGTCCTGCGGCCCCGGCGCCAGGTCGACGCCGGCGATCCGGTTCGCCAGGGCCGACGGATACCAGGTCGCGGCGCGCGGGCTGTTCGGGAAGTCGGCCAAGATCCGGATCGAGCCGGCCGAGCCGAGGATCGCGCCGAATCGGTTGCACGGCAGCGGCGCGAACGTGGCCTGGAGCACGATGTCGACGTCGCTCGTCAGCGTCGCGCCCCACAGGTCCGCGGCGAACTGGAGCAGGATGCGGCGCTGCTCGCCGAGCGTCGTGCCGGAGTTGCCGCCGACGGGAGCGGCCGGCGTGGGGTCGTTCAGTCCGACGCCCGGCGGGTCGACGCTGTGAACCACGACCCGGACGCTCGCCCCGGCGGGCAGCGCGAGCGCAGTCGCGCATGCGGCGACCGCGAAGCGCGCCAGGGCAAGTCCCATGCTCATTCTTGCGCCGGTGCGGGATCCGCGGTGGTGCGCGACTCGGTCAGCGCGTGGGCGGCGGCGTCGGCGCCCTGGACGCAACGCGTCCGACGTGTGCCATCGGGGTCGATGCCGAGCGTCGCGAAGTGGATCCACTCGGGGCCCACGACGACCGATCGTGTGCCGTCGCGCCCCACGGTCGCGGTCGACTCGCGACCGATGCCGAACCGCTGGCGGAGAGCCGCCGCGATCCTCTCGGCGTCTTCGGGAGCGGTCGCTTGCAGACGACCGCTCGTCGGGTCGACGAACACGATCGCCCCGCCGATGTCGACCGGCGTGGCCTTCGCCCGCTCCGCTGGCGCGTCCTCGGCCGCGAGGAGCGAAGGCAGGAGCAGCAGCGACACGGCCATCGCCCGCCAGGCCAGGCCCGCGTGTCTCGTGGTCATGGGGATCCTCCGGCGCGCCAACAGGAAGATGCCCGGAACCCGCCGCGCCGGCAAGCGGAACTTGGTGTAACGAGAACAATCCTGGGCGCGCCCGGTTATCGACGGGGCGCGAGCGGCGCCTGGGCGAGCTCGATCGCCCCGAGGATCGCGCGGGCCTTGTTCCAGGTCTCGTCGAACTCCCGATCCGGATCCGAGTCGGCCACGATCCCGGCGCCGACTTGGAGCCACCCTCGACCGGCATGCACGACCACCGTGCGGATCGCGATGCACAGCTCGAGATCGCCGAGGAAGCTGAAGTAGCCGATCGCACCGGCGTAGGGGCCACGCCGCACCGGCTCGATCGTCTCGATGATCTGCATGGCCCGGAGCTTGGGCGCGCCCGAAACGGTTCCCGCGGGGAACGTCGCGGCGAGCACGTCGAAGGCGTCCCGGTCGTCGCGCAGCGTTCCGTGCACGCCGCTCACGAGATGCATCACCCGCGCGTAGCGTTCGACCGCGAACGCCGTATCGAGCGCGACCGTGCCCGTGCGGCACACTCGACCGAGGTCGTTGCGCGCGAGGTCGACGAGCATCACGTGCTCGGCGCGCTCCTTCGGGTCTGTGAGCAGCTCGCGCTCGATCCGCTCGTCCTCCTCGGCCGTAAGGCCGCGCGGACGGGTGCCGGCCAGCGGCCGTGCGACGAGCCGTCGTCCCGAGAGCTTGACCAGCATCTCGGGAGAGGATCCGGCGAGGTGCAGGCCGTCGAGCGCGAGGTAGTACATGTACGGGGACGGGTTCGTCGTCCGCTGCGCGGCGTACAGCCGCAGCGGCGGCATCGAGGCCTCGAACTCGAAGCGGCGCGAGAGGACGATCTGGTACGCGTCGCCGTCGAGGATGTGCCGCTTCGCGCGCCCGATCGCCGCACAGAACGCCTCCCGATCGAGGTTCGACGAGGCCATCGCGCGATGCTCGCCGGGCACCCGCGACGGCCAGGCGTCCGGCGCCGGGACGGCCTCGAGCGCGGCGCGCTCGAGCTCGCAGAGCCGCTCGCGCGCGCCGCGGCGCGTGTACACGAGCAGGTGGACGACCTCGTCGAGGTGATCGACGACGACGACCTCGCGCGGCAGGAGGAGGACGGCTTCGGGAAGATCCTGGTCGTCGCGGGCACAGGTCCCGATCGACGCGATCGTTCGAGCGAAGTCGTAGCCCAGGTAGCCGACCGCCCCTCCGGGAAACGTCGCCACCGGGAGCGCGTCCGTTCCCGAGCGGACGAATGCGCGCAGCGCGGTGAGCGGATCTCCCGTCGCGACCCCGGATCCGCGGGCGTGGTCGACGCGGATCCGGCGGCCTTTCGAGCGGAACGTGGCGATCGGCCGCCCGCCGAGGAACGAGAACCGCCCGCGGCCGCCGCGCTCCTCGAGCGATTCGTACAGGAACCCGTAGGGCTCGGATCCATACAGGCGCTCGAACAGTCGCAGCGGATCGGGGGCGCCGGCAAGACGCCGGTAGGCCGGCCGAAGTCCTTCGAGTCCGGGCACCCTCATGCGGCCGTCGCGATTTCTCGCCGCACGGCCGGCGCGAGCACCCGCAGCTCGTCCATCAGCTCGGCGAACATCGCCGGGGAGAGCGACTGCGGCCCGTCCGACAGCGCGCGGTCGGGCTCGGGGTGGACCTCGATGAGCAGCCCGTCCGCGCCTGCCGCCACCGCCGCGCGGGCGAGAGGCAGGACCAGATCACGCCGGCCGGCGGCGTGGCTCGGATCGACGATGACCGGCAGGTGCGTGATCCGCTTCAGCTCGGGCACGATGCTCAGGTCGAGCGTGTAGCGCGAGTAGTCGCTGAACGCGCGGATCCCGCGCTCGCACAGGATCACGTCGCGGTTGCCTTCGGACAGCAGGTACTCCGCAGCCATCAGGAACTCCTCGAGCGTCCCGGACATCCAGCGCTTGAGGAGCACCGGACGGCGCGCGCGACCCGCGTGGCGCAGCAGCGAGTAGTTCTGCATGTTGCGCGCGCCGATCTGCACCACGTCGACCGCGGCCGCGACGTCGTCGAAGCGGTCCGTGTCGACCGCCTCGGAAACGACGGGGAGGCCCGTTTCCGCGCGGGCCCGGGCGAGGATGTCGAGCGCGGCCCCGCCGAGCCCCTGGAACGCGTAGGGCGACGTCCGCGGCTTGAACGCTCCGCCGCGCAGCATCCGCGCGCCGGCGCGTTTGACCGCATGCGCCGCGGCGAGCGTTTGCTCGGCCCCCTCGACCGAGCACGGGCCGGCGATCACGATCACTTCGGGACCGCCGATCTCGACCGATCCGATGCGGACGACCGTGTCCGCGGACTTCATCTCGCGGCTCGTCAGCTTGTACGGCTTCGTCACCGGGATCAGCTCGAGCACCGCGGGCAAGCCGGCGAGTGCGGTGGCGTCGATCGCCCCGCGGTTGCCGGTCACGCCGATCGCGGTCCGCGTGTCTCCCGGGATCGGATGGGGGACGAGTCCGAGCGCGCGGATCGCCGAGCAGGCGCGCTCGATCTCATCGGGCGTCGCATCGTTCTTCATGACGACGAGCATGGCGGTTCCCTCCGTGTGGCGTGTTCGAGCTGACGGATGAGGGGCGCGACGGGCTCGCCGCGCCGGAGCGCGTCGACGATGCGGCTGCCCACGACGACGCCATCGCAGCGGCCCCGCAGCCGGCGCACGTGGTCCGGCGTCGCGATCCCGAAGCCGACGACGAGCGGCCGATCGGTGAGGCGCCCCAGCCGCTCGAGGCTCGGAACGAGGTCCGGGTCGAGATCGGCGCGCGCCCCGGTCGTTCCGGTGACTGCGACGTAGTACAGGACATCGGCCCCGGCGGCGATCCGTCGCACACGGGACGCGGTCGACGTCGGCGCGACGAGCCCGACGAGCTCGACGCCCCGTGCGGCCGTCGCCGCGCGCCAGGGTCCGGCCTCCTCGACCGGCAGGTCCGGCACGACGAGGCCCGCGACCCCGGCGGCTGCGAGCCGATCGACCGCCGCGCGCTCCCCGCCGAGCGCGAGCAGCGGGTTCAGATACGACATCAGGCACACGGGGACTCCGACCGGCTCGGCCGCGAGCGCCGCGAGGACACCGTCGAGCGTCGTGCCCAGAGCGAGCGCGCGCTCGGACGCATGCTGGATCGTCGGACCGTCGGCGACGGGATCGCTGAACGGAATCCCGATCTCGACGATGTCGGCCCCCGACGAGACGATCTCGTGGAGACACGTGAGCCACCGGGCCGGGGACGGATAGCCGGCGGTCACGTACGCGACGAGCGCGAGCTTGTCTCGGGCGCGGGCGGCGGCGAGCGCCGCGGCGATCATCGCGAGGCCCCGCGGACGAGGTCGAGGTCCTTGTCGCCGCGGCCCGACAGGTTGACGAGCACGATCCCGTCGCGGTCCATCGACGCCGCGAGCGTGATGGCGTGGGCCACGGCGTGCGCGCTCTCGAGCGCGGGAACGATCCCCTCGACGCGAGCGAGCAGCTCGAACGCGGCGAGGGCGTCGTCGTCGACGACCGTCGTGTAGCGCACACGGCCCGTCTCCTTGAGCCAGGCGTGCTCGGGCCCCACGCCCGGGTAGTCGAGCCCCGCCGAGACGGAGTGCGCCTCGAGCACCTGACCGGCCGCGTCCTGCAGGAGATAGCTCCGCGTGCCGTGGAGGACGCCGGGCCGCCCGCGCGCGAGCGCCGCGCCGTGGCGCCCCGAGTCGAGGCCGAGCCCACCCGCCTCGACACCGACGAGCGCCACCGGGTCGTCGAGAAACGCCCGGAAGATTCCGATCGCGTTCGATCCGCCGCCGACGCAGGCGACGACCGCATCCGGGAGGCGACCCTCACGCGCGAGAATCTGCCCGCGCGCTTCGCGGCCGATCACCGCCTGCAGGTCGCCGACGAGACGAGGGTACGGATGCGGACCGACGACAGACCCGAGCGCGTAGTGCGTCGACCTCACGTTCGAGACCCAGTCGCGCAGCGCCTCGTTGATCGCGTCCTTGAGCGTCGCCGAGCCGCCTTCGACCCGCCGCACCTCAGCGCCGAGCAGCTCCATGCGCTGCACGTTCGGCCGCTGACGCTCGGCGTCCCGCGCGCCGATGTACACGCGGCAGGTAAGACCGAGCAGCGCCGCAGCGGTCGCCGTCGCGACACCGTGCTGGCCCGCGCCCGTCTCGGCCACGAGGCGCGGCTTGCGGATCCGGCGCGCGAGGAGCGCCTGGCCGAGCGCGTTGTTGATCTTGTGCGCCCCCGTGTGCGCCAGATCCTCGCGCTTGAGCCAGATGCGCGCGCCGCCCGCGTGTTCGCCGAGCCGGCGCGCGAGGTGGAGCGGCGTCGGCCGCCCGACCCAGTCACGCAGCAGCCCGTCGTACTCCGCTTGGAATGCCGGATCGCCGGACGCGATCCGCCACTCGGCTTCGAGTTCTTCGAGCGCTGCCATCAGCGTCTCGGGCACGAACCGCCCGCCGAACGGCCCGAAGTAGCCCCGGTCGTCAGGCTCGGTATTGCGCATCCTCGCTCCTCACCGCGGCCACGAACGCACGCAGCTTGTCCGCGCACTTGATCCCGGGGGCCGTCTCGACCCCCGATGCGACGTCGACCGCATACGGACGCGCCTCGCGGATCGCTCGTCCGACGTTGCCGGCATCGAGCCCTCCGGCCACGATCACCGTTCCGGGGAGCCCCCGCGCGATCTCCCAGCGGAACCCGATGCCGCTGCCGGCACCCGGATCGAGCAGGATCGCCGCGTCGCCGAATCCGGCGACGCGCGCACGCAAGCGCTCGGCTGTGTCCCCGTCGAGCACCGGGAAGCGCTGGATCACCGGGCGGTCCAGCTCGCCGCGATCGCGCGGGGCCGCGGCCCCGTGGAACTGGACGAGATCGACCCCGGCGAGCGCGACGACCTCCCGGACCCGGTCAAACGGCGCGTCCTGGAACACGCCGACCGTGCGAACGAACGGCGGGAGACTCCGCACGATCGCTCGGACCGCCTCGGGCGTGACGCGTCGTGGCGATTCGGCGAACACGAAGCCGAGCGCGTCCGCCCCCGCGGCCACCGCGGCGTGAGCGTCCTCCGCGCGGACGATCCCGCACACCTTGATCCGCGTCATGGCGCGTCCCGGCCGAGCAACCGCGCGAGCGCCGCCGCGGGGCTCGCCTCGCGCATCAGCGCCTCGCCGACGAGCATGGCATCGAAGCCGGAGCGGGCGACTGCGAGCGCATCGCCCCGCGTGCGGATGCCGCTCTCGGCGATCGCGACCCGGGCCGTCGGCACGAGCGCCGCGAGGCGCAGGGCACTCGGGAGGTCGACCTCGAGCGTGTCGAGGTCGCGGCTGTTGATGCCGATGACGGGAGCGCCGCAATCGATCGCTCGGTGGAGATCCACTACGCCGTGCGCTTCGACGACCGCGACGAGCCCCGCCTCGGCCGCCGCGGCGACGAGCTCCCCGAGCTGGCCCGGCCCGAGAATCTGCACGATCAGCAGCACCGCGTCGGCGCCGAGCTGCCGCGACTCGCGCATCTCGCACGGATCGAGCAGGAAGTCCTTTCGCAGCACGGGAAGCCGCGTCGCAGCCCGCGCCGCGACCAGGTCCTCCGGCGATCCGCCGAAGCGCGGACCGTCGGTGAGCACGGAGAGCGCCGCCGCGCCCGCTGCCTCGAGCGCGGGCGCGAGGACGGCGGGATCGAGCGCTTCCCGGAGCCGTCCGGCCGAGGGCGAACGGCGCTTGATCTCCGCCACGACCTGCACACCCGGCGAGCGGAGCGCGGCGAGGAAGTCCCGCGGCGGGGGCGGGTCGAAGTCGGAGCGCGGCAGCCGCGCCTCGGACGTGCGGCGGGACGCGAGCGCGGCGCGCTTGTCGGCGACGATCGAGCGCAGCAGGTCACGCATGCCGGCTTCCTCCGGCGCGCGCGAGCGCCTCGAGCTTGCCGAGCGCTCGACCGCTGTCGATCGACTCCCGGGCCAGGGCGACGCCCGCCGCGAGCGTCGCCGCGCGTCCCGCGACGTGGATCGCGGCTCCGGCGTTCAGGAGCACGACGTCGCGGGCCGGGCCTGCGCGGCCGGTCAGGACTTCGCGGCCGATCTTCGCGTTCTCCTCGGCGTCGCCGCCGCGGAGATCGTCGGGCGCGCAGCGGGCGAATCCGAGCGCCCTTGGATCGACGTCGAAGCACGAGACACGCCGGTCGCGGACCTCGGCGACTCGGCTCGGTCCCGTGAGCGTCAGCTCGTCGAGACCGTCGACGCCGTGGACCACGAGCGCATGGACGGCGTCCAGGCGAGCGAGAACGTGCGCCACGGGCTCGACGAGACGGCGCTCGAACACGCCGACGACCTGTCGGCGCGCTCCCGCGGGGTTGGTCAAGGGGCCGACGATGTTGAAGATGCTGCGAACACCGATCTCGCGACGCGGTGCGGCCGCGAGCCGCGCGCCCGGGTGGTACAACGGCGCGAACAGGAACGCGATCCCGACCTGTGCGAGGAGTCGCGCAGCGACCGACGCCCCGACGCTCGAATCGACGCCGAGCGCCTCGAGCACCTCGGCGCTCCCGCAGCGGCCGGACACCGCGCGGTTCCCGTGCTTGGCCACACGGCAGCCGGCCCCCGCGGCGACGAACGCCGCGACCGTCGAGATGTTGAACGTGCCGCGGCCATCGCCACCCGTGCCGCAGGTGTCGACGACGTCGTCGGGCGCCTCGACGCGCACGACCCGCTCGCGCATCGCGCGCGCGAAGCCCGCGATCTCTTCGCGCGACTCGCCCTTGGCCCTCAGGGCGACGAGGAGGCCGGCGATCTGGGCCGGGGTCGCGGCACCGTCGATGATCGCGAAGGCCGCTTCGTAGGCCTGCGCCTCGCCGAGATGCAGGCCGTCGACCGCACGGCGGATCGCGGCCTGGATCCGCGTCGTCTCGATCGTCGTCTCGTGTCCCATCGCGCGCACCCTCCTTTCGCACCTCGGCCCGACACGCCGAAAACGAAAAGCCCCGGCGGCGCCGGGGCTCTTGCGGGTCTCTCTGGGGGTGGATCCGTCTAGCGACGGTCGAGAGGCGTCCAGGCTCCGGCGCGCTGGGGCCCAGGCCACCACCACCAGGCGCGCCGATCGACTTGGACGAGCGAGATCACGGCGGGAGCATACGGCGACTCCCGGCACGGTGCAAGAGCATGGCTCCGATGGATCGGGCTGGCGCGCCGCGCTACCCTCCGCCCGTGATCTCCTCGACCACCCCCGCAGACGTCGCTGCGGTCGCCGACCACTACGACGACCTCGACCCGTTCTACCGCGAGGTGTGGGGCGAGCACGTCCATCACGGACTGTGGCTCGATGGGCGCGAGACTCCGGAGATCGCGGTGCGGCGGCTCATCGCCCGCGTGGCCGAGCGGGCGGGGATCCGGGCCGGCACGCGAGTCTGCGACGTCGGGTGCGGCTACGGCGCGACCGCCCGGCTCCTCGCGCGCGAGATCGGAGCCGACGTCGTCGGGGTCACCGTCTCACCCGTGCAGAGTGCGGTCGCGGCCAGCGCCGCGGGGCCCGACGACCGGGTGCGGATCGTGCTGGGCGATTGGCTCCGCAACGACCTGCCCGCGGGCGCGTTCGACGCGGCCGTCGCGATCGAGAGCACCGAGCACATGGAAGACAAGGCGGGTTGCTTCGCCGAGATCCGGCGCGTGCTGCGGCGCGAGGGCCGGCTCGTCGTCTGCGCCTGGCTTGCCGCGGAGCGACCGCGACCGTCGCACGCGCGGGCGCTCCTCGAGCCGATCTGCCGCGAGGCCCGGCTGCCGGCGATGGGGAGCGAGTCCGACTACCGCGAGCTTCTCGCCGGGGCTCGCCTGACCGTCGACTCGTTCGAGGACCTCACGACGCGCGTGGCTCGAACCTGGACGATCTGCATTCGAAGAGCTGCCAGGCGAGTGCTCGTCGATCCCGTGGCCCGGCGCTACGTCCTCGGCCGGCGCGGGCGCAACCGCGCGTTCGCCCGCACGCTGATCCGGATCCGGATCGCGTACGCGGTCGGCGCGATGCGGTACGGCCTGTTCGCCGCGACCGCCCGGTAATCGGGGACAGCTAGCGGAATTCCTAGCGTCCCAGGAGGCGCAGGGGCAAGAGGGTGAGCTCCGGAACGTAGGTGATCACGAGCACGCCGACCGCGATCACGATGTAGAACGGCAGGCAGTCGAGGAACACGCGCATCACTGGCCGATTGAAGCGGTACGCCGAGAGGAACAGGTTCTCGCCCATCGGCGGCGTGAGATACCCGAGCTCGAGGTTGGCCAGGAAGACGATCCCGAGGTGCACGGGGTGGATCCCGTAGGCCGCGGCGATCGGCACGATCAGCGGCACGACGACGAAGATCGCCGAGTAGATGTCCATCAGCGCGCCGACGATCAA
>Ga0247727_10014030_pt1 | contig 13388 bp, 11 predicted proteins | sample WisWelCaveWW1625_FD_202498 | JGI IMG/M metagenome (GOLD analysis project Ga0247727, IMG submission 202498) | Biofilm microbial communities from Wishing Well Cave, Virginia, United States - WW16-25 | ecosystem: Environmental > Aquatic > Deep subsurface > Groundwater > Cave microbial mat | place... | reverse complement strand
GGAGCGCATTTTTCCGCTGCACTCGCCGGTGATCCAGCAGATCGAGCTGGTGCGCGAAGGCCGCGTGCGCCGCGCCAAGCTCTATTACCTCCGCGGGCGCAAGGGCAAAGCCGCGCGCATCAAGCGCATCGAACAGATCACCGAAACAGCGGCGCCCCCGGCTGCGGAGTAACCCCCGCAATCCCCCTTTTCCGGATTTCCTGCCCTGTCCCCGTTTCCCGGGACGGGGCTTTCGTTTTCGCCAACGCCCCCAGCAAAACTGGGATCCGGATACTCAGGGCAGTGATAAGATTCCGGCCAATGGGGCGTCTGTGTTCCTCGCGCTATGAACGGATCGCGCGGCAGCGCGGCTGGCAGCGCATTGCCGGGCTGGACGAAGCGGGTCGCGGCGCGCTATTCGGGCCGGTTGTAGCTGCGGCCGTCATCCTGAATCCCCGGCGGCGGATTGTCGGTTTGGACGATTCCAAAAAATTGAGCGCGGTCCGGCGCGAACTTCTGGCCCAGCGCATCCGCGAGCACGCGCTGGCCTGGGCCGTTGCGGAAGTGGACGCCGCGCGGATTGACGCGTGGAACATCCTGCAAGCCAGCCGCCAGGCTATGGCCCTGGCTGTGGAGCGGCTGGTCATCCGGCCCGACTACCTTCTGGTGGATGCGGTCGAATTGAGCCTGCGCATCGAGCAGAACCCGCTGATCCACGGCGACGCACGGTCGGTATCCATCGCAGCGGCCTCCATCCTGGCCAAAGTGACCCGCGACCTGCGCATGGCAGAACTCCACGAGCTGTTCCCGCAATACGGACTCTCGCGCAACAAAGGCTACGGCACTCCGGACCACCTCGAAGCCCTGCGGACGCTCGGGCCTAGCCCACTGCACCGGTTCTCCTTTGCCCCGGTGCGCGCCGCGCAGTGCTGGGCTGTGAGCGGGACGCAAAACGACCTGCCTCTGGCGGCCGTGCAGCCCCCGCCAACCCCGGGACCCTACTCAAGTTGAAACACGCACTGGACAACAGCCTGCACGCGAATTTTTTCCGGCGCTGGGGAGGTCATTCCGGCCAGCTGCGGAGCTTCGGGCACAGCCGCGGTCCTGTCAGAGCGCGAGAAGCTCAAGGATAAATGCTCCAGCCAGGGCTGCATTGGTGGGCGGCTCTCTTTGAGGTCCACAGACGCATAGTGAAGAGCGCCCAGTCGGCGGCCGTTCTCCCCCAGGGCGGCCCGGGCACGGTTTTCTGCCGAGCGCATGGCCGCGGAGATGGCCCGCTGCCTCGGCGTTTCCTCGTCCTCCAGGGAGTAGTCCACGGAGCGCAGCTCCGCGATGCCGGATTCGACGGCCTCGTCCACCAGCGCGCCAATGCGGGCGAAATCGCGGATGCGGAAACGCAGGGTGGTTTCCACCCGGTACGAGCGGATTTTCGATCTCCGGTCGCTCCACTCCATCATGGGTACCACGCGGAGCCGCCCGCCGGAGATGTCCTGCGGGCTGACATTCGCTCGGGCGGCCAATTGCAGTATGCGCTGCGTGGCGGCCGAGGCTTGCTCATAGGCTTTTTGGAGCAGCTTGTCCTGGGCGAAGACCTGGAAGGTGAGTGTGGCCAGGTCCGGGTCGGCCTCGAATTCGCCTTCAGCCTGGATAGCGACCGTGTTGGCGGCCCATTTCGCTTCCTGCGTCTGCGCGAACAGGGCCACAGGCGCAAGCAGGAAAGCGGCCAACAAAAACAGTTTTCTCATTTGGATACTCCTCAAGCCGCCGCCATCCGTGCGGCGGTGTGGTTCGATGGAGCACAGGGCGGGTCTGCCGCGTTGCCGCATCGCTACCCTCGTGCACAAAACCGCGTCGGCAGCCCCCAAGCATCGGGAGTCGGCGGCGCAAACGAAGGACTGCACAGGGAGATGCCGGGGCCGCGCAGAAGGTTGGTGCTGCGGAAGATACGCCGAGCCGGAGCTTGCGTTGACTTGCCCTTTTGCTGCGTGTTAGCGTAGCCGAGCATTTTCGTGCGCCTGCTCGGCAGGTGAACGCGGGCGTGTCACCACAGGAATTGAGTTGGCCTGATGGCGTTTAACAAGACTAAATCCCTCGAAAACGCGCAAAAGCTTGTCAATTCCGGCAAGCTCCCGCAGGCCATCCTCGAATACCAGGCCATCCTCCGGCACGAACCCACCGACCAGGTGCTCCTGATGACCATCGGCGACCTGTTCGTACGCGCCGGGGACGTCAAGCAGTCCATCGAATACTTCGAAAAACTCGCCCAACATTTCGTCTCCGACGGGTTTATCAGCAAGAGCATCGCCGTCTACAAGAAGATTTCCAAGCTGGCCCCGGAGGAGCTGCATCCACTGGAGCGGCTGGCCGAGCTGTACGTGCAGCAGGGCGTGATGAGCGAGGCCCGGCCCATCTTCATCCAGATGGCTGAGGTCCACGTCAAGACAGGGAAAGCGCCGCAAGCTGTCGAAGTACTGCGCAAGCTGCTGGACCTCGAACCGGATAGCCAGCGCGTGCAGGTGCGGCTGGCCGAACTCTATCAGACCCTGGGACAGAACAAGGAGGCTGCCAACACCTTCCTTTTCTCTGCCCAGAAGATGATCGAGAAAAGTCTCTTCGCCGACGCGCAGAAGATGGCCGACCGCGCCCAGAAACTGGACGCCAAGAACCCCAAGGCGCTTTCGATCCGTGCCCGGGCCATCGCCGGCCAGGGGAAACCGGACGAGGCCGTAAAGCTGCTGGAGGCCGTTCCCGAGGCGGAACGCAGCTCCGAGACCACCGCGCTGCTGGTCGATTTTTATCTCCAGAGCGGGCAGGGTTCACGCGCTCTGGAGATGGCGCGCACGGCCCTCCAGTGGGGCGCGCAGAGTGCCCCGATGGTCTGCGACGTGGCCCTGGCCATGCTCGAGGGCGGGGCCGAGGACTCGGGAATCGAGCTGCTGGGCGATGTCCGCACCGTAATGCTCGAAGCTGGAGAGCTGGAGCGCCTGGCCCAGGTGCTCAACGCTGCCGTCGGCAAGGCCCATGGTCGGCTCGAACCCCATCAGTGGTTGGCGGAAATGTACCGCAAGGCGGGCGATCAGTTCCGCCTTCCCGAAGCTCTCGACCAGTACGGCGAAGCCGCAGTAGCAGCGGGAAATTATACAGATGCAGCCGCGGCATTCGAGGAGCTGGCCGGCCTTCAGCCGGAAAATGAATCCGTTCAGCAGAAGCTGAACCAGGTGCGCAGCCGACTGGGAGGGGGCGGCGCGGCTCCGCCGCCCGCGATGCCGGTGGAAGAAGCGCAGCCGGACTTCGCCGAGAGCATCCCTGCCGTGCCGGCCGCTGAAGAGGTGCCGCTCGATGAGGAAACCCAGGCCTATGTGAACCAGGCACTGACCGATGTGGACCTCTTCTCCGGTTACGGACTGGCGCAAAAAGCCGTGGATCTGCTGGAAACGGTGCTCAAGCGTGCGCCACGCCACACCGCCGTTCTGGAAAAACTTCTGGATACCTGTATCGGCGCTGGAAACGAGAAGCGGACGGCAGAGCTCGCCGGGCAATTGGAATCCATCTACGCCAGCCGGGGAGATACGGCCAACGCAGAGCGCTTTTCGCAGATGCGGCGGCGCTATCAACGCGCCGCGGGAGTTCCAGAGGCGGCCGTGGCCGCGCCTCCGCTGGCCCCCGCCCCGGCGGAATTCGCTATTCCCACGGTGGACGCGGAAACCACCGGGTTCGAAGAAATTCCGCTGGAGGTCTCTGTCCAGCCCAGCCCGGAAGCGCCCCCCGCTGAGATTTCCGTTCCCGTCGAGCCAGCCGGCGAAGCCACGGAAGTGGATCTCTCCGCAGAATGGGCGGCGATGGCCGTTGAGGCCGCACCCTCCGAAGCGGCGCCGCCGCTGCCCCCGCCTGCTGCGCCTCCTCCGCCGAGCCAGCCGGAGGCTTTTGAGGTCAGCCTGGACGATGCTTGGTCAGCTCCTGTGGCGGAAACTCCCGCGGCAGCGCCCGCCGCACCAGAGCCGGCGCCCTCTGAAGAAACTGTCGAGTACGAATTGCAGGAAGCTGCCGCCGGAGAGCCTGCAACTGAAGCCGCGCCCGACGCCGGGCTTTCCTCCGGAGATTTTCTCGCCGACCTGGCGCAGGAAATTGACGGCCTGGATCTGGGTCCAAAGGCGACTGCTGCAGGAGCGCCGCCTGCGGCCAAAGCGCCTCCCGCGGCCGGGGCCGCCGCAGGGGGGGGAGCCCATTCGCAGTTGAGCGAGGTCTTCGAGGAATTCCGCCAGGAACTGGGGGAAATGGGAGAAGAGGTCGAAGACCTGGAGACGCATTACAACCTGGGGATCGCCTATCGTGAAATGGGCCTGCTCGAGGAAGGCATCGGAGAATTCCAGAAAGTGGCCAAGTTGATGGGCACGGGGCGGCCGTTCCGCTACGCGATGCAGTGCTACACGCTGCTGGGGCTTTCGTTCATGGACAAGGGCCAGCCGACCATTGCCGCCGTGTGGTACCAGAAGGCCCTGTCCCTTCCGAACCTCGAACAGGAGGCTCTGCTGGCCCTGCGCTATGACCTGGGCGTGGCCCAGGAACTGGCCGGGGACGTGAAAGCGGCGCTGGAAAATTTCAGCCAGGTGTACGCGATGAACATTGACTATCGCGACGTGGCCGACCGGATCGCCGCGCTCCAGAAGAAGAAGACCTGAGCCCGCCGGCGCGCCGCCCGAACCCGCCCCTTGCCCTCCGACCAGACAATGTCGCGCGCCCTGCACATCCTGCTGGTCTTGCTGTGCTTCGAGCTGGGCGTGCTGCTGGTGTTCCTGCCCTGGTCGGCTTTCTGGGAGCGCAACTACTTTCTCACCCGCTACCCGGATCTGATCCCCTGGCTGCTCAGCCCCTACGCGCGCGGCGCGGTCACCGGGCTCGGAGTGCTGGACATTCTCATCGCCGCGGGCGCCGTGCTGCCACGCAGCGCGTCCAAACGTGGAACTCGAAAATAAGCCGCTGCTGTGTTACGTCACCGCCGGCGCGCGGCTGGCCGCAGAGCCGCCGGCGCGCACCGCCGCCCTGCTGCACCGCATCCGCGCCGCGGTGGCCGCCGACGTGGACTGGGTCCAGATCCGCGAAAAGGATCTTCCAGGAGGCTCGCTGGCTGCTCTGGCACGGGCAGCCGTGGATGTCGCGCGCGGCTCGCGCACGCGTATCTTCATCAACGACCGTCTGGATGCGGCCGTGGCCGCAGCAGCCGCAGGCGTGCACCTGGGCGGTGAGTCGCTGCCCGTCCGCGAAGTGAAACAATGGTGTCGTGCGGGCCACGCTCCGGCGGAATTTCAGGTCGGCAGGTCGTGCCATTCCCTGGCCGAGTCCCAGACCGCGGAACGTGACGGCGCAGATTACATTTTCTTTGGTCCCGTCTTTGCCTCGCCGTCGAAAGAATCTTTCGGCCAGCCGCAGGGCCTGGAAAAACTCGCTGAAGCCTGCCGCTCGGTCCACATCCCCGTACTCGCCATCGGCGGCGTCACCGCCGTGAACGCAGGCGACTGTGTACACGCCGGCGCCGCAGGCCTCGCCGCGATTCGCCTGTTTCAGGACGCGTCAAACGTGGCGGAAGTTGTGGAGCAATTGCGCCATCTCAGATAATGCAGGGGCATACCGTAGGGGCAAGCTTTAGCTTGCCCTAGAGTAGCTGCTAGCGACTGCGTCTGCATCCCCTGTGCTAAAATCAGGCAATCTCAGTAGGCCCGTAGCTCAGTTGGTTAGAGCGCTTCCTTGACACGGAAGAGGTCTGCGGTTCGAGTCCGCACGGGCCTACCATTCCCGCCCGTCGCCGCACCGCCTTACCGCCACAATCGTTCTACTGTGTGTGATCCGCAGATTCCGCCCGCGCTACTTGCGCACGCATTTCCAGGTGGTGATTTCCGTGGTCCAGCCCTGTTCTTTGCGCTTTTGGAACGACGCCTTCAGGTGCGGCGTGGTTTTGTGTTCTTCGAGCGCGGCGCGCGAGGTGCCAGACGTCATCGTAGAACCCGATGCGGCCGCCTTCCTTGCCGCCGAAGATCCAGACCTTATCCTGAAACACGACGTGGTAGGTGGCCATGCGCCGTCCCCATGGCGCCTGCGCAAATACCTGTTCCCAGTGCACGCCATTCGCAGTAGCCCACACATCGTTTCTTGGCCCCGCTGCGTCGCCGCCGCCGAATATCCACAGCTTTCCGTCGAAGACGGCGGTGCCGAACCCGTTCCGTGCTCGCCAGGATGCAGTTTCCGCCACGCGCTCCCACGCCACGCCATCTGGTGAAGACCAGATTTCATTCCGTTTCCCATCTCCCAGCAGCCACAGTCTGTCTTGAAAGACCACCGCGGACCAGCCTCCCGCCGTCCACGGCGCGCGCTGCGTTACCTGCGACCAATGGCCGCCATCTTCGGAGACCCAGACATCGTTGAACTGCTCGCCGCCGGTCCCATCCACGCGCACCATCGAGTTTCCTCCCAGCAGCCAGAGCTTATCCCTGAACACGACGACGCAATGCCAGCGGCGCGGGCGCCAGGGGGCGCGGGCAGTGGCCAGGGACCAGTCCGTGCCATTGCGGGAAGTCCAGATGTCATTCTGATAGACCCAGTCCCCGGTGGAGCCGCCGAGCAGCCATATTTTTTCCTTGAAAAAGACCACTGCAGCACCGTAGCGCTCGCCCCACCCGCCGCGCGACGCCTGCTGTTGCCAGGCGATTCCGTCGGCGGAATGCCACGCCGTGTGGCTGTGTTGCGGCATCCACAGCCGGCCCGCAAAAGCCGTTACCGGCATACTCGCCTTCGGCCAATATCCCGGTGTACACGCGCCGACGCGTTTGCGAGCGGCAGGGTCCATCCCTTTCGACTGCGGGCCGCACGCTTCCGGCCACTGCCCTCGCCCCGGGGCGATGGCCTGCACCCAGGTGTAGTCTGATGCGGCGATTTCAGGCGCAGAGTTTGCTGGACCACCGCGCGCGCCAGCAAGCAAGGCCATCGCCAGAGCGGTGCCACTAATGAGAAAGAGGATGACCGGCCGGCGGAGTTCCGTCGCGGAATGAAGTTGCGGCTGGCTCATGTTCCGTTGGACGCAGCAGATTACCGGTGGTCTCAGGCCGCCACTATCGAAGTCCATCCACCACCTGCAGCACCTGTTCGGGCCGCGCCCGGACGCGGTAGTCCTCGGTCAGTTGCCGCCAGCGAACGGTGCCGCTGGAGTCAATCAGGAATTCCGCCGGACGCGCCGTGGCCCCTTCCGGCCCGCCATCCGGGTGCAACAGGTCATACAGTCGGATGACCTCGCGCTTCTCGTCGGAAAGGAATGTGAATGTCATCCCCATTTTCCGGCTGTGCTCGCGATTGACCGCCGACGTGTCCGGGCTGACGGCCAGCACCTCTACCCCTCGCGCCCGGAATTCCTCCAGTCTATTCTGGAAACCCCGCAACTCGGAGTTGCAGAAGGGTCACCAGTAGCCGCGGTAAAAAATCAGCAGCACCCTCCGCGGGGCGGCGGCCCCATCCCCCGGCGCCCACAGGCGAGAGAGCGTCACCGGTGCGCCGTTGGCGTCCGGAAGCGTGAAGTCCGGCGCCGTCTGCCCGACGTGCGGCGCGCCCGTTGCCGCCGGGAGCTGTCGCGAATACCAGAAGGTATGGGCGCTGAACAACCCCATCAGCGTCACGCTGAACAGCGCCAGCAGCGGCCCGGCAATTCTCCCCCGGTATTGCTCCGGCTGGCCGAACGCGCGCGCCAGCCCGCGCCACAGCAGCCCGAGCGCCACGCCAAACAGCGCGAGCGGAAGCCACGGCACGTCGCGCGTCACGGGGAACTGCACCAGCACGGTGAAATAGCCGATGGCTGCGGCCAGCGTCAGCAGGAATCCCGCATAGAGGGAAACGTTGATCCGGCGTTTCATCCGGGAGCAATTATCCTACATCTCGGTTAGAATGTCCGGCGCAGAGAATCATAGGAGAGACCCATGAGACTACGCCGCCTGATTTCCGCATTCACACTCTGGTGTGTGCTGCCCGCAGCGGCCGCCGCGCAGGACACCAAGGCCAAAGCTGAAACCAAGGTGAAGAAGGAGATGCCCCCGGGCTGGAAGATGCGCCTGGACAGCGCCGCCGCCGACCCCGCCACCTTCGAGTTCTGGACCATGCCGCCCGGCTGGCACATCACCACGGGCCCGTCGGCCATTGTTTATGACCCGCGCAACACGGCCGGCGGCGAGTACCGCGTGGAGAGCGAGTCGTTCCTCTTCCCCGGCGAGCACCTGGAGGGCTACGGTGTATTCTTCGGCGGGCGCGACTTGGACAAGGAGAGCCAGTCGTACAGCTATTTCCTGCTGCGCAAGGACGGAAAATTCCTGGTCAAGGTGCGCGACGCCAGCCAGACCCGCATCGAGGTGCCCTGGACCGAACACGCCGCCATCGTCAAGCACGATGGCAGCAAGCAGACGGCGAAAAATGTGCTGGCCATCGAAGCCGGGGCGGCCAACGTGACGTTCTTCGTCAACGGCCAGCAGGTGGCCGCGGTGCCGCGCGCGCAGTTGCGGACGGAGGGCGTGGTGGGACTCCGCGTGAACCACGGCGTGAACGTGCACATCACGGACCTTAAGATTGCGCCCAAGCCCGTGTCCTGAGACCCCGCGCCTCGCTGGAAACGACTGCGCCGGTTGACACGTCCAACCGCGTGCAGGCAGGATGTCACCCGGCCCGCAGGGCCGCGACCCATTCCCAGTTCTTTTTGGAGGAGTTAGGTGCAGAAATTGAGAATTGTCACAGCCATAGTATTGATTTTCGCGCTGAGCATCCCCGCTGCCGGACAACAGGAAAAAGCAAAAGAGAAGGACAAGGGCAAAAAAGCCGCATCCGCGAAAACAGCGGCTCCGGTCGTTGCAGCGCCAGTCCTGCTCTCCCCTCCTCAGCCGGAGGTGCTCGATTACGACGCCATTTTTCGCATCAAGCAGGAAGGCTTCGGCGCGCTCACGTCCAAGGTGATGGAAACGATGAGCTACCTCACCGACGTGCACGGCCCTCGGCTCACGAATTCTCCCATCACCAAGGCGGCCGGCGAGTGGGCTGTCAAGACAATGACCGACTGGGGCCTGGCCAATGCCAGGCTCGAGCCCTGGGGCCCGTTCGGCCGCGGCTGGACCAACGAGCGCACCTACGTCCATGTGACTTCGCCGGTGCCCTTCCCTGTGATTGCCTATTCGCAGGCCTGGACGCCGGGCACCAGCGGGATGGTCAGCGGCCAAGCTGTGCTGGCCTACATCGAACAGGACGCCGACGTCGAGAAATACAAAGGGAAGCTCCAGGGCAAATTCGTGCTCACCCGCCGCATGCGCCAAGTGCGCGCCCATTTCCAGGTCGAAGCCGAACGCTTCACCGACCAGCAACTCGCCGACCTGGCCCGGCAGCAGGTGCCCGCCGCCGGACAAGCCGGACCCTTAGCCGACGTGCCGCCGCAAGTGGCGGCCCTCATTGATGCGCTCGGGGGGCCGCAGGCCGCGGCGCAGAGTTTCCAGCGCCGGCAGCAGCTCAACAACAAGATCCGCGATTTGCTTGTTGCCGAGGGCGCCGCGGCGTGGCTCGAACCCGGCACCGGCGACGGCGGCACCGTCTTCGTGCAGAGCGGCGGCTCGCGCGACCCCAAGGACCCGCCCACCCTGCCGCGGCTGACGCTGGCCATCGAGCACTACGGCCGCATCGTACGGACGCTCGAGAAAAACATCCCCGTGACCCTGGAAGCCAACATCCAGAACACCTTTCATGACGCGGACCCGGCCACCTTCAACGTCGTCGCGGAAATCCCCGGCGCGGACAAGGCCGACGAGCTGGTGATGCTCGGCGCGCACTTTGATTCCTGGCACGGCGGAACCGGCGCCACCGACAACGCCGCCGGCTCCGCCGTGATGATCGAAGCCATCCGCATCCTGAAGGCCACGGGCCTGAAGATGCGCCGCACCGTGCGCATCGGCCTGTGGACCGGCGAAGAGCAGGGCCTGCTCGGTTCGCGCGCCTACGTCAACGACCACTTCGCAGAACGCGCCACCATGGCCCTCAAGCCTGACCACGCCAAATTCGCCGCGTACTTCAACGTTGACAACGGCACCGGCAAAATCCGTGGCGTCTATCTCCAGGGCAATGAAGCCGTCGCGCCCATATTCGAAAAATGGATGGAGCCCTTCCGCAACATCGGGATGACCACGCTCACCATCCGCAACACCGGCGGCACCGACCACCTCGCCTTCGACGCCATCGGCCTGCCCGGCTTCCAGTTCATCCAGGACGAAGTCGAGTACGACACACGCACGCACCACTCCAATATGGACGTGTACGAGCGCATCCAGGAAGCCGATATGAAGCAGATGGCGGTTATCGTGGCGTCGTTTGTGTATCACGCTGCCAACCGCCCCGAGAAACTCCCGCGCAAACCGCTGCCCCCTGCTCCTCCTCCGCGTCCCGCGGGCCAGGCCGGGCAGCAGCCACCGGCTCCTCCGCCGCCACGGCCACCGTCGAACTAGGCACACCTCTGGGCCGGCCGGTACTACACCGGCAGCCCTTTCTGCCCTCGAACGACCAATTCGGCATTACTTGGCATGGTGATCTCTACACCGCGGGGCGGGTGTCGCCGGGTTCTGCGTGGACTCCTCCTTTGCTTTGCACACCGAGCTGCGAGAGAAGAGAATTGAAGTCAGATCCCTCCGCTCCCGGGAGTCGGAGCATTGGGGTACCTTGGTTCTCCGCGCGACCGGCGCTGGCGAGCAAAGTCTGGCAAAGGTAGGCAATGGTTTTGGCGGTGTCGGGCGAAATGCGTCCTTCTGCCACGCCGCAAAGCGTCTGGGCAAGGATGTCGGGGATGGCCTGCACAGCGTCCTGCGGAAGGCCGGTTTTCAGGGCATCGAGGTACGCCAGAAGCGGCGCGGCCGGCCGGCTGTGAAAACGACAGTGGGCGATGCCGGGCGAACGGCGGTTGGCGCAGCGGCGGCCGCGAGCCGTGGCGCGGGAGCAATGGAGTTCGTCGGGTAGTTCGGGCATTGTTTTGACCTCCAGAAGGTGTGCGGCAGGGGGTACCCCCCCGGGGGGTGGAGACCCCCTCCTGACGCTTGCAGGCAGAGGAAAGCGAAAGAAAAGAAAGGGGATAGGAGCAAAAGGTCGGCAGATTACACCCCTGTCGAGGTTGTGTAAGGGCAGAGGAATCAATAGGATGACAGGAAAGGGTGGCATAGTAGAGAGCGCGCCGCGGGGGAGAAGCGATAGTTTCAAAAAGATAATTCACGAACATAACATTATCATATTGCGGATTCGTTGTCAAGGACAAAAGATGAAAAAGCGAATGTGGAGGAGCCGGTCGCCAGCCAAACGGGGGCGACGAGTCGTCGCATGGCACAAGGTCAGTTTCTCGCCAAGACCGAAATCCTGCCTCCGCAGCCGGACAGCTATCCCTGGGACCGCCGCATCCCGGTGCTCCCGATCCGTAAGCTTCGGAATTCGGGACGTGATTCGGAACTGTTCGCTGATCTCAGACTGGGGTCAACTGAGCGAAGCTCAATCAAATACTGCTGAAACGGCTCTTATTCCCCTCCGTATGCTTGATTGGAAATAAGCAGCCAGGGCACCCGCCAAAACACTCACCCACAATGCGAATCCGATGTAAAAGCTTCCGGCCCCGATCCGAGACAAGAGTATGAAATCCGGATACGCCGAATTCCAGAATACAAAGGTGAATACGGAGAACACAACCGTTGCGAGATCGCATACGACAAAAATTGCGCCCAAGGCTAGTCCGCTCGCGAAAAAGAAAAGCGTCGTCGCTGGCCAAGGCACCATCCAATTGAGATTCCCAGAAACTAACAAGGCAAGCCATAGCGCAGACCCAAAAGAGGGAAGCAGCTTCATCTTGGGTACACAAACGGAGATGAGGCACAAAGGCAGGATGACACCTATCAGGCTTACCAAAAGGGCATAGTGGATTCCATTAGCCAACCCATACACAACCGGAGAATTGGAAAACAATGGATACCCATAGAGGCGGGGCTCCACCCAGAACAGGTTTGTACGGAGACCCAGTTCGGCGACCACATTCTGCAATCCGAGGAACAAAAAACCGAACAGGACCCCCCGAATCAAAGACGTCGAAATGGCATATTTTCCAGGCGTCCGAATCCAACGAAACGAAAGCGGCTTGTGCGGGAACGCCCTTTCGGCGAGCCCCATCGTTGCTGTGAATCCGAGGTATCCGATGACGCCTTGTAATGCCAACGCTTGCAAAAATTCGTTCGCATTAAATCGGATGAGAACATCCGTTGTAGTATAGGCGTAGGCAAAGCCGGATAGAATCGCAAGGCCGAGGGCCAGTTTCCACTTTACCCAGCCGCGCCTCCCGAGGAGGATCAGAACAACCAACAGACAGCCAGGAACTAAAACTGCGGCCACGTTTCTCCAAAGCGCAGGCTTCTCTGGAAGTCTGGTGTCTTTCCCGGTGACGGGAACGCCATGGATAAGACTTCGCGCAAGAAAAGTCACTTTCCCGTCGGTCAGCACGACTCGGTGCCTAGTGCGAGTACCAAGCGAATCCGCAGAGGAAAAGAAGCTTGCAGAATAAGTCCAGTATGATCCCTTGCTTCCAACCAGCTCGTATTCCAGTGTGAAGGAGGGCAAATTGAGGTGAAACGCTGAAGCGATTTCCGCCCGTGCGCGCTGTCGGAGAACCTCAGTTGGCGGCCGGATGGGGAACGAAGGGGCTGCATCGGGAAGATCGTGAGAAAGCAGTATAAGTGTTCCGTCAGTGGCATTCACCAGCGCAAGCAAATAGAACGGACTGTCGCGCCCTCTTTCACCCAGTTCAATGGCCCATTGAACCGGTGCGATCGCGTTCAAGTAGTGCACGGCCTTTTCACGCCCGCCTCGCCACACAAGTTCATTCCAAGAAATGCTTTCCCTATCAAAGGATGTGGATGTGGCAAACTCAAGATCAGCGGACTCGAGTGGTTTGATTTGGAGTCCGAGACGTTCAGCTTGTTCCATCACCAATCGAATCGCTACGCTCCGATCGACTACTACTTGAAGGCGTTTGGCCGGAAACATGCCTTCTTGCAGATACAAGTAGGCAGTTAATCCCAGTAACCCAGCAAGGAGAACCAAGGGGTCAAATCGGTTCAGGCGAAGTAGATGGTCAGGGAGCGAGGTCGTTGCCTGCTCAACGGTGGAAATCTCAGTACGTCTCGAGAATAGCCTGGCATCGACATCAGCAACATTCTGGAAACGCCGTTCCGGGCTGACCGCAATGCACTGAATGATTGCTTCTCGCAACGCAGCAGGCAGCTCTGGGTCAATCTCATTTGACTCTATAGGAGCCCTCTTGTATGGGGATCCTCCACCGGATCTGTCTGTGAAGGGATGCTTCCCCGTGAATAGTTCGCACAGAA
>Ga0247727_10014029_pt1 | contig 13389 bp, 5 predicted proteins | sample WisWelCaveWW1625_FD_202498 | JGI IMG/M metagenome (GOLD analysis project Ga0247727, IMG submission 202498) | Biofilm microbial communities from Wishing Well Cave, Virginia, United States - WW16-25 | ecosystem: Environmental > Aquatic > Deep subsurface > Groundwater > Cave microbial mat | place... | reverse complement strand
CTCGTCCAGGTGCGCCCCGAGGCCGTGGATGGCCGCATAGCAGCCGAGCCCGTCAAGATCGACGGAGACGCTCAGCAGCTTCACGGCGAGCGCTTCTTCTCCTCCTGCAGGTAATAGATGTCGTCCTTCACCTGCTCGCTGTCGGGCGCGTCGGGCTTGAGCTCCAGGTACTTCTTGAACTGCGCGATGGCCTGCGCCCGCTTGCCGTCCTCCTTGTAGACGTAGCCCAGCTCGCGCCGCGCCTGCGGATCGGTGGGGTCGACCTGCTCGGCGCGGAGGAACGCCTGCACCGCCAGCCCGCGGCACTCCTTGCACGCCTTGTCCTTGTAGGCGGTGCCCAGCCGGCTCCAGGCGCCGTGGAGCCTCGGGTTCTTCGTCAGCGCCTTCCGGTAGTGCTCGATGGCGACGTCGATCTGCCCCGCCTGCTGCTCGGCGTCGGCCAGCAGGGCCAGGTAGTCGGCGCGCGAGGGATCGATGGCGACCGCGCGGGTGAAGGCCTTGATCGCGTCCTCGTAGAGGTTCTGCATCATGTAGTTCTTGCCCACGTGCTCGTGGGCGCCAGCCAGCTTGGGGTCCCTCTCCGCGGCGTTGTTGAAGGCCTTGATGGCGTCGCCGATCTGCTGCGTCATCTCGTAAGTGAGTCCGAGGTGCAGGTGGAACTCGGCGACGCCGGGCTCCAGCTCGATGGCGCGCCGGTGGTTCTCGATCGCCTCCGGCAGCCGCTTCAACGCCGAGAACGTGCGCCCGAGGAAGAAGTAGGTCTCGCTCCAGCGCTCGCTCATCAGCGCGGCCTGCCGCAGCTCATGCTCGGCGCCGGCCAGGTCGCCCATCTCGAAGGAGAGCGCGCCCAGCCGCGCCCGGAAGCGGTGATCGTTGCCGGAGATCTTCACCGCCTTCTTCAGCGCCTCGAGCGCGCCCTTCTGGTCGCCGAGCTTGCGCAAGAGCGAGCCGTATTCGTACTGGAGCGTGGCCTCGTTCGACAGCGACTTGAGCGCGGTCTCCAGCTCGCCGCGCGCGGCGGCGAAGTCCCCGAGCGCGGAGAGGGCGCGTCCCATGCTGGCGTGGCCCGCCGGGTCGTCCGGGTCGATGGCCAGCGCCTTGGTGTATGCGTCCTTGGCCTTGTTGGGCTCGCCCAGCGCCAGCCAGAGATCGCCGATCGAGAGCTGCACCTGGTCGGTGGCCACTCCATCGGGAGAGGCGACGGCCGCCTCCAGCCGCTTGCGGGCGCCCGCCTTGTCCTCCTTGTTCAAGAGATGGAAGCCGGAGGCCACCAGCGCCTCGGCGTGATCGGGCTTCTTCTGCAGCGCCTTCTCGTAGCGGGCGAACGCTTCGTCGGCCTTGCCGAACTGCTCGCTCACCTTGCCGTCGAGGAAGAGGAGCACCGGATCGTCGGGCGAGCGGCGCAGGCCTTCGCTGACGCGCTTGGCGGCATCGAGGCTACGGCCGACACCGATGAGCGCACGCACGGCGGCGTTGAGGACGGCGGGGTTGGAGGGGTCGTTGGCCAGCGCCACCTCGAGGTGCTTCAAGGCGCGCTCGTATTCGTGCCGGCCGGCGCGCCAGGCCCCGTAGATGCCGCGCACCTCGGTCGACTGCGGATCCAGCTCGACGGCCCGCTCGAAGGCCTCCTCCGCCTCCTTGTGCTTGCGCGCAGCCGTGAAGAGCTGCGCGCGCAGGAGCAGCGCCTTGGCCTCCTCGCTGGCGTCGAGCGACTTCTTCGCCTCGGGCTGCAGCACCCTCTCCACCAGCTCGGCGGCGGCGGCCTGGTTGCCCTGCTGGCGGCGCAAGTCGGCCAGCTCGACCAGCGCGCGGCCGTGCGTGGCCTTCTGCAGCAGCACGCGCTCGAAGAAGGCGGAGGCCTCGGCGAGCTGGCCTTGCTGCCTCTCCACCTGGGCGCGGGCGAGCAGCAGCTTGGGAGGCGCCTTGGGGTCCTTGAGGGCGGCGTCGAGCGCGGCCGCGGCGCCCTTGAGGTCGCGCAGCTTGACCAGCGCCTGGCTGTAGACGAAGACGCCCTGCGCCTCGGCGGCGCCGCGATCGACGAACGGCTTGAGCAGGCCCTTGGCCTTCGCCGCGTCGCCGCTGGCCAGCGCGTGCGCGGCCCGGGCGCGCACCGCCGCCATCTTGTCCGACTTGATCTTCTCCACTGTGCGCTGCGCCAGATCCCAGTCGGCGCCCCCCTGGCCGTACATGAACTTCAGCTCGGAGGCGGCGGTGACGAAGAAGGAGCGGACGTCGTCGTCGTCGGCGGCGTGCCCCAGGACCTGGGCGGCGATGCCGAGAGCGCCGCGGCTGGCGAGGAAGCTGCCCTCGCGCATCTTCTCCTGCGCCTCGACCAGCGCCTTCTTGCCGCTCGAGGTGGCCACCGACTTCGGCATCAGCTTGTGCACCCAGAAGTAGCCGGCGCCGGTGGAGCCGGCCCGCACGCCCAGGCCGACGACGGCGAGCACGACCACGCCCGCGGCGGCGAGGCCGACGACCTTCGCGTTGTCGACCAGCGCCTCGCGCACCGGCCGCAGCGCGGCGGCGATCTTGGGCCCCAAGGGCTCGCTGGGCTTCTTCGGCTTGACGTATTTGGGGACCTTCTCGTCCTCGCCGGCCTTGCCCGCTCCCGGCGTCATCACCGGCGGCGTGGAGCTGGGGGCGATGACCGGCGGCGGAGGCCGCTGCCCCGGCGGCCGCGACGAGACGGGCGCCGGGGGTGGCGGCGCCGGCCTGGGCTCCGGCGCGGGCGCGGCCTTGGGCGCGTCGTCGTCGACGAAGTCCAGCAACTCGGGCGAAGCGGCGGGGCTGGGAGGGGGCGGCGCCGGAGCCGGCTTGGGCGGCTCCACGAAGTCGAAGGAGAGCCCGCCGTCGTCGGGGAGGAGCGGCCCCGCGGTGGGCGCCGGCGCGGGGGGCGGCGCGGCGGCCGCGGGGAGATCGAGACCGAACGGATCGTCCTCGGCAGCGCCGGCCGCGGCCTTCGGCGGCGCCGCGGGCGCTGGCGGGATGGGGGGCGCGACGTCGACGTTGGTGGACTCGAAGCTCAGGTCGGCGAACGGGTCTGCCGCCGCGGGCGCGGGAGCGGCCGGTGCGCGGGCCGCGGCGCCCTGCTTGCCCGGGAGCGGCACGGCCGGCCCGCCCGGAACGGGAGTGGTGATGGCCACCGGCGCGGCGGCGGCGGCGCGCGCTCGAGCCTGGCCGGGCAGCGGCACCGCGGCGCCCGGGACCGGAGGCGGGGGAACGCTGGTCGGGGCCGGCCTGGGGGCGGCCGGCGCTCCCTTCGAGGCCGGGAGCGGAACCGGTCCCTGCTGCGCGCCCGGCTTGGTTGGGAACACCGGCGGCTTGGCGGGCGCGCCCTTCGACGCCGGCAGCGGAACCGGCCCGTCGGCCAGCTTGGGCTTCTGCACGCTGAACGGCGTCTGGCACTTGGGGCACTTGATCGACAGACCCGCGGGGGGGATGCGGCTCTCGTCCAGCTCGTACGCCGCGGGGCACTTGGGGCAGCTGATCTTCATTGGTCTCTCGTGCGCTGCCGCTACGCGCGGCTCTGGCCGGCGTACTCGAAGCGCTCCTTGAGCGCGAGGTAGGTGCCGTAGCTGTCGAAGAGGGGCGGCTGGCCCTTGCGCTGGCCGTGCAGCCGCGACTGGAGGACGCGCTTGACGATGCGGTGGGCCTCCTCCTCGGGGACCCCGACCAGCTCGGCCAGCTCGGAGGCGGTGAGCGGGTCGTACTGCTCGCGCAGCTCCAGGTAGAGAAGGTAGTCGGAGACGAGCTTCTCCGGCCCCAGCACGAGTCGCTCGCCGTCCTTGACCAACAGGCCATGGCGCTCGAAGGTCTCGCGCACCCGCGTCTGCTCCTCGGTGGTGAGGCCGACCCGCGCCGAGAGCTGCTCGGCGGAGAAGTCGCGCGGCAGGAAGCGCCGGCCGCGCTCGTCGGGCGGCTCGGCCATGTTGCGCAAGAGGCTGAGCGCGCGCGCCGCACCCGAGCGGCTCATCAGCGCCTGGATCTGCCGGTCGGCTTCGCGCAGCCGGGCGGAGAGCCGGCGCAAGAGGCGCAGCGCCACCTCGCCGTTCTTGCGCACCAGGGTCTCGAGCGAACCCTGATCGACCTCGATGAGCTGGGCCTGTTCCAGCACGGTGGCGCCGGCGCTGCGCGGCAGCCCCTCGAGCAGCGCCATCTCGCCGAAGAATTCGCCGGGCCCCAGGACCGCCAACGTCACCTCGCCGTCGGAAACGCGCTTCCAGATGCTGACCTTCCCCGTGCGGATGACGTACATGGCCGCGCCCCGATCGCCCTCCTGGAACAACACCTCGCCCGCAGGATGGCTCCGCACCAGGTGTTCGAGGCTCTGCACGCCCAGCGTCATGCCGTTCGCAACGCTAACAGAGGGTGCAAAGCACCGGCAAATTATGGGCTTTGGTATGCGCTCGCGGGCCGCTCGGTCGCCCGCCCGGTTGCCGCCGCGCCGGCTTCCCGACCATCATCGCCGTCTCGTCCCTTGAGGGAGACCGCCTGCCGTTGCACACCGCCATCGTCGGCGGAGGCCTCGCCGGCCTCTGTTGCGCCCGCGAGCTGGGATCGGGCTTCACCCTGCTCGAGGCCGAGGATCGCCCCGGCGGGCTCTGCCGCACCGAGGTGATCGACGGCTTCTCCTTCGACTGGACCGGCCACTGGCTGCACGCGCGCGATCCCGAGATGCGCCGCCTGATCGAGGAGAAGTGGCTGCGCGGCAACCTCCTCACCGTGGAGCGGCGCGCGCTGGTCCGCAGCCAGGGCGTCTGGACCCGCTTCCCGTACCAGATCCACACCCACGGGCTTCCGGCCGCCACGGTGGCCGAGTGCCTCCTCGGCTTCGTCGAGGCCACCATCGGCGAGGCCGGCCGCGAGCTGCGCGAGCGCCCGCTGCAGAACGCCGCCGAGTTCATCCAGCGCCACCTGGGCGCGGGGTTCGGCAAGCACTTCCTCGTCCCTTACAATGAGAAGCTCTTCACCGTGCCGGTCGAGGAGCTGTCGCCCGAGTGGGGCGGCCGCTTCATCCCCCGGCCCTCGCTGGCCGAGGTGGTGCGCGGCGCGCTCGGCATCGAACCCGAGGGGGCCGGCTACAACGCCACCTTCTGGTACCCGCGCGAGGGCGGCATCGAGTCCCTGGTGCGCGGGCTGGCCGCCGAGGTGCGCGCGCTGCCCGGAGAGGTGCGCACCGGCGCGCGCGTCGAGCGCATCGATCTGACGCGGCGCCTGCTCCGGCTCGCCGGCGGCGAAGAGCTGCGCTTCGACGGCCTGGTGCTGACGCTCCCGCTGCCGGCCTTGGGACGGCTGCTGGTCGACCCGCCGCCCGAGGTGGCGCAGGCCTTGTCGCTGCTGCGCGCAGTTAGCGTCACCGTGGTCGAGGTCGCCGCCGAAGACGTGGGCGGCCGCCGCTTCCACTGGGCGTATTTCCCCGAGCGGCGCTTCCCCTACTACCGGATCGGTTCGCCCTCCGAGGTGAACCCCGCGCTGGCGCCGGCGGGCTGCCGCAGCTTCGCCGTCGAGTTCAGCCACCGCGGGCCGGCCGATCGGGAAGCGCTCATCGAATCGGCGCTCGCGGGGCTGGCGGAGTGCGGTCTGGTCGATCGCGCCCGCGTCCGCCTGGCGCGCGCCCGGACCATCCCCACCGCCTACGTGCTCTTCGATCGGCAGCACGAACAGGCGCGGGCCACGGCGCTGGCGTTTCTCGCCGCGCGCGGCGTGCAGGTGGCGGGACGCTACGGCCGCTGGGAATACAGCTCGATGGAAGACGCGCTCTTGAGCGGCCGCGACGCGGCCCGGGCCCTGCGATGAACGACGCGCTTCCGGCCGCCGAGCGCGCGCCGGCGCTGTCGATCGTCATCCCCGTCTTCAACGAGGCGCGCATCGTCGGGCGCGCGGTCGACGACCTGGTCAGGCGGCTCGAGGAAGTGGGCTTCGACTACGAGCTGGTCCTGGCCGAAAACGGGTCCACCGACGGCACGATCGAGGCGCTGCGCGAGCTGTCGTCGCGCCATCCGCGGGTCCGCTTCACCCACGAGGAGCAGCCGAACTACGGGCGCGCCCTGCGGCGCGGCATCCTCGAGGCGCGCGGCCGCCTGGTGGTGTGCGACGAGATCGACCTCTGCGACGTCGACTTCTACCGCCGCGCCCTGCCGCTGTTGGAAGGCGGGGCGGACATGGTGGTGGGCTCCAAGGCCATGCGCGGCGCCGACGACCAGCGGCCGCTGATCCGGCGCGCCGCCACCCGGACCATCACGCTCCTGCTCCGGCTCGCCACCGGCTTTCGCGGCACCGACACGCACGGGCTCAAGGCCTTCCGCCGCGAGCGGCTCGACGAGGTGGCGCGGGCCTGCGTGGTCGATCGCGATCTGTTCGCCTCCGAGTTCGTCATCCGCGCCGGCCGCATGGGCCGAGCGGTCACCGAGATCCCCATCGCCCTGCACGAGAAGCGGCCGCCCAGCACGCACCTGTTGCGCCGCGTGCCGCGCGTGCTCAAGGGGCTGGTCAGGTTGTTCTGGGTCATCCGCGTGCGGCACCGGTGACGCGGCTCAGAAGTCCTTCGACCAGAGGATCGACACGTCCGCGTTCTTGTCGCCCACCGTCGCCTCCGCCGTCACGCTGCGGCTGATCTCGTATTCGATGCGACCCTCGTTGCGGTTCTCGTTGGCCGCCGGCGTCGGCTGGTATCGATAACCGATGAATATCGAATCGCCGATGTACTTGCCGACGATGGCCTGGGGGATGTTGGCCCCCTGCGCCTCGAAGGTGAGGACGTCGATGGGCACCACCTTGGTGATCTCCTGCCGCACCTGATCGAAGAGCAGCGAGCCCATCACCGAGGAGGCCGCCCCTTGCAGGTCGATGCCCCCGCCGCCCTGCGTGGCCTTGCCCTGCGTGCGGCCGGTGGCGAGGAAGAAGGCGATGGCGTCCTGGTCCATCGGCGGCGTCGATTGCAGATCGACGATCGGGTCCCGGGCCGAGCCAGCCACGTTGATGAACACCACCGTGCCGCCCTTCTCGTAGCGCGCCTTGACCTCCAGCTCGGGGTCGGCGATGTCCCCGCCCGTTTCGGTAATGACCGCATTATCGATGGCGAAGCGGCGCCCCAGGGCGGTGAACGATCCGCCGCTGATGGTGACGGTGCCGTCGGCGGTGGGCTGGTCCGGCCGGCGCGCGTCGTGCTCGAAGTTGAGCTGCGAGCGCACCGGGAACTCGAAGTCCTCGGCGCGCACGTGGAGCCGCTGCAGATCGAGCGCCAGCCGGGCGCGGAAGGTGGCTTGCCTGCGCGCCGCCTCCTCGGCCTCCAGCTCCTCCGGCCGCACGCCGGGCGGGTGCGGCCGCTCGCCGGGCGTGAGCAGCATGACGTCCTTGTTGGGCTTGAGCGGCGGCAAGGACTTGGAGGGCATCGAGATGATGCGCAGCGACGCGTCGGGGATCTTGGCGGTGGCCACCAGCGTCGATGCCTCGTAGCGGCCGAAGAGGTCGACCTCGCCCGTCAGCTCGGCGCGATCCTCGCCGGCCTGCCGCAGCGGCACCGGCCGCTTCGCCAGCGGCTTGCCCTTCGCGTCCTTGCGATCGCGCACCGACTCGTCGTCGCCGAGGTGCAGCTCGCCGGTGAACTCCAGGCGGTCCTCCTCGGCGGGGCCGGCGCGGAACGCGACCAGGACGGCGCTGAACGTGCCCGGGCCGAGCTGGCCCACCAGGCGATCGAGGACGATCTCCTTGGGCGAGAAGACGGCGTCGAAGTCGACGTCGTGGAAGACCCCCTGGCCGACGACGTCGAGGAGCCCGCCGCGCAGGCTGGCCTTTCCCACGGTGCGGGGGCTGCCCAGAAGGCCCTTCACCTCCACGTCGCCCTCGAGCGTGCCGGCGGCGCGGCGCAAGAGCGGATGGGCGCCGGACAAGAGGTCGAGCGGAAGCTGCCTGGCCGAGAGGCGCCCGTCCAGCTCGCCCTGGAGGATCCCGACGCCCCGGGTGGCGAGCAGGCTCTTCACCGTCAGGTCGGCCTTGAGCGTGGCGTGCGCGAGGAGCGTGCCGCCGCCCGGTGGCGAGATGCCGACGTGCACCACCGCGCCGGCGCCGCCGCCTTCCACGTAGACCTCGCCGGTGCCCAGCCGCCGGGCGCGCGTCGCCACCTCCTCCAGCCTGAGACGGCCCTGGATGGTGGGCGTCCCGGGAGTGCCGCCGAAGAGCACGCTCCCCACCAGCTTGCCTTCGGCCGGGGCCCGTTCGCGGCCGGCCAGGGCGGCAGCGCGGCCGACGTAGAGGCCCGGCACCTCGAGCGAGCCGAAGAGCGGCCGCTCGGCCAAGAGGCGCGCCGCCTCGCGCACGTCGCCCAGGCGGCGCATCCGGGCCAGTTCCTGCGCCGAGGCGGCCAGGGTCATCTCCAGCTTCGCCACCTCGTCGGCCCCCGCCCGCAACCCGACCTGCAGCCGCACCTGCTCGTCGACGTCGAAGCGCAGGTTCCCGCCCAGGCCGCGCAGCCTGCCGGCCGTCAGATCATCCCAGGCCGCCGTCACCGAGAGCAGGGGCTCGTCGGGCGTGCCGGCGACGTCGAGCGAGCCGGTGACGGTGCCGCCCGTCCCGCGGGGGATGAGCCCGGTTTCGGCCAGCCGGGCCAGCGCCAGGTTCTCCGCCGTCAGGGTCGCGCCCAGCTTGCGTTCCACGGCGGCGGCCGCGTAGCCCGGCTCGCGCAGCGCGCGCCCCAGGTCGAAGGGCGCCCGGGCCAACAGCTTCACCGGCCGCTCGCTTCCGCCCAGCCCCGCGGTGCCGTCGAGCGAGGCGAGACCGCGCTCGAGCATGAGCGCGAGGTGCACGTCGGCCTCGCGGACGACGGGCGGAGCCGGCGCCGGCCCGGCCCGCGCCATCCCGAAAGCGCCCGCCGCCGCGCCCAGCTTCCGGCGCGACTCGGCCAGGCCGGCCGTCTCCGGCGGCGCCGCCGGCTTCTCCTCGACCGGCCCCTGAGCGGGCGGCACCAGCGAGAAGCGCGTCACGTCGAGCGACAGCGCGGCGCGCGGCTCGCCCACCGTGCCCGCGATCTCGCCCTGGAGCGCGAGCTTGCCCCGCACCCCCGCCTCGCTCGCCTGGGAGGCGCCGATGAGCCCCGCGGCCTGCGCGAGGTCCAGTTCGCGGATCGAGAGCCGGCCCTGGAGGGGCGCGCCGGCGGGGAGGCTGGCGGGCATCCCCAGCGGCGCCTCGGCACTGGCCGCGATCATCACGCCGGCCGGACCCGATCCCTTCACCTCGGCGGCGAAGCGGTCTTTGGCCAGCCGCGCCTCGAGGCCCAGGTCGAGGCCGCGCACGGCGCCGACGCCGCCTCCCCGCAGCTCGAGGCGCGCGTCGATGGCGGGGCGGGGCATCGGGCCCAGGGCCGTGACCTTGCCGCCGAGGAGCCCGGCGAGGTCGAGGCGGGGCGGGAGCGCGAACGCCGGCAGTCGCGAGAGGTCGAAACGCTCCAGCTCGAGGGCGGCCGAGATCGATCCCGGCCGGCCCTTGCGCAGCGTCACCGCCGCCCCGAGCGCGCCGTGTTTTCCCTCGAGCCAGAACGGATCGACCACGGTCTCGCGCTTGCGGAAATGGACCTCGACGGGGCGGCGCAGGCGCAGCTCGTTCCCCGGCCAGGCGATGGTGAACGCGGGGAGGCGCAGCCCGTCGCCCTGCTCGTCCCAGCGCGCCTCGCCGAAAGCGTCGAAGCGCCCGCCCAGAACGTTGGCGGTCAGGGCCAGGTCGGCGCCGGGCCACTCGAGGTCGAGCTGCATGCGCGCTTGCGAGAGGCGCGTCTGGCCGAAGACGGCCTCGGAGGCGACGATGAGGAGCTGGCCCTTCGGCTTCAGCTCCTGGGGACGGCGCAGGTCGCCGCCCAGCTTCCCGTCGGCGGCGACGTTCACGGCGCGCAACGAGTCGCCCGATCGGATGAGCGGCGCGCGCAGGTGCACCTCCGCGTCGGGCGCCAGCGGCCGGCCGCGCACCCGCGCCTCGAGCCGTGCCGCGCCGGCCAGGGCGGCCGCCGGCTTTCCGGTGAGGGCGCCGATGGCCCGCGCGACCGTGGCGAGGTCCGGAGCGTCGACGGCGAGATCGAGATCGACCGCGTCCAGCGCGGCCGCGCCCCGCGCCTCTGCCCGCAGGCCCAGGCCCTCCATCTTCAACCTTCGCACCGACCCCTGGCGGCCGCGCAGGCGGGCATCGAGGTCCAGCTCGAGCGCGCCGATTTGCGCCAGCCGCGCCGGGCCGACGCGCAGCCGCGCCTCCAGGTCGCCGCGCGGGCCGCGCCCGTCCCAGGAGGGCACGCCCTTGCCGCGCGCCTCGAGCCGCATCGTCACCTTGCCGCTCGGAGCGCGCGGCGCGACGGCGCCCGGATCGACGCCTCGGGCCTGGAGCCCGATGCGCCAGCGCGGATCCTTCGCCAGCCCCGCTTCCGCCTCGACGTCGATGCGGCCGCCGCCGGCCTCGAGCGCGAGCCGCGCCGAGGCCGTGCGGCCGTCGGTCTCGATCCGGCCCTTGCCCCGCACCTCGCCGGCGAGGAGCACCGCTCCTTCCCGCAACGCCTGCACGTCCTGTGGCCGCACGCGCAGCTCGGCGATGTCGAGGTGGCCGGCGCGCGTGCCCAGTTGAAGCTGGCCGCTGGCGGCGATGCCGGTCTCGCCCAGCTTGAGCCGGAGCTTGTGGAGGACGAGCCTGCCGCGGGCGGGCTCGCCGTCGAGCGCGGCGTCGAGATCGAGCGCCGCCGGCAGCTTGCCCGGAGCCAACAACTCCGCGGTCATCCCCAGCGTGGCCCGGGCGCCGGCCTGGGCGTAGCGCGCGCGGGCGTCGCGGATGTCGATGCCGTCGAGGGCCAGGCTGGGAGCCGCCCCGGGCGCGGGCCGCAGCCGCAGCGAGCCGCGGTGCAGATCGAGATCCTCCAGCTCGACGGCCCAGGCCGTGGGCCCGGCCTCCTGGTTCTCCGGCGGCCTTTTCGGGCGCAGCGCGCGGGCCAGGGTCGTGCCCTGTCCGCCCGGCAGCGCCGCCACGTCGATCACCGGCCGCTCGATGACGACGCCGCGGATGGCCGCCTTCCGATCGAAGAGCGCGAGGGGGCGCAGGCGGACGCAGAGCGCGTCGGCGCTCAGCACCGGGCCGGTCTCGGGATCGGCGAGCGAGACGTCGCGCAGGCATATGTCGACCAGCCCGCGCAGCTCGACGCGGCCGGCGGCGAGGCGCCCCTGGAGAAGCTCGCCCGCCCTCTCGACCAACAGGCGCGCCGTCCGCCGCTGGCCGGCCTCGGTGCGCAGATAGCCTGCGCCCGCGAGCAGCGCGAGGAGCGCGAGCAGGATCGGGACGCCGACCACCAGGAGCGCGATGCGGAGGGCGCGGCGCCGGATGGTGTGCATGCTCAGAACGCCTCGCCCAGCGTGAGGTGGAACGCGGTGCGCCCCTCGCGGATGCAGCCCGCCGCCGCGCACGATACCGACACCCGCGTCGGCTGCGTGATGAGCGGCGCCATCACCGTCAGCTCGCGGTTGAAGGCCACCTCGTCGGCGGGATTGACGAGGACCGCGACGTCGAAGCGCACCGGCCCGAAGGGGGTGATGTAGCGGAGGCCCAGGCCGGGCGCGACCTCCAGCCGCGCCTCCCAGGGAAACTGCCAGCGCGACGTCACCCGGCTGGCGTCGACGAAACCGACCACCGCCAGGTTCTTGAGGATGAAGTCGGTGCGCACCCGCACCTCGCCCGATACGAGGAAAAGGCCGTTGCCCCCCGCCGGCACCGCCGAGGTGTAGGTGCCGCCGCGCTGGTCGAGCGGATCGCCGGTGGGCTGAAAGCCCGTCGGGTTGCCGCCCAGCTTGGGCCCCTGGCGGCTGGCGCCGTAGCCGCGGTTGGAGTTGGCGCCGCCGGCGAAGAAGCGCTCGGTGGCGGGGCTCTTCTCGCCCGCCGGCAAGAGGATGGCGCCCCAGTTGGCGCGCGCCGCCAGGACCACGCTCCCTCCCAGGGAGAGGTAGCCGCGCAGGTCGGGCTCGATCTTGAAGTAGGTGAACGAGCCCGGCCTGAGCGACTGCTGCAGATCGATGATGAAGAACACGCCGCGCGTCGGCTCGAGCACGCTGTCGCGCGCATCGAAGGTGTAGCGCAGCTCGGGGTACGTGAGCAGGCACGCCTTCTCGCACGAGTCGCGCAGCAGCGACGGCGAGTTGCCGCCGGAGAGGATTCCCGACTCGCGCTCGGCGGCGGGCACGTTGACGTCGTAGTAGCGGACCAGGTTCAGCGAGGGCGACACGGAGTGCTTGCCGCGCCGGTAGAGCAAAGAGAAGCGCGCGGCCACCCGCTGGTAGTCGAACGACACCTGCACGTCGCGCGCATATTCGCCGCGGCTGATGAAGTCGAGCCCGGGGAGGATGACGCTGGGGACGGTGAGCTGCGCCGACGACGCAAGGACCAGCCCGCTCTTGCTGCGCTCGAACACCGAGGGGATGAACGCCCAGCCGCCGGTGACTCCCAGCTCCAGCCGCGTCAGCTCGAGGTGGCGGACGGGACCGAAGAGGTTGCGGTTCACGTATTCGGCGCGCAGCCGCGGGATCACGTAGCGCTGGGTCTCGACCTGCGCCCCGACGCCGGCCCGCACGGTCTGGAACGGCGCCTCGCGGACGTTGATGCGCACCGGCGCCACCGGCACGCCCCCCGGCAGCGGCTCGAGGCCCACCCGCGCGGCGGAGAAGGTGCCCAGGTTGTAGACGCGCTGCTGCGCCAGCTCCAGCGAGCTGGGGCGGTACACGTCGCCCTTCCCGATGCCGCTGGCGCGGGCGATGACCTCGCCCGGCACCAGGTGGTTGCCGGTGACGCTGATCTTGCCGAAGCGGTAGCGGAGCCCAAGGTCGGCCCGCATGGCGATCTGCGCCCGCCCCTCCTGGCGGAAGACCTCGACGCGCCCCTCCACCCTGGCCTCGGCGAAGCCGCGCTCGCGCAGGGCGAGCAGCACCTTGTCCTTGGCCTTCTCGTAGACGGTCTCGTCGAATCCGTCGCCCGCCGAGAGGCCCGCCTTGCCCAGCACCTCGTCGCGCTCGCGCGCATCGAGCGCCTCCAGGCCGGCGACGGAGAAATTGGAGATCAGGGCGCGCGCCCCCTCGGCGATCTTCACCCGCAACCAGACGCGGCCGCGGGCGTCGCGCAAGATCTCGCGCCCCTCCACCCGGGCGAGGAAGTACCCCTTGGCCTGGTAGTGGCGCTCGATGCGCTTCTCGTCGATGGCGAAGAGATCTTCGTCGAGGTAACGCGGCGTCTTCCGGAAGGTGCCGCTGGTGGCCTCGGTGGCGATCTTCGAGCGCAGCTCCTTGGAGGAGATGCCGTGGTTGCCGGTGAACTCGATGCCGGTGAGGACGGGGCGGCCCTCGATTTGCGCGGAGGGGACGGGCCAGATGGCCGCGCAGCCGCAGG
>Ga0247727_10014028_pt1 | contig 13389 bp, 15 predicted proteins | sample WisWelCaveWW1625_FD_202498 | JGI IMG/M metagenome (GOLD analysis project Ga0247727, IMG submission 202498) | Biofilm microbial communities from Wishing Well Cave, Virginia, United States - WW16-25 | ecosystem: Environmental > Aquatic > Deep subsurface > Groundwater > Cave microbial mat | place... | reverse complement strand
CATGAGCCTGGGGGCGGGCTGCAAGCAGGGCGTGAGCCATAGCGGGTCGAGGGCTGGGGAAACAAGAGGCGGACCTCAGGCTGCTTTCCGACCTCGGCAAGTAACTGGCTGCTTGTGCGCTGGAGCGATGGATGCAGGAACAGCGGATCGAGTTCGCTCAACGGCATGAGGACGAACCGGCGTTGGTGCATGCGAGGATGCGGCACCACGAGATCTGGTTCGTTGATGATCCGTTGGCCGTAGAACAGGATGTCCAGATCGATGGGCCTGGGGCCTGATCGGTTCTCCTCATCCCGGCCCAGCGAGCGCTCGATCTCACGGAGTATATCCAAGAGGCTCTTAGGCGTGACATCCGTCTCAAGCTGCACGACGCCGTTCAAGAACCAGCCGCCACCCGGTCTGCCATGGTCGTTCACTGGTTCGGTTTCATAGAGCAGCGACACCCCCACGACTTGTGAGTGTGGCAACAGGCTAAGCAACGTCACCGCACGGTCGCAGAAAGCGACTCGATCGCCGACATTTGACCCAAACCCGATAAAAACAGTCTCGCGCATATCAGTGATGGGTGATCTGTGATCCGTAATGGGTGACAAGGAAATGAGACCGATCCGGCGCTCATCACCCTTCACTCATCACGCATCACTAAAACCCAGCTTTTTTAATTCGCTCCACCGCCTCAGCCAATCGCTCTTTCGACGTGCACACAGTCATCCTGATATACCCTTCGCCCGGCGCGCCGAAGCCGTTGCCCGGAGTCGTCACGATTCCGGCTTTCTCCAGCAAGTGAGCCGTAAAGGAAGCGGAGGTGTATCCCTTCGGCACCGTAACCCAGACGTAGAACGCAGCCGGAGGCGGATCAACCTCAAGCCCGAGCTGTTTGAGGCCTGGGACGAGGGTGTCGCGCCGTTCCTGATAGATCTTGCGCAAGGCATCCGTCACAGAGTCATCCAGGTTGAGCGCGGTAATGCCGGCTTCCTGAATTGCCTGGAAACAGCCGGAGTCGAGATTGCTCTTCACCTTGCCAAGTCCAGCCAATATCTGCTTGTGCCCGACGGCAAACCCGATGCGCCAGCCGGTCATGTTGTACGTCTTCGACAGCGAGTGGAACTCGATCCCCACATCCTTCGCGCCATCGACTTCCATGAAACTCGCAGGGGGCTTGCCGTCGTAGAAAATCTCCGAATAGGCTGCGTCGTGACAGACGATGACCTGGTTCTCCTGGGCAAAGTCCACCACTCGCTTGAAGTAGTCCTTGCTCATGATGACCGAGGTCGGGTTGTTCGGCGAATTCAGGAACATCAGCTTCGCCTTCTTCGCCACGTCCCTGGGAATCGCCTTCAGGTCGGGTAAGAAGCCGTTCTGCTTCGTGAGTGGCATGAGGTGCGAGATGCCCCCGGCGAAGCTGGTCCCGACGGGGTATACTGGATAGCCGGGGCTCGGGACGAGCACGATATCGCCCGGATCGACGAATGCAAGCGGAATATGCCCGATGCCTTCCTTCGAGCCGATCAGCGTGAGGACTTCGTGCGCCGGGTCCAGGGTGACATGAAAGCGGCGGGTGTACCAGTCGGCCACTGCTTTGCGGAACGACAGCATACCCTCATACGATGGATACTGGTGGTGCTTCGGGTCTTTGGCGGCTTTGCCGAGGCTTTCGACGATCGGCATCGGCGTCGGCAGGTCGGGGTCGCCGATGCCGAGATTGATGATATCAACGCCCTTGGCAATCGCGGCCTGCTTCATCTTATCGATGGCGGCGAACAGATAAGGGGGAATTGTCTTGATTCGTGTGGCAACCTCGATCGGGAAACCAGACATGTCCGATGCTCTCCTTTCGTAAATCAATCGGGCCGAAAGTCGTCAAGTCTTCAAGTCGTGCGAATTCTGGCGACTTTCGACTTGATGACGTTCGGACTTTTCGACAAGAGGACTAAGAGTACAGCAGGAATGAGGCGGCAATCAACGCTGAGAGTCGAGCAGATGGCCGATCAGCCGATCGGCGATCTGATGGAGTTGCGGTAGAAGGGGGAGGGCTGCCGCTTTCACGTGGTGCGAGGTCAAGCGTGCTTTCGTGAGATCCGGCGCGCATTCTCGGCACAACGATTCGATTCCGGTCGGTTCCATCTCTAGGTGGAACAAAAGGCCATAGGCGCAAGATCTATAGCGAAAGGCTTGCAGGGGAGCGATGTCGGATCTAGCCAAGGGCACACAGTCTTTGGGGAGGTCGAACACCTCGCCATGCCATTCGAAGACTTCGAATGACTCCGGCAGCGTACTGAAAACAGGGTCCTGTTTCGCCTCAGCCGTCAGCCTGACCGGTGTCATGCCGATTTCCAGCGCCTTACCCTGGCGTACGGTGGCACCCAACGATTTCGCCATGAACTGACTTCCAAGACACACACCAATAACGGGCTTGCCGGCCAGGATCGCGGATCGAATGAATTCCGTCTCCTCGGCGATCCAGGAGTCAGGATCATTCACCGACATCGGCCCACCCATCACGACCAATACATCGCCCGCATCCTTCGGCAGCCCGTCCTGTGGGACGAGATAGCGTTCCAGGCTCACGCCGCGCTCAGTTAGCGCCGTCGCGAAGGCTCCAGGCCCCTCGAAGGGAACGTGTTTCAGACAGACTGCGCGCATCAGAAGACCACGTGCGTCGACAATGAATGATACCTATTCGTGCCCGGTAGTTCCTCTAGCAGGCTGCGGAAAAACTCTGTGGACACGCCAGAACGTCGATGGCCTGCATCTCTGTGACAGGAGAAGAACGCTCCCGCAGGATGCTCAAAAAGGCCGTTCAGCAAGGCCGCAGCGAGCGAAGAGGCGAGGCGTACGCTGCGGTACGTTGAGCCTCTGAGCGATGCGAAAACGCCGCTGGCGGACTTTTTCAGCATCCTGTTAGTTGGAAACATACACGGTCGCAGTATTGACAGCAAGGACTGTCTCATGAGAAAGGGGCTAGCTGAGCGATCCATTGAAAATTGGGATGGGAGCTACATAAGCGATTGGTGTCTCGGTCTTATCGTAGTGGAGTCTTCCGTCTCTCCTCTAGCTGTTCGGCTCCTGCTGCGCTACAATTCGTCACATGAAGACTCCGATCAAGAACGTGGAGGATCTCCGCTGGCTGATGGGCCATACCGGCGGGTTTCGAGGCGGCTATGTAACGGATGTGCAGGTGTCAAAGCGACGGCTGTTGGATGAAGCGTCGGGCCGCGAGGTGCCGGCGGGGACCACGGTCACGGTCGTGATCCGCTATCGTATTCGCCAGATGGTTCGCGCTGCGAAGCTCACGATGACTGGTGTGACGGATTTCTCGATGTTTGAACAGGAAGGGGCCGATTGCTCGACGCTGGGGGTTATCCAAGCGGAGTTGAACGATGGGAAGTTCCGCTTCTGGTTCGATCCGCAGGGCGAGCTCTATGTGGTGTGCGAGGAAGCCCAACTGGAGGAAGTAGCGGCGCCGAGCCTCGGACCCTTGTCGCTGGAGCAGGTGGCTCAATGGACGTTTCAAAGTGGGATGTCGGACTGGCCGACGGTAACATGGCTCTTGGCGGAACTGGATGTGGCGGGTGTTCCCTGCACTTGGCGGGGCACTACTTCATCATCCGGGCGTCATCCTTCCATTCAGTGGGAAGGGGATCTGCTTCCGGCGTCGATGCAGGGGGCAGTGGATACCACAGGAGTTCACTGTATGTTGTACGGGCCGCTCGATGGGCCCGGGTTCGGCGTGGTATTGCGGGTCCGTGGGGTGCAGGATCGCCGCACTGGTCAGGTGCTCTCGCTCCTGGCGGACCTGATCGCCCAACGGTTCTCCGGCCAATGCTTGGTGGGCAATACGATCATTTCAGGCGGGGAATGGAAGAATTGGAAGTCATTCGAACAGCAACGCGGAGCCGATGAGTAGGGCGTGAAGGCGAGACGGAGGAAAGCTGTTATTTGGTTTGTTTGGTTTGTCTTGTTTATTTGGTTGAATCAGACCAACTCGATGAACTAAACAAACCAGACAAACCAAATAAACCAGTTATGCCAGCGCCTGCCCGTTGGCATGTTCTGGCAAAGCTGTGCCGTTAAGATGGGCGTAGGCCGCGGCGCCGCTCCCGTTTATTGCGCCGTTGATGTGTGACTTCCCGCTTACGTGCTTCCCATTCACACATTCCACCAGGGCCCAGAGCTGTAACGGATTCACATTCTGCTTCCGGGCGACGTGCAGCAGCGTCCCTTCCAGCACGGTCTTGAGTGCCAGGTCTGTCCGCCACCCTAAGTGCTTCGTGAAAGGGGAAATCACTTTCTCCACGGCGGCGATGACCTTATTGTCGTTGCTGAAGTGATTCAGCATAATGATCCGTCCGCCGGGTCGGCAGACGCGGATCATTTCGCTGACCACCTTGCGGTAGTCGGGGACAGCGGTGACGACGTAGGCCGCGACGACTGTGTCGAAACTATCGTCCTTGAATTCCATCGCGCCGGCATCCATTCGATGCAGTTGCACGTGGTCCATCCGGTGTTCTGCCGCTCGCTGCTTCGCTTTGTCCAGCATGCCTTCTGAAAAATCGATACCGACAATCCTGCAATGGCGAGGGTACATCGGCAGGGCCAACCCGGTTCCGATTCCCACTTCGAGGATTTTTTCATCAGGCTGGACGTTCAAATTCCGGATCGCTGACTCACGCCCTTCATGAAACACCCTCCCGAAAATCCGATCGTAGATCTTGGCGTAGGACGTATAGACACGCTCAACCTTCGCTAAATCCATATCACCTCCGACTCCACATTAAAGGCGACTTGCGCTCCTCGACAAGCGAGGGATGAGCCGATTGCCGCAACTACAGAGGGGGAAATTTTTTGTGCGGCGGAGCACCTGAGTGGAGCGAGGGGACCCGCCTGAACAGCATTCGGGGTTACTCTAGCCAACTCGCTGCGACGAGTCAACAGATTATCTCAGTTCCGTCCCTTGATTCAGCCGCGGCCCCTATGGGATAGGTACAAGCATGATCTTCGCTGGTTTCTTCGCCGGTGCGTTGTGTCTCGCCCTCATTCTAGGAGACTGGTTCTACTTCGTGCGCCTCACGCCGGATGCGAGTCGGTACGGATGCGGAGTGGCCCGCACCCACGATCGATTCACGCATACGACTATGAAGCAGCTGGCCGACCGGTTTGATGCCGGCGGTATCTTGTCGTTGCCGCATGGGACCGCGAGGTTTTACCAGGATCTGAACCAGATCGTGATTCGCCAGAAATACCGGCTGTTTGCCATCGGCTTCCGAACATTGTGGCCGTTGAAAGGGTTGATCTCCCTCTCTCAGGAAGGCGACGCACTCGCCGTGCTCTGCCGAAAGCTCACTCCATGGTCCTCGGCCATTCTCACTGGTTTCTGGTTTGTCCTGGTGGCCGTGGGTACAGTGGGGGCCCTGATCTCCTTGTTCGTCGAGGGAGAAATGGCGGCGCTTGGTGGAGTGGTGTTGGCGATCGGGATTGTAGGGCTGGGGCTTGTTTTTTTATTGTCCGGAGCCATTACGGTTGTGTTTGCGTATCGGCTAGAGAATGCCCGGCTTACGACGGTGTATCAAGAACTCCGGGAGGTGCTCGAAGGAACCAGGATGCAGGTCTGAGAGAAGACTGGTTTGTCTGGTCTATTTAGTCTATTTGGTTCATCTGGTTGGTCTGGTTCAACCAAATAAACAAGACGAACCAAATGAACCAAATGAACAAGATTAGGAGAGATATAGACTCAGGAACTTATCATATTCCGCGGAGAGATTCAGGCTGGACCGGTTGCGGGCGAGACCTGCAATGATGCCGCGATGTTTCTTGCTGAGCCCGGACGATTCAAAGGCCTGACGAAAATGCTGCCACCGCGCGGTAGCGTCGGTGGCCAGACGCGCGCGCTCCACCGGCGGCAACGCATGGATCGAGGTCGTGAGGGACCGAAGGGCCTTCTCGACGCTTTCATAGGGCGGCGCCAGCTTGAGCTGGGCGTAGAACGTTTCGAGGTGATGACGGAACTCCTCGCGAAGCGCCAGGGTATGATCGGTTGCGGGAGGAGTCGGTTCAGGCATAGTGGCTGTGACGGATGATACGGGACACACCGTCGTTGTGACAACAGGCTAGCTTCGAGCCGGCGCGGCCTTGAGCGGCAGGGGTACCCAGGTTGCGCCGGCGTCGGTCGAGCGGTAGAGACCGCTCCCATTCGTGCCGGCATAGAGGAGGTGCGAATCGCGTGGGCTCATCGCGAGGGCGCGAATATTCAGCGAGGCCAGCCCGCGGTTGCTCGCGGTCCAGGTCTGTCCGCTGTCGAGGCTTTTCCAGACTCCCCCCGGCCCTCCGATATAGAGAGTCTTCGGCTGGGTCGGGTCAAGGAGGATACTGCTCACAAACAGATCGGGGAGTGATTGCCCGATCCGTTCCCATTGCTCCCCGCGCGTCGCAGTGCGGAAGAGGCCCTTCGTGGTTCCGGCATAGACGATGTCCGGGTTGACCACATCGAAGACAATGACATTAACCCCCAGCGCCATCGCTCCCATCAGCTCCTGTTCAGGAATCAGCCCGTTGTTGATTTTCTTCCAGCCCATCCCGGCGCTGTCAGACCGATAGATCCCTCCCGTAGTTCCCGCATAGAGGACCCGAGAATCGCGAGGATGAATGGCAATGGAGACTACGATGTGAACTTCCTTCATCCCGGCCATGCGCTCCTCCCATTCACGCCCGCCGTCTTTGGTATAAAAGGCGCCGACGGTCGTGGCGGCGTAGATCTGCTCGTGGTCAGTCGGATGAAAGACGAATTGATTGATAAAGGAGACGTGTTCTTTGAGTCCGACGTTATGGGGGAGCCAATGTTGTCCACCATCCGGGCTCTTGTAGACGGCATCGGCCATCGTGCCGGCATAGATCGTGGCTGGGAATTCAGGATCGATTGCGAGAGTCGTCACCCGTCTGGCGCTGAAACTCGGGAACCGCTCCCACAACTGGCCCTCGTCGCGCGACTTGTAGACCGCATCGTTTGTGGCGACATAGAGGATGTTCGCGTTCGTCGGATGCAGCGCGATCGAGACGATCGCCTGGCTCTCCTTCTCGCAGCCGGTGAACACAGGGCAGAGGAGTGTGGCGAGGACGCAGGTGAGCATCCGTGGCTGGATCTGGTGGGCCCGAAGCGTCGTTATCATTGCGAACAGTCCGTCGTGAGAAGATCGGCGGGTGACCTAACCACAGCGGTCAGAGGGGAGTCAAGGTCGTAATGGAGTGAGGGGAATAGTCGGGTGTTAGGTGTGGAGCGCGTGAATGAGGCTAGGTTACGTTGCGCGGAAAACGGAGTCGGTGGTGTTTCGGACTCTCGAACTAGCAAGCGACCGCTGCGCGCGGATGAGCAGAGAACCCCTCCGCGCGCAGCTCCCCTTTCTCGCTATGGCTTCCGAGAATAGCTGATCTCAATCATCTTCATTTCCCTGCCGCGGTGGTGAGTTCCGTACAGGTCAAACGTCTGGCTATTATTGTCCTGGATCTTCCACACCGCGCGATGTGTCATGTGTCCTCCGCCCGGCTCATCGTGCTGGCCTTTCAGCGTGATAGTCTTGCCATCGGCGCTCGCCGTGCCTTCCATCTGAAAGATCCCGGTGCCCATGGTATCGATCCATGTTGTGACATATCTTTTGCGAAGGTTGTCGTATCCGTCGATCCCAATCCCGGAGAAGGGTTGTCCCGTCATGTTGCCGGTGAATTCCTGCTGGAGAAAGCGCCCGTTCAACAACATCTTCATTTCCGCCGGGCCGGTTGATTCCGTGGGAGGCTTGCCTGGTTCCATCCACTCCTTGGTTGTTGTCGTCCAGCTACCGGCCAAAGTTGCGAACAGCTTGTGCGGCTCGCCGGGAGTAGCCAGCTTCTGGTACATCTCCATCATCGCCCGCGGGTCCATTTGTTTTTCGTGCTTCTTCTCCTTTGCCATCGCGACTGAGACGGTCAGAACAACACAGAGCCCAGCCAGTGTGAAGCGTGTAAGATGCATGGTTTCCTCCTTCTTTAGTGGTTATTTGGCACTGAAGATAGTCGTTGGAGCGCGCCAAAATCAACATCGGTCTTCCGTCAAGCAGATAGGCTGCGGGTCAAATAGGGCCAATAGGGGGGATAGGCTACCAGGGCGGCAGGATTTCCCCGAAATGTGCTGCTTGACAAGTTCTCGTAGGCGAGTGACAGTCTTGGCAGAACTGCGTTTCCTTAAAATGGTCTCTGTAGCCGCTCATCTAATGGCTGGCCAGGAATGAAGAGTAGGAGGATCGCGTGAAGCTATCGGATGAAGATCAAGAGGCTCTGCAGTACGCGAAGGCTCTCCTTGAGAATCCTGGCCTCGCGGCGAAGATCACGGGATTGATCGGCATGCCGATTGAGAAGGCGCTCAAGCTGCTTCCTGAGAAATGGGCAAAGGTTGTCAACGAGGCGACAAGGAAGTCGCTAGAGACGGCATTACAGGCCGCGCTGCTGACGCTTGACGACAAGCCGCAGCCGAATTCTTGGGAGTTCCTACACAAGCTCGCGGTAGCGGCGACCGGTGCGGGGGGAGGTGCCTTCGGATTACTAGGTCTCCCGGTCGAACTGCCCTTATCTACTACTATCATGCTGCGCTCCATTGCAGATATCGCACGAAGTGAAGGTGAACGTCTCCGGACGCCGGGCGCCAAACTGGCCTGCCTTGAGGTCTTCGCTCTTGGCGGGCGTAGCAAGAGCGATGACGCGAGTGAATCCGCCTATTTCCTGATACGTGGAGCCCTGGCAAAGTCTGTCTCAGAGGCTGTGGGGTACATCACCGAGAGAGGTCTGGTGGAGGAGGGTGCACCAGCGATCGTCAGGTTCATCACACAGTTGGCCACGCGCTTTGGCGTGAACGTCTCCGAGAAGGTCGCCGCGCAAGCCGTACCCGTGATCGGTGCTGCCGGAGGCGTGGTGATCAACGTACTGTTCATAGACCATTTCCAGGAGATGGCACGGGGTCACTTCATTGTCCGCAGGCTGGAACGCACGTATGACCCGCAGCTGGTGCGTGCGGAGTATGAGCTGGCGTAGCGTTGCCGACCAACCGGCGTTGGAGCGGATCGCCGACAAATCGGCACATAAACGGCCAGGCACGGTCAGTTGCGGCGATTCAGACACCGCCAAACCATGACCGAATCGCTCGATATGGACAGGTAAGATATGGGACGGGACTCAATGTCTCAGTCAGGCAGTTCACTCAACCGTCATTCAAGAAACCGCCGTTCCGGTTCCTGCTGAGTGAGGCTCAGGGCTAGTTCGTAGGAGGTTCGGCCTTCGCTCTTTGCCCCAATCGGCAGCAACGCTCCGCCTGGGCCGCATGGACTAGAGGATAGTTCCCTAGATCGCCTCGTGCGAGGAAAGACATTCATTGTCGTTGCCCCTAGCCTCTCGCCCCGCGCCTCTCGCCTAAACATTGGCGACCTGTTACAGCTTATTGGGAATGCGTTCGGCGTAGCCGGTCAGCTCCATGTAGCCCCGTCCGTGAATCGGTTTTCCCTGTGCCGTGCCGGTTGTTTCGATGGCGCCTTCCCAATAGGTCACTTGTGTGCTGCGTTTGGGGGAGAGTTCTTGATCGGCCATGCGAGGCACGAGTTCCAATGAAAGTTGTTGTGAGGGAATGGTCAGGCGCCAACGCTGCGGATAGTGGGCCTTGCTCGCAGGGCTGGTCCAATAACTTGTCGGTTCGAGCTTGAAGTCTCCGATCAAAAGATGGTGCCCACGTCCGTCTCGGTCGATTAACGTGCCACTTGAGGCTGGATGGGCCGATCCGTCTGCCCGGCGGAGCCGATAGAGCATGAGTTCCCTCTGATCGTCGAGTTGCAGGCTGAACCAGTCCCATCCGACCAGGTCCTTGTCGAGATCGGCAGACCCGAACTCATGGTCCATCCAACTTGTGCCGGTTACGTCGAACGATTCGTTCCCGATCGTGAGCCTGCCGGTTGTGGCCAGTCTGGTGAAGGAATAGTAATGTGAGGCTTGTCCTGTGGCCGAGCCTTTACGGCTGATCCCGTCGGTGCCATGCACGACAAGTGGTTTCCCCGACGAGACCGTGAGTTGAATGGCCATGTCGCCCTCCGCTGCCCGGAGGGTTTGAGTGCCGGGAGCGGCCGATGGCGATTCGGCGCTCCACCGATCGATCCAGACGTGGAGCCGATCGTGCGCCGCGCCGGCCTTGCCCAAACCGGCCCGGCTCATTTTGTCCGCATAGTGAAACCGACCCTTGCTGAGATCGCTCACGGCGAAATGGGCCAGGTACAGGTGCGTGACAGCCCACTGCGACGGCAGGGTCTTCGTCTGATCGCGCAGCATGCCACGGCGGAAGAAGGTGAGTTCATAGCCAAATGGCCGACCGTCCTTCGCCGTGACCTGGCCGGTGTAGTACCACCATTCGGTGCGAAACTCTTCATGCGCCCCATGATCGCGCGGGAAGGTAAATCGATAGCCTTCCGTGGCGAAACGGAATTCCTGAGCGGTATCGGCTGCGAGTCCTGGCACGACGACCAGCAGACTGCTCGACAAGAACAGTAGGTGCCGAAGCTGACGCCACAATTCGTACATGGGTGATGGAGGTTCCGTACGGTACGGGAATCGCCGCGTGCGCTTATATCATGCTTCGATATCCGGCACAAATCTCCTGTGTTGATAAGGGTTTTCGTCGACTCGACGGGTGAAAGATGCTCCTCTCGCGCCGTTGACAACTTTGTCGACCATCAGCTATCGTGAGCCATGCAGACCGATCACGAGCGAGAGCCTCACGGACGCGACCAGCGTGACCCTGTGACGCCGTTTCCCATTCCCGCGCGGATTCCGGTGTTCCCGCTTCCGAATGTCGTGCTGTTCCCCAAGACCTATCTCCCCCTGCATATCTTTGAGCCGCGCTACCGCGCCATGGTCTCGGATGCGGCGATGAGCGGGCAGTGCATCGGCATGGCCCTGCTCAAGGATGGATGGGAAACAGACTATTATGGCCATCCGCCTGTGTTCTCCATGGGCTGTGTCGGGCGATTGGCAAGCGTGCAGCCGTTGGCCGATGGTCGATCCAACATCCTGCTGCAAGGGCTGGAACGGTTTGAGATTGAACGCGAGTGGTACGACAACCCCTATCGTGAGGCCACGATTTCTGTCACTGTTAGGGGCACAGAGGCGTCGCTGGACCCCACGGTCCGCCGGCGCCTGTTCACTATCCTGGAGTCCTATCTTCGGTCCCGCAATGACGTGCCCACATGGCAAGAGTTTTTTCGTGAAGAAGTCAGCGATGAGATTGTCGTCAATACCCTGTCCACCTACTTGGAGTGTACGCCCCTGGAAAAGCAGTTTCTGTTGGAGGCCGACAGTCTCCATCAACAAGCCCGCCGTCTCAGTGACCTCATCGAGTTCATGATGCACGATCAATCTGGCGCGAAGGGCTGGGGTTGATGGATCGCGCAATCGCGATCCAGGTGTCTCGGCTCACGAAAGCCTATGATGGCCATATGGCCGTCTCCGATCTGTCGTTTGAGGTCTATTCCGGCGAGATTTTCGCTCTGCTGGGGCCGAACGGGGCGGGGAAAAGCACCACGCTCAGGACGCTCATCACGCTGCTGACGCCGACGTCAGGCACGGCCAGCGTATTGGGCCACGATACGGTGCGCGAGGCGGACGTTGTCCGGCAACTCATCGGCTACGTGCCTCAAGAGCGGGCCATCGATCGCTTTCTCACCGGTCGGGAACACCTCGAACTCCTCGGCGCGCTGTACCACTTGCCGAAGGCCGAAGCAACGAAACGCATCGCCGAGTTGTTGAAGCTCGTGGAACTGGAAGAGGCTGCCGATCGCCCGGCGAAAACGTACTCCGGGGGAATGAAGCGGAAGCTGGACATTGCCTGCGGTCTCTTGCCGAACCCCAAGATATTGTTCCTTGACGAGCCGACGTTGGGCTTGGATGTGCAGAGTCGGCTCCGAATTTGGGACTACCTGCGTATGTTGAAGGCGCGTGGCATGACGATCATGATGACGACGAATTATTTGGATGAGGCGGACCAGCTCTGCGATCGGTTGGCCATCATCGACGGGGGAAAGATCAAGACCCTCGGATCGCCGGCTGAGTTGAAAGTCGGGCTGGGCGGCGATATCGTGTCGTTGACCTTGAAGGACCAGAGTAAGATCCCTACGTTGGTGTCTGCGTTGACGAGACAACCCCCAATGCGAGCGGTCAAAGCGACGCCGACCGGCCTGGATATCCGGGTCGAGTCGCCCGAGAAGGCCCTCCCCGCGATCCTCGAGTCCGCCAATCAATTAGATTGCCAACTGGAGTTTATTGAGTACCACCGGCCGCGGCTGGACGACGTGTTCATCGCCCATACGGGCCGCCGCATTCAGGATGAGGCCGTGAATGCGGCGGAATGATGAATTTTCAATGATGAATGTTAAATTGAGACAGCGTCGGTTCATTCATCATTCAACATTGAGCAGAGCGATGAAAGACGATGTTCCAAAGGAGAGTGAGGGGTGATCGGTGATGAGTGAACAGTTTGTTTTCGGACCTGCGCTCATCACCCATCACTGATCACAGATCACGTTATGCAACAGTACTGGCAAGAAATCAGTGCGTTGACGATGCGGTGGGTCCGGCGGCTCAGCCGCGAGAAGTTTAGTATGTTGTTCACGCTCGTACAGCCGATGCTGTTCTGGCTGATCTTCTTCGGCAACCTGTTCCAGCGGGCCGCGAATGTGCAAGTGACGCAGGCCCCGGACTACATCAGCTTCCTGACGGCCGGCGTAGTCGTCATGACGGTGCTCAACAACGGACTCGCCGGGGGCGTCGATCTGCTGTTCGACAAAGAGAATGGGTTTCTGGAGCGGTTGATGACCACGCCGATCCATCGTAGTTCCGTGATCCTGAGCCGCTTCATCTTCGTCATGACGATTACCTCGCTCCAAGTGCTCGTAATCCTCGGGGTGGCCTTTCTGTTCGGCGTCCAGCCGGCGACGGGGCTCCTTGGTATCGCCGCGATCTTGATGATCGGGATGCTCTTTGGCGTCGGTCTCACCGCGATTTCCATGGCGATGGCCTTTTCCGTAAAAAGTCACGGCGACTTCTTTTCGGTCCTGGGATTCCTTTCGCTTCCGATGATTTTCTTGAGCTCGGCCTTGGTGCCCTTGACGGGGATGCCTGCGTGGATGGGGTTCCTGGCGCGCTTCAATCCGATGACCTGGGCGATCGACGCAGTGCGGCCGTTGATCCTTTCCGGCTGGACTGAGGCGTTCCCCCATGTCGGAATGGTGGTGGTCGTCATGGTGATTTTTGACGCCCTCTGTCTCTACGGGAGCGCCAAAGTGTTCCGTCGGGCGATGGGCTGATGAGCGGGTTTTTCGGGAGTCCCACCATGCT
>Ga0247727_10014027_pt1 | contig 13389 bp, 9 predicted proteins | sample WisWelCaveWW1625_FD_202498 | JGI IMG/M metagenome (GOLD analysis project Ga0247727, IMG submission 202498) | Biofilm microbial communities from Wishing Well Cave, Virginia, United States - WW16-25 | ecosystem: Environmental > Aquatic > Deep subsurface > Groundwater > Cave microbial mat | place... | reverse complement strand
CATTACCCGTCGGTTCGGAGCGTTGCACATCTTCGTAACATCCGCAAGACTCGGTAAGGGTGGTTGGCTAGACCTTGCCCTGCATGGACTTTCGCCTTGCCAGAAACATTAAGCTTTTCCTAGCGCACTAGCGCCAAGAGTTGGGGCGGCGGCTTGATTGTCCAAGCGTCGAGCGGCCAGCCGTACACGCCGCGACGTGTCGAAGATATCAGCACGTTGGCCACCAATACGGAAACCAAGCCGAGCAATTTGAATGTCGATCTCCGGCTTTATAAGGATTTCAATTTAACCAAAAATTTGAACGTGTCGCTGTTCGGCCGCGTGCTTAATTTGTTCGACCGGCTGAATCAAGTCAACGTTTTTGATGATACCGGCAAAGCCGATTTTACCACGGATCGTGATCGCGTAATTCGCACGATTGGGCCGCGCACGGAGGTGAATTCAGTGGATGAATTTTTCACCAACCCGACCAATTATTCCGAGCCGCGGCGCATCGAACTGGGCACGACGATCACTTTTTAAAGTAAAAGCAGCAGCAGTGGCAGGGATATTTGCCCATTGCCGCTGCTACTGCGAAGTTTATAAAGTTTCTGCAGCATTAAAACTGATGAGGCTCGTATGAGGGCGAATTTTTTCCGAAAATTATTATGCAGCGTTTTTGCTTTGATCATCATGTTGCCAATCCAGGTCCCGGCGCAAAGCGGTGCGGAGTTCCGGCGCAGCGGCATCATGGATGGCAATTTGGTTAAGACGGTTTACGGCAACTGGGGCGTGATCGGCCAGCCGGGGCAGCGCGGCCGGCGCGGCGCGTGGATCAATCCGAATAACGGTTATGTCGGCGACGTGAGTATCATAGTGGGCGCTGAAATCGTTGCGAAAGCCGGCGCGAGAGATACGACGTTTCATTCGGTCGTGGTGTGTCCGGTGGATCGACCGACGTCCGGTGGGCCGGAGCAATCGCCTTCCGGCAAACGCTGGGGTTTTGATCCGGTGGCCGGTTATTTCAACGCGGCGCAACAGGAAGTCGCCATCAGCAACAATCCGAATACCTGGCCGAGCTTTTGGCCGGATCGCTCGGACGATGCGACCGACCCCGGTTGGCGCGGCGCGTGGAACGGTTATTTTGGCCGCAACCAGTTCAGTTCTGATTTGGAAACCTACTTCGTCATGGATGATCAAAACGACGAAGAATTCAACGTCGCGGCGAACAATCGTTTTGGCGTTGCCTTTAAGCCGGACTCGCGCAATCCGTCGCGCAACGGTCTCGGGCTGGAAGTCAAGGTGCGCGCGCTGCAATGGAATGACGTGCTGGCGCAAGACAACATTTTTTGGCTATACGAAGTCACCAATCAAGGTACGACGAATTACAGCCGCGTGGCGTTCGCTTCGTTGGTGGGAACTTATGTTGGTGTCACGTCGACGGAAGATCGCCGCGAGTATGACGACGATTTCTCCTTTTTCGACGTCGAGCGCGATTTGACTTATACCGCTGATTTTGATGACAACGTCGCGGGTCGCAATCCCAACTGGGTGGGAGAAGTCGGCGTCGTCGGTTATGCATTTCTGGAAAGCCCGGGCAATCCTTTTGACGGCATCGACAATGACAACGACGCGGGAGATTATCCGACCGTGCCGGTCTCGGCGCCGTTGTTTCAAGCCGCTGATTTTGACTCGGTGCTCATTCGGCCCGGACAGCAAGTGGTGTTGATTTCCAACGACGGCAAATTCACCCGTACCGTCGTGACGGTATCGAATCGCGACACGACGTTTTTCAGTCTGGGCAAAAGTTTCCTCATTCGCCCCGGCCGCACCAAGCTGATCGAAGGCAACACGTTTCGTCCTGTTGGTCAATTCAGAGAGATTGTCAACCCGAACTCGTACGACGGCCTCGACAACGATCTCGACGGCCTCATCGATGAAAACTCGCAGTTGCATTATCGCCAAGTTCGGCGCGATCAAAACGGCATCGTGCTGTTCGACAAGCTCAATCCCGTGCGGCATATTGATTACCTCACCGGCCGCGGCTTGCGTGATGCGATGCTCGACGAGAAGCGCGACGACGATTTGGATAATGACAATGACTGGGATCCGGAATTTGACGACATTGGATTGGACGGCGCGGCTGGCACCGGCGACTTCGGCGAGGGCGACGGCGTGCCCACCAGCGGCGCCGGCACGAATTTGCCGGGCGAGCCGCATATCGATAAAACCGACGTGGATGAATCCGATCAAATCGGCTTGAGCAGTTTCGAATATTTTGCGCCGGCCGGAAATTTCTCGATTCGAGACGATGAAAGCCTTTGGCAGCGCTTGGCGCCAGGGTTCTTCGATGTGCCTCCCTCGATTGTGAATAACCGGCCGATTCAAGGCGAAGACGGCGACTTCATTTTCAGCTCCGGATTTTTTCCATTGCCGGCCGGACAAACGCAGCGCTTCTCGCTCGCGTTGGTTTTTGGCGCCGGCGGCGGCCGCCAGCTCGATCTCGACGATCTGCTGAAGAATCTCGATACAGTGCAAAAGATTTACAACAGCAATTACCAATTTCCGCAAGCGCCGCGCAAGCCGGTGGTCAAGGCATTTGCGGATGACGGCAAAGTCACGCTCACGTGGGACAGCAAAGCCGAGGAGAGCATCGATCCGGTCACGCGCGAGAAAGATTTCGAGGGCTACAAAATTTATCGCTCCACCGATCTGGAGTTCAATGACGCCCGCCTCATTACCAACGCGGACGGCACGATTGAACAACTAAAACCGATTGCGCAGTTCGATCTGGTCAACGAGATCACTGGCTATTTTCAAGCGCAAGGCGGTTTGTATCAAGACTTGCGCGGCTTGTCGTTTTTGCTCGGCCGCGACACTGGGTTGCAGCACAGTTTTGTCGACGAGAGTGTTGAAAACGGCCGCACGTATTATTACGCCGTCGTGGCCTACGACCGCGGCGATCCGAAGGCCGACATTTTTCCGAAAGAAAATACGCGCGTGATTCGGCGCACCGAAACCGGCGAGCTGCAAACCGACGTCAACACGGTCATCGCCACGCCGCAGGCGAAAGTCGCGGGATACACGCATCCGCCAGGAAGCCTGCCGTTGCAGCCGATCAAGAAAATCGCGACCGGCGATATCAATTATCAGGTGTTGGATGAGCAGTCGCTGACCGACCATGTTTACACGGTGGAGTTTTTCGACACCTCGAGCGACGGCATCGATAACAACAACAATTGGAATCCGGCGACGGATGATGTGGGCAGCGATGGCAAGGCGCGAACCAATGATGCCGATGGCACGGAAAACAACGGCAAGCCCGACGCCGGCGAGCCGAATATCGATCAGCGTGACGCCAAAGAGTTGTTTGAAAAATTTACGACTTCGTATTCGGTGCAAGATACCACCGGCATCGGTGAAGCGGTTTTGCTCGAAGACAACGCTTTCGTCAATTTATCCCAGCAAAATCTTGTTCCCGGCTCGGTGACGTTGCGCGGCCCCAACGGTGCGGTGATCCCGGACACCAGTTACATCCTGCATTTTGATACCGGCAGAATCAAACCAGCACGTTCCGGAAGTCTGCCGAAGGGCCAGTATGCTATTCGCTATCAGTATTATCCGGTTTTTCGCAGCGGCCGTCTCAACTTGATCCAGCGGGTTATCCCGATGAGCAGCACCGGCGTTCGCCTGTCAGATACGGACAATTTTGACGGGCTGGCGCTTTCTTTCCGCAATGACAGGGCGATTGTCAAAGACGATAATAAGTCTCGCTTCAATCGTGATCGGCAGCCGTTCTTCTTCAGCTTTGCGCCGCTCGAGCTTAATCTTGGCAACGAGACGATCAGAGGCTTCCGTAATGCGTCGGATTATCGGTTTGAGTTTTCCAACAATATCGTCGATACCTCTTCAACTCTGCTCGGGGCTTCAGCCATTCCGACGAATTATCGCATTTATAATATGACCGAAAAGCGCTACGTCGATTTTTTGCTGCTGGATAGCGACAATGATGGCAGAACGCTCTCGACGTTCGATGAGGTTGTCTTGGTCGAGCCCGGATCCGGCAATGTTCCGACGCCGACTTGGGATATGGTCTTTTCTTCTGCCAAAGATACGACCATCACTTTTGGCACGAAGGATACTTTGAATATTTTAACGACCAAGCCTTTCCGGCGCGGCGATCTGTTTGTTTTTAAGCCGGAAAAACCGCGTGTCGATACGGAGCGCGCCAGAACTGAGATGAACCGGATTCGCGTCGTGCCCAATCCTTACGTTGTCAGCTCGATCCACGAGCCGCCGTTGCCGCCGGGTGTGACGAGTGGCCGCGGCGAGCGACGGATCACTTTCACTCACGTTCCGGCCGGCGCGACGATTCACATCTTTACCGCGCGCGGCGAGCTGGTGCGCACGCTCCGTCATGATGACGATATTCAAGACGGCGCGGTGACCTGGAATCTCAAGACGTTTGAAAATTTGGATATTGCGCCGGGCGTTTATTTCTACGTGGTGGATTCGAGTGTGGGGCAGGAGAAGGGCAAGATTGCGATTATCAAGTAGCTGGTTGCTGGTAGCTGGTCACTGGTTGCTGGGTTTTGTTAGCCTGCCAGCAACAGGCAACCAGCAACAAGTAATGAGCAACAAGCAACCAAAACTCCTACGGAGCATAAAATGGACAATCAAAAATTTTGCAGAATGGCGTTTGTTATTCTGTGCCTCTTCGTTTACGCCAATTTGTGGGCGCAAGCCAAAGTTGGCACGTCGAGCTCGCCGTTTTTGGGAATCTCAATCGGGCCGCGTGCGGCGGCGATGGGCGGCACGTTCGCGGCGGTGGCCAACGACGCCTCGACCCTTTATTGGAATCCCGGCGGCATCTCGCGCCTAGAGAAATCGCAGGTCTTGGTTTCTCATACGCAGTGGCTGGTGGATACCGATTTCAATTGGGCCGGCATCGTGTTGAATGTCGGCGGCGGCAATGCCATTGGCTTGAGCGTTACTCAGCTTGATTATGGGGAAGAGGAGGTGACGGATGAGCTCAATCAGGAAGGCACCGGCGCCCGCTGGTTCGCGAGCGATTTGGCCGTCGCAGTCACCTACGCCCGCTCAATGACTGACCGGTTCTCGATTGGCGGCAGCTTCAAATATATCGAGCAAAAAATTTGGAATGAACGGGCTTCGGCTGTAGCCTTCGACATCGGCTTGGTTTTCGTCACGCAGTTCAATGATTTGCGTCTCGGCATGAGCATCTCGAATTTCGGCTCGGATTTGAAATATGACGGCAAGGATTTGCTCAAGCGCATCGATACGGATCCCACCAACAGCGGCAACAACGAGACGATTGTGGCGGCGTTGAAAACCGATGATTGGCCACTGCCGCTCTTTTTCCGTGTCGGGCTGGCTTACGATCTCGTGCGGCGCGCGAAAACGAAAGTCACTTTGGCTGCTGATGCGTTTAGACCGAGCGACAATACGGGCGTGCTCAATGCCGGCGCCGAAGTCGCGATTCAGGATTTGCTCTTCTTGCGCGGCGGCTATAAATCGCTCTTTCGCGACAATAGTGAGGAAGGGTTGACGCTCGGGGCGGGGTTAAAATACAATTTGGGTGCGGCGGGCATGATCAGCTTGGATTTTGCCTATGCTGATTTTGGCCTGCTGGACAATGTGCAAATTTATTCGTTGGGATTCAATTTTTGAAAACCGCTGAGGGCATAGCATTGCGCATCGTAACGCGCCACGCCATCGCGCTTTGCACCATGCGCTATGATTTTGAGACTCAAAATTCTTTACAAACAGAGCGAGTTTTTAATATACGAGTCACTGAGAAAGCGGAGCTAAAACGGAGAAAAGGTGCAAATATTTTTTGTTTTTTTTCTTTCTCCGTGTTTCTCTGTTGACCCTGTGGCTCCGTGGTAAAAGAGTCCTCGAAGCTGCATACTCGACGGTTTGAGGTGAAACTTCGCGGGACATTTAGCTGAAAAGGAGGTGATGGTCAGGCAGGTTTTGAATGCTATAAAACTCATGGTAAGTGTTGAACTAACTTTTCAATTTCTTAGGAGGATTCCATGAAGAAGCTTTCGGTTTTGTTTGTGCTGGTGATTCTTCTGCTGGCGTTTGCAACGGCGCAGGCTCAGGTCAACGTCACCTTTCGTTTGAACACCAGTTCGGTTCGCGACACGGTCGGGGCAAACAGTGTGGCGCAGATTCGGGGAACGACCATTACCGCTGCCGGTCCGACTGTGGATAATGGCAATTTAGATCGTCTTTCCGCTATAGACAGCATCGATTGGAACGGCAAATCATCGCTCATTATGAGTCGGGTTGGCGGCGATTATTGGCAACGCACCGTGCAGATACCCGCGGGGGCGAAGCTGGCCTATAAATTCTACGTCAATGCTTCTCACAAAACCGTTGCCGGCGGCGTCGAGTGGGAGCACAACGGCTGGGAAGATGGTGTAACTGCTACCCTGCCGGTTGGCTATGAAGGCAACCGCCTGCTTGACCTCAGCGGCTTTACCAGAACCGACACCACGTTGGCCATCCAGTTCTACAGCGGCGGCTGGAAAGCGAATCCCCTGCAGTATGAAAAACTCTACGCCACTAAAGCAGACACCCAGGTGGTCTTTGTCCGCGTTAATGTTGCGGGTTGGGATGATTTTAATCCAGACAATCACGTGCCCGCAGTTCGTGGCGGCTTGCTTCCGGATGGTGGACCGCAGCCGCCCTCGCCACAATTGGATTGGGGCACGTCGTTCAAATTAACCCGCGAAGGCGCGACCAAATTTTATAGTACTCCCATTTACATCAAGAAGAATGCTAGTGCGTCCGGCGCACGGTTCAAGTTTGTCATCCATGCGGCTGGCCGCGCTCTGAATGAAGACTGGAGCTTGATGGCTTATAATCCTGGTGCTCAGTACGAATTAAAATCACTTCCTGCCGTCAGTGCTGGACAGGACACGACCATTCAGTGGGTATTTTTCGACAACCTGGTGCCGGTGGCGCGCGCCAATCCGGACGAAGTGGGCATCACCTATCGCGTCGATATGACCAGCTCGATACTAAACCGCGGCTTCGAGATCGGCGACACGGTCGTTGTTCGTGCCGGCTATTTTACGACGGCCAGAGAAGTGTACGAGGTGCGGTTGCTGCGCCAGGGAATCTCCAGGGTCTATGCTGCCACCGACACCATTTTTACCGCGATCGGACAGGAGTTACAATACCAGTATTATCTCAAGAAGCTCGGCCAGGAAATCCGCGAATCCTACTTTGATTTCGGCTACCAGGGCACGGAGGCCAGCCAGGCGGAACGGCGTAGAATTATGGTGGGTGGGAGCAAATTCCAGGTCAAAGATACCTTGGATAGCAAGGTTGATTCGCGGCGGCAACCGTTCTTCCGGAACTCGAAAAAGCTCGCGCGTAGCGTCAGGCTCACGTTTAAATGTGACATCCGTCCAGCCATTTTTCAAGTTCTCAAGGGTGATACGCTTCGCGATATTCAGGGCGACCGCCACATTACAAAAGTCGCCGACATTTTGAATAATGGGGTGTGGGTCAACGGTCCCATGACCGGTGGCTGGACGGGTTGGGGCGCAACGTTGGCGGGTGACAATAATCGGAAACTTTATGACGACGGCACCAATGGTGATGCCAAAGCCGGCGACTCCGTTTACACCCGGATATTGCTGTTCTCGCCGGATAGCACCGTATTCAGCAAAAATATCGTCGGCCAGGAATTCAAATTTGGCATCGTTGGCGGCGACAATGAATCCGGCTTTGGCCTGAACCACCTCGAGAATATCGATGACAGCGGCGCCGAGGCGACGTTAGATATTCAATTTGGCAGCATCAATCCCAACAAGTACAACGCTTGGGATTTTGACAAGCGAAAGCCAATCATAACCGCTGTCGAGGAATCGCCAGGGAGCGCACCTTTTACGTACAGCTTGGCACAGAATTATCCGAACCCATTCAACCCGGAGACCAGCATTCAATACTCCCTGGCCAAGGCTGGCAAAGTGACTTTGACCATCTACAATGTGATGGGCCAAAAAGTGAGAACGCTGGTCGACGAATCGAAACCGGCAGGCAAATACACCGTGAGCTGGAATGGCCGCAACGATCGAAACACACCGGTGAGCACCGGCGTCTATTTCTACAAAATCAACGCCGGCGACTTCAACCAGATCAAGAAACTGCTGTTCTTGAAATAGTTCGTAGTGATCTTTAGGCATACTGGTTTTGCATACGCATCGCCTGAAAGCGCGACTACAAACCATTAACTGAATGGGTAGGGCTGAACACGACAACTTTTCAGCTCTACCCATCTTTGTTTTTATGAAAACACAAAAAAGCAGCGACGGTTTTAGGCAGCAAAATTTGAGCAAGCGAAAAAAAATTGTCTTCTCGATTTTTGTTTTCGCCATCACCATCGCGCTATTCTTTAGCTTAGAGCTGACTTTGCGTGCCTTTCATTTCGGCACACAATTCGATTTGGTCACCATTGAAGAGAAAGGGGGAATTAAACAATATCGTCTCAATCATGAAGTTGGCAAGCGCTACTTTTCAGAATACAACGTGCTCATTCCGGAGATCGCGCCTGAGACCTTTCCGGTTCAAAAGCGCCCCGAGACATTTCGCGTTTTCTGCCTTGGCGGCTCGACGATGGCATCTTTCCCCTTTGAGCATCAAGCCCGCTGGCACTGCCTCCTGCGCGATCAACTGGCCGCACGCTTTCCGAACCGGCAGATTGAAGTCATTAACGTGGCCATGTCGGCGGTGAACAGCTTTACGGTTCTCGACTTCATGCGCGAGCTCGTCGATTATGAGCCGGATTTGTTTCTCATCTATATGGGGCACAATGAGTTTTATGGAGCGTTGGGGGTCGGATCCGTGCAAACCTTCGGCAAGAATCGCCGGTTGATCAACGCCTATCTCAGATTGCAACATCTGAAGCTGATGCAACTCTTGCGGATGGGGATTGATGGTCTACGCGGCATTTTCCAGCGCGCTTATCCCGCTCTGCACCCGGAAGAAACCCTCATGGAAATGATCGTCCGTGAGCGTTATATCCCTTATGAAAGCGAAGATTTTCGCATCGCGGCACAGAGCTTTGAAGCGAATCTTGCGCAAATGATTCGTCTCGCGCAAAAGCGCCACATCAAAGTGTTGGTGAGCAGTTTGGTGAGCAATTTAAGCGGGCTGGCGCCATTTCATTCCATTTTTTCACCAAACTTTCCTGAGAATGCACGGGCAACCTGGGAGGCGAAATTCTCTTTGGGGGAGCAAGCGATGCAGCAACAAACTTACGAATTAGCTTTGCTGCATTTTGAAAACGCGGCCAAGACAGATGATGGACTAGCCAAATTGCATTTTGAGATGGCGCGTGTGCACCAGGCGAGGGGAAGATACGATGAAGCCCGACGAAGTTATGAACGCGCGCGCGATTGGGATGCGTTGCGCTTTCGTGCCCCGAGTCATTTTAATCAGATCATCAAAAAAGCGTGTGCGCAGCTCAACGCGCCGCTCGTTGATATGGAGAAGGCCTTTGTTGATAGCTCCGCGCATGGCATCATCGGCAATCAACTGCTTTTCGAGCACGTGCATCCCAATTTTGCCGGCTATACGCTGATGGCCAAGACTTTCGCGCGGGCGATCATTGATAACAAGTTTCTCGTTTCTCCTGATTCTCTGAATTCCTCGCCGCTTGCCGACGATGATGTTCACATGATGAAGCTTTCGGCTGTGACTGATCTCGATATCGCGATTGGCAATCTGAAAATTGTGCGCTTGATTCAACGCTGGCCTTTCCGGCCGGAACAATTTGTTGCCGGAGCGCCGGCCATAAAATCGGATGCCACGGTTGCTCGTTTGGCTGATGATTACATCAACCGTCGCCTCGCTTGGGATGAAGCGCATTATCGCCTGGCTGAGCATTACGCGCAGCAACAGGATTACGAAAAGGCGGAACGGGAATATTTAAGCGTCATCAAGCTTTTGCCGGAGAATTATTTTCCGCATTTCGGTTTGGCCAACCTGTATTTCAGCCAACACCGCAATGCCCAAGCCGAAACCGCCTTGCACGAAGCGTTAAAACGAAATAGCCGTTCCGCGGCAGTGCAGGCCAAATTGGGCATGTTAAAATTTCTGCGACGCGAATTTGGCGCGGCGCGGCAGCAATTCGAACAAGCCTTGTCGAATAATCTTGCGACGCAAGAGTTGAGCGCTGCCGGTATCGGCTCGGCCAATTATTATCTTGCCCTCACATGTTTGCAAACCGGCGCCCGCGATGAGGCTTTGCGCGCCTTGCAGGAGACGATGCGCTGGCAGCCTGATCATCGCCAGGCCTCCCATTTGCTCAACCTTCTGCAAAGCAACCAGCCGATGCAATTGGAGTTTTGAGTGAAAGCGCTTGCAAAAAAAGTCAGCATTCTCCTAGTTTAATGAAAAGGTTGCTGCCAAGATTCACAAAAAGGACAAGACGTTTGCCCGAAAAGAGGCGGGCGCAGAATTTATGAAATATTTCAAGCAGACGATGATCGGCAAAAAGACCGAGGTTCCGCCTGCTGTATTGAAATATTTGACCGAGCGTTTGGAAGAAGTTTTCAGATCGGCGGAGATACGACAGCGATCATCAGAAAGCTGAATCCCTCGCCTTTGAGCGAAATCGAATTCTCGCAAGCTGGACAAAGTTTGGAAGCAAATCTCAATGAGACATTAGTGACCTTCGATAATGGCTCCCAATGGACAATCAAAGAATTTTTGCAGCGGCAGTCCCTGGCCGTCGAGGCGGAAGTGGGAATGTGGCGCGAAAGCATCGCCGCGCAAATGCTCGCGCAGAAGCTTTTGTCGCAAAATCCTTCATCGCAGGATGGACGGGAAGCTCAGAATCTTTCCGATGTGCAATTGCGACTTTTAACCGACAAATTGATTGCCTGGTCGGACGCTTACCACATCGAAATTGATTCAGCGGCATTGCGCGCCCTGCCCGTTTCTAATGCCGGACTTTTGGTGCTGAAGAAACATTTCCCCGGCCGAATGGTTGTTCCCCTGAGCCTGCCGTTGGAAAACCTCGTTCATTGGCAAGAAAAAGTGAAAGAAGCGTTTTCCTTTCTCGAAAAAGCCGTCAAGCTGACGCCGACTGACACGCAACTGCTTTATAACTTGAGCGGCGGCCATGCTTTGGATGCGCAATACGAAAAGTCACGTCAAATTTTGGAACAGCTTTATAAAATCGATCCAAATTTCCCGGAAGCTGCTTTTTTGAAACGACAAGTGGATTCGGTTTTAGCAAGGTCTCATGCTGGTCAGTCCGGTGGAGCGGTTGCGGCAAAGCAAATATCTTGATTTTCTCACATATTATTTTAAATTGGATAAAAAGGAATGGGAAGTTTACCAGGATTACAAAAAAGCCAAAAATGAAGGCGAGGTGATTGATATGATTGGAACTTTATTAAAAAAAGAAGGCAAAAAAGAAGGCAGGCTCGAGGCCAGCCGAGATTTAGCGTTGCTGCTTTTGCCGCAGAAGCTGGGCCCTATCCCAACGGAAATCGAAAAAAAGATTCGTGCGCTTAACGATGTGAACCGTATCCAAAACATAATGGCGCGTTTCATGGAGATCAACAACTGGCAACAATTGAAGAAATATTTAAACTGAAATTTCTGAGAATTTTGTTTTTGGAAAAATTATCCTTGCCGGAAAACGAGGGGATTTCTATTTTTTGACCCCCGATTAAACTGTGCGCGTATTATAAATTTTTTACAACCATTCGCAGAGAGAATCCCGTGATTCGGCGAGGAGATTATCAATACGAGGAGGTGAGCGTCGGCCCGGAGGTTTTTGCCTTCACGCGCGGTGATCAGCAACAGAGGATTTTATGTATCTTCAATCGTGCTGCGGCAGCGGCCGAGGTGAAATTAGCGGAGCGTTTGGCGCCGGGCCAATTTTTGTATGGAGAAAAAAATTTGCTGTCGCGCGCCGGCAACCGCTTCTCCATGAGCGGCAAGTCTGTGGCGGTGATGACGACGATGGCAAAATAAAACGCGTGCGTAACCAATGTTGTCTAAACGGAATTCGGAGCACGAGGCTTCAGCTTCGCAATGCTCAAGCATCGCACTCCGATAATGCAAACGCTCAACAAGAGTGAATGATGATGACCTCTTCAATTCGTATCATTGGCGTTCCGATGGATCTGGGCCAATCCCGCCGCGGCGTGGATATGGGCCCGAGCGCGCTGCGTTATGCAGGATTGTCGCAGCGTTTGAGAAAATTAGGACACCACGTTGAAGACGTTGGCAACATTCCGGTGCCGGTGCGCGATACGTTGCCGGAAAGCGGCGGCATGGCATTCCTGCCCGCGGTGGTGCAAGCCTGCGAGTTGATTTACGAGCGGGGCAAACAAGCGGTCGCCGAGGGCTGCATTCCTCTTTTTATTGGCGGCGATCATTCGATAGCCGCCGGCACGGTTGGCGGCGTCACGCACGATTCGCCCTCAGGCTTACTGTGGATCGATGCGCACGGCGATTTTAACACGTCGGAAAGCTCGCCGAGCGGCAATATTCATGGAATGCCGCTGGCCGCGCTGGTGGGACTCGGCCGGCCGGAGCTGGTCAATCTCGGCCGGCCCGGCGCCAAACTCAAATCATCTGATGTTATTCTGATCGGCACGCGCGATTTGGATCCGGAAGAACGGCGGCTGCTTAAGGAAAGCCGCATCGGTATTTACTCGATGCGTGAAATAGACGAGCATGGCATTGCCGAAGTGGTGCGCGAAGCCCTGGCGCGTTTGCAGCATTTGCCGCGCATTCATGTGAGCCTCGATATGGACTGCCTCGATCCGATGGAGGCGCCCGGCGTCGGCACGCCGGTGGCCGGCGGCCTTTCGTATCGTGAGGCGCATCTGTTGATGGAAATTCTCGCTGACACCAAAAGTGTTTGCTCCATCGACGTCGTCGAGATCAATCCGATTTTGGACGAGAGAAATCATACGGCTGAAATTGCCGCCGAGCTGCTGGCGTCGTTGTTGGGGAAATCGATTTTGTAAAAAGATATTGATTCTTTCACGATCAATTTCTATCTTTTGACAGACAATTACTCCTAACATTTTTTAAAGGACGAAATATCATGGCATCCGTCGTTGACACTGAAATGTTCACTGCCGCTCCCACGCCATCAACGAAGAGAAAACATGCTCAACATATATTTCCAGAGTCTGAGGTTCGTACGGAACTGACGATTGAAGAGGCGGAAGCATTGGCCGATGGACGTTCATTCGAGCTCATCGAGGGAAGGCTGGTTTTTAAAATGCCGGATCGCCAACATTCCACGATTCAAGATATTTTGCACGGAGAACTCTATCTTTATTTTAAACAAAATCCCATTGGTAAAGCGATGCCGGAATTCAGCCTCCGCCTCTGGCC
>Ga0247727_10014026_pt1 | contig 13390 bp, 11 predicted proteins | sample WisWelCaveWW1625_FD_202498 | JGI IMG/M metagenome (GOLD analysis project Ga0247727, IMG submission 202498) | Biofilm microbial communities from Wishing Well Cave, Virginia, United States - WW16-25 | ecosystem: Environmental > Aquatic > Deep subsurface > Groundwater > Cave microbial mat | place... | reverse complement strand
TTATCCGTATGAATGCGACGCCAACGGACATCTCAACGAGGCGGCGTATCTCCAGCTGTTCGAACGCGCGCGGTGGGAAACGCTCGCGCGCGGGCCCGGCATCCTGGTGTTCCGCAAGCACGGCATCTGGCCCGCGGTGCGCAAGGCGACGGTGGACTACCACCTGCCGGCGTCCCCCGGCGACGTTCTCGAAGTGAGCACCGACCTCGAGAAACTCGGCCGCACCTCGATGGACCTGCGCCAACAGGCGCGGCGCCCCAACGACGGGACGCTCGTCGCCGAGGCGCACCTCGTGCTCGTGATGATCGACGGCTCGGGCAATCCGACGCCGGTGCCGGAGGAGATCGCGGAGCTGTTCGGCACCCGCGTGTCCACGCGGTCCGGCGAGGTCGTGCGCTACGACGTGGGCGACGTGACGCTCGCGGCCGACGTGCGCGGCGACGGGCCGGCCCTGCTGCTCGTGCACGGATTCCCGCTGGATCGCACGATCTGGAAGCACCAGCTCGCGACGCTGGCGGGGTGGCGCCGGATCGCGCCGGATCTCAGGGGCCTGGGCAGGTCGGAGGCGCCGCAGGACGGGTACGCGATGGCCGCCTATGCCGATGATCTGGCCCGGCTGCTCGACCGGCTGCGGGTCCAGAGCGCCGTGGTGGCGGGGCTCTCGATGGGCGGCTACATCGCCTTCGAGCTGCTGCGCCGCCACCGCGATCGCGTGGCGGGCCTCATTCTCTGCGATACCAAGGCCGAGGCGGACGGCGAGGACGGCAAGCGCGCCCGCGACGAAATGGCGCGCGTGGCCGAAACACGGGGCCCCGCGGCGGTGGCGGAGCGCATGCTCCCGCGGCTGCTGGGGCGGACCACGCAGCAGACCCAGCCGCAGCTGGTCCAGGAGGTGCGAGAGATGATCCTGCGCGCGCCCGCCCACGGCATCGCCGGCGCGTTGCGGGCCATGCGCGACCGGAGCGCGGCGACTGACTTGTTGGGCACGATCAACGTGCCGACGCTCGTCGTGGTGGGCCAGGAGGACGAGCTCACGCCGCCGGCGCTGGCGCGCGGCCTCACCGATGCCATCCCGGCAGCCGCGATGACCACCATCGCCGGCGCGGGCCACGTCGTGCCGCTCGAGGCGCCGAGTGCGGTGAGCCGGGTGTTCGCGGAATTCCTCGAGGCGGTGCGATCGGGGTAGGTGGAGGCGTGAAGGCCATCAAGCATTCGAGGCTCCGGGTCGACCCCCGGAGCCTCGATGTCTTTCACGCCTCGACGCCTTCACGCCTACTTCTTCTGGGGCTTCCCCGGCGGGCTGTCGCCGGTGAATACGTCGCGGTTGATGGCGATGTACTCGCGCCACTGCTCCGGCAGGTCCTCCTCGGGGAAAATCGCCGTCACGGGGCATTCCGGCTCGCACGCGCCGCAGTCGATGCACTCGTCCGGGTGGATGTACAGCATCTTCTCGCCTTCGTAGATGCAGTCCACCGGGCACACGTCGACGCAGGAGCGGTCTTTCACGTCCACGCAGGGCTGGGCGATGATGTACGGCAAGTAGCGTTTAGCCTCGTTTCGAGCGGGCCGGATCACCCGCCGGATGGCGAAAATCACCGGACTCGCCGAGCCGTGTCAAGTGCCTTCGGTCACCGCCCCTTCGGGCCACGAGCGTCATACTGTGGCAGCTTGCCCCTGCCGGCGGCGGGGTGCAGCTTTGCCCGAACCCCCGTCCGGAGCCTGCCTATGCGCATGCCGCGTCCGATCCCGACGCTGAGCGCTGTCTTCCTGATCGTTGCCTGTAAGAGCTCCACCGACGGACCCATCGCCACTGCGGTGCTGGTGACGCCGGGCCCCAACGTCGCCCTGAGCGCGCTGGGCCAGACCCAGCAGCTGACGGCTACCGTCCAGGACCAGAACGGCGACCCCCTGCCGAACGCCACGGTCACGTGGTCCTCGAGCGCGACGGGCGTGGCCACCGTCTCGGCGGCCGGGCTGGTCGCGGCGGTCACGAACGGGTCGGCGACCGTGACGGCCACCGCCGGCAGCCTGACGGCCAACGTGTCCGTCACCGTGGCGCAGGTCGTCTCGGCGATCGTGAAGCTGCAGGGCGACGCGCAGTCGGGCACCGTGGGGCAGGCGCTGGCCACCAGCCTGCGGGTGCGGCTCAACGACGCGTTGGGCAACCGCGTGGCCGCGGCGGCCGCGACGTTCGCGGTCGCCAGCGGCGGCGGCCAGGTGTCCGTGGGGAGCGCGACGGCGGACGCGCAGGGCGAGGCGACGACCTCGTGGACGCTGGGGACGAGCACGGCCGTGGCGCAGCAGGTTTCGGTGACGAGCGGCACAGCCGCCGCGGCGACGTTCGCTGCCACGCCGAACCCCGGTCAGGCGGCCGCAGTCGTCATCGTAGCGGGCAACAACCAGACCGCCGCCACCGGAACCCAGGTGGCCGTCGCGCCGCGGGTGCGGGTGAACGACTCGTTCGGCAACCGCAAGCCGAGCACGTCCGTGACCTTCCAGCCCACGGCGGGTAGCGGGAGCGTGACCGGCGGCACCGTCACGACCGACGTGCAGGGCGAAGCTCAGGTCGGCAGCTGGACGCTGGACGCGTCGGCCGGTCCGGACACGCTGGTGGCGACGGTGACCGGAACGGCCATCGTGACATCGTTCGGTGCCACCAGCGTGACGGCCGGCGCGCCGGCGAACATCGCAGCGTTCGTGGGCGACAATCAGACGGCGCTGGTTGGGTTTGCGACGAACATCCGCCCGGCCGTGCGCGTGACGGACGTGAATAACCTTGCCGTGGCGAACGTGAGCGTGACGTTCGCGGTCGCCTCCGGGGGCGGCGGCGTCCAGACCGCCACCGTGAACACGAACACCAACGGGGTGGCGCAGGTCGGCTCGTGGAGCGTCGGCGCGGTGGCCGGCCCCAACTCGCTCACGGCCACCGCCGCGCCCGGCGGCATCAACGGCAACCCGGTCACTATAAACGCCACAGGCGCGGCGGCGGCGTACAACATCGAGGTCCGCAACATCGGTCCACCGCTGTCGCCCTCGGTACAGCTCGCTTTCGACTCGGCCGAGGCGTACTGGGAGCGCATTATCTACGGCGACCAGTCCAACGTGGCCATCAACAGCCCGAGTGCCTGCAATACCGGGACCGCGATCAACGAAACCGTGGACGATGTCATCATCCTCGCCCGTTTCGACTCGATCGACGGTCCGGGGCAGATCCTGGGGACGGCGGGCGCCTGCTCCATCCGCATTTCCAACGGGCTCTCGATCTACGGCTTGATGCGGTTCGACAGTGCTGACGTAGGCTTTCTGGGCGCCAATCTCGGCGCCGTGATTCTGCACGAGATGGGCCACGTGCTGGGCTTCTCGGCCGGCCTCTGGAATACCCAGGCCGGCGTCACGCAGCAGCGCGTCTGCGCGCAGAACGCACCAACCCCGAGTACGCCCGTGGCGGGGCTCGACACGCATTTCTTCTGCTCGCAGGGCGGTGCGGTGAACAGCGCGCGTGCGGTTTTCGACTCCATCGGGGGCACGAGCTACACGGGAGGCAACAAGGTACCCCTCGAGAACTGCGTGACCGGCGTTCCGCCGAGCTGCGGTTCGGGCAATCTATACTCCCACTGGCGCGAGGCGACGTTCGACCATGAGCTGATGACTGGGTTCTTGGACGCCGGCACGAACCCGCTCAGCGTGCTGACCATCGCCACGTTCGAAGACAACGGGTACCTCGTCAACTACGCTGCCGCTCAGGCCTACGTGCGTGTCTTCACCGCCCCGGGCATCAGCCGCGGGCCGGTGATCGACCTGACCAACGACCAGTATCGAGGTCCCATCGAGGTAGTGGATGACCGCACAGGTCGCGTCCTACGCGTGATCCGCCAGCAATGATCGAGCGAGCGGCGGCGCCACTGGTGGCGGTCCTCGCGGCGTGCGCCGGGATGTCGCGCGGCACGACGTCGTCGTGCGAGCCGGTCACGGGCGCGCTTGCCGCCGGCACGAACCTCACGCCGATGTCGGGTCGGTTCGTGCTCACCTTGGTCGGCACCGGCGTGCCGGGGCGCGTGATCGGCGGGTACGTCACGCTGCGTGAAGCGCCCACCGGGACGCCCGGCCCCGCTCCCGGCGCGCGCACCGCGCTCATCGGGACCACCGACATCCATCTGGAAAGCGTCGGGGCCCTTCGCTTAGGTGATACGGGCTCCGGTGACCCGCGCGCGCCTGGCGTCGCGGTGTACGAACAGCGCGCGGCGTCTGGCGCGCCGACTGTGACAGCCCGAATCGGGTCGCAGACCACCGCCGCCCCGACGCCGGGGATGCAGCAGATCGAGGGCTCCTACACGGTGCTCTTCGTCCGGCGCATCACGTCGAACGGGTTCGCCGGCGGCTGGCAGAGCGGTGACGGCCGCAACGACGTGCGCGGCCACTTCTGCGCCGAGCGGGTCGGGTAGCCGTCACGTCCGGCCCGAGTGACACGAAGCCCTCCCGCGCGGGAGGGCTTCGTGCTTCCGCTTCGCTTCACGCCCCGACCGGGGTCGGAGCGTGGCGTCAAACTACGCCCACGTGGTCACCAGACGGTCACCAGCTTCTCTCTCGGCCGCGAGCGCCCGGATCCCCTCGGCGATCTCGCGGCTGATGTGCATCGAGCAGAACTTCGGCCCGCACATCGAGCAGAACTCCGCCGACTTGAAGTAGTCGGCGGGCAGGGTCTCGTCGTGGTAGGCCCGGGCCCGGTCGGGGTCGAGCGCGAGGCGGAACTGCTCGTTCCAGTCGAATGCGAACCGGGCGCGGGAGAGCGCGTCGTCGCGGTCGCGGGCGCCCTTGCGGCCCCGCGCGATGTCGGCCGCGTGCGCCGCGATCTTGTACGCGATCACACCCTCGCGCACATCGTCGCGATTGGGCAGCCCCAGGTGCTCCTTCGGCGTCACGTAGCAGAGCATCGAGGCGCCGTGCCAGCCGATCATCGCCGCGCCGATCGCGCTGGTGATGTGATCGTAGCCCGGCGCCACGTCGGTCACGAGCGGGCCCAGCGTGTAGAACGGCGCCTGGTGGCACCACTCCTGCTCCAGCCGCACGTTCATCTCGATCTCATGCATCGGGATGTGACCGGGTCCCTCGATCATCACCTGCACGTCGTGCGCCCAGGCCTTCAGGGTGAGCTCCCCGAGCACTTTGAGCTCGGCCAGCTGCGCCTCGTCGGTGCTGTCCGCGATGGAGCCGGGCCGCAGCGAATCGCCGAGCGACAGCGTCACGTCGTAGGCCGCCGCGATCTCGCAGATCTCGTCGAAGTGGGTGTACAGGAAGTTCTGCTCGCGGTGCGCCACCATCCAGGCCGCCAGCAGGGACCCGCCGCGGCTCACGATGCCCGTCACCCGCCCTTGCACCAGGGGCAGGAACTCGAGCAGGATGCCGCAGTGCACGGTCCAGTAGTCCACGCCCTGCCGCGCCTGGTGCTCGAGGTTGTCGAGGAACATCCGCGGCGTGATGTCGGGGACGTCCTTGACCGCTTGCACGACTTGGTAAATGGGCACCGTGCCGATGGGCACCGGGCTCTCCGTCACGATCGCCTGGCGGATCTCGTCGATCCCGCCGCCGGTCGAGAGGTCCATCACCGTGTCGGCGCCGTAGTGCACCGCGAAGTGCAGCTTCTCCAGCTCCCCCTCGACGTTCGACGTGACGGCCGAGTTGCCGATGTTGGCGTTGATCTTGACCTTGGCAACGGTGCCGATGCCCATCGGGTCGAGCCGGCCCATCAGGTGGTGCACGTTGGCCGGGATGATCAGGCGCCCCCGGGCGATTTCGTCGCGAACCAGCTCGGGCGTGAGCTCCTCCCGTTCGGCGACACGGCGCATGGCGGGGGTGATCTCGCCCTTGCGGGCGAAGTGCATCTGCGTGAGGCAGGGTCGCATGGTGACTCCCTACGCCGGTCTTAGCCGGGTCAGGTTCAAAGGGTATGATCTCAGCCCGCCGGAGCGGGCACCCCTGTCAACTCTCAAGGTCGGCGGTCGAGAGTCGACGGTCAAGGCTTGGGTCGTATATTCGGGGCATGACCGGGCCGAAGCCTTCGTCCCCCGCCATCGGCATCATCGGCGGCAGCGGCATCTACGAGCTCGAGGGCCTGAAGGGCGCGCAGTGGAAGGCGGTCACCGGACCATTCGGGAAGCCGTCCGACGAGCTGCTGGTCGGCGAGCTCGACGGCCAGCGCCTCGTGTTCCTGCCCCGGCACGGCCGGGGCCACAAGTTCAGCCCCACCGACATCAACTTCCGCGCCAACATCGATGCCCTGAAGCGGCTCGGCGTCACCGACGTCCTGGCGCTCTCGGCGGTGGGCTCGCTGCGCGAGGATCTCGCGCCCGGCACCTTCGTGCTGGTGGATCAGTTCATCGACCGCACGTTCGCCCGCGTGAAAACGTTCTTCGGCACCGGCTGCGTGGCGCACGTGTCCATGGCGCATCCCGTCTGTGCCCGCCTCGGCGACGCGGTCGCCGCGGCCGCCGGCGAGGCCGGGCTCAAGCTGGCGCGCGGCGGCACGTATGTGGTGATGGAAGGCCCGCAGTTCTCCACCCGCGCCGAGTCCGAGCTGTACCGCTCGTGGGGCGCCGCCGTGATCGGGATGACGAACATGCCCGAGGCCAAGCTCGCGCGCGAAGCCGAGCTGTGCTACGCCACGATCGCGATGGTCACCGACTACGACACCTGGCATGAGGGGCACGCGTCGGTCACGGTGCAGCAAGTCGTGGCGACGCTGACCGCGAACATCGCCAGTGCCCGGACCCTGCTGACGCGTGCCCTGCCGCGCCTGCGCGGGCGCCCGACCCCCTGTCCGCACGGCTGCGACCGCGCGCTCGAGAACGCCGTCATGACCGCGCCCACCTCGCGCGATCCGGCCGTCCTCGCGCGACTGGACGCCGTGGCGGGGAGGGTGCTATGAGCGATTTGCGGGACCTGGTGCGGACGATCCCCGACTATCCGAAGCCCGGCATCATGTTCCGCGACATCACCACCCTGATCGGCCACAAGGAGGGTTTCCGGCGCGTCGTGGACGAGCTCGCCGGCCGCTACACCAGCCGCAGCGTGGACAAGGTCGCCGGCATCGAGGCACGCGGCTTCATCGTGGGCGGCGCGCTGGCCCACCGGCTCGGCGTCGGGTTCGCGCCGGTGCGAAAGAAAGGCAAACTGCCGTGGCAGGTGGTGGGTCACGACTACGAGCTGGAGTACGGCACCGATCGGGTCGAAATGCACAAGGACGCGGTCACGAAGGGCGAGCGCGTGCTGGTGGTGGATGACCTCATCGCCACCGGGGGCACGGCCGAAGCCGCCATCCGCCTGGTCGAGCTGCTGGGCGGCACCGTGGTCGAGACGTGCTTCGTGATCGAGCTGCCGGCGCTCGGCGGGCGGGCGCGCATCGAGGCCATGGGACACAAGGTGCACGCCCTCATCGCTTTCGAAGGGGAGTGATCGCCCACCGATGAAGGTCGCGGGCGTTCCGCGGCGAACGATCGCACCCCTAGCCGATGGGGCGATCGAGATCATCGACCAGACGCTCCTGCCCGGGCGGTTCGCGCTGCGCCGGCTGGCGACGCTCGACGAGGCTGCTGAGGCGATTGCGACCATGCGGGTGCGCGGCGCGCCGCTCATCGGCGTGACGGCGGCGTACGGCCTCGCGCTCGGGCTGCGCGCCGATCCCTCGGACGCCGGCCTGCAAGCGGCCTGCGCGCGCCTGCTCGCGACGCGCCCCACCGCGGTGAACTTGCGCTGGGGTCTCGACGCGGTGCGCCGCGAGGTCGCGCCGCTCGCGCCGGCCCAGCGCGCGGCGGCGGCGTGGACCCTGGCGGGACGGCTCGCCGAGGACGACGTGGCCACCTGCCGCGCGATCGGCGAGCACGGCGCCACGCTCCTCAAAGGCCTCGCGGAGCGCCGTGGCGGCCAGGCGCTACGCGTGATGACCCACTGCAACGCGGGCTGGCTCGCCACCGTGGACTGGGGCACCGCGCTCGCGCCCGTCTACACGCTGCACGACGCCGGCGTCCCGCTGCAGGTGTGGGTGAGCGAGACGCGGCCGCGCAACCAGGGCCGGCTCACTGCCTGGGAGCTCGGCCAGCACGGCGTGCCCCACACGTTCCTGGTAGACAGCGCGGCCGGACACCTGCTGCAGCGCGGGGAGGTGGACGTGGTCGTGGTGGGCACCGATCGGACGACGCGCGCGGGCGACGTGACGAACAAGATCGGCACGTACCTCAAGGCGCTCGCGGCGAAGGAAGCGGGCGTGCCGTTCTACGCGGCCGTGCCGGGCTCGAGCATCGATTGGACGCTTGCGAACGCGCTCGACGTGCCCATCGAGAACCGCGCGGCGCTCGAGGTCGCCGACGACCCCGCGCTGCCGGTCGCCAATCCCGGCTTCGACGTCACGCCCGCGCGCCTCGTCACCGGACTCATCACCGAGCGCGGCGTGTGCGCGGCGTCCCGTGGCGGACTCGCGCAGCTGTTCCCGGAGCGGGCGACGTGAGCCAGTGGGTCCGGCGTCGCGAGGTGATCGAGACGGCCCGCCGCACCGTGGCCGCGGGACTCACGTACGGCACCTCGGGCAACGTCAGCGTCCGAGTCCCGGAAGGGTTTCTCGTGACCCCGACCGGCCTTCCGTACGACCAGCTGCAGCCGTCCGACATCGTGCTGCTCGACCTGGCTGGCCGGGTCGAGCCGCGGCAGCGGAAGCCCTCGAGCGAGTGGCGCATTCACCGCGACATCTACGCGGCCCGGCCCGACGCCGGGGCCGTAATCCACGTGCACCCGACCTTCGCCACGACGATCTCGTGCCTGCGCCGCGAGCTGCCGGCCGTGCATTACATGCTCGCCGTTGCCGGGGGAGCGCCGGTGCGCTGCGCCGCGTACGCGACGTTCGGCACGCAGGAGCTGTCGGACGCGGTGCTCGCCGCGCTCGAAGGCCGCTTCGCCTGCCTGATGGCCAACCACGGGCTGGTCGCGCTGGCGCCGGATCTCGACTGCGCCCTCGCGACCGCGGTCGAGGTGGAGAAGGTGGCCGAGGTGTACTGGCGCGCGCTGTCGGTAGGCGCTCCCGTGGTCCTGGACGAGGCCGAGATGGCGCGCGTGATGGAGGCCTTCAAGGACTACGGCCAGCAACCGGCCACCTGACGCGCGCGATGCTGGCCGCCCTGGCTCTCGCCGTGCAGCTCCAGCGCGATACGCTGATCGACGCGCCGGTCTTCGACGACGCCCGCTTCGGCGTCTCGATCCCGCGGCCCTTCGACGACTGGGTCTTCGCCGCGAGCGCCGGGCGCGGCACGACGACCGTCATCTTCCATCCGCGCCGCGGCTCGTTGAGCGATCAGGTGTGGGGCGTGCTCGTGCTCACCCGCCTCGACGGCCCGACGCCCCTCGCCGAGCTGGCGGAGCGCCGGCTGCGGACGGCCTGGCGGCCGCAGCTGGGCAGCACGTACACCTTGATCGCGCGCGACTCCATCGACCTCGTGGGCCTGCCCGCCGTGCGCCTGCTCGTGAGCGGCGCGATCGACCGCGCCGTGCTGGAAGTCGAGGAATACCTCGTCGTCCGGGACACCGATCTCGTGCTGCTGCAGTTCCGCTATCCGCGGCACATGCCGCGTGACTCCCTCGAAGCCGGGTACCGGCGCACTCTCGAGGGGATCGCCATTCGGGGCGGGTCCGCCCCCGTCCCTCCGGCGCGCGTCGCGGCAAACGAGGCATCGGCGCGGTGGGACGCGCTGCGCGAGTCGCCCTGGACCGTCGAGGAATTGGACGTCGCGGTCCGTGCCGAGACGCCGCACGGATCCCGCGTGGCCGCCGCCCGGCTCGACCTCGTGAACGACGGCCCCGTGCCCGCCGGCACCGTGACGCTGTGGGTTCCGCCGGGCGCCGCGGTCGACAGCGCCCGCGTCGGGCCCCGCCGCGCCGGCGTGACGGGCCGCGGCCAGGCCCGCCGCGTCACCCTCGAGCGCGAGATATCGCCCGGCTCGAACGTGAGCGTCACGGTCTACTACCGATGGACCGGCGAGCCCGAGCATTGGCTCCCGCTCGCCCAGTCTCCGACCGACTCCGCCAGCGAGCCTCGGCGCATCGGCCTGCCGCGTGTCACGGTGAGGGCCAACGTGCCCGATTCGCTCCGAGCCGTCAGCACGGGACACCTCAGCGCCGAGGCGGCACACGGTGCGCGGCGACTGCTGACCTGGAACGCGCAGGACGTTCCCGCGCCCGCGCTCGTGATCGCCGCGCGCCGGCCGGTTACCGTGCGTCGCGGCCGGCTGCTCGTGCACGTGTGGCGCGTGCCCGGAGGCCTGCTCGCGGACACGACCGCGCTGCAACGCCTCGCCGCTGAGGTCCACCGGCTGTGGAGCGTGTTGTGGCGAGCGTTCGGACCGGTGCCGTTGGCTGAAGTCCACCTCGTCGAGGCCGGCGGGGACTCCACGCGCGGCACTCCCGGCCTGGTGTTGCTCGGCGGCGACGCGGATGCACCCGGCGTTCTCGCGCGCGAGCTCGCGCGCACGTGGTGGGGAGGCGCGATCCGCGTGGAAGGAGCCGGCGCCCGCCGCTTCATCAACGGGCTGTCGAGCTGGACCGCGAGCCGCATCGCGATCACCGACATTGCCGAGCCCGAGCCGGTGGCCGGCGTCCGCGCCGTAGTCGGCGACGCGCGGCTGCGCGAAACGCTGCGCACGATCGCCGCCGACGCCCGCGGCGGATGGATCACGATGGACGACGTGTTCGCCGCACTCGGAGCTCAAGGCGCGGCAGCCCTCCGGGCCGGACTTCGCTAACATAACCGTTGACGAAGTATTAGATTCCCATCCCATGAGCAACGCCCCTGAAATGGTCGCCGGCCATCGCGGTCTGCGCGGCCAGGTCCTGCTCGAGATCAAGAAGGCGCAACCTGTTACGACAAAACAGCTTGCGTCGGTGTTCGGCGTGTCCGGGAACGCCATCCGGAGGCACCTGAAGGAACTCGAGGCGGAGGGTCTGGTCCGGTTTGGGCGCGAGCACCAGAGCCTCGGGGCACCGGCCTTCGCCTATCGGCTCAGCGAGCAGGGTGAGGCGCTGTTCCCCAACGGGTATCGCGACGCGCTCACGCAGTTGCTCGACCACGTGGCCGAGCGCGAGGGCCGCGGGGCGGTCGTGGCAATGTTCGAGGCGCGGTACGCCGAGCTCGCGCGCCGGCTCGAGACCGAGCTCGACGACGTGCCCGAAACCCGCCGGCTCGAAGTGGTCGCGCGCGCGCTCACCGAGGCTGGCTACATGGCGGAGTGGCGCGTGGCCGACGGCAGCTTCAGCCTCGCCGAGCACAACTGTGCGATGCGCGCGGTCGTCGAACGGTACCCCGAGATCTGCGCGGTCGAGGAGCGGTTCCTGCGCCACGTGCTCGGCGCCGACGTGCAGCGGCTGGCGCACATCGCCGCCGGGTGCAACAGCTGTCACTACGCGATCAATTTCGTGGGCCCCTCGTGCGGCCCCGAGCGGGAGCAGGTATGAGCTCGACGATCGAATCCCAGGTCCTGCAGCCCTACAAGTACGGCTGGTCCACGGACATCGACTCGGAGACCGTGCCGCCCGGGCTCAACGAGGACATCGTCCGCCTCATCTCGGCCAAGAAGGGCGAGCCCGAGTTCCTGCTCGCGTGGCGCCTGAAGGCGCTGCGCCACTGGCGGACCCTGAAGGAGCCCACGTGGGCGAACGTGAAGTACCCGCCCATCGACTACCAGGCGATCCGGTATTACGCCGCGCCCAAGCAGCAGCTGACGCTCGACTCGCTCGACCAGGTGGATCCCAAGCTGCTCGAGACCTATGAGAAGCTGGGCATTCCGATTTCGGAGCAGAAGCGCCTGACGGGCGTGGCCGTGGACGCGGTGTTCGACAGCGTGTCGGTCGTGACGACCTTCAAGGAGGTCCTCGCCAAAGAAGGCGTGATCTTCGGCGCGTTCAGCGAGGCGGCGCGCGAGCATCCCGAGCTGGTCGAGCAGTACCTAGGCTCGGTGGTGCCGTACACGGACAACTACTTCGCGGCGCTCAATTCCGCGGTGTTCAGCGACGGCTCGTTCGCGTACATCCCGAAGGGCGTGCGGTGCCCGCTCGAGCTCTCCACGTATTTCCGGATCAACGCGTCGAGCACCGGGCAGTTCGAGCGCACGCTCATCATCGCTGAGCCGGGCAGCTACGTCAGCTACCTCGAGGGCTGCTCGGCCCCCAAGCGCGACGAGAACCAGCTGCACGCGGCCGTGGTCGAGCTGATCGCCCACGACGACGCGACGATCAAGTACTCGACGGTGCAGAACTGGTATCCCGGGGACGAGCACGGCCGGGGCGGCATCTACAACTTCGTCACCAAGCGGGGCAAGTGCGCCGGCCGGCGCTCGAAGATCAGCTGGACCCAGGTCGAGACCGGCTCGGCGATCACCTGGAAGTACCCGGGGTGCATCCTGCAGGGCGACGACTCGGTGGGCGAGTTCTACTCGGTCGCCGTGACCGCCAACTACCAGCAGGCCGACACCGGCACGAAGATGATCCACATCGGCAAGAACACGAAGAGCACGATCGTGTCGAAGGGGATCTCCGCCGGCCACGGCCAGAACACCTATCGCGGCGCCGTGAAGATCATGAAGTCGGCAGAGGGCGCCCGGAACTACTCGCAATGCGACTCGATGCTGATCGGGAGCGAGTGCGGCGCGCATACGTTCCCGTACATCGACGTCCGCAACAGCGGCGCGATCATGGAGCACGAGGCCTCGACCTCCAAGATCGGCGAGGACCAGATCCTGTACTGCAAGCAGCGGGGCATCTCCGCCGAGGACGCCGTCTCGATGATCGTGGCCGGCTTCTGCAAGGACGTGTTCCGCGAGCTGCCGATGGAGTTCGCCGTCGAGGCGCAGAACCTGCTCGGCATCAGCCTCGAAGGCTCGGTGGGCTAGCGGAATGCTCCGAATCACGAACCTGCACGCCGGCATCGCCGGCGCCGAAATCCTCAAGGGCGTGGACCTCACGGTCGAGGCCGGTGAGGTGCACGCGATCATGGGCCCCAACGGGTCGGGCAAGAGCACGCTCGCCCAGGTGCTCGCGGGCCATCCGGCCTACACGGTCAGCGCCGGGACGGTGACCTACGACGGGAAGGACCTGCTCGACATGCCTCCCGAGGCGCGTGCCCAGGCGGGCGTGTTCCTCGCGTTCCAGTATCCGGTCGAGATTCGCGGTGTCACCAACGCCTACTTCCTGCGCTCCGCGGTGAACGCGATCCGCAAGGCGCACGGCCAGGAGGAGCTGGATCCGGTGGACTTTCTCGAGGTCCTCGACGCCAAGCTGAAGGCCATCGGCTGGGACGACAGCTTCATCAACCGTCCCGTCAACGAGGGCTTCTCCGGAGGCGAGAAGAAGCGCAACGAGA
>Ga0247727_10014025_pt1 | contig 13390 bp, 21 predicted proteins | sample WisWelCaveWW1625_FD_202498 | JGI IMG/M metagenome (GOLD analysis project Ga0247727, IMG submission 202498) | Biofilm microbial communities from Wishing Well Cave, Virginia, United States - WW16-25 | ecosystem: Environmental > Aquatic > Deep subsurface > Groundwater > Cave microbial mat | place... | reverse complement strand
GCCATCAGCGGGGTGGTTAAAAACGCGCTGGACTTTATGGAATTTTTGTCCGACGACGAACGGCCCTATCTGCAAGGCCGCGCGGTCGGCTTGATGACGATACCTGACCCGACGACTTTTGCCGCCATGATCAACGCCGTGCATGAGTTGCGGGCGTGGCTGGCTCCCACGCAAGTGACGTTGAGCCGGCAGAGTTTCACTTCCGAATTAACTTTGACCGACGAACGCGCGCAGCGCCGCCTGGCGCGCCTGGTCAACGAGCTGTTGGACTTCGCACATCGGCGTCAGTCGAACAAATAGCAGTTTTCGAATGGATGAATAGGAAAAGTAGTCTTGCCCCCTTGTGGGGCACTCTCACAAGAAAGCCGCCCACAAGGGGCGGGGACTACAAAAACTGCTGTAATTGGAGCGTAAGATATGGCACACATGATCAAAAGAAATGAGATTGACATTGCTCAGGCAGATGCACTGCGATCGGCCACGACGGCGGCGTTCGACCTTGAGGCCTGCTTCGAGCGGATCGGCTACGCGGGTGAGCGCACGCCGACGCTTGAAACGCTTCGCACCATCCATGTTCGGCACACGGAGGCGATTGCGTTTGAGAACCTCAATCCGCTGCTGAAATGGCCGGTTCGCCTCGACGCGTTGTCGCTTCAGCAGAAAATCGTGCGCGATGGTCGCGGCGGCTATTGCTTCGAACAAAACCTTCTTCTCAGCCACGCGTTGAAAGCCCTCGGTTTTAAGGTGACCGGTCTCGCGGCGCGCGTGCTGTGGAACGCACCCGAAGGCGCGATCACCGCCCGCGGCCACATGCTGCTTCGCTTCGACCTGCAAGAACAGTTCTTGCCCGACTATGAGGTCACCAACTGGTATTTGTCGAACCATCCGAGTTCGCACTTCGTCACCGGCGCGACCGGCAAGCAAGGCGGCGTAGTCACGCGGCTCTTACTTCAAAAAGGCCACAAGGTGAAAGCTTTCACGCGCAAGCCGGACTCACCGGCAGCTCTGGAACTCAAACGGCTCGGCGCAGAGTTGGCCGCAGGAAGTTTGGACGAGCTGAATTCCATCCAGCGTGCGGCGCAGGGCGTTGAAACAATTTTTGCAAAGAAAATTGGCGCAGGTCGCGCTGGCCGACATCGGCGCTTTCGCGATTTTGGTAATTGAAAATCCAGCGCGCAAGTGCGCGCCATGAGCGAAGATTCCGCCATCATGTTCGAATGGTTCGATCGCGTGGGCTATCAGGTGGATATTGCGGCGCTGCGGCGCGACTATCCCGAAGTGAAATGGCATACTTTTGAAACGTGGGCGAAGCGGCAAGACTGGAGCATTCTGAATAAATGATTCCAAATCGCGCTTTCCTGGAAAAATACAGAGATTACGGCGCTATCTTCATCCGGCTCATTATCAGATTTCATCTGATCTGCGGCATTCATTTCATTCCTGGCGCGGCAGCTCTTGGCGATTACGTTCCGGCAGTTACCGGCCCGATCATTTCGTAGCAGAGCCAGGGCAAGCCGCACCGGCGAAGGCCAGTGGTGCGTCCAACAAAGCTCTCCAACTGATGGCGTTTCAAATGAAAAATAAAATCACTTTGGTCTTCCTTCACGGGGCCGGAACTGGCGCGTGGGTCTGGGAGCGAGTCATGAAGGAGCTTTCGACGCCTGCGGTAGCGCTGGACATTTCGGGGCGAATAGAGGGCGCAACCCCGGATAGCTGTGCGGATGCGCTGGTCGCAGAGCTTGATCGCAAAAGTGTTGATTCAGTCATATTGGTCTTGCACTCCCTGGCTGGCGTGCTCGCACCAGGGCTAGCTGCTCGCCTGGGGTCAAGACTGAAACACATCGTCTATGTGGCCGCTGTAATTCCACCTTCCGGGGGCTCGTTTGTTGATGCCCTTGGGTTCGCGAATCGGGTGATACTGCGGATCTTATTCCGGTTCAACCCCAAAGGTCTTAAACCATCGCCGGCAATGATTCGCCAGGAGCTTTGCAATGACCTCGATCCGCAGGATGCAGAGCAGGTGATCTCTCGTTATGCGGCAGAAATGCCCGGGCTGTATTTAAAGCCTGCGGGCACACTGTCGTCCCTTCCGAGTACGACGTACGTCAGATTATTGAAGGATCAAAGCGTCGCGCCGTCGCAGCAAGAGGCGATGATCGCGCGTCTTGATGGGCCGCGTGTAAGGCAGATGGACACCGGGCATCTGGTTATGCTTTCTTCCCCGGCGGCTCTGGCAAAGATACTCGAAGAAGAAGTTCAGTCGGCCCAACCAAGCACTTCACCGGATGCGCCGCGTTAGGCGATTATCTCAATAGTGTGTTTCGACAACCCATCCTGGAGAATCTCATGATCAGCACAGCAGCTTTACTGCAAGTCAAATCAACGCGAACGCCCGTATGCGGTTAATCAAATTTAGGCGTCAACTATGCCACTCACTCGATTTGCCAGAAGAGCAGGAGCATCTATCGGCCTTGTTTAGCTAGACTGTGACTAACAATTCATTCAGATATCAAAATCCCGAAAGCTCGCTGAAGAACTCTGCCACCATCGTGGAGTTGCTCTTGAAGCAAGCTCCGGAAGCGCGGATCAACTCGGAATTCCCGAGGTTCGCCTCTGCGCTCTTCAGGAAAGGGATGGCGGCGGGCTACGAAAATGAAGATGTTGCCGCGCTTATGAAAGTGCTGCGAGAGGGCGCCTAAAAAACATTCTGAAGACAGAAAAATAGAGGACAGAAAGATATTTGCCGTCTGCTCGCGGATTTTGGCAAAATGATTGTCATGATGTCATCGCAGGAGTTCATGGATGCTCCATGGTACCCAGCGTACTTGCAGGAGGTTTCTCCCCTGCTTGCTCATCAACCCGAGATCAGCGTCGCCACTCCGGTTTGGGCCAAGGGTACAGTCGTTTAGCGAATCCATGCGCCTAAGACAACTATACGGAAACACTTATGAAAAGCGCAACGCGAAACACCATCACTAACGTCCCGGTTGCGAAATGGAATAAAACCAAGCGCCGAAGCGTTGAGTTAATCGTTGTTTCCGTTCTTCGGAGCGGATGTTTCGAAAGTGGCCGCGCTCGTTAACGCCGCGTGCGATCGCCGCTCCCGGGGGAGTTTTCGCTCGTCTACATGAGGAAGCGCCTTGCATGAGATCGCCGTTTAGTCCCGCGGGGCGCCACACGGGTTTTTCGTGGGTGGGTTTCTGCTGGTCGGAGCATTCATCGCGCGATCCCACGCGAGAGCGCCGCAGGTTGAATCCGGGCAAGTTGCCCAACATGTCGACACAATGGATAGTGCTCCGCGCCGCCGTTGATCGTGAGACGTCAGGCGCTGTGGATAGTTTATGAACATTCAAGCTCTGAGGAAAATATGAAAATATTGTTTCTAATCTTACTGTCCTTCTCCGGCGTTGCCTTTTCACAAAATCCAAAGACTCCGTCCTATTACGAATCAGATCCTGTTCTATCCAATATGCTTCGGAATATCGTGAATGATCTTGGACTTGATGATTACACGCAGCGATAATTCCGCCGCGAACTGCCTCATCGATCTGGCCAAAAGAGAAAATCTCAATGCTTTAATTCATCCATAATTCAACTTCTCTTTCGCCCACCGGCATGGCGTCAATCATCCTGATATTTGTTGTTCCAGACCACCCGCTTCCTGCGGTTTTTTTGCGGAACAAATTTATCGCTCCCGACGTATATTCTGAACAAAGAATGGAAATAGGAATGATCGACGAAAAAGACATTAAAATTTTGAACATTCTTCAGGAAAATGCCCGAACGTCCAATGCCGAGATCGCCCGGCAATTGGACATGGCCCCCTCGGGAGTGTTGGAGCGGATTCGGAAGCTGGAAGAGCGCGGCATTATAACCGGCTATGAAACGCGCCTCAATGCCGAAGCGCTTGGGCTTGGATTGACCGCTTTTATTTTTGTCAGAACCGATGACCAGGCTGGAAGAGGCGCCACCGCCAGACAAATCGCCAAAATACCCGAGGCGCAGGAAGTGTACGATGTGGCGGGCGAAGATTGTTATCTGGTCAAAGTGCGCGTGCGAGATACCCACCATCTGATGCAGCTCATGCGCGAGCATTTGGGCAAAATGAAATCCGTCCGCTCGACACGGACCACGATCGTTTTAGAGACGCTCAAAGACAGCGGCAGGATGTTGATTCCTGAAAAAAATTAGGCAAAACAATTTGGGGCAAAACCATTAAATCGTTTTGCCCCAAATTGTTTTGCCATAACGGGCAGAATTTTATTCTGAATTTGAGTGCGTTAGCGACTAAATGATGCACTGGATCAGCAGCAATCATGAGCAAGCTTGACCAGCACATGCAATTCAAACTAATCGCCGCCTTTGCGGCGATCTATGGCATTTGGGGCTCGACTTTTATAGCGATCAAGTACGCGGTCGCAGCCATCCCGCCATTTTTGATGATGGGGATTCGTTCGCTTGCCGCCGGCCTCATACTCTACCTTTGGAGCCGCGGGCGCGGAGATGAAAAAGCAAAAGAAGAGCACGTGATTCCCATCGCCATTATTGGGACATTGTTCTTCCTGGTGGGTCACGGCTTGCTGGCATGGGGACAACAGAAAGTTTCCTCCGGTTTGGCGGCTTTGCTCTGCGCCTCGCAACCGTTGTGGATCGCGGTGATCGAATCATTCATGGTGAAAGACTATAAAGCGACTTCAAGAACGATCATCGGGCTGGTCATCGGTTTTTTGGGTATCAGCTTATTGTTTGCGCCATGGGAAAAATTCAGCACGCATCACATCGATTCTTTAAGCGCTTTCGCGATTCTCCTTGGCGCGTTATCCTGGTCAGGCGGCGCAGTCTATTCCCGCGTCGCGAAACTTCCGAAATCTCCCGGTCTCTCCGCCGGTTTGGAGCTTATCGTCGGCGGCCTCCTTCTCCTCGCCTGTGGTTTGCTGATGGGAGAAGGCAATCAATTGCGCTTGCACGAGCTTCCCCTCCATTCACTTCTTGGCTTGTTGTACCTCATCATGTTTGGCTCGGTCATTACTTTCACGGCCTACATTTGGTTGCTGAGTGTCGCTTCAGCGACTCGAGTGGGAACGCATGCCTACGTCAACCCGGTGATTGCCGTATTTTTCGGTTGGGCCATTGCCGGCGAATCACTCTCCCTGCAAATTTTCATGGCCACGATCATCATCGTCATTTCGGTTTATCTCATTCTTGGCCAAAAAAGAGAAAAAGTATCACCAGGCGCGAATCCAGGCTTGATTCGGAATACAAGAAAAGCAGACGAAAAATTATCGTTCTCGGATTGAGTATTAGGAGCGGATGATGCCGGTTCAATTTTTTCAAATCATTAAGGATTTCTTTCGATCATTACAAGTTGACTGAGCATTCTCAATGATGACTTTCCCGCAACGTCAATGGCCAGGCCTCATCATGGCCTTCACCTCCGCCTTGCTTTACAGCACGCTGGCGATTTTTGTGAAATTGGCTTATCAGTATAATTTGCCCGTCACCACCATTGTGGCGCTGAGGATGGTTTTGGGCTCGATTTTTCTGTGGCTCGCTTTGTTGCTCAATCAACGCGAGCGCCGGAATTGGAAAATTGCCTCGCGGGATTGGCCGGTATTGCTTGGCGGCATGGTGCTGACGTACGGAATTTCCGAGCTCGCCTATTTTATGGGGCTGCAGTTGGTGCCGGCCGGCGTTTCGATCTTTCTGATCTATCTCTATCCGGCGCTCGTCGTGCTCATTGCTTACCTGCTTTATCGCGAGCGCCCCACGCGGCGCAAGCTCAACGTCGCGTTCATCTGTTTTTTGGGATGCGCCATGCTCTCGTTCAATCCCAACGGCCAAATGAGTTTTTCCCCGGTGGGAATTTTCTTCATTCTGCTCGCCGCCCTTTGCATCGCGCTGTATACCGCCTACAGCCAGCGGTTGCTGCAAAACTATTCGCCTTTAGTGGTCTCGGCGTGGACCTTGTCGCCAGTTGGAATCGTCTTCGTCCTGATCGATTGGCGCAATCTTCCCGGCTATATCGCGTTTCCTGTCGAAGCCTGGTTGATCATGCTGGGCATGGCAGTTTTCGCGACGTTTATTTCACTATTGCTTTTTTTTGGCGCGGTGTCACGCCTCGGCGCCGCGCACACGGCTCTCGTGAGCACGATCGAACCGATCTCAACGGCATCTTTGGCCGCCTGGATTCTTTCCGAGCGCATGACGCTGTGGCAAATGTTTGGCGCCGCGATAATTTTAGGCGGGCTGATTCTTTTAGAATGGCCGGCAAAACGAAGCCGTCCAATCAACAACGAAACGGAGCCGGCCGCGGCAGCTATTTAATTTGTTATACATGAATTAAAAGCAAAAACTTTCACGCAAAGACGCGAAGCCACAAAGATATCGCAAAGAAAATTACTAGTGTTGTAGCGCAGACATCCTGGCCAATGGCACTAACATTTTTGTCCCCGTTGGGGACTAGCTTCCGCCCCTGGCAAAAAGTTAGTGCCATTGGCCAGGATGTCTGCGCTACAACGCCTTGTCACAGAGGCAATTGCTTTTGTCAAATAAAAACTTGACTTCGTCAACTAATTCCCGTATCTTCTCCTTGAAGGCGTGACGATCATGTCATTCAGGAGAAGTTCCATGCTCGAAGCCCAGCTCGCTGAAAAAATCGAGGCCGTGCGCCGGTTCAATCGTTTTTATACCGGACGGCTCGGCCTCCTGAAACCGGGTTTATTGCAAACCCGCTTCCCCCTCACCCAGGCCCGCATCCTCTTCGAATTAGCCCATCATGAGGATTTCACCGCACGCGAGCTCATTCGTGAGCTTGATCTCGACGCCGGCTATCTCAGCCGCATTTTGAGCGCATTCGAGAAGGACGGTTTGCTCCGAAGATCGCCGTCAAAATCCGATAATCGCCATCGGCTTTTGAAGCTCACAGCCAAAGGCCGGAAGGCTTTTTCCGCGCTGAACGAAAGATCGAAGCGGGAAAATGAAGCCTTGCTGCAAAATCTCTCCGAGGAAGATCAGCAGCGGCTCCTGCAGGCGATGCACACGCTGGAGAGCCTGCTCGGCGCGCAAGCCAGGCCGGCGCGGCCTTATCTCCTGCGGACTCACAAGCCGGGCGACATCGGCTGGATCATTCATCGCCATGGCGTGCTCTACGCCGAGGAATACGGTTTTGATGAAACCTTCGAGGCTTTGGTCGCGGATATTCTAGCGCGTTTTATCCAACACCATGACCCCAAACGAGAGCGCCTCTGGATCGCCGAGCAGGACGGCGAAAGGATCGGGTCGATCATGATTGTCAATGCCGGCAAAGAAGTGGCGCAACTGCGCATTCTTTTAGTTGAGCCGAAGGCCAGAGGCAGCGGTATCGGAAAACGGCTCATCGACGAATGCCTCGACTTTTCGCAGCGTGCCGGTTATAAAAAAATCAAGCTGTGGACGCAGAGCAACCTGGATGCAGCGCGACACCTTTACATAAAAGTCGGTTTTCAGCTTGTCAAGGAGAAGCCGCACAAAAGTTTTGGCCACGATTTGGTGGCGCAAATTTGGGAATTAGCGTTGAAAAAATAATTCGCGAATGGCAACATTTTTTGCAGAGACTTTTGGGCGAGACCGCGCCGAGATGATCGCTCGCGTTCTTGCAATACAAGCTGAGGCCTATGGCTATCTTGACCTGCCCATTCTATCACAAGAGCTGAGCCGCTATAGCGGTGGAAGCCTCCTCGATATTGGAACCGGCGACGGCTCTTTCTTGTGCAAAATCGCCGAGAAGAATTCAACGATCAATTTTTTGGGGATAGAGCCGAGTGCGGAGCTTTTCGCCAAAGCCGAGTCTCGACTTCAAAAAATGCGCTTGCCGAACGTGCAACTCAAACAAACCGCATTTGATTCCGGAGACGAGGAAAAGCACGAGGCGATCCTGGCGCGTTTCACGCTGCAACATACAAGGAAGCCGCAAGAATTTGTTCAAAACGCCTATCGTTCATTGAAGCCAGGCGGCGGCTTTTTTTGCATCGAGCCGGTTTATGATTATTATGATTGTGAGCCGCCGCAGAAAATCTGGCAGGACTTTCGCGCCAGAATCCTGGCAACCTATAAGCGCTGGCAAAGCCATCCGAATATTCCCAGGCAGGCTGGTCATTGGCTTTCTGATGGTGGATTTGAGTCCATCCGCGTTTCGATCAATCTCTATTCGCCGATAACCATCGGGCAGGAGCGCTTCGCAGCCGTCGTTTTGGCAACGGCTGCCATGCTGAACTTCCAGCATCCTGATATTTGGGAAGCCTCGTTTCTCGAGCAGTTGGAGAGCTGGTTAAAACAATTGGATGTCGATCCGTTCATGGCGATTGCGCATATCAAGGCATTTAAGCCAAATTCAAGAAAGTGTTAAAGGAACTCTCTTGCACTCGAACAGAACAGAAAGGAGAAATAAATAACACGATCGCGCGAATCTGGCGCGAGGATTATGAAAAGGCGAGGTGCGAAAATCGGCAAAGGGAATTATGCAAAGCGGCATTCCCGAAAATCAAACCTCGGGATTTTGGAACAATGTGAGCCAATGCTGCGGCTCCGCCGGCGTGGCGGAATTTTTTCTGAGTTTGTATCGTGTTACATGTTACACGCGAGCCGGCGTATCTCGATTTCTCCAGGTGCGTGACCGCCGATTTGTTGAAGCGGGCGACGCGCGAAGGAAACGGATTGAAGTGGATTCAAGCCGAGCATCGCGTGAAGCCGGAGCTGCTGGCCGCGCAAACCGGTTACATGCAAGGCGCGGCGGGCATCGGCATGTTGCTCTTGCATTTGGACGCTTTGCCGCAAGAGCGAACGTCCGGAATTATTTTGCCGGATTCGCCGTTCTAAAAAGAAAACTTCATGACCCCTGGCATCGAAATTGTTCCTGGACGCAACCGTCTCTCTGACTGGCAGCGCATCTATCGTGACGACGCCTCGGTCGAGCTATCGCGGCAGGCTGTGGAGGCGATCAAAGCCTCCGCCGATCTCGTCGGCGAAATCCTCGCGAGCGGTCAGGCCGTCTACGGAATCAACACCGGCTTTGGAACGCTGGCGAACCGGCGGATCGCGCCACAGGATCTCGCGGCGCTCCAGCGAAACCTCGTGCTCTCGCTCACGGTCGGCGTCGGAGATCCGCTTCCGGCGCCGGTTGTGCGTCTTATCCTCGCGCTCAAGGTCGCGGCGATTGCTCCGGGCGCGTCGGGCATCAGGCCGTTTCCGAGAACCGCCAGCGCGCGCATCCCGCGAGCGTCGACAACGTCTGAACGGTCGCGAACATCGAGGATCACGTCTCCATGGCGACCCATGCGGCGAGACGGCTTCTCGAGCCGGTGATCGCAGCCGCGAACGACATGGTGCGCTCCGGCGCGGTCGTCGCTGCGGTTGGCGAAGCGGCGCTGCCCGCGATCGGAATCCCTTGATACGCAAAATAATTATGGCAAGATAATTTAAAAACTTTTAAATTATTTAGCCACAATCCCTGGCCTGCGACACCCCGCCGTGCGGGGCGGGCGCCAGGGCAGGCATCTTGCAAAAATAAATTCAATTCCTGAAAGGAGGAATGGTATGAACGCATCAAACAACCTCAGCATCAAAAATCTCATTCTCGTTCCGGCATTGATCACGCTGGCGGTGACGCTGCTGCGAGTGACCGGTGAGCTGCTGAATTGGTCGCCTTTTCTTTTCAACAAAGCCGCGGGCGGCGGCGGCGCGTTGATCGGAATCGCCTGGCTGGTTCCGATTTTCGGTTTCTACTTCGCCCGCCAATTGCTGAAAGCGAATGATTATCCCGACGGAACCGGCCGCGTCTTCGGATTTTCCTTCCTGGCGCTGGCCGTGTCCGCTGCCTTGTTCACGGTCAGCTTTCGCTTCCTGATCACAAGTATGTGGCTGGCGCCCATGATTTTAATGGCGACGGTGGCAGGCATCCTGATCGCTCGCAAAGGTTGGTCATCGCTTTCTACGGCATTGTTGGCTTATGGACTCTCGGCGCGGGTCCCTGTTGCCCTCCTCATGCTGTTTGCCATCATGGGCAACTGGGTGGGGAACCCACTATGACGTCCCACCTCCCAATTTTCCTGCTGACGTCGGGCCATTTGCCAAATGGGTTCAGATTGGCCTCATTCCGCAACTCACAATTTGGATGGCGTTCACGGTGATTATCGGGTCGATCTTCGGCGGCATTGCGCTGGCGGTGACGAAACGCAGCCCGGCTTTGGCGAAGGCCGTGCCGTGAACACCTGCCGGGTGAGTTTGGCTTGTTGCTATTCCATCACCTGGCGCGATGATGAAGACCTCGTCTTCGCGGAACCTGCGTGTTCGCAAAGAGAATGAGACTCAGGAGCGGACAGTTCCACTTGAGCAGAAAAGCGCCCCGCCAGACGATCCATTTGCCTACTTCGCCGCAGTCGTTCGCGGTGAGGTCAAGGTTGCCGACAGGGACTTATCTGCTTTGGTTAACAACGTCATTGTGATGAGAATTCTGGAGGCGGCAAAGCAGTCGGCGGCAACCGGCAAGACCGTGAAATTGGCGCCTCATTAAATAGCGGACTCTAATTGTTGGGCGGCTATCGTTTAACGGATGCGGCGATAGATGAAACGCTTATTTGAAGCATCCATTCAAACAAATAGAAGGAGATCCATCCATGAAGAATTCCCAGCTAAGCCATGCGCCATCTGCAAAGGCAGAAATGCTGATTCGCAAACCGGTCGCAGAAGTTTTTGAGGCTTTTGTGAACCCTGCCATCACTACCAGGTTTTGGTTCACCAAAGGCAGCGGAAGGTTGGAAACGGGTAAACAAATTCAGTGGGATTGGGAAATGTACGGTCATTCTATACAGGTTAGTGTGAAAGCGATTGAAGAAAATAAGCGAATACTCATTGAATGGCCGGCGTATGGCACACCCACAACCGTGGAGTGGCTTTTTACTGCTCGCGCCGATAACACAACTTTTGTCAGTATCACGAACACCGGCTTTAGCGGAGACGGGGACGAGATCGTAAAACAAGCGATCGAATCAACAGAAGGATTTACGCTGGTGCTCTCCGGACTAAAGGCGCTCCTCGAGCACAACATTATCTTGAATCTCGTACCGGATCGTTTTCCCGACGTTCTCGTAAAGCGTTAAGAATCGACTTTTGAATGATATGAACCTGACAGACATTGCCAAGATTCGGCTCATCAGCCAACAAATCGCAGGGACAAAATTTAAGACTGCAAAAGACATTGTTGCCTGGATGGGCGCCATGCAAGCACAGGATTATGCCATGGTGAAATGGGCGATTGGTGTTCGGCTGCCAAACGCAACAGATCGAGTCCTGGAAACCGCAATCGACAACGGCGAAATTATCCGAACACATTTGTTGAGGCCAACGTGGCATTTGGTTTCAGCCGACGACATTTATTGGATGCTTGAATTAACTGCGCCGCAAATCAAAGCTTCGTTGAAATCAAGACATAATGAACTGGAGCTTTCCGAAGCCATTTTTACGAAAAGCAATGCGAGCATAGAAAAAGCATTGCGCGACGGAAAGCAGTTAACCCGCGAGGAGTTGATCGCCAAGCTCGGAAAAGCTAAAATTGCCACCGACGACAACCGGTCATCTCATCTTTTGCTGCGGGCAGAATTGGATGGAATCGTGTGCAGCGGCGCAACAAAAGGGGGAAAACAAACCTGTGCCCTGCTTGCAGCAAGAGTTCCGAAAACGAAACCCTTGACCAAAGAAGAGGCATTGGCAAAACTTGCAAAAAAATATTTTACCAGTCATTGCCCTGCCACTTTACAGGATTTTGTTTGGTGGTCGGGCTTGTCAGTTGGCGATGCGAGACACGCATTGGAAATGGTAAAATCGGATTTCGTTTCAGAAACCATCGCTTCGCAAACTTATTGGCTTATTAATTCCTTTTCCATTCCCAAGACCGGCAAAGAATCAGTTTATGTATTGCCCGCTTTTGATGAATTCATCATCAGCTACAAAGACAGGAATGCCTCGCTTACTTTTGAAAACCACAACAAGACTGTTTCCAACAATGGCATATTCAGACCCGTTATCGTGGTCAACGGACAAGTGACAGGAATATGGAAACGGACGATAAAAAAAGATAAAGTCATTGTTGAAACGGAATTTTTCAAACAACCCGACAAAACCACAAAGAGCTTGATCGAAAAAGCAGTTGTACGATTTGGACATTTTTGGGAAAAGAAAATAGAAATAAACGTATGTTCTGACTGAATCATGCTTGATCACCCTTAGTGAAGATCAACTTAAAAGAGCCGAAACGCTATGGCTGAGAAGACGCAACTCAAGGCCTCAACTTAGTAGTATTCGGGAAAAAGATTCGTTGCTGAAAACTCTTCGGGATAATCGTGAGTTATTCAAAGATCGGAAAATCTATATAACATTATGGCGAGATGAATCTTCATCAGAAGCTGACGTAATCAATGTCGCAACAAAAAATGCTTCAGCATGACATGGATAGGAGAGTCTACCAAGAACAAAGGGATAACGCCCAAAATGATTTTTCTGTTGATTGTGGCGAAGATTTTGTTTAATTTTATCCAAGCTGAAACAATATTGGGATTATTACAAAACTCCACAAAAAGAGGTGAGTATTATGGTTGAAACAGGCTTCCACATCGAAAAACATGATATGACTGTGGAGGAGGTCAAAGCTGCCCTTGAGGAGTTTGAGCGCAAGTACGAAATGACTTCGCAGGAATTCTACGAGAAGTTGAAAAGAGGCGAGACCGAATGGGTTGATGAATCTGTGGATTGGCGCGGTTTATTCGAGGCCTATCAAGCCCTCGGCAATTCAAAAAATCAAGAGATTGCGACGACTGAAACAGACTTAGACATTGAAGAACGTGACATGACCGTGGAGGAGGTCAAGGCTCTTCTGTAGCTGCTTAAATTATTTTCCCTTATTTTGCTCAGATTGTTTTCCCGGCTTTTCGACTTAACGAAAAGGCCACGCCCGGAATCGGAAGTGGCCTCGGATAATGATGGTTGTCGTGAAGACGTTGATTACCAGTTGTCGTACTGACAAAGCACCTTTTCGAGCGTTGGCATATCGACCACGTTTTTTTGTTGGCGATAGATGTCGAGCAGGCATTCGTAACACAAGGTGTTGATCAAACGCGGAATGCCTTTGGCCTGCTGATAAATCTCCGCGATCACGTCATCGGTAAATAGCGTGTCGGTGCGTCCGGCGATTTCCAGTTGATGTTTGACATACGCGGCAGCTTCGCTTTGCGTCCTGCTTCGCGGGATGAGATGGACACGCAAGGTCAAACGCTGACGAAAGGCTTCCAGCGCCTGAAGTTGGACCAACTTGCGAAATTCCGGCTGCGCCAGCAAAATCAAACTGAGCGGGGCTTTGGAATCG
>Ga0247727_10014024_pt1 | contig 13390 bp, 4 predicted proteins | sample WisWelCaveWW1625_FD_202498 | JGI IMG/M metagenome (GOLD analysis project Ga0247727, IMG submission 202498) | Biofilm microbial communities from Wishing Well Cave, Virginia, United States - WW16-25 | ecosystem: Environmental > Aquatic > Deep subsurface > Groundwater > Cave microbial mat | place... | reverse complement strand
TCCGAAGCTGCTCGGTCAGCGCGTTCACTCTTGCGGTACGGAGTTGTGACAGTTCTGGATCGATGAACTGAAAGGCCGCTACGGAACGATCGTCGATTTTCACGGGCAGGTCGGGGGGTAAACCCAAGGTAGAGGTCAAGAAGTCCTCAAGCCGCCGCTGATAGTCATTCAAGGAACTGAGATACTGGCTTCGGCTGGTTTGAACGTTTTGGCGGAACTGGTCCACCTGGAAGCTGCCGATTCGCCCTGCAGCAAAGAGGTCCTCCATGCGGGCCAGGTTTTCCAATTGCAGGTTGAGGTTAGCTTCGCGGTTAAGAATCTGTTGCTTGAGTTGGGTCAGCCCAATGAACCCGCTGACGTTTCCGGCCACACCACCGGCGAAACCAGCACCGCCACCGCCGCCCGCACCGCCACCCCCGGCGCCGCCGCCGCCGCCGGTTCGGGCGAATTGAGCACCCTCACCAACGCCACCAAAACCGCTACCCTGTCCCGTGAATCCTTCGAGACCGGCCCCTGTGATTCCGCCCTGGCGACCCAGCCCTCCGCCTGCACCCGTACCCATCGCCACATCGATCAGGAAACTCTGTCGATAGCGTTCCATCTGCCGTACGTTTCCCAACAAGCCGCGCTCCGCGACCGTGAGTCGTTCCATCGCCACCTCGCGGCCGGCTTGTCGCAGCAACGGCTGCAGGAATGTAAAGCTCAGCAATGAATCCGCACGCGTGTTTTCGTTGGGACCGGCGAATTGCCAAACAAATGTATTCGCGAAGTCCAACAAGAACGTGCCGCCTGCCGCCAACCGCTTGCTGGCTAACGCTCTGCTCTCGGTTGTCAACGTGCTGCTGCTCGAGTTGCCTGTTAGCTCACTGCCGCGGTGTAGCCACGACGTACGGTTGCCGGCCGATGGAATCGCCCCCGCGGCCACGAACTGCACGTCAAAACGGAACCGCTCAAATGCAACGTCGATTGCCGACAAGTACAGACTTTCCACGTTGCCCTGGTACCGCGGCGAATTCAGGAGTGCGAGCTGGATTGCGTCCTGAAGGTCCATGACGAAGGTCCCGTCCTGTTGAGATTCCATGTAATCGTTCAGATAGTCTCTCCAGGCTGGGTTCTCCAACCATTCGACCTCGCCGTTCTTGTGCCATTTCGAAGATCCCTTCATGCCGTAAACGCAGTGCATCAATTCGTGCGACTTCGGATCGTCTGTTGGCAGCGGCGGTCGATCCGGATCATTGGAGTCGTAATAGCGCGAGCGCGAATCACCGTAGATGGACTGATCGGGAATGCACCAGCGCGAGTCATTCTTCTTTTCGTCAATCAGCCTGGCGGCTTCCTGGTCGGCGTCTCGCCGATAGAACTCGCGGCTGCAGCCAAGACCCGCGGCCGCACAAGCGGTGCTGAGTCCGACTAATAACCAGGCCGCCATTTGACGAAGTGATGGGTTTGCTTTCTTGGAGCCTTGGCCCGAATTGGTCTCGCTCGAAAAGCCCAGCCACCCGGCTATGCATCCATGCATGCGAGGCACCTTTCCTGTTAGTTCTACGCTTGGCTGCTGAGCGGATTACGGCCGGTGCCGAATCTCACAAAGACAATTCCAAACGTTGAAGGCGTCCGACTTCCTGTCGTATGACTTAGTTCGTCGTTAGAAGCGATGTCACTTGAAATGCCTACCGGCGTCGATTCATAAGGCAAGACCACTACGACAGTTGTGCCCGTCAGGTAAGGCTTGACGGTCTCGCCGGTGGCAAAGGTTCTGTCAACAGAGCACGACACGCACGATCTGCCTTCGGGCGATTTCATTTCCCGATAAGCACTGGTTTTAGGCTGGAACACTTGATTTTCGGCCCCGCATGAAGCACGATCACGGACGGAAACAGTACCCACCGACTCGAAACCGCGCCCGCCGCCGCACAGAAACTCCCGCAACCGACCGTAGCCGCCCGCCTCTGCCGGCAAATTCAAAATGACAGGAAATCACTCATGATGCGGTCCATTGGTTTGATGACGCTGGCTGTCACATTGATCCTCCCATGCCCACTCAGGGCACAGATTCCGGCCGGGCGAGGCGATTGGCCGCAGTGGCGCGGGCCGAATCGGGACGGGTTGAGCACTGAGACCGGACTGCTCAAGGACTGGCCGAGCGCCGGACCGCCGGTCGTATGGCAAGTCGACACGGTCGGCGTCGCATATTCGACGGTCTCGATCAAGGACGGAAGAATCTTTACGCAAGGCGATCGAGACGGCGTGGAGCACGTGATCTGTCTCAGCGCCGAAACCGGTTCTCTTTTGTGGGCGGTTCAGCCGGACCCGGCAGCAAGGCGACTGTCCGATCGGCTTGCGAGCGACATGAAGCGACTGGATCGCGATGCCGACGGCGAGCTCGACGACTCCGAAGTGCTCGCCGGCGGCGGCCCGAGCCTGCTGCAATTCGACAAACCCGTCGAGGAAGACCCGAACCAAGTAGCGGCTGATCGGGCGGCACGACTTATCCATCGAGCCGACAAGGACAGCGACGGACGCATCGACTTCACCGAGATACCTGCCGGACTGAGGCAATCGTTCGCACAAATAGATTCGGAAGACAAAGACGCCGACGCGGCGACTCTGGCACAAGAACGAACCAAGGCGATCTTTAAGCTGGCCGATCGCGATGAGGACGGATCAATCAGCCGTCGCGAGGCCGGCAACTCGCCCGTGGCGGGCCCATTCGATCGCATTGACCGCGAAGACCCGAACACCAATTCCAAAGACCAGCAACTGACGACCGAAGAAGTTGAGGCGTACCTGGTCAAATTCGAGGCGGGCCGCGACGGCAAGTTATCCGCCGATGAACTCGCGCAATATTTCGCCGCGCGGTATCGAGGACGGGACGGGCTGTTTTCCATCGACGGGTTGCGAGCTCACCTCGGCGGCTACCGCAACAGCTACGGCGATGGGCCACGCGGCGTGCCAACAATCGACGACGACCGCGTCTACACAGTCGGCGGAATGGGCGACCTGACTTGCCTCGACGCCGCCACCGGCAAAACGATCTGGCACAAACACCTGGTGAGTGACCTGGGCGGTTCTGTTCCCGGTTGGGGCTACAGCGAATCGCCGCTGATGCACGGTTCGCTACTCATCGTTACGCCGGGCGGACAAAAAGGGACGCTGGCCGCGCTCGACAAGATGACGGGCGAAGTAGTCTGGCGATCGGAAGGCGTTACCGAGCCGGCTCAGTATTCGTCGCCCGTGTTTGCCGAGTTGGGCGGTGTGCGGCAAATCGTGCAGCTTGGCTACCAGAGCGTGTTCGGCGTGCGTGCCGACACGGGACAACGGTTGTGGAATTACGCCGCGGCCAACAATCGCACGGCCAACGTGTGTACGCCCATCGCCGCGCGCGACCACGTATTCGCCTCCAGCAACTACAACGTCGGCGGCGGGTTGGTGCGCATCAGCTCAGCGGACGACGGTCAGAAGGCCGATGAGGCATACTTCGAAAAACGCATGGCGAACCATCACGGCGGCATCTTGCTGATCGGCGATCACCTGTACGGATTTGGCAACGGCGGACTGATCTGCATGGAGTTCCTCACGGGCAAAATCGCATGGACGAGCCGCAGCGTATCGAAGGGCTCGCTCGTGTTTGCCGATGGAATGCTCTATTGCCTCGGCGAGGGCCATCAAATTGCGCTGGCAGAGGCAAATCCAAATGAGTATCGCGAGCACGGTCGGTTCAAGTTCAATGAACTGGGCCGGCCAAGCTGGTCGCACCCGGTCGTCGCCGGCGGCCGCCTCTACATTCGCAATCAACAGCAACTGACCGCATACGACATTCGACAAAGGGCGTCGAATTGAGCAATCTGAGGTTTTAGGAATACTCCTACGATGACTTGCCGTCGCCGCGCCGCGTTCATCTTGTTCTTGGCCGTGGCTTTTCCGGCCGGTCAGCGAGCCACTTTCGCAGAAGAGCGTACTGAGCGTTTCGATCGAGATCCCGGTTGGGATGGCCGCAACAATCGCGCGGAGCAACCGGAGCCACGCACGATCGTTCAGAACTTCGGTTTCACAGCGACGAACCATGCCGGCGGGAAGCCGGGCGAGATGGGTGGCCTTATCAGCCCATCAGCCGAACCGGCGTATTACGCGAAACGAATTCCGATGAAGTCGTTCGACGACGTGCTGACGGCATCCGGCACGATGGCATGTACCGGCCGACCATTTCATGTTCTTGTCGGATTCTTTAACGCCGACACCGTCAACGAATGGCGAACGCCCAACTCGATTGCCCTGCGGCTGTCTGGCCGCGGCGAAGTTTTCTATTCGTGGGTCGAGTATGCCACGAGTCGCTGGCGGGCTGGCGGCGACAACCCACGCGGGTTTCCCACCGAGCGCGATCCTTCGACCGGCCGGCAACAGCTCAAAGGGTTCCACGCCGCCGGCAAGGTTTACAAGTGGTCGATCCGGTTTGACCCGAAGGGGAACAATGGCGACGGAGTTATCACGGCGACCATCGGTGATGAGACGGCCATCTGCAATCTCGACCCCAGCCACAAAGCCGACGGGGCGACTTTCAATCGGTTCGGGCTGCTCACCGTATCGAAATCGGCCGACGCTGGCGGCGAGCTGTGGCTCGATGACGTGACGATCAACGGCTACCGTGAGGATTTCAGCCAGGACCCCGGCTGGGACGGATTGCAAAATCGCCGCACCTTCACGACTACAAACGTTCGGCCTCGATTCGATTTCGGCTTCAGCCCGACTCAGTATGCCGGCGGTCAATCGCGTGGCGAATTGGGCGGGCTCATCTTTCGTGGCGACTGCCGATACCCAAACACGATGGCCTGCTACGGCGACCGGCTCGGCGAATTGACACTCCAGAGGCCACTGCGGGCGTCGGGCAAGGTCTGCATGCGTCGCGGCGTCACGGACAGCACCATTCTGATTGGATTCTACCACTCCGCAGACAGCATGACGGTGAACCCGTCGCAAGACTCGGGGCTGCCGAAAAACTTCCTCGGCATCTCCACCGACGGTCCGAGCCGCGAGGGATTTTTCTTTGCGCCTACCTATCGCATAAACGGCGACGGGAGCGGCCACGCAGGCGACAAACTCAAACCGCCGCACATTTACCCCGATGGCAAGTCGCGCGACTGGACGCTCGATTACGTCCCTGCGTCCCAAGACTCGGACGCGAAGATCACCGTCACGCTCGACGGGCAGTCGGTGCAACTGATTCTCAGCAAGAGCCACGCGGAAATCGGTGCCCACTTCAATCGCTTCGGAATCATCACCACCTGGATCGACGGCAACGGCCAGCAGATTTATTTTGACGACTTGACGTACACCTCGAACCAGGAACAGGGCGCGGAGTTGAATGCTCTGCGGACGCTCACCGGTCACACCGGCTCGGTCATGTCCGTCGCCTTCTCTCCGGATGGCAAGACTTTGGCAAGCGGTTGTCGAGACAAGACGGTGCGGCTTTGGGACGTTGCCACCGGACGGCTCGAACACGTGCTGACCGGTCACACCGCCGATGTCTACGCTGTGACGTTCACGCCGGATGGCAGCCAGATTGCCAGTGGCAGCGGAGACAAGACGATTCGGCTCTGGGACGTTGCGACCCGGCAACTCGTGCGAACCATCGTCGGACATGCCGACGTCGTGCGATCGGTCGCCTTTCGTCGCGACGGCCGGCAACTCGTGAGCAGCAGTGCCGACAAAACCGTGCGGCTTTGGGATCTGCCGGACGGCACGCCCGCGAAAACGTTCGTCGGACACACGGGACAAGTCCGGGCCGTCAGCATCGCTCCGAACGGTGAACGACTCGCCAGCGGCGGCACCGATGGCACGGCCCGCATTTGGAACTGGGTAACGGGACAAGAAATCGCGGTCTTGCAAGGACACAGCAGTTCGCTGGAGTCCGTGGTTTTCGCCCCCGATGGCGCGACGCTCGCCACCAGCAGTGCCGACAGCAGCGTGCGCCTGTGGGATGTGGTGAGCGCGAAACAGCGAAACTTGCTCGAGGGCCATAGCGGCGAAGTCGATTCGATCGCGTTCTCGCCCGATGGCCACTTGCTCGTCAGCGGCAGCAAGGATCGAACAATAAAAGTGTGGGACCCAGCAACGAGCCAACTCTTACACACGATCATCGGCCACTCCGATCGCATCGAGTCGCTGGCGTTTTCACCCGATGGCAAAATCCTCGCCAGCGGAAGCGGGGGTAAGGACGCAACGATCAAACTCTGGCACACTGCCACACTCGGCGGCCACGAAACAATTCCTCGGTAATTCGAGCTGAGCTGACCGCAGGATTCCGATGCGGGAAGTTCGTCGAAGGTCGAAGGTAAAACCTCGCAAAATGATCGGCTCGCGCGCAACCCTTCCTTTACAGTTTCAATAGTTCCAAAGGTCCAAATTCGTGGCGGACGCAGCCTGCGTCCGAAACCGGGGTCACTGGAAATCATGACGCCGACGCAGGCTGCGTCGGCCACGCAAGGACAATTTTGGAACTACTGAGTTTTGAATCTCTGCACCAATTGGCCACGTCGTCAATTGTCAAGCACACAACCCGACCCTCTCAGGAGCCTCAAGAAACCCGTCAATGATCCTGTACAAAAACCCATTTACGTAGGATTCAATCCGGATAGTATAGAAGCTTGGTTTGCGACCACCTGAAAACTGTCTCCTTTACCAGACCGGGGAAGTTGTCATGGTCGCGTACCTATACATCACATGCCCAGGCTGCCGGCGCCAATTGCGCATCCGCAAGCAGTACATCGGGCTGGAAGTATCATGTTCGCACTGCGCCAGATCGTTTCCCGTCCTTCCTTCCCACGAAAAGCTCAACCCCAATCCACCACATGTTTTGGATCTGAGAAGTCCGCCGAAGATTGAAGAGCGGTCGGAGTCAAAGAAGGCTGCCGACCTAAGTGGCGAGCACCAAAAAGTTCAGGAAGAAATTGCTCGGCTCGCCTTAGAATTGCTCCAGAGCACATCTCGCATCCAAGAATTAGAGACGGAAGGGGCTGCACTCCGAAGTCAATTGCAACACGTGCAGCTCGAACTCGCAGATAGCCGGCAACGAGAAGGATTGCTCGGCGAATTGCCCACGCAGTTGGCAGTTGCTCACGCCGAATTGGAACGGTTACGCGGCCAGACAAAAGTTTTGGAGACACGAGCGGATGATGTAGTGCGACTCGAGGCGGCTCGGCTGGCCGATCGCGAGGAACTCGATTTGCTTCGCGCCGAAGGCCAACGATGGTCGGAGGTGAATCAGGCGATCGACGGCGAGCGCGAGCGATTGAAAACCGAAAATCAAGCCCATCGGACCGAAATCGAAGTCCTGCGGGGGAATCTAGCCGAACAAAATCAAAGGTCGGCTGAGGCCAATGTTCGCCTTGAGGCGGCTCATGACGTTCTGGTCAAGGAATATGTGCAGGCTCGGAAGAATTGGCTAGGCGAACAACAGGCGCTCGAACAACGACTGGAACGCGAGCGAGCCGCGGTGCAAGAGGCCGAGCGAAAGCTCTTGGAACTAGAAGCCTGTGCCGGTGCGCAAAATCGGCAGCGTGACGAGCAGTTGGCCTCGCTGGAGCTTCAACATAACCGACTTCAGCAAAATCTCGATGCCGAACGATCTCAGCTTCACCAAGAGCTAGGCCAATTACGCAACGAGCGCGACGCTCAACAGGCCGAAATCGCGGCGGTTGGAACCGAACGAGACAGCCTGGCTCAACAGTGCGAACAAATCAGAACTTCGCTGCAAGAGACCGGACATCATCTTGCCGCCGAACTCGCCGAGGCTCGCAAGGAGGCAGGCTCGCTCAGAGTACAAATGAACGAGTCTCGTCGCCAGTCTGAATCATTGGCCAACGAGCGCGACCGGCTAGCGACACAGTGTAAAGAAATCGAAAGCGGCCGAACGGAACTCGAAAGACAGCTTCGTGCAGCCATTCAAGAACAATCAGTCGATCGGGGCAAACAGCAGCAGCGCGAAGAGAGGCTGAACGCGGAGTTGGCCGTTTACCAAGTCGAATCGGAGAAACTTCGCGGCCTAATCCAATCGTTGGAAAGCCAAGTCAGCCACACCAAGCAGGTCGAACATGAGTTGTCCAGCAGAACTACTGAAGTCGCTCAATTTCAGGCCGCGTTGCAAGAGAGTTCCGCGAGATTCGCCACAGTTACAACCGAGTGCGAGTCGTTAAGAACACAGTCGCGGGTTGATGCAGAGCAGTCGAAGTTGCTCCAGTCTGAACTGACCAAACAGCAGCAATCCTTCAGTGAGTCCGCCGAACGCCAGGGAGCGGCCCATGCGGTCTTGGCTCAGGAACTCGCCACGGTTACGGCCGAGTGGAAGTCGTTGAAGGCCCAATCGCAGGTCGACACGGAAAAGATGGAGTTGCTCCGGACTGATCTTGCCAACCAGCGGCAGTCCTTCAGCGATTCTGCCGAGCGCCAGAAAGCGGCCAATGCGGGCTTGGCTCAGGAACTCGCCACAGTTACCGCCGAGTGCGAGTCGTTAAGTACACAATCGCGGCTTGATGCCGAGCAGTTGAAGTTGCTCCAGTCTGAACTGACCAAACAGCAGCAATCCTTCAGCGAAGTTGCAGAACGCCAGAAAGCGACCCATGTGGACCTGACGCAAGAACTCGCCGCCGCCAAGTCCAAATCGGCTGCCGAACGCGAGGCACTAGAGCAGCAGCTCGAACAGGCTCGATCTCACGGCGAGACGCTGAAGCAGAAACTCCAAGCTCAACAAGTTCAGAGTGCATCCGAATGCGTGGAGTGGCAGAAACGGCTCGACGCTTCGCAAGCTCGCTGTGGTGAATTGGAAGAGAAACGCAAGACAACCGAACAAAACACTCAGCTCGAACAGCAAAAATACGCCGAGCAAGAATTGGAGTCCGCACGCCAGAAGGAGATTCTGCAAGCGGAGCTGAGTGCTGCTCGGTCGGAAACAGATGATTTGCGAAGCCGCCTCGTCATTCTGCAAGGTTTTGAGGGTCAGTCGAAGCAGTTGGCAGACGAGGTCGTCGCCAAGGAGCGCGAACGGGTCCAACTTCAGGCCCAGCTCCAGCACAGGCTCGACGAGATCGACGCGCTGCAGCTCAAGCTCGATCAATCAACCGCGCGACACGAGACCGCTGCCAAAGAAATCGAACAACTGGGGGGCCAGCTCAGCGCACAGGAACGAGTGCTCGAAGAATCTACATCCCAATTTGAGTCGCGTTTGGCAAACGCGGGTCAGGAATTGGCGGAATCTCGCGCGAAGTGGCTGGCCGAACGGAATGATCTCGAATCGCAGGCCGAAGTGGCACGATCGCGAACAAACGATTCCGAACGGCTGCTCGGCGAGCATCAGGCCGATCGGTCTGCTGAACGAACGGCGTCGCTCCAGAAGTATGAGTCGCTGGAACAGAGATTTGAGCAACTCACCAAAAGCCATCAGGATGCCGAACACCGGTTTCAGCAAGAATTAGCTCAGCAATTGGAACGGATCGGTAGGCAACAACAAGCGGCGGACCAGCTCACGGCAGAACTGACAAACGCGCGATCGGAGCTTGAAGATCTGCAGGGTAAATGCCGGCGACTCGAACTTCGAGATGAAGAGGCCAATCGACTCGCCGAATCGCTGGAATCCAAGCGGCAGGACATCCAGAGACTCGAAAGCGAAGCTCAGAAGATGATCGAACAGCAAGCCTGCGCCGAAATGGAGAGAGACGAGCTTAAGGCGCGCCAGCGTTCAGCAGCTAACGAGATCATTCAACTTCATGAGCAACTTGACCAGCGAACGCGGTCCCTCGATGAAGCCGAATCTCAAATTGTGATCTCCAAGGCGGCACAGGCCCAAGAGTCCGTTGAGGCTCAAAAGAAGTGGGCGACCGATCGCGGCGAACTCGAGCGACAAATCGAACAAGAACGGCGAAGCCGGGAGGCGAACGAACTGAAAGTCCGCGAGCTTCTGGGGCGTGCCGAGGCCGACAAGCTGGAGTGGCTGAAAGCGATCGAAGATATTCGAGGAAGGCACCAGAGCGAGTTTGAGAGAATTCGAGCGGACGGCGAAAAGCGGCTTCAGGACGCGCTGGCAAACCATGTGGAACAACTCAGTGCCCAAGAGCTTCTCAGTGCCGTATTGCAAGATGAGCTGGCCAACTCCCGATCGGATCACGATGAACTGCTCGGTCGATTCGAGACGATCGAAACCGAACTTGGTGAAGCCAGTCGGCAGATTGAAGCCAAACAATCCGAGGTCTTGAAGGGCGAATCGAAGTTACGAGAATCGCTCGATGAACGGAAGTCGCTTTGCTCGGAGCGGGACGAGCTGAAAAATCGGCTCGCGGCGGATCACCTGGTGCTGGAGCAAATGCGAACTCGGTTGGAGGAACAAGACCGCCTGATCAAAGAGTCGGCCGCCCGGCACAAGATGGACCGGGGCAATTGGGCTCAGGAACTCGCGGAAATGCGCGAAGAATGGCGGGCCGATCGCACGCTTTCAGGCCAGGAAATCGACCGGGAAAAGGCCAAGACGTCTGAGGTTTCACGACAATTGGCCGAATTGCAGCTTCTGGTCGCATCCGAAAACAAGCAATGGCAACAGAGACTCGAATCACTTAAGCAAGAGCGCGATGAATGGGAGAGAAACTGGCGCGATAGCGAAGCCCGTGTCGAGCAGGAAGCTCAAGACCACAAGGAGCTGCGCAGCGAATTGGTTCGAGCGAACGCCGAACTACGCGAGGAACTGGCTCAGATTCGATCGGAGGCCGACACGCTGCGCGATCGAACCGAGATGCTCCAGCGTTACGAAAAGGATGTCAAGCGACTGGAACACGAACTCGCGGCAAGGCAGACTGAAATCACTCAGGGTCGCGAATCGCTTCGGATGGCCGAGAACGAACTCGAATCGCTGCGAACCGAACAAGAGCAATGGAACGCGCTGCGCCAGTCCGAATCCGAAGTGGTCGAGCAACTGCGTGCCAAGCTGGCCGAGGAAAGAAGGGCGTTCAAAGAGACCCTCGCACATCACGAATCAATGCAGGCAAGGCTGGCGCAAGAATACGCGACGACTCGCAGCGATTTGGAAGCCGAACGCGAATCGCTTGCTTGCCGATTGGAACAGCAGGGCGCCAAGACTCAAGAGCTTGAAATGTCGCTCGACAAGCAACAGGAACGCGAGGCGACGGGAAAAAATCGATGGAAGAAACAGATCAAAGCCCTTCGGCTGCAGCGAGACCGCATTGAAAGAGAACGGCACAAGGCCGACGAACGAATTCGGCAGCAACTTCAAGAACACGCGGAAATCCTCCAGCAAAAAGAGAAAATCATCTCGGACTTGCAGACTGGCCTGCGTGGTTCACGAACCGAGATCGAACAACTCCACGCGCGCATTCCCTCCCTTGAAGACAAGGCCGTAGAGGCAGATCGGCTGGCCGAAGAGTTGAACTACAAAAAACAGGAAGCGGATCAACGCGAGACCTTGACCTACGAATTACAAAATCAACTCAAGGTACTCCGCACCGATCGTGACCTCCTCAGAAGTCAGCACGACGGCAGGAAGGCTGAACTGGACCAGCTCCATACCAGACTCAACGAACTAGTTATTTCGCTTGATGACACAAGAACAGGGCAAGAAGCGGACATTGCCCGTCACGCGAAGGAAGTGGAGTCGGTTCGCGACCAGTGGGCGGCCGAAGTCAGGTCGCTGGCAACATGCCGGGAATCGGATCGCGTTGAACGAGAAAAGTTACAACGCGAAATCGCAGACCACGAACTCATGCAATCGATGATGCATAGTGAGCTGGAGAGTGCCTCCGAGAAATTGGAGAAACTCCAGAATCAATTGCGATCTCTCGAAGCGAGCCAAGACGAGATCAAACGGCTTCAGAGCGAACTTACCGGTGCCCAGGGTGAGCTTTCCGGCGTCCAGGCCAAATTCCGAGAGTTGCAGTCGCAACTTGCCATCTCACACACGGACCGGGACGGCCTTCAGGAGCAGGTGCAAGAAGCCAGACAAGAAACGGAACTTTTGCGGAAAAGGGCAAGCGAACTGTCGGAGACGATCCTGAAAACAGCCGATCAGCACCAGGCAAATCAGACCCGCTGGGTCAACGAGCTTGCGAATGCTCGCGCCCGATGGGAGGCAGAGCGGCTGCGCATCGAGCAGCAGCGAGATATAGATCGCGGCGAACTTGAAGAGTTGCAACAACAGCTTCAAGACATTCATGCTGCCGGCGATGCGGAACGAAATGCGTTGCGTGCGAAAATCGAGGCAATCGAGAGTCGCCGAGACGAGCTTGAGAATGATCGACAGCAAACTGAACGGCGTTTGAAGTTGGAAGTGGAGGAGTTGTTGCGCCAGCGGCAGGAGCACGAAAAGACTAGTTTGTCCTTGCAGGCCGAGCTGGGTCAGGCTCGTTGCAGGATCGAGGAAATTCAGGGGCGACTGCTCACCATCGAGCCGCGCGTTGAGGAAGCGCGACAACTTAAAGAACAACTTGCCGGCGTACACAAGGAGTCCGGTCAATTGCGTACCGAGCACCAAAAGCTCCGTGCAGCTCACGACTCGTTGCGCAGCGAGCGTGACAAAATCGAAGGGCAACGGAATTCGGACCAACTCGAAATTGATCGCCTGAAAAACCAAATAAACGAGCAAGTCCACGCGCAGCGTGACGTAACGGCACGGTTTGAAATCAAGCAATCTGAAATGGCCCGAACGCTTTCTGAAGCCCAGAATCGGTGGGCCGGCGAACGGGCGGCCATCGAGCGACGCTGGGAACAGGAAGTCGCGGAGCGAAAAGACCTCGAAAAGCAACTCCGCGAATTGTATGGCCAGGCTACAGGCGAGAAATCGATTGCTCAAGCAAAGATCCAGGAACTTCAGCGTCAATGCGAGGAGCTTCGCGAGAAACGAGAGGAAGTTGAGGACTCGCTTCAAGCGAGAATCAATCAGATCACCCGGTCGCTTCAAGAAGCGGAACAGCAGAATGCTCGCTTGGTCGAAGACGTGCACCGGCAGGAATCGCAGCCGTCGCGATTCAAAATGCAGTCGGAGCTTGTCGAGGCAAAGCAACAGATCGAGGAACTCAATCGATTGCTTCGCAAATCACGCATTGAGAACGACGAGTTGCGTTCGATCATCATGGGCTGGGGCCTTCCAGTGGGCGATTGATCTGGCTGTAAGGGGCCGGAGGATTATGCGTGGACAGGAGGACCACGATTGAGAGAATACGGCCATGGCTCAACTTCGATCCCTTTTGCTTGTCATCACGATTGTCTACTTAATCACGATCGGTCTGGCGGGTGGCCAGGATAAACCGGCGAAATCAGAGACTATCGCATCGTTACCGGGCTGAGAAGGGCTTCTAAGCGGCTCTGGCGTGGTGCAACGTGCGGGTTGTGTCGTGGCGCG
>Ga0247727_10014023_pt1 | contig 13391 bp, 11 predicted proteins | sample WisWelCaveWW1625_FD_202498 | JGI IMG/M metagenome (GOLD analysis project Ga0247727, IMG submission 202498) | Biofilm microbial communities from Wishing Well Cave, Virginia, United States - WW16-25 | ecosystem: Environmental > Aquatic > Deep subsurface > Groundwater > Cave microbial mat | place... | reverse complement strand
TCACTTTCTTGGCTTTGCCGAGATCGGTGAGCGTGGTGTTCTCGATCTTGAAGCCGGCCTCTTCGGAAATCACGCGACCGCCGGTGAGCACCGCGATATCTTCCAACATCGCTTTGCGGCGATCACCAAAGCCCGGCGCTTTCACCGCGCAAACTTTCAACGTGCCGCGCAGCTTGTTCACGACCAACGTCGCGAGCGCTTCACCTTCGATGTCTTCCGCAATCACGAGCAGCGGGCGGCCCATCTGCGCCACCTTCTCGAGAATCGGCAGAATGTCTTTCATCGCGCTGATCTTCTTGTCATGAATCAGAATCAACGCATCTTCGATCACCGCTTCCATCGCATCCGGATCGGTGACGAAATACGGCGAAATGTAGCCGCGATCGAACTGCATGCCTTCGACAACGTCGAGTGTAGTCTCGGTGGACTTGGCTTCTTCAACAGTGATGACGCCGTCTTTGCCGACTTTGTCCATCGCGTCGGCGATTAGATTGCCGATCGACTTGTCGTTGTTCGCGGAGATGGAGCCGACTTGCGCAATTTCAGTTTTGCCCGGCAGCGGCTTGCTGATTTTTCTGATCTCCTCGATCACGACCGCGACGGCCTTCTCGATGCCGCGCTTCAGGTGCATCGGATTCGCGCCGGCAGTGACGTTCTTCAAGCCTTCGGCGAAAATCGCTTGCGCCAACACGGTCGCGGTGGTGGTGCCGTCGCCCGCCACGTCGCTGGTTTTGGACGCGACTTCTTTCACCATCTGCGCGCCCATGTTTTCAACCGGATTTTCCAATTCAACTTCCTTCGCCACGGTGACGCCGTCTTTGGTAATGGTCGGCGCGCCAAACTTTTTGTCGATGACGACGTTGCGGCCCTTCGGGCCCAGCGTAACCTTCACGGCATTCGCGAGCGCATCGACGCCGCGTTTCAACGCCGCACGAGCGTCCACATCATAATCAATAATCTTAGCCATAAACTTTATGTCTCCTTAAATTCGGTTAATGATTTCAATTCAAACCGGATCAGCAAATTGCCTTTTGCTCTTTGCCGTTTGCTCTTTGCTTTACAGGATGGCGAGAATGTCGCTCTCACGCACGATCAAATAATCCTTGCCGTCCACCGAAACTTCCGTCCCGGAATATTTGCCGTAGAGCACTTTATCGCCCTTCTTCACTTCCATCGTCACCTTCTGACCGGACTCGCTGATTTTGCCCGGGCCCACCGCGACGACTTCACCCTGCATCGGTTTCTCTTTCACCGTGTCGGGGATAATGATGCTGCCTTGCTTTTTCTCCTCGGTATCGAGTGGCTTCACCACCACGCGATCCGCCAATGGCTTGATATTCATAGGTAGGTCTCCTCGTAAATAAGATTGTTTTATATAAATTTAGTCGGAAGAGCTTTGCTGGCTGTTAGCACTCTCTTCGTATGAGTGCTAACAGCCAGACATAAATATAAGAAATAATCTACCACGAAGTCAAGGTTTATTTTGACAAATTGCCTAATTTTTAGCTTTTTACCAAGCACTCGATAGATTATTTCTTATAAATAGTGATAGGTTTCGGCCAATATGACAGAAATTTATCTTCTAATGAGTTTGAACGCCATGTTCCTTCCTTGCTTTTGTATAATGGCAAGATTGATCCAAGCCATTGCAAAATGTTCCAGCAACTGCACTTTGTCATCTCCGCCAAAATCGTAACATTCCGCAAAGCCCAAATCCTTGGCAAGCTGTGACGCGGCTTGTTTGCCCTTTGCCGAACTGCTAGCCACGAACATATCGATACCGATGGCGCCATATTGCGGATTCTCCATATTCTCAAAGCCGGTGCTGTTGAAACATTTGACGACATGCTCGCATCTCGTCAACGTTTTGAAAGCTTCAAAAGCAGTGGTAAATGGCGTTGGTTTTTGAAAAGCGGCGTTGGTCGCATCAATGATGATTTTATCTTTGACCTCGCCAAGATTTTTTGCAACTTCAACAACAGCCGGAATTGGCAGCGCAACTAAAATGATCTCAGCTTCACGTGCCGCCTCGCTGACCGAAGTGGCTCGCAAGTTTTTGCTGGAAGCGACCAACGTCGTGATCTCTTTGTTGGTCACGTCTCTCACCCCTAAAATCACACTATGACCGGCTTTCGCCCAGCCTTGCGCCAACGCGCCGCCGACATTGCCGGCGCCGATGATTGCGATTTTCATTTTGAACTCCTTTGAAGTTTTTTCTAAGTTTTGGGCGCTACGCGCATAATAAAAATCAGCGCCCGGACGCTTTCAAATTTCTCTTGACAAATTTACGGCATATATTTAACTTCGTCAAGTATGCACTTTGAAATGCCATACTATCGAAAAAGTGAGTAAGCAAGGACGGAACGTTATGCCGAAATTTGTTTTTCGCGGAAAGACCTACAACAATCCGGTCGAGCTGTCGCTGGAAGTCGTCGGCGGCAAATGGAAAATGCCGATCCTGTGGCGGTTAAAAGAAAAAGTTTGGCGCTACGGCGAGTTGAAAAAAAGTCTAGGCAATGTCACGCACAAAATGCTCACGGAACAACTCCGCGAGCTCGAACGCGACGGCCTGATTCACCGCGAAGTCTATCAAGTTGTCCCGCCCAAAGTCGAATATTCGCTGACGCGCAGAGGCCGCACCATTATCCCAATAATAGAGAAACTGCGGACGTGGGGAAATGCGTTTCGGGAAGCAAAATTGTAAAAAACATTCTGCTATGATAATTTTTCCGGAGCATGATGATGTTCTTTGACCTCCCACTTGAAAAACTGCAAACCTATCTTCCCGCTCGAAACGAACCTCCCGACGTCAAGGCGTTTTGGCAGCGGACGTTAAATGAAGCACGCCGGTTTCCTCTCAATGCCCAATTCGAAGCAACCGACACCGGTTTGCAATTGGTTGAAACATTCGACGTCACGTTTAAAGGATACAACGGACAGGCGATTAAAGATTGGCTGATTTTGCCGCGACCTCGATTGCCCTGCATTGTCGAATACATCGGCTACGGCGGCGGCCGCGGTTTGCCGATTGATTGGCTGCTGTGGAGCAACGCCGGATATGCGCATTTCGTGATGGATGAAGTTTGTCCGCCGTCAACTGTTTTCGCGGCGTATAATCATTACGCCGGCCCGAAGCAAATCAAAGTCTGGCCGTACAACCATCACGAAGGAGGCGAGAGTTTTCAGAGTGTGGAGAAGATGAAGTTTTTGCAAAAACTGTTTTGAGGCCGACACTAATTTCGCTGCGTTCCGCAAAGCCACTGTCGAAAAGAATTGCATCGAATTTTGCCATTAGAAGAGAACCTTCACGATAATGGTGTTGGAATTTCTTTGGTCTTGTCCGATTTGGTCATGAAGTTCCTTGAGTGTTGACGCCGCTCCTAAAAGCTTGCCCGCTCGCACCGCAACCCATTGGCCTTTGTATTGAGACGAGTTATTTTTAAACCATCTTTGTGATGCCTTCAAACTATTGGCATTTGCGCTTGCCGGTCGAGTGCCAATTATCTTAGCGGGGCGAGAACGATGGCCCATTGCTCAATCCTGTTGTCGCCTGGAAACACTCGCCTTCCCTCGTCGGCTAATTCCCTCGCCAAAAGCACCACATCCAAAAACAGGCAAGACTGGATGACGCGGATCAATTCATCCGGACGGCGGCTGCGCCAATCGACTTGCCTAGCCAAAGTGATTATGGCGCCGCGGTCTTTTCTGGCCGCGGCTTCTTCGATGGCAAGCAACAGCGGCTCTGGTTGGTCGGTTGAAGTTTCGTCCTGGCGTGTGGCTTCACGCCAGGACGCTTCGTTGAGAGTCAACTCTTCAACCTCGGGATAATTCAAAGTCATCTTTCTATCTCCAGTTGGTCTATGTACCAATTTAACCAAGCGCTTTTAAAAAATCAAACAAAATAATGTGCTCCCGATGGCGGCAACTTTTCAAATTCTCCGCCGGATTTGGGAAAATGGCGGTAATTCGGCAATTGAAACGTCTTTCCACAAATGGCCCACGCGACCTTCATCTCCGAAAATAATTGCTCATTTTCATACGCCTGCAACAGGAAGTCATCCAGCCCGGCCACGCGCTTGAAGACGCCTGCGGGCGCGGGATAAGGAATGGTCTCCGGCGCGGTTTCGGTGTGAATCAATTTGGCTGGGAACGGCACAATCTGCGGGCAGCTCTCATGGGCGGCGTTGATGACTAGCGCGTGGCTGCGACAAACTTCCGGCGGACAGAGCAAGCGAGTTTCGCCGCGAATCGCCTGCACGAAATTGCGGAAACCCTCGAAGGTCCAAAACTCTTCGGTGTTGGCAAATTTCTCTCCGCTGCCATTATTGTAATGAATCGTCGTCTCGCCGTTGTATTTTTCCCACTGCGCGATGCCGTTCTCGCAATTTATTTTCATCTGCGGCCCGAACGTCGTTGCGGTGCAATGCGTCACGTAAAAATGCAACAGACTCTCGTTGTCGCATTTAATGTGCAGCAGCGCGGTATCGCAGCTTTCCAGTTGCCGGCTGCGATACAACTCCGCGGTGACTTCGACAGGTGTCGCTGCTTCATCGTGTTCTGTTGAGGCGAGATAAAGCAGATTTTGCAGATAATGGGCCATTGCATTGTTCATCGGGCTGTCGAGAATCCAAAGGCCGTCCTTTTTCATGCGACCCGCCCAGTCGTTGCGGGCGTAATACGTGTCGCTGCGCGGCCAGGCGCAGACGAGTGCCGCGCTTTTCACCGCGCCGAGACGGCCATTGCCAATGCGCGCTTTCAATTGCTGAATCGAATGGCTGTACATATATTGGTAACCGATCGCGACCAGTTTGCCGGAACGCTTTTGCGCCGCGATGAGCTGATCGACCTCCTGAATCGTGGCGGCCACCGGCTTTTCGCAATAGACGTGCAAACCCGCGGCGAGCGCTTTAATGCTCACCGGCACGTGCTGATGAATGCCGATCGGCACGGTGAGAACCTCAGTCGTGTGCGTGCCGTGTTGAAAAAAATCTTCAATCGACGCATAAAGCGGAATGTTGCATGCAACAAGCTCTTGAATTTTTTCCGGAAAGCGCTGGCGATCAGATGCAATGGCAACCACGCCGGCAAGTTTGGCAAGCCTCTGTTTTTCGAGCCATTTGACGGCATTCAAATGCACCTCGGCGAAGCCGCCGAGGCCGATGACGACGAAACGGATTGGAGTCATTTTCAGTGTTTGAGATTATTGTATGACGTTTTTTGTATAAGATAAGCTTTTCACAGAACCCGGCAAGCAAATTCAACAAAATTTTTAAATGGAAAAAATGCGCTTGACACTTTTTACAACGAAGTGTAGATTACAAGTGTCTAAGATAAGTGTCTGTCAACAAACCAGAGATTATTTCAAGGCAAATTTGCAAAGGCAGGTTATGCGATCCTTCACTTCGCGGTGCGTTGTTTTACTGGGTATCTTTATTTTCTCCGTTCTTCCTTTATATAGTTCTGATTGGCCGAACTGGCGCGGCCCCAATCAAAACGGCGCTTCAACCGAAACCGGCTTGATTTCAACGTGGTCGTTGAACGGTGAGAATCTCGCGTGGAAGGCCGAATTCATCGGACGCTCCACGCCGGTGATTATGAACGGCCGCGTTTATGTCATCGGCCGTGCCGGCGAAGGCTTGAGGCGTCAAGAGCAAGTCGTGTGCTTCGACGCGCAGACCGGCAAAATGTTGTGGGAACATCGCTTCAATGTGTTTCAAACCACCGTGCCGTTTAACCGCGTCGGCTGGGCAAGTCTCGCAGGCGATCCGGAGACCGGAAATATTTATGCGAGCGGCGTCGGCGGCATGTTCATCTGTTATAACCGCGACGGCAAAATTTTGTGGCAGCGCTCGCTCACCGAAGAGTTTGGGCGCTTCTCCGGCTACGGCGGGCGCACGCACACGCCGCTGGTGGATGAGAATCTCGTCATCATCAGTTGTTTGTATATGGGCTGGGGTGAGCAAGCGCCGATGCGGCATCGTTTTATTGCTTTCGACAAGCGCTCGGGAGAGGTTGTTTGGATTGCTGCTCTTCCCAACAATCCGATTGATACCAATTATTCCACACCGGCGATTGCAACAATCAACGGTTTGCGCCTGCTCGTCGTCGGCGGTGGGGATGGCGCGGTTCACGCGCTGAAAGTGCGCAGCGGCGAGCACGTGTGGGAATTTAAACTTTCGAAGGCCGCAATCCAGCCAGCGATTGTGGTCGATGGCAACCACGTTTTCGCCTGCCACAGCGAGGAGAATCTCGACAACAGCAGCATGGGCCGCGTCGTTTGCATCGATGGAACCGGCAACGGCGACGTCACGAAAACGCACGAAGTCTGGCGCGCCGACAATCTCGAAGTCGGCTATCCCTCGCCGGCGGTGCATGATGGCATGTTGTATCTTGTCGATAACTCCGCGAATTTGGTTTGCGTCGAAGCGGCGACGGGCAAGCGTTTGTGGCAATACAGTCTCGGCACCGTCGGCAAAGGCTCGCCGGTGGTGGCTGATGGGAAAATTTATGCCACTGAAGAAAACGGCGTGTTTCACATTTTGCAACCGAGCGCGACCGAGTGCAAATCGCTCGACACTGAAAAACTCACGATGAAAGATGGTCGCTATGCTGAGCTCTACGGCTCGCCGGCGATTGCGTATGGCCGCATTTATTTCACCGCGGAGTCGGGGTTGTATTGCCTCGGCGATAAAAATAAAAAACTCTCTCTTACTCCTACTCGCACTCTTACTCATACTCCTGCCGTTGAAACGCAAGGCACACCCGCTTATCTCCAAATCGTTCCTGCCGATGTGCTCACCAGCCCCGGCGCGAAAATAAAATTCCGCGCGCGAGTGTTTGACGATAAAGGAAATTTTTTGCGCGAGGTGCAAGCCGGTTGGTCATTGACGAATTTATCGGGGCAATTCAGCCCGGCGGGAGAATTCACCGTCGGCGCGAACAGCCCTGCCGCAGCGGGAATCATTACCGCCAAATTAAAAAACTTGACGGGCACAACACGCGTGCGCGTGATTCCGAATGCGCCGTGGAGCGAAGACTTCGAAACCAGCGAAGTCGGCAAATATCCGTCGTATTTTGTCGGCGCGACCAATAAATTTGCGGTGCAAATCAAAGACAGCAACAAAGTGCTCGTGAAACCGCCCGCCGCCACAGGATTGAATCGCTCCGATATTTTTCTCGGCCCGCCGACGATGAAGAATTACACGATTCAAGCCGACGTGCTCGGCAAAAAGAACCGGCGGCAAATGCCGGACATCGGTTTGATCGCCAATCGCTACACGATGGATTTGATGGGTGCGCTGCAGCGCCTGCAAATTCGCGTGTGGGCCGCAGAGTTGCTCAATTCCAAAACCATCGATTTTAAATTCGACCCCGATATTTGGTACACGATGAAAATGCGTGTCGATCTCGTCGACGGCAAATCAATCGTGAAAGGCAAAGTCTGGCCGCGCGCCGAGAAAGAGCCGGAGGCGTGGACGATCACCATGGAAGACGCGCTGCCGAATCCCGAAGGCAGCCCCGGTTTGTACGGCTATTCGCCAGCGGAGATTTATTATGATAATGTCAAAATTACGAAAAGTAATTGAATTTTTTCCAACGGATGAAAGCGGCCAACGGATTAACCCAACACGACCCAACTAATATGTCATTCTGTAAGAATCCTGTTTCTCGCCAGCGCGGCTCGACCGAGACTTCGACGAGCTCGGCCGAGCCGCTCGCCGAAGTCTGTGCTTGATATTAAAAAGATTCCTCCGGAATGACAGCTTCTTTTTGCACTTGAATAGTTACAAACGACCAGCGGCTACTAAAACGATTTCAAGCGAGCGCATGAGCACGATGAAAAAAAACACGCCAGCAAAGCAAGCCGCGCCTCGGCCTTATCCAACCGCCGAAGAGAAAAACGAAACCTTGTCGCACGTTGCCGAGTCGGTGGCTGCTTATTCGGTAGCGACGCCGACTTCCACGACGCTCAGAAAACCACGGCGAATTGAAGAGAAACGGATTGCCGATAATGCCGTGTCGGATGAAGTTTGGCGGTTCGCCGCTGCCAATGATTTGAAGCCGCATTTGGAAACGGCAATCCGGTTGATTCACGAGTGTTTCCCGACCTTGAGCGACGTTCAGCTTTTGTACGAGATTGATTGGGATGTAGAAAACAGAAGCTATATTGTTATTGAAATAAAAATCATCGGATCAATCCCAGCGCTACTCGAGCAGTATGATCGTTTTACGCTGCAAATAATCAGGCAGGTACCGCCGGAGAAAAGAGATAAGATTATTTTAAGTTTTTAAAGTAGCATTTTGGATTGCAAAAGCTGAACAGGCAGTTCTCATATAAAACACGCTTTCTGCGTCGCAAAATATCTCTACTCAAATTCGCAACGGCATTCGCGCCTACGAAGAGAAGTTGAAAGCTTATCAAGGAGTTTGAAATGAATTTAAACCCTCTTTTTCCCAAAGGTAATTTTACTAAAATCCATCTGCTGATTGGCACCGTCACGCTTTCCACCATCACCTACTACTCGATGGAACAAGCGATGTGGGGTGGCACGCCGTCACGCAACATGGTTTCATCGGAAAGAAACTTGCCGGTCAAATTTGACCCGGCTTCGGGAATGAATGTCAAATGGAGCGCCGCGCTGGGCTCGCAAACCTACGGCAATCCCGTTATCAGCGGCGGCAAAGTTTTTGTCGGCACCAACAATCAAAGCCTGCGCAACCCCAAACACCGCGGCGACCGCGGCGTGATGATGGCGTTTGGCGAGGCCGATGGAAAATTTCTCTGGCAACACGCTTCGCCCAAACTTGCTTCCGGCCGCGTCAATGATTGGCCGCTGCAGGGCGTTTGCTCCAGCCCGTTTGTCGACGGCAATCGCCTCTATTATATTTCCAATCGCTGCGAAGTGGTGTGCCTCGACACCGAAGGCTTTCTCGACGGCGAAAATGACGGCGCGGTTAAATCCGAGCCCGACACGAGCAAGATCGACGCCGACGTGATTTGGAAGCTCGACATGATGGGCGAGCTGGATGTCTTTCCGCACAATCTCGCCGTGTGCTCGCCGATTGCGGTTGGCGATTTGCTTTTCGTCGTCACGGCGAATGGCGTGGATGAAAGTCACATCGCTATCCCCTCGCCGCTGGCGCCGAGTTTTATTGCGGTAAATAAAAATACCGGCAAATTGGTTTGGGAAGACGCCTCGCCCGGCGAAAAAATTATGCACGGCCAATGGTCGAATCCGTCATACGGCGTGATCAACGGCGTCGCGCAAGTGATTTTCCCCGGCGGCGACGGCGTCATTTATTCTTTCGAGCCGGAGACGGGCAAACTGATTTGGAAATTCGATTGCAATCCCTCGGAAGCCGTTTACGAGCTGGGCGGCTCCGGCACGAAAAATGATTTCATCGCCACGCCGGTGATTTACGACAACAAAGTTTATATCGGCCTCGGCCAAGATCCGGAGCACGGCGAAGGCATCAGCCATCTCTGGGTGATTGACGCGACAATGAAAGGCGAAATCCCGCAATCGAAAGCCGTGTGGCATCGCGGTTATAAAGAATTCAATCGCACCATGTCGACGGTGGCGATTATTGATGGCTTGCTTTACACGGCAGATTTGAGCGGTTTTGTTTATTGCATGAATGCGCTGACCGGCGAAGTGCTTTGGACCTACGACACCTTCGCCGCGATTTGGGGCTCGCCGTATGTGGCCGACGGCAAAGTTTATATCGGCGACGAAGACGGCGATCTCACCGTGCTCAAAGTTGGCAAAGAAAAAGAAGTGCTGCACGAAATCAACATGGGCAGCGCGGTTTACACCACGCCCGTCGCGAAGAACGGCGTGTTGTACGTGACGAATCGCTCGACGCTGTTTGCGCTGCAGGTGAAGTAGCCCAGACGGCTCGTCTGGACGATTCAAGAGATAAGGATGACGTCCAGTTTTTGAAAAAGCGCTAATTCGACTCTTGTGCTTGTGAACGAAAAGCTGTAAATTTAAATAGACAAAAGTTGTCTTGCCAAACGTAGCGCAATCATCCGGACCGAGGAAAAAAGCCGCGTAAAAAATGGGAAGAGAATTTACTGGAGAAGTGCAATGAGCATAGTCATTTCAATTAAATCCAAACAAAACGGCGTTGAAGCGTTGAACTTGGTCAAATCCGCGGTTGAAGCGGAAGTTGCCAGATTTGAATTGGCTGTGGAGATGGCCAATAAAAGGCTGCTTTTATTTGAAAAGAAGTATAACGTTACTTCCGACCATTTTATGTCGCATCTGGCGGCGGAAGATTTGGAGGGCGGCGATGATGAATATGTGACGTGGTCGGGTGAATATCAGCTCAAACAAAGACTCGAACAAAAGCTGGCGCAGCTAATGGAGGTTGAGTATGTTCCTGCAGACATACTTCAACCGTATTAAGGCGGAGATTGACCGTTACGCGGCAACTCGCTTCGTGTTAGATGTCAAGATCAATTTTGACTCGCGCCCCGGCGATCAAGGCTATGTAAGCGGGGCGATTCATTTGGTGGATGGTTCCGTGTTGCATTTCAAAGAATAATAGTTTTTCCACCAACTGCGAAACCTGTTCTATAAATAAATACCGGAAGGAACCTGCGCGATGATCAAATCACCTCTCACCATTTTCCTTTTATTCATCATCACAGCCATCGGCCTCGCTCAATCCGACTCGCCATTCTTATTGCAGAAACCGACATTGAGCCGCGAGCACGTCGCGTTTATTTACGCCGGAGATTTATGGCTTGTCGGCCGCGACGGCGGCGAGGCCAAACGTTTGACCACCGGCATCGGCGTTGAAACCAACCCTTATTTTTCGCCGGATGGGAGCCGCATCGCTTTCACCGGCGAGTATGACGGCAACGTGGATGTTTACATCATTCCAACCTCCGGCGGCGTGCCGAGGCGGTTGACGTTTCATCCCGACCCCGATGAAGTACTGGGTTGGACGCCGGACGGCAAGGCCATTCTGTTTCGTTCGTCGCGACACAGCTATGCTTTCTTCAATCGGTTTTTCACCATTCCCGTCACCGGCGGATTTCCCGCTGAAATTCCGCTGCCGATGGCGGAAGAAGGTTCATACGCGCCGGATGGAACGCGCATGGCCTACGTGCCGCATCTGCAGTGGCAGGCTGCATGGAAGCGCTATCGCGGCGGACAGACGAAACCGATCTGGCTGGTGAATCTTTTTGATTCGAGTATCATTGAAAAAATTCCGCGCGACAATTCGAACGACTTCAATCCGATGTGGGTCGGCCAAACGATTTATTTTCTCTCGGATCGCAACGGCGCCGTTACGCTTTTTGCGTATGATCTCAACACCAAACGCGTTACGCAGCTTGTGCCGAATAGCGGCCTCGATTTCAAATCCGCGAGTGCCGGTCCCGGCGCGATTGTGTACGAGCAATTCGGCGCGTTGCACTTGTTTGATCTCGCCACCACTCAATCGAAACGCCTCGACGTGCGCGTCATCGGCGACTTTCCCGAAGTGCGGCCGCATTTTCAGAAAGTTCCCGCCGGTAGTTTGAGCAACGCCGGACTTTCTCCCACTGGCGCGCGGGCGATCTTCCAAGGCCGCGGCGAAATTGTGAGCGTTCCCGCGGAGAAAGGCGACCTTCGCAATCTCACACGCACGACCAATGTCGCGGAGCGCGATCCGGCATGGTCGCCGGACGGCAAATGGATCGCCTGCTTTTCCGATGCGTCCGGTGAATACGCATTGCACCTGCGCATGCAAAGCGGCCTCGGCGACGTGCGCAAAATCGATCTCGGCAATCCGCCGTCCTTTTTCTATTCGCCGCGCTGGTCGCCCGATAACAAGAAGATTGCGTACATCGACAAACGGCTGAATCTTTGGTATGTCGAAGTTGACAATCCCAAACCCGTGCGCATCGACGCCGATCTTTTTGAAAGCCCGTTTCGCACGTTGGAGCCGGTATGGTCGCCGGACAGCCGCTGGATCGCTTATGCCAAACATCTGCCGAATCAGTTGCACGCCATCTTTGTTTATGCGCTCGCCGAGAAAATGAGCCGCCAGATCACCGACGGCCTGAGTGACGCGCTTTATCCCGCGTTCGATAAAAGCGGCAAGTATCTCTATTTCACCGCGAGCACCGACCTCGGCCTTTCCGCCGGTTGGCTGGATATGTCGAGCCTCAATCGCCCGGTGACGCGCAGCGTTTATGTTGCCGTGCTCAAAAAAGATTTGCCGTCACCGCTCGCGCCGGAAAGCGACGAGGAGAAGGACACCACAGCTGTGGAAAAAAATGAGAAAAAAGATAAAAAAGACAAAAAGAAAGAAACAGAAGAAGAACAGAAAAAGGAGTTGGCGGTTGAGATTAATTTTGATAATATCGGGCAAAGAATTTTGGCGTTGCCGATTCCGGCGCAAAATTATCTCGGTCTCGTGACCGGCAAGGAAGGAAATCTTTTTCTGCTGGAAGGCGCTCCCATTCTTTTGAGCGCAGCCGAGGGCCCCACGATGTTGACGCTGCACAAATTCGATCTCAGCAAACGCAAAACCGATCAAGTGCTGGAAGGCCTCAACGCTTTCACGCTTTCTGCCAACGGCGAGAAGATGCTTTACCTGCAAGGCGGGAGTTGGTTCATTGCCCCAGTCGCAGAAGACCCAAGTGCCGAGGCGAAAGCGCTGCAGCTCGAGGAATTGGAAGTTTATGTCGAGCCGCGGCCCGAATGGAATCAGATGTATCATGAAGTCTGGCGCATTCAAAGAGATTTTCTTTATGATCCCGGATTTCACGGCCTCGATTTGAGCGCGGCGGAAAAAAAGTACGCGCCGTTTTTGGCGAATATCGCGAGCCGCGTGGATTTGAATTATCTCTTTGAAGAGATGCTTGGCGAGCTGTCGCTCGGCCACGTTTTTGCCGGCGGCGGCGAAACGCCCGAAGTCAAAAAAGTCCAAGTCGGCCTGCTCGGCGCGGATTATAAAATCGAGAATGGGCGTTATCGTTTTAGCCGTGTATATAATGGAGAGAATTGGAATCCCCAATTTCGCGCGCCGCTCACGCAACCCGGCGTCAACGTGGTTGCGGGCGAATATCTGCTGGCGGTGAATGGCCGCGACGTGAATACGGCCAACGAAGTTTACAGCTACTTTGAAGCGACGGCGGGCAAAGCCCTTGTGATCAAAGTCGGCCCGAATGCCGATGGCACAAGCGCGCGCGAAGTCACGGTGGCACCGGTTGAAAGCGAAACGAATTTGCGCCATCTCGCGTGGATCGAGGGCAATCGCCGCAAGGTCGAGGAGTTGAGCGGCGGCCGGCTCGCGTATGTTTATTTGCCCAACACCGCGGGCGCGGGTTATACCAACTTCAACCGCTATTACTTTGCGCAAATCGAAAAAGAGGGCGCGGTGCTCGATGA
>Ga0247727_10014022_pt1 | contig 13392 bp, 14 predicted proteins | sample WisWelCaveWW1625_FD_202498 | JGI IMG/M metagenome (GOLD analysis project Ga0247727, IMG submission 202498) | Biofilm microbial communities from Wishing Well Cave, Virginia, United States - WW16-25 | ecosystem: Environmental > Aquatic > Deep subsurface > Groundwater > Cave microbial mat | place... | reverse complement strand
ACACTTGGCACAAGCCCCATCTTCTTTTTCATCGCATATCTCACAACCGAAATTGGCGCGAAACTCGAAAAATTCTTCATGCGATTCGTCGCAGTCGTCGTCTTGATTTTAGGATTTGTGACTCTGGATGGCGGACTTAACCTGATAGGTTCTCCGCTGTCGCTTCAAAACTTAGCCCGAAACTTGATTCCGTCCAATACTGTATCAGCATCTGCGGCAGATTCTCTTCAATCTTCTTTTCCAAGTGATGAGCTGGTCCTCTATGTCGAAAACCGAGGGTATTTCCCGTCCACATTGAAAGCCCCCGCGGGAAAAGATTTGAGATTGAATCTCATCACAAACGGCACCTACTCCTGCGCGCTTGCCTTTATTATCCCTGCGTTGAATTTTTTTCAAATGCTTCCTCCTGTTGGAACTGTACAAGTGGACATCCCTGCGCAAGAAAAAGGAAGCACCTTGTACTACACCTGTTCGATGGGCATGTATACTGGGCGGATTATTTTTGAGTAGGAGGCTAACATGATAAAGAAAATTTTCAACGTCCCCGACATGCATTGTACGAATTGCTCGATGAAACTCGAAAGCATCGAAGATGAACTGGCAGGCATAAAAGAAATCAATGCCAGTTACCACAAACAGCAGATGATCGTCGAATTTGACGAGGCTCGAGTCAGCGAAGAGCAGATTATCGCCGTCGCGAGAAAGAAGGGGTATTTAGCGATACCTGCATAGTGCGTTCAAGCAACAAGAGGATAAAGGCGACTCATCAATCCCTTTTTATTTGGTGTATACTCTCGCCAACCAAGAGGAATGTATGCCGGATTTTTTCACACTGCCGGAAGCCAACGAAGCCTTGAAGATCGTCCGTCCATTAATGGATGAAGTAATGGTGATTCGCCAGAAGATCCTTGCGAACCAGCCCGAAGCCTGGCCCGCGATTGAAAAGTCCGCGGGGAATGGCGGCAACCCCGCGCTGAGTCAGATGGTCCATGATTTTGAAAAACTCGATGCGTTGATCCATAAAATACAGGACACAGGCGCGCAGATCAAGGATATCAACATCGGCTTGTTGGATTATTCTGCATTGAAAGATGGACGCGAAGTATATCTGTGCTGGCAACATGGAGAAGGGGATATTGCCTACTGGCATGAAGTTGAAGACGGGTATGCAGGCAGGCAGCCAATTGAGTCGTTTTGAGCCCAGCGATATAAGAGATGAGGGGATTGGCGATGAATTAAATCAGGCGGCGTTAGCCGCCCGACCTTTGCATATCCCTTTTATCCCGTTCATCCATGGTTAACAAGGAATTTGATAACGGGTTCCAATGTAAGTCTGGGAAACCCCACTGCATCCAATTGGAGCGTTTATCACCCATGTTTTGATTATAGGAGACGAATGAACAAAGGAATTTTGAACGGGATTGCCGCATACGCGTTGTGGGGATTCTTCCCTATTTACTGGAAACTCTTGCAGGACGTCCCTGCGCCGCAATTGCTTGGGCATCGCATCGGCTGGTCTTTTTTGTTGTTGCTGGCTGTGATCGTGATAACAAAACAATGGGACGATTTCCGCTCGAAGTTGAACGGGCGCACGTTTCAGATTTATTTGATCGCCGCGCTGCTCATTGGCGTCAACTGGCTGACGTATGTGTGGGCGGTCAATGCGGGTTTTATTGTTGAAACAAGCCTGGGGTATTTTATCAACCCGTTGTTGAGCGTGTTGATGGGAGTGATCTTCCTGCGCGAACGGTTGCGTGCCGCGCAATGGATTCCCGTCGCGCTCGCCGCCATCGGTGTAATTTATCTTACGTATGCCTATGGCCGCCTGCCGTGGATTTCCCTTCTGCTCGCTTTCACCTTCGGCTTTTATGGGCTGACGAAGAAACTTGCTCCGCTTGGCTCGTTGTATGGGCTGACGCTCGAAACTGGGATTCTCTTTTTGCCTGCGGTGATTTATCTTGGCTGGGCGCAAGCGGACAACGGTGCCGCGTTCCTGCATTCTGGCATCACGGCAGATTTGTTGATGATCGGCGCCGGGCTTGTGACAACGGTTCCACTGCTCATGTTTGCCTCCGCCGCGAAGCAAATCCCGTTAACCATGCTTGGCATTCTTCAATATCTTGCGCCGACGATTCAATTTCTTATCGGCATTTTTATTTACAAGGAGGAATTTGACCAGTCGCGTTTGATCGGTTTTGGGATCGTCTGGCTCGCGCTGATCATTTTTTGGGTGGAAAGTTATCTTGCGAATCGTATTTCAATTTCCCCTCTCCCGGAAATGGGAGAGGGGAAGGCTTGCGTTGAGCATGTCGAAACGGTGAGGGTAAAATGAAAATCCCTTTTATCGGCGGCACAGGCTTGATCAGCTCTGCTTGCTCTGAACTTGCTCGTCCATAAATTGCGCCGCCCTTTCATCAGGGTTCCCCGTGTTATACTTTTTGAGGAGGATTTCAACGCGTGAACCTGAGCCCGCTTTGCAATTTATTCAAGCCTCTGTTTGGCAGAGATCGCCGGGAAGAAACTGCGCGGTTCCTAACATCCATCACCTGGGCGGTGGTTGTTATTGATTCGGTGGTGTTGATCTTCGATACCCTTGAGGGTGGATTATCCTTCGATGCCAGGACGAATGTATTGATTGGACTGCTTGTTGTCCAGCCTATTTTGATCGTTTTTCTGCGATTGGGTTTTGTGCGCCTGGCTGCCTATATGTCCCTGATTACGTTTTGGGGCGCCCTGACATACCACGCCTGGAATGTCGGCGGCGTTCGAGATTTGGGGGTGACGGCTTACGTGCTAGTGGTTCTGATGGCGGCATTACTTACAAACTGGCGGGTATCTGTTCTTTTTGGCATCATGAGTGTCACGGCAGTTTGGATTTTGGCAACCGCCGAAACCAGAGGGGTGATTGTGCCCCGTGTTGATTCCCCGCTTCATGCCGCAAGGGATTTAACGGCGATATTCAGTTTTCTGGTCGTTCTGGTTTTTTTGCTGGTAAGAGTCTTGCGTGAAGCGCTGGATAAAATGGGCGAAGATTTTGCGGGAAGGTTGAAGGCGGAACAATCTTTGGACGAGGGGGAGGAACGGTTCCGAAAAATTTTTCAAACCAGCCCGGTTGCCATCTCGATCACGACCCTTGAGGAAGGGCGTTTGTTGGACGCAAACGAGGCATATTGGAAGTTGATGGGTTTTGACCCAGAGTCGGCGATGGGGCAAACAACGGTTGAGTTGGCAATCTGGGAAAACAAAGGTCAGCGTCAAAAGTTTGTCGCAAAATTGAAGGAGCGAAAATCCCTTCGCAACCCTGCCTACGGGTTCGTCAATCGAAATAGCGACAAACGCATCACAGCCACTTATTATGACTTGATTGACCTGGGAACAGAACCGGCAATCCTATCCATGTTTTACGATATCACCGATCAAAAACGAGCTGAGCAGGCGCTAATGCAAAGCGAAATGCGGACGCGCGCTTTGCTGGACGCCATCCCGGATATGATCTTTGAGTTGAGGCGAGATGGCACGATACTCCAATTTATCCCCTCAGCAACCAGTGAACCGATCGTGCCGCCCGAAGAATTTCTCGGTAAAACAATCGCGCAGGTGATTCCATCCATTGCGGAGCAAACTACTTTTGCCATCGAACGAGCTCTCGAATCGAGACAAGTCAATGCCTTTGAATATCAACTCCCGCAGATGAGCAACAAGACTTTTGAGGCGAGAATCGTTTCCTCCGGTTCAGACACTGTGCTGGCTATGATCCGTGACGTCTCTTTGATCAAGTGGATCGCCGCTGAACGTGAGGCGTTGATCAATGCGCTTGAGGCAAAAAATACAGAGTTGGAACGATTCGTTTATACGGTCTCCCATGATTTGAAATCTCCGCTGGTTACCATCGTCGGTTTCCTCGGTTTTCTTGAAGACGATATTGAAAAGAACAATATTGAACACCTGCGTAAGGACGTGGAAAGGATTTATCAAGCCGCGTACAAAATGCAGGACCTGTTGCAGGACTTGCTCGAACTTTCCCGTATCGGGCGCGTGATGAATAATCCCGAAGAAGTCTCATTTGAGGAATTGGTAAAAGATGCAATTGAACTGACCGAGGGCAGGTTGCAGGAACGCGGGGTCCGTGTGATTATCAGGCCGGATATGCCAAAAGTTCATGGAGACAGAAAGCGATTTATGGAACTCATGCAAAATCTCATTGACAACGCGGCAAAATATATGGGCAGCCAGTCGGATCCGTTTCTCGAAATCGGGCAGGATGGTTTTGAAGACAGCAATCCCATCTTTTATGTTCGGGATAATGGGATTGGGATTGCGCCAGAGTATCACGACCAGATTTTCGGTTTGTTCAATAAACTCGAATCGACAACCGATGGCACCGGCATCGGGCTTGCCATTGCAAAACGAATCGTTGAAGTGCACGGGGGCAGGATTTGGGTGGAGTCCCAACCTGGGAAAGGATCCATGTTTTATTTCACACTTCCAGCGCAGGCACGCCTCTCTCCCAGCCGAAACTTGATAGGCGACCTATGATCCGTTCCACCCTCAAACGACTCCAGCAGGTTCTGATCGAACCGCCCGCTCTTATACAAGACATTGCGCTGTACCATAAATCGCGCCTGTTGAATATTTTTTTGTTGATCATGATTGTTATATTTCTAGGCGTGGATGGTTTTTATCTCTCTACGATCCCGAGTTACATGCCTCCCTGGTATGGCTATATTTTCCTTCTCGGGTCATTCCTTCTGAATCACACCCGTCTCTATTGGCTTTCAGCGTTCTTCACCCTCATCATGTTCCCGGTCGTCATATTTTTCAATATTACTTCAGGAGAATCCACCACCCCGGTTGTAACAATATTCTACTTGATCTCGGGTTTGATCCTTGCCGGGATTTTGCTGTCTTTCAGGTTCACTGTATTATTTGCGCTTGTTGAGATTGCCGCCATCGTCTCCATGCCTTACGCCGCGCCAAAAATTTTTACAGGTTTTGATACCATCGTGGGAATTCTCTCCGCAATGATCATCAGTTCGGTCCTGGTGTTGGTTTCCCTGCGGCATCGCGATGACCTCGAAGCGGATCGCCAGGAAATCCTGCGCAAAAGCGAGGAGCGATATCGCCTGGTCTCTTCCGTCATTTCTGATTATTCGTTTTCAAATATACGAAATGAGAAAGGCGAGTTCATACTAAATTGGGTGGCAGGCGCGTTCGAACAAATTTCCGGCTACACCCTGGAGGAGTTCAACGCGCGCGGCGGCTGGGTCACCACGGTGTACCCGGACGACCTGGGGAAAGATGCCCGCGACATGGAGTTGTTGTTCAACAATCAACAAGTGGTTTCTGAATTGCGCATCATTCATAAGGACGGTTCGGTTCACTGGGTGCGCAGTTATGCTCATCCACTTTGGGATTCCGGGAAAAACCAACTCGCTGGAATTTATGGGGCAGTGCAGGACATTACAGAGAAAAAGAGAATCGAGCATGAACGCGAAGAGTTGATCCTTGAATTGGAAAAGAAAAATGCCGAGTTGGAACAATTTACCTACACGGTCTCCCACGACTTGAAAGCGCCTGTGATCACCATCAAAGGATTCCTCGGTTATCTTGCTGAAGACGCCCTGTCTGGAAATATCGAGCGGCTTCAATTGGATATTCAACGGATCAGTGAAGCAACGAGTAAAATGCACAACTTGTTGAATGACCTGCTCGAGCTTTCGCGTATTGGGCGGTTAATGAACTCTCCGGTAAACGTATCATTCCACGATGTGGTTCGTGATGCCCTTGAACTTATTCGAGGCAGTTTGATGGAAAAAGATATCCAGGTTGTCGTGGCAAAGAACCCGGCTTCCATTTATGGAGATCGTCAGCGCCTTACAGAAGTTTTCCAAAACTTGATGGATAACGCCGTGAAATTCATGGGAGATCAACCGCATCCGGTGATCGAGATTGGGCATGGCGAATCTGCGCAGAATGGGTTTGCGACGTTTTTTGTGCGCGACAACGGCCTTGGCATTGCTCCGCAATATCACGAGCGGATATTTGGGCTTTTCAATCGCCTGAATCCAAGCATCGAGGGGACGGGTGTGGGACTCGCGTTAGTGAAACGAATCGTTGAATTTCACGGAGGCAGGATCCAGGTCCAGAGTGAAGCGGGGGCGGGGTCCACGTTCTATTTTTCCCTGCCACTCCCGTCCGATCCACCGGGTGATGAGTCTGTGTCGTAGCGGGGAAGTGAACAATTCGATTGTATCCAATTTCACAAATGGTAGTATAATTTCCTTATCGGTTTCAAGGAAATATTGAATGTCATCACCAAAGCAAGACGCGCTCAGTTTATCGAACCTGCAACGGGAAGAAATCCGCGTCAACCCCTATCCATTTTACGAACAACTCCGCACGCAAGACCCGGTTCACTGGGATGAGGAATTGGGTTTCTGGATTCTCACGCGCTACGCGGATATTGATTCTTTATATACCGATGAAAGATTTTCCCGCGCACAGGGACTCCTGCGCGGCTTCGACCGGCTGTCAATCGAGGAACAGAAAATTGCCAGGCCGGTCTATCACTCGTTTTCCAAAACCATGTTTTATGCCGACCCGCCCTATCACACACACTTGCGCGGGCTGATGAATAACGCGTTCACGCCGCGCAGGGTGGAGCAGTTACGCCCGTACATTCAACAGATCGTGGATGAATTGCTGGACGTCGCGCAAGCCAAAAGTGAAATGGATATCATCCATGATTTTGCATATCCTCTGCCCGTGATGGTGATCGCGGAATTGCTGGGTCTCCCTGTGGAAGATCGCGCGCGCTTTAAGAAATGGTCGGATGATTTATTTGCAATCCTTGGCACAGTTCGCCGCTCCACCCATCTTATGGAGCGCGCTTCACAAAGTTTGAATGAAATGACGGATTACGTGAGGACCTTAAGCCGCGAGAAGCGCGAGAATCCGCGCGATGATTTGTTGAGTGTGCTGTTATCGGTTGCGGATGATGACGATGAATTATCATATTCACACCATGCCCACGCCTCGCCTCTCGCGCAGCGTACGGGAGAGTTGGTTCATGATCGAGAAGCCATCGCCACGCTGACGCGGGAGGAGCTTGTCGCGAATATCAACATCCTCCTCAGCACGGGTCACGAAACAACAACTCACCTCATCGGCAATGGACTACTGGCGCTATTGCAACATCCCGACCAGTTACAAAAGTTGAAATCCCAGCCTGCGTTGCTTTCCTCCTCAATCGAAGAGATACTTCGATACGATAACCCTGTGCAAATCACCTATCGGTCTGCCGTTGAAGACGCTGAAATAAACGGGAAATTGATTCGGAAAGGTGATTTGGTGAACACCATCATCGGGTCTGCCAATCGCGATTCACTTCGGTTTACCGATCCCGACCGTTTTGACATCACACGCAACGAGGGACGTCATCTCAGTTTTGGGCTAGGGATTCATTTCTGCATCGGTGCGTCGTTGGTTCGCTTGGAGGCAGAAATCGCATTTGAAACAATTCTTCGCCGTTTCCCCAATCTCAAACTTGCTTCCGAAAATCTGGAATGGCAGGAACATCCGATTTTTCGGGGGTTGAAGTCTCTGCCTGTTAGTTTGTAACCGTACCGCGAGATTTATCTCGCGATACAAAATTATTTCGGCAATCCCTTTTTGATTTGTTCTTCGTTGAATAAAGTCTTCGGGGCTAAATCATCGGGGAGCATCTGGCTGTCTGCTTGCGGTTTGCTGATCCCATCTGCCAGCATTTGAACTTGTGACTTTGTCACCAGCGGCTTGGGCATGAATCTCTCAGAGAACCAGGCGAGCATTCGTTGGAAAATCACAGGGAAGGGGAGAACGATCAGGAACGGTTTGCCCATCGCCTTCGAGATGCGCCGTGCCGCTGTGCTGAAGGGAAACTCCTCGGGACCAAGAACAGCGACTGTCTGGCGCGAGAGGCGGTTCACATCCACCAAACAAGCGCGGATGACAGATACCAGGTCCTCGACAGCAATCAAACGGACGGTCTTTTCTATCATCCCAACCGTGGCAAAGACGGGCATTTTGCGAAACAGGTTGCTCAGGTTGTTGAGCAGATGATCGCCCTGCCCGTAGATGAGACCCGCTTTGAGAATCGTAAAATTCAATTTCGACGCGCGGACGATTTCCTCACCCTGCCATTTCGTGGTGTGATATTCAGAGTTGACGTTGGGGCGGACGGTGAGATAACTAACCAGCACAAACTTTTTCACACCCGCGCGTTCCGCGGCATTCACGGCAGACCGTGTTCCCTCCACATGAAGTTTTTGGAAGGTTTGGTTTTCATCCTGCACACTTGTGCCAGCGCAATGTGCAACGGCGTCACAGCCGCGAAAGGCTTCCTGTAGTTTGTCTGTGTTGTTTGCATCCAGCGCGAGAAAAGTGGCGCCTTCGATTGGCTGGGCATTTCGCTTGTACAACCCGCGTGCAATGACGATGACTTCGTGTCTCTGTTGAACCAGATCGCGAGCCAAATGCCTGCCGATAAAACCAGTTCCGCCGGTGATTGCGATTTTCATATGAAATCCTTTTCCGTCATTGCGAGCCCGAGCGATAGCGAGTGGCGAAGCCGCGAAGCGTCCCGCGCCTTGTTGGAGATTGCTTCGGCGGACGAACGCCGCCTCGCAATGACGATGTGAGCGATTATTTCCAATATCCCGGAATATTCATCCTCAAAATAATATCCAGAATAATCCCCAATGCATACAACCCGCCAAACAAACGGATATGCAACAACTGCGGCGTGGAAAACCAGCGGGGCCACAGCGCGAACCCGGCGGGCGCTTCTTTGGGACGCGGCTGGCTCAATAATTTGATGACATTCCACCCGCGACCGGCGGCGAAGAAGACGAGCAAAACAGTCGGCGAATAGAAGCGAGCGACAAATACCAGATACAACACGAGTGCATAGCAAAGCAGGATCGTGAAGATGTTGACCCAGCGCGCGACGGGTTCGCCCAACCTCACAGGGAGCGAGCCGACGCCTTTCTTTTTATCCGCATCAATCTTGTCAATGTGCTTGCCCCAGTTGAAACTGCCGAACCCGAACCCGAATGCCATTCCTGCCAGCACAATTGTCAAAATATTTGACGGGACGTCGCCCGCAAGGATCGAATAAATGCCGGGGATCAACACCATACCCCAGTTCACGAAAATGAGCAGTTCGCCCAACCCCAAATATTTGAGGGGCCAGGCATAGGTAGGAAGAATTGCCACGCCGAAAACAAATAGCCCGATCACGATGGGGGAGAAGTCCGTGTAGAACAAAACGAAGACGCCGCACAACACTGCGATGCTTCCCGCTGTGACGAACCACCGCGCCCAATCCTGCTTGGTCCAGAACTTGTGTACCAGCGGATGGATTCCATATTGTCCGCGATAATAATTGTCCTCGTCAATGCCGCGGGTGTAGTCAATGTAGTCGTTGACCAGGTTTTCCGCCGAGTGCGCGAAGTAAATTCCCAATGTCATTGCCAGCCAGGGAATCCAATCGAAGTACCCGTCGCGCAGGGCGAGCAGACCGGCAATGATTCCCGCAAGAAGCGTGAGTTGAGTAACCGTCGCGCGCGTGGAAATCAGCCACTTGGCGATCACATCGAACCCATCCCACACCTTCTTGTCACTTTCCTTGACGGGCTTCTGTAGTGCAAACCACCAGAGTTTGAGGTTCATAAAAATTTCTCCTGTTTTATAGATAACTCGGTGGTCGAGTAGGGCGAAGCCCATATCGAGACCACCAGTAATTTGAAGTTTTCTTGTTACAAGGTGGTTTCGGTACACCCTTCGCTATCGCTCAGGGTTACTCAACCACCGAATTATTTACGCGTATAATTTTTATACAAAGACTCCCAGCCCAGCATCGTGCCGAGGGAATAAAAAAAATTCATGCCCAGGTGGAACGCAAAATCAGGTGCAAAGGCGGGGCGCGGCAACGATAGGATATTCCCCTTTTTCAACATATACATGATCTTCGGAATATTAACAATGCCTCTCTTGTCGAAATCGCCGTCAAGGGTCAAGCCTGCGAAACATTGCATCGTTGTGTAATGATCGAGACCGGGTTTGTAATCCACAATACAGACCAGTGGTTCGTCCCTGTCGTTGTAAGCGATGTGCCGAATACCGCGCGGGGCAATCAGACTGTCGCCTGCCTTGCCGAAAAGGGTTTGCCCATTAACCCTGGCGCGGATTTCACCCTTCTCCACGTGAAAGATTTCATCCTGAGCCACGTGCACATGCTCGAACGGGACGTAGCCTCTAGGATGTACTATCCACTCCATTGTATATGCTTCTGGTGTGGATGAAATGCAACGGAAGGTTTCTTTCGTGATCGGGTTGGTAAAGGGCTTGTACAGGTCAATTGACATGTGATTGTTTCCGTCATTGCGAGGAGGGCTTTAGCCTGACGAAGCAATCTCCCTCACTATGTTTGAGATTGCTTCGGACGAACGATCACCGTCCTCGCAATGACGATTCGCTCGTTTCCAACGCTCTCTTCAAATTCCTCAGCGTCTCCCACGCGTGGATTTTTCCAACGAGTCCCGCGAACGGCTGGAAGAGTTTGGTTATCCCCGTCATTGTCAATTCGAGCCAGAAAGTAATGCGAGTGCCGTCCATATCAGAGAACAACACATAGCCATCCTTGAACAAAACGAGTCCCATCTTGCCTTTCATCGCGAGTCGTTCCGTTGGCTGGTGTTCGATGATTTCATACTCAACCGGGATTCGCACACCAAAATAGTTCAGCATGCCTTTCACAGTCGCTCCGATTTGCCCGAACGCTCCTGCCGAAGTTTGATTGAATTCCACAATGCGTGGAATAAACTTGAGATGACTCTCGCGCTTGTTCAAAAAAGCAAAAGTATCTTCAATAGATTTTGAGACTACGATGCTCGACTCGATTCGTGCCATGTTCTTTCCTTAAACCTTCGTGTCCTTTGTGGTGAAAATTATTTCACACCCTTCAAGAACGCCAAATCCCCAAAGAACGTCCAGAAGTTTCCGAGCGCCTTCGTCTTCAAGCCGGGCGCGCCGAAGATTTCAGGCAGGCGTCCGTCAATGTTGTCGTTGGCTTCCTCAAATTTATGCAGAAACGGACCCAGCAATTTTCCATACCATGTGACAGGCTTGCCGAAGTCAATGATGTGTAACTCGCCGCCGGGCTTTAGCACGCGAAACACCTCACGCGCGGTTTTTTCTTTATCGGGAGTCTTCAAATGATGGATCATGATGCTGGAAAGCACGCGGTCAAACGAGGCGTCGGGGTAGGGCAGGTCGTTGGTGAAACCGACATCAAATGTGACATCCAGTTTCGCTTGATTCTTTTTGTAATTTGCCACTTTCAACATTTCCGGGTCTGCATCCAGTCCTGCTACATCCGCGCCTGGCTGTGCCTGCTTTGCCATCATCGCCAGTGTGCCGGTTCCGCATCCCAAATCCAACACACGCTGACCCGGCTGAATATTTGCCTGTTCGATCAATTGAGTTTTGTAACGCACATCGCGCACGATATATTTTTGAATGAAGTCGTAGAAGGGCGTCAGAAACCTGTAACTCAGCGCGGGGATATATTCTTTGTTTGTTTTTTCCATTCGAGCGCTCCGAAATCTATGTTTACACACCGTCCCGCAGGTTTGAATTCATGGCAGGCTTGATTCGGGAAAACCTGCGGGATGTTTTATCGATCCCCGATATTGTAACCGATTTCACAAACCAGCAGATGGATTGATTTCCAAATCCTTGATCTCCAGCCACGCCTCTTCATTTTGCAAAACGCCCATCGCGATCTTTCCCTCAGGCGTGAACGCCGCGTATTGATTATCCATCCAGATGACCAATCCCAAAGGCGGATTCGGACTCACGGGCGACTCAAACACGAGCGCGTCATCCACTTCGAAGGAGGCTCGCTTCTCGCGCCACTCGAGCCTGTATCTGTGCCATTGAGTTGGATCCACGCTTTGACTCTGGAGTGCAGGAGCTTGCTCCTGCACCCGACGGCGAGCCGTCGGACTCCAGAGTTGGACTCCATCCTCCTCAATGACGCCGCCCAACAAACGTCGCGTCATCTTGCGCGAGAAGGGGAGTGCGAGACTCGCAAGAATAAACAGCGGATGAAACCTCGGCGAACGAAATGATTGTGCGAGAAAGCCATTAGCCGCCTCATCGCGTTGAGCGGAGGGCGGAGCGTTCGTTGCGAGGCCCGCAGACGAAGCGCGGGGATCTCTGAACGACAAATAACTCTCCTTCGACGCGCCAAAAAACCAAATCGCATTCGGCAACGCGGGCAATCGAAACGGATTCCCTCCAAAGCCAAGTGACAACCCGAATGGATCATTCCACAAGCCGAATCCCCAAGTCCCAGCGATGGAGTCGCTTGAGGTTCTGGCGAGCAGGCTTAGGCTGAGTCCGAAGCGGTGCGGGAATCGTCTCCTTGATATTTGCGTATAGTCATCAAATTGCGCGAAGCGATATTTATCTGCTTTTCCAGATGGGATGGATAAATGATATACAAACGTGGAGTCGTCGGAAATTTCTTCGACGCGCGCTTCGGGTGTAAAGCGCGGAGTTAGTTTCGTGTAAGCCATTTTCGCCCGAGCGTGAACAGACCAATGGCGACCCACACCGCGTTGAGACCTGTTGTGGCGTAGGCTTCGAGCGAGAGGGTGTAGATGACGAGGGACACGCCCGCAACGATATTGATGCCTTGATATAGGATTGAATCACCGTCGGTCTTTTTGAGGGAAACCAGCGTGTACCCGAGGAGGTAAAGGATAGAGCCTGTCCAGCCGAGGATTTCAATGAGCAGGTTTGTCGTTAGCATGGTTGTGGATCAAACGATGCTATTTATAAAGCCTTGAGGATAGCCTTCAAATTGAGTTTTAGTTTGGGAATATCGTGTTCAACCACAGACCAAACTGCGTCTATATCAATCCCGAAGTATTGGTGAACAAGAATATTTCGCATCCCAATGATATCCGCCCAGGGTACATTGGCGTAACGCGCCTGAAAATCATCAGACAGTGCGCGGCAGGCTTCGCCAATGATCGTTATATGATATACCACCCATGTTTGAATTAGTTCGTCCGATTCGAATGCTTCTTTTCCCTCCTCGGCATATTTTTCGATGCGTTCAATCGCCTCTAGAATATCCAGCAGGCGTTCGCGTTCATTTCTCATAAGGGACGCGCTTCTTTCAAGACCCGTTGTTTGATCCGAGCCCGCAACCCAGCCTCTGTGACCACATCCACATCCCTTCCCAACAAAGACTTCAACTCACGCAGAAGCCGAGCCAGGTCGAGCAGGCTGCGCCCTGATTCAAGGTTGACGAGAAAATCAATATCGCTATCGGGTCGC
>Ga0247727_10014021_pt1 | contig 13393 bp, 13 predicted proteins | sample WisWelCaveWW1625_FD_202498 | JGI IMG/M metagenome (GOLD analysis project Ga0247727, IMG submission 202498) | Biofilm microbial communities from Wishing Well Cave, Virginia, United States - WW16-25 | ecosystem: Environmental > Aquatic > Deep subsurface > Groundwater > Cave microbial mat | place... | reverse complement strand
CGAAGGCAGGAGGCCGAGCTTGACGGGAACGATCTGCTCCTTCTGGGCCCGCAAGATCCTCAGGTCGACCTTGCTGCCCGGGGAGAAGCCGGCAATCTGCCGTGCGAGATCGCGGCTGTCGGCGATCTTGATGCCGTTGACGGAGAGGATGGTGTCGCCACTTTTGATGCCAGCCTCGGCGGCCGGACTGGGAGTGGTCACTTCGGCGACGAGCGCACCCTTGGCTTCGCCAAGCCCGAGGCTTGCCGCGGTATCCTCGTCAACGTTCTGGATGCGCACGCCCAGCCAGCCGCGCTTTACCGAACCGCCGGCCTTCAGCTGCGTGACGACCTCGTTCGCGGTCCGGGCAGGAATGGCAAACGCGATGCCGACGCTAAAGCCCGAGGGGCTGTAGATGGCGGTATTGACGCCCACGACCTCGCCCGCCAGGTTGAAGCTCGGGCCGCCCGAATTGCCCTTGTTTACCGCGGCGTCGATCTGCATGAAGTCGTAGGGGCCCGGGCCGATATCGCGGCCATGCGCCGAGACGATGCCGGCCGTGACCGTGCCGCCGAGGCCGAACGGATTGCCTACGGCAACCACCCATTCGCCGACGCGCGGCGCTGTGGTGGCGAACTTTACGAATGGGAACGTCTTGCCGCTGGCCTTGATCTTGAGCAGCGCCAAGTCGGTTCGCTCGTCGGTGCCGACCACTTCCGCTTCGTACTTGTTGTCCTGGTCGAAGATGACCTGGACCTTACCGGCGTCGACGATCACGTGGTTGTTGGTGACGACGTAGCCGTCCGCCGAGATGACGAAGCCCGAGCCCTGCGCCTGCGTCGGACGCGGAACGCCTTCCTTCGGCCACTTCTTGAAGAACTCGTTGAGGGGATTGTCATCGAACGGGCCTGGACCTCTCGGCGCCTCGCCTCTCGGGGCTTCGCCTCTCGGGGCCTCGCCTCTCGGGGTCTCGCCTCTAGGGGGCTCGCCTCTCGGGCCTTGGCTTCTCGGGCCATCGCCTCGGAAGTTTGGATCGCCGCCTCGGGGGGCGTCCCGACCTCTAGGGGGTTCCTGCGGGACATTGCGAGCAATCTTCGGACCTTGGGTTGTAACCTGAATGCTCACCACCGCCGGTTTCACGCGCTCAACCAAGTCGGCAAACGACAGCGGCGCGCCAGGCGGCGGCACCTGCTGCGCCTGCACACCCTGCCGGGGAAGGACGAGCAACGCGCTGCCAGCCACGGCCACGACGGCCAGCCCGGACAAGAGTGCCATACGCCGCCGGCCTGGGCGCGGGGCGCGATCTTGGGGGAGAGAAGGATGCATTAGATTCACCTCGGGGCGCGAATAGGAATTGCGTCAGCGTCTCCGTATAGGAAACGCAAAGTTACGTGGTCATTTCGGCTGCCTTAATAGTTGGTAATGTTAGCGGCGGGTTGCCGCCATTGGCCCCTGGTCCTGCTCACCTGGGATTGCCGTCGGTGCGCAGAAGATCATCGAGCCGCCTTTGTTCGTCAGGCGAAAGCGGCGCCGTTTCGCGCCCGGCATCCATCGGGCGTGATCGCGCACGCAGAAGCAATATGGCGGTGCCGGCGAGCAGGAGGAGCGGAGCCAACCAGAGCAACATGGTTTGCGGCTTGAGGCGAGGGCGGAGAAGAACGAACTCGCCATACCTGGCCTCGACAAAGGCCAGCACTTGAGCATCGCTGTCACCAGCGGAAAGGCGCTCGCGCACGATGACGCGCAGATCCTGGGCGAGGGGCGCGTTGGAATCGTCGATCGACTGGTTCTGGCAGACGACGCAGCGCAACTCCTGCGAGAGCTTGCGGGCGCGGGCTTCGAGCGCCGGGTCTTTGAGCATCTCGCCGGGCTCGACGGCTTGGGCGGGGGTGAGGGCGATCATGAGGACCGCTAGCATGGTCGCAGCCCAGCGCGCTGAAGCGCGCCTCGCCACCCTCCCCGTCACGGGGAGGGTGAACTCTCGCGCAACGGATCGGCGAGGCACCATCAAGCGTCACTCCGCGGGCGACGGGGCGGCGACAGCCATGCGCCGTGCCCGGCGAGGCGCGCCGATGCGCAAGCGCCGGTCCGAGAGCGAGAGGGCGCCGCCCAAGGCCATCACAATGGCTCCGAGCCAGATCAGCCGAACCAGGGGATTGAAATAGACGCGCACGACGAAGCCGCCGTCGGCGAGCTCATCGCCCAGCACCGCGTAGAGATCTCCGCGCCAGGAGACATGAATTGCAGCCTCGGTGGTGGCCTGGCGCGGCGTATCGTAAAGGCGCTTGGAGGGGCCGAGCTCGGTAACCGGCGCACCGCCGCGGCTGATTGCCAGAAGACCGGTCTGCTCCTGATAGTTCGGGCCCTGACTTGGCGTGGCGCCGCGAAAGGTGAAGGCGTAGCCCGCGATCTCGCCGCGCTCGCCGGGCTTCATCGCGAGCACGACCTCACTCTGCCAAGCAGTGGTGGCAATGATGCCAACGACCGCAATGCCGACGCCCGCGTGTGCGAGCATGCCGCCGTAGGCGGCGCGCGGCAGGCCGAGGGCACGGTGGACAGATTCGCTTGCGGTTGCGCTAAAGAGTTTCACCCGGGTAGCCCATTCCGCGACGGCGCCGGCCACCACCCAAAAGCCGAGCGCGATGCCGAATGGAGCTAGCCACGGCCCGCGCCAAGTGAGGGCGAGCGTGACAGTGACGGTGACGAGGGTGATGAGGGCGGCCGCCAACAGGCGCTGCATGGCGCCCAGCAGGTCGCCGCGCTTCCAGGCGAGCAAGGGACTCAGCGGCATGGCAAGCAGGAGGGGAATCATCAGGGGGCCGAAGGTCGAGTTGAAGTAGGGAGGCCCGACCGAAATCTTGTCGCCGGTGAGAGACTCCAGGGCCAGGGGATAGAGCGTGCCGATGAAGACCGTGGCACAGGCCACGGTCAGCAGAACATTGTTGAGCACCAGCGCCCCCTCGCGGCTCACCGGGGCAAACAGCCCGCCTTGCCGCAGGCGCGGCGCGCGCCAAGCGTACAGGGCCAGCGCCCCGCCGATCAGCACCACCAGAATGGCGAGAATGAACACACCCCTGCGCGGGTCGACGGCAAAGGCGTGCACGGAGGTCAGGATGCCGGAGCGGACGAGGAAGGTCCCGATCAGGGAGAGCGAGAAGGCCAGGATGGCGAGCAGGATGGTCCACACCTTGAGCGCCTCGCGCTTCTCCATGACCAGCGCCGAGTGCAACAGCGCGGTGGCCGCGAGCCACGGCATGAAGGAGGCGTTCTCAACCGGGTCCCAGAACCACCAGCCGCCCCAGCCGAGCTCGTAGTAGGCCCACCACGAGCCCATGGCGACGCCGAGGGTGAGGCACATCCAGGCCGCCAGCGTCCAGGGTCTCACCCAGCGCGCCCAAGCCGCATCGGTCCGGCCCTCGATGAGGGCGGCAACGGCGAAGGCGAAGGCGATCGAGAGGCCGACATAGCCGGCGTAGAGGAACGGCGGATGGAAGGCCAGCGCCGGGTCTTGCAGAACCGGGTTGAGGCCGCGACCCTCGGGCTGCAGCGGGATGCGTGCGAAGGGGTTGGAGGCGAGAACGATGAAGGCGAGGAAAGCGACACCGATGCCGGCCTGCACGGCGAGCACGTTCGCGCGCAGCGTCGCGGGTAGGTTGCCGCCGAACAGTGCCACGGCGGCACCGAAGAGCGCGAGCATGAGAACCCACAGCAGCATGGAGCCCTCGTGGTTCCCCCACACGCCGGAAATCCGGTAGAGGAGCGGCTTGTCCGAGTGCGAGTTGGCCCAGACATTCTCGACCGAGAAGTCCGAGGTGACGTAGGCGTAGGTGAGGGCAGCGAAGGCGATGGCGAGGAGCCCGAGTTGAGTAATAGCGGCGGGCTCGGCGACCTGCATGAGGCGCGCATCGCCAATGCGGGCGCCCCAGAGCGGCAGCGCCGTTTGCAGCAGCGCCACGGCCAGGGCGAGGAGGACGGCGAAATGTCCAAGTTCGATGATCATGCGCTTGGGTATCCACGGGCGCCGACGCGTCCCCCTCCCCGTCGCGCCGCAGGCGCGCCTTCGGCACGACGCGGGGAGGGGACGATGGGGCTCATCGTTCGCTCCATCATGCAGGTCAGCGACATCATTTCTGCGCTGGCTCCTTGCGCTTCGGGTCGCCCTGCCATACGCCCTGCCGCTTGAGGGCCTTGGCAACCTCGGGCGGCATGTAGTTCTCGTCGTGCTTGGCAAGGACCATGTCGGCGAGGAAGCGACCCGCGGGGTCAAGCTTGCCCTCGGCCACTACGCCTTGGCCCTCGCGGAACAGATCGGGGAGGATGCCGGTGTAGCTCACTGGGATCGTTTTCACCGTATCCGTGATGGCGAACTGGACGGTCAGTCCTTCGCCGCGTCTGAGCGTGCCGTTGTCCACGAGGCCCCCAAGGCGGAAGCGCTTGCCGGGCGGGATCTGTTTTTCCATGACCTCCTGGGGAGTGTGGAAAAAGACAATGGTGTCGCGCAGCGCGAAAAGCACCAGGGACACGGCGAGGCCCAGGACGCCGACGCCCAGGCCGATGAAGGCAGCGCGGCGCTGTTTGCGGGTCATGAGCCGAGTCCCAGCGTTGCGGCCAATTGGGAGAGATCGGAGAGCGCGCGCGCGTCGCCGTCGAAGTTGCGGCGCGCCTCGGCGAGGGCGGCGCGGGCGTCATCCTTGCGGCCCAGCACGGTGTACGCATTGAGCAGGCGCTGCCAGCCCTCCAGATCCTTGCCGTTGCTCTTCAGGCGCTGGGCGAGGCCCTCGACCATTGCCGTGATCATTTGCGCCCGCTGTTCCGGGCTGAGCTTGGCGGCAGCTTCGATATCCGCAGCGGTCGGCGGCTTGGCGGCCACGGCCGCCGCCATCCGGGCCGTCACCTCCTTGATGCGCATCTCGAGAGGAGGACGATAGGCCGCCTCCGGTGGCGCCTCCTTCAGCAAGGCGGCGTAGTCGGCCAGGGCCTCGGCAATGCGCCCGTCCTGCTCCTTGGCCATGGCCAGCCAGAAGCGCGCCTCGACGCGGCGCGGCTCGAGCTTCAGGATCTTGTCGTAGGCCGCGCGGGCCTGCTCGGTGACCAGGCCATCGCTGGCGAGGACCGAGGCCTCCGCAAGTCCAGCCAGCAGCTTGACCGTCTCGCCCTGGAGACGCGCCGCGTTGGCATAAGCGTTCGCGGCCTCCCGAAAGCGGCCAAGCTTCAGATAGACAGGCGCGATCACCTCCCAGCCCCTGCCGTCTTCGGGTGCTTTGCGCAGGCGATCCTCCACCTCGGCGATCATGCCGGCAAGTTTGGCCTGATCCTTTGCGGCGTCCGTGCGCGCCGCGAAGGGGCTCGATGGCATGCCCGGCGAGCCATGCGTGAGGTAGAGGCCGAGCGCCAGCAAAGGCACTGCAATGGCGGTTGCAAGCGCAATGCTGGCGTGCCTGGACTCCAGAAGGGCGCGGGCCGCGTGCGGCTCGGCGCGCTCGGAACGGGCGGCATTGGCCAGCAGGCGCCGGGAAATCTCCAGTCTGGCAGCCTCGGCCTCGGGCGCTCCGATCAGGCCGCGCGCACGTTCAGCCTCGATCTCGGCGAGCTGGTGGCGGTAGACGGCAAGCGTGCCCAGCTCGACCGACCGGTCAGCCTCTTCCGGGTCTGCTGGTCGCGCGAGCGGCGCCAGCACTGCGGCAAGCACCGCGGCCGTCAGGAGGGCAAAGGCGATCCAGAGAAGCATGAGACTTGCTAATCGTCCCGAACGGGTGGAACCCTGCTCAAGGCGGCATCAGGGGCAGATCCCGGCCTGCGCCGGGGCAGGCCCGCAGGGTCTGACCAACCCCTTGCAATAGGGCTCAAGCGGCGGCGTGGCAAGGTGGGCAAGTTCACATGCAGCCGCAGTGTTGATCCTGCGGCCAGCCTGCGAGCCGCTGCTGCGAGGTCCGCAGGCATTGCCGGTGGCGGCGAAAATGGCGTTCGCCAACCGAATCTGGTTGAGCGGCCGTATCGCTCATCGCGCAGTTCTGCGCCTGGGGCGAGGTGACAAGTAGCTCAGACTGCTGTCCTGTGTGAGCGGACAAACACTTGCATCGATACGGGGGCTCCGTATATCATGCAGGCCGACCGGCTCGAGTGGAGCGACGCCAAAGCGCGCGCGAACGAACATACCCGTCCTCCCGGCCAAGCGGTCGCGCAGAATGCGCGGTCGCGGCGAGCCGGGATCTGCGGCGAGGTGCAGCGTCTGCAGCAGATCCCGGACAGCCTCGGCAAGAGCCTCGGCTTCCGGGATGACGGGTAGAAGGCTACGCCGGCGCATTCGCATCATCTCTGCCAGGAAAGCGACGCGACGTGAGCAGGACGAGTACTTCAGGCAGGGCGTCTAGGACGCGGGCATCGCAATCGGGGGCTGCCCGAGTGCGCGCGCGGCGAGACCCAGACGGTGGTATCGACGCCCTGAGCGATGAGGACGTCATTGCGCGGGCCATGACCGATCCGGACAACCGGCCGCCCACAGATACCGACTTTGCCCGCATGAAGCGGAGGCCTCGCGCGTACATAGTCCGCCGCGCGTTGCGCATGACGCAGGAGGAGTTCGCCGAGGCGTATCGCATTCCGATCGGCACACTGAGGGACTGGGAGCAGGGCCGGACCGAACCGGATCAGGCCAACAGGGCGTATCTCAGGGTCATCGCCGTCGATCCTGAATTCGTGCGACGCGCACTGGCGCAACGGCCCGGGCAGAAGCGGTGAGCGGCGCGATATGACGGGGTTCGATTTCGACCTGTTCGTCATCGGCGGTGGATCGGGCGGCGTCAGGGCGGCACGCGTGGCGGCGCCGCACGGGGCCAGGGTGGCGATCGCCGAGGAATACCGCTTCGGAGGCACCTGCGTCATTCGCGGCTGCGTGCCGAAGAAGCTGTTCGTCTATGCCAGCCGGTTTCGCGACGAGTTCGACGACGCCGAGGGCTACGGCTGGACGGTGAACGGCAGCAGCTTCGATTGGCCGACGCTGGTCGCCAACAAGGACGCGGAGATCGGGCGGCTCGAAGGCATCTATCGCCGCAACGTCGAGAAGGCCGGGGCGCAGGTGTTCCAAACGCGCGCGACGCTCGTCGATGCCCACACCATCGTGCTTGCTCCGGACGGACGCAAGGTCACTGCGAAGACGATCTTGATCGCCACCGGCGGACACCCCGTTTTGCCCGACGTGCCCGGTGCCGAGCACGCCATCACTTCCAATGAGGCGTTCCATCTGCCAAGCCTGCCCAAGTCGATCCTGATCGTCGGCGGCGGCTACATCGCCGTGGAGTTCGCCTGCATCTTCGCCGGGCTGGGCGTTGAGACCACGCTCATGTACCGGGGGCCCAAGATCCTGCGCGGCTTCGACGAGGACTTGCGCGATGGATTGACGGCCGAAATGCTCAAACGCGGCATCGATGTGCGGCTGAATGAGGAAGTGGCGGCAATCAGGATAGCGCGATCGCGCTATGCTGCGTCCCTGAGGGACGGCAGCGTAATCGATACGGACAAGGTGATGTTTGCAACGGGGCGGGCGCCCAACACGAGGGGCCTGGGCCTCGAGGCGGCGGGTGTGAAGCTCGGGGCCAGGGGCGAGATCGAGGTCGACCGATGGTCGTGCTCGTCGGTCGGGAGCATCTACGCCGTGGGGGACGTGACGGACCGGGTCAACCTGACGCCGGTGGCGATCCGCGAGGGCCACGCCTTCGCCGACACCCTGTTCGGCAACACGCCGACGGCCGTCGATCACGAGTTGGTGCCGACCGCCGTGTTCGCCACCCCCGAGATCGGCACGGTCGGCCTGCCCGAAAATGTGGCGCGCCGACGCTACCCGAGGCTCGACGTCTACAAGGCCCGCTTCCGGCCCTTGAAGCACACCTTGTCGGGGCGTGACGAGCTCATGCTCATGAAGCTGCTGGTCGATGGCGCAAGCGACAAGGTCGTCGGCTGCCATATCCTAGGAGCCGATGCGGCCGAGATGGTACAGGTGGCGGCGATCGCGCTGAAGATGGGGGCGACGAAGGCCGACTTCGATGCCACGGTTGCCCTGCATCCAAGTGCGGCAGAGGAACTCGTGACGCTGCGCGAGAAGTGGGTGCAGCCCGCCAAGCCGGTGCCCGAGGCGGCGGCAAACCAGGAAGGGAAACGATGAAACGGCTCGAGGGCCGCGTGGCGCTGGTGACGGGCGCCGGCTCGGGCATCGGCCGCGCCACCGCGCAGATCTTCGCCGGCGAGGGTGCGCACGTCTATGTGACCGACGTGAACGGTGCCGCCGCCGAAAGCGTCGCGGGTGAGCTGGTCAAGGCCGACCTGGCGGCGCAGGCGATCACCGCCGATGTCTCACGCGGCCAGGACGTGGCATCGATGTTCCGCGCGGTCGAGAAGGGGCACGGGCGGCTCGACGTCCTGGTCAACAACGCCGGCCTCAACGTGCGCGGCGATTTCCGGCACCTCTCCGATGCCGACTGGGTGAAGATTCGCGAGGTGAACCTCGATGGTGTCGTGCGGGTGGCGCGCGACGGCTTCGACCTGCTCAAGGCGTCGGGGCGGGGCTCGCTGATCAACGTCGCCTCCATCATGGCGCACCGCGGCTTGCGCCAGCTTACCGCCTACTCGGCGACCAAGGGCGCCGTGGTTGCGCTGACCCGCGGGCTCGCCGTCGAGTACGCCCCGTTCGGCATCCGCGTAAACGTGCTGTGCCCGGGCTTTGTCCACACGGCACTCACCGAGCGGGCCCTCAAGAATCCGGCAATCGAGAAGGCGCTGGTCGAATCGACGGCGCTGCGGCGGCTCGGGCAACCCGAGGAGATCGCCAAGGCCGCCCTGTTCCTGGCCGGCGACGAAGCCTCCTACATCACCGGCGCCGAGCTCGCAGTCGACGGCGGCATGTCGGCCGTGCTGTGAGGTGTCATCCCGGCGCTTGTCGCCGGGATCCAGCGCTCTGCACACGCCTGAGGCGGAAATTGGTGCACCACGGCGCCGCGCGGGGATTGCTCAACCCTGGATCCCGGGCACAAGGCCCGGGATGACAGCGTCACCCAGCGTTTCCTCGATCAGATGATCGACAACACCGCGCAGCGCGTCCTCGCGCGGCGCTCCCTCCGAGAGGAGCCCATTGAAGCACGCAACCTGCCGGTCGGCGCTGGTGCCGCGGGCGACGATGGTGCGGGCGTGCTCGACCTCGGGTCGGCAATCGAGCGCCTCGGCGTCCTCCCGAACCAGCACCAGCAGCTCATCGACCAGGTCGCGGAACGGCACCAGCTCGCCCTTGCCGAAGTCGAACAGCGTGCCGGCCACGCCGTAGCGCTGGGCCCGCCAGCGGTTCTCCGACAGCAGGAACAAGGGATAGCTGCGCCACGTCTGGTTGGAGCGGCGGATGCGGTAGAGCATGCGCAGGATGCTGACGTAGAGTGCCGCCACGCACGCCGCATCCTCCGGCAGCGTGCAGACGTCGGTGATGCGCATTTCCAGGGTCGGGAAGCGGGCGGAGGGGCGCAAATCCCACCAGATCTTGCTGGCGTCGTCGATGACGCCGTTGCGCACCAGGAGGTCGACGGTGCGGCGGTATTCCTCCCAGCTGTCGAACCGGCCGGGCAGGCCGGTGCGCGGCAGCTCGTTGTAGGCGGCGAGCCGATAGCACTTGAGGCCCGTGTCCTCGCCTTCGACGAACGGCGAGGAGGTGGAGAGCACGAGCAGATGCGGCAGGAAGTAGCGCGCCTGGTTCATCAGATCGATGCGCAACTCGTCGTCGTCGATGCCGACGTGCACGTGCATGCCGCAGATCACCAGATGTCGCCCGACGCCGGCCAAGTCCTTGGCGATCGCCTGGTACCGCTCGCGCTCGGTGGGCTGCTGCGCGCTCCAGCTCGCAAATGGGTGGGTGGAGGCGGCAATCGGCGCCAGCCCGTGCTCTGCGGCGCGGCGCGCCACGGCCTGGCGCAGGGCTTTCAGCTCTTCGCCGGCGGCACGCGGCGTGCCGTGCACCTGCGTCCCGACCTCGATCTGCGATTTCAGGAACTCGGGTGCCACCTGGCCGCGCAGCGCCTGCTCGAGGTCCCGGAACAGCCGCGGCGGTATCGCGCGCACCAGGTCGCGGCTCGCACGGTCGACCAGGAGATACTCCTCCTCGATGCCGATACTGAACGAAGGTTGCTTGAGCGCCATGCCGACATGGTGCCACGAATCGCACGGCGGCGGCAGGGCCACGGGGTCAGACCCGGAGCCACAGGGTCTGACACCGACGCACGCCAAGGCGCGGCGAGCCCATCATGCACCGGACGGCCCTGTTTGCAGCCAGGCCAACAAAGCCTTAGATCATGGCCATGCAAAGCTTGACCCAGAGGCTCGCCAATCCAACGCGGTTCATGGCGCTGTCGGCGCGCATACTGCCCTGGATTTCCGGGCTGGCGTGCGTGTTGATTGCGGCCGGCTTGTATATGGCCTTCACGGCCCCGCTGGACTATCAGCAGGGCCACGCCGCCAAGATCATGTACGTGCATGTGCCCGCGGCCTGGCTGGCCCTGCTCGGCTACACGCTGGTCGCAGCTTCGAGCTTCGGCCTGCTCGTCTTCCGCCACCCGCTGGCCGACGTCTCCGCCAAGGCGGCGACGGTCATTGGCGCCGTGTTCACCTTTCTGTGCCTTGTCACGGGTGCCTTGTGGGGCAAGCCGATGTGGGGCGCCTTCTGGGTCTGGGACCCCCGTCTCACCTCGGTGCTCATTCTCTTCTTCCTCTATCTCGGCCTCATCGCGCTCCGCTCCTCCATCGAGGACGAGACGCTGGCTGCCAATCTCACCGCTATACTGGGCCTGGTCGGCATTGTCATGCTGCCGGTGATCCGCTTCTCGGTGGATTGGAACAGCATCCACCAGCAGCCCAGCGTGTCCAGGTTCGGCCTGCCCACCATTCATCCCTCCATCCTGTGGCCGCTGCTGGTGATGGCAGCCGGCATGTTCGCGCTGTTCGCAGCGCTGCACCTCAAGGCCATTCGCAACGAGATCCTGCGCCGCCGGGTCAAGGCCCTGCGGCTGGCGGAGGTGCAGTCGGCAGCCGGCCTGGCGCAGCAGGCTGCCGAGTGAGCGCCATGGACCTCGGACCGCACGCTGCGTTCATCTGGGCATCGTATGCGGTGGTGGCATTGGCGCTTGCCGGACTCGTGGCGTGGCTGGTCCTGGACGGCCGGCACCAGCAGCGACTGATCGACGAGCTGGATGCGCGCGGCATCCGCCGCCGCTCGGACCGCGGCCGAACCCCGAGTTAACGCGCATGCGCATGCTGGCCTGGCCGCTTGTCATCTTCTCTGTCCTGGCGCTGCTGTTTGCGCTGGCGCTGCGCAGCGGCGATCCATCGAAACTGCCCTCCGCCCTGATCGGCCGCCTCGCTCCGGACATCACGTTGCCCGCGTTGGACGGCTTGAGCGATGGCGTGCGGCCCATTGGCGGCTTCTCCACCGCCGACCTCGCCAAGGGGCACGTGTCGGTCGTGAATTTCTGGGCTTCCTGGTGCGCTCCCTGCGTGCAGGAGCACCCGCTGCTGGTCGCGCTCAAGGAACGGACCGGCGTGCGGATCTACGGCGTCAACTACAAGGACCAGGCGGCGAATGCGCGCCGCTTCCTCGGCCGCTACGGCAATCCCTTCGTCGCCGTTGGCGTCGACGCCAACGGCAGGACGGCCATCGAGTGGGGCGTCATCGCCATGCCGGAGACATTCGTTGTCGATGGCGGGGGCATCGTCGTCTACAAGCACACGGGGCCGATTTCGCCCGAGACGCTGGAAACCAAGATCATTCCGGCGGTTCGTGCGGCCCAGGGGCATTGACCCTTGCGAACCGTTCCATCGCAAGCGAGATTGCGTCCACCATTGCCGGCTCGGGGCGGCGGGGAGGGAGCATGAAGTTCGGCGTCTTCGAGCACATGGATGACAGCGGCGTGCCGCTGGGCCAGCAGATCGAGAGCCGCATGCAGCTCGTCGAGGCTTACGACCGGCACGGCTTTTATGCCTATCATCTCGCCGAGCACCACGGCACGCCGCTGGGGCTCGCCCCCTCGCCCGGCCTGTTCATGGCTGCCGTGGCGCAGCGGACGAAACGGCTGCGGTTCGGGCCGCTGGTGTATCTCCTGCCGCTCTACCATCCGCTGCGGTTGATCGAGGAGATCTGCATGCTCGACCACATGAGCGGCGGCCGCCTCGAGCTCGGCGTCGGGCGGGGCGTGTCGCCGATCGAGGTCGGCTTCTTCGGCATCGACCCGGCCAACGGCTCGCGCCAGTTTCCCGAGGCGCTGCGCGTCATCAAGCAGGGGCTCACCTCGGAGGTCCTCGACTTCACCGGCGAGTTCTACAACTTCCAGAACGTGCCGATGGTCCTGAAGCCGCTGCAAAGGCCGCATCCGCCGCTCTGGTACGGCGTCACGAGCCCCGAGGCGTCGGTCTGGGCGGCAGTCGAGAAGGCCAATATTGCCACGCTGGTGCCGGCGACCGCGGCGCGGCCGATCAGCAATCGCTTCCGCGCGGAGTGGGCGAAGCTCGGGCATCCGCAGGAGCCGCTCATCGGTCTCATCCGCCACATCGTGCTGGCCGAGAACGAGGCGTACGCGCTTGCCACCGCCGCGCGCGCGTACCGGCGCTGGCGCAGGCACATGGAAATCCTTTGGGTCCAGCACGGACGCGAGTTTCCCCTGGCACTGCCGCCGGAGATCGGACCACTGCTCACGGCCGGCGGCGCATTCGCCGGCACGCCCGCCGGCGCGAGAAGGTACATCGCCGAGCAGATCGAGACTTCTGGGGCGAATTACTTCATCTGCGACATCACCTTCGGCGACATCTCGCTCGATGAAGCGATGCGGACGGTGGAGCTGCTGGGGCGGGAGGTGATGCCGTTCTTCCTCGGCCCTTGACGCAAAGCCCGACGGAATGGCTAGTTCCGCCGGGCCCGCGGCTGCCCTGTCGCAGCCTATTGTGATCAAGGGCTTACGCGCACAATTGCGGAGGCGCCGGAGGACCCTGGCGGTCAGGCTGACCGCGGTCGCGGCGACATCTCCGGTGCATTGCCCTCCTGATCCATTGCAGGTGTTACGGTCACGCCAACCTTCCGGCGGCGAGACCTGTTGCAGACTTCGGATTGTCTGGTTTTGCCGCCTCGCAATCAGGCCGACCGGCCTGCGCGCAAAGGCGGCATAGGACTGCCCGGGGGTAGCATTTTCTTAGACCTCCTTTTGGCAGAGTTATCGTAAATGTGCGCCCCACAACCCTGGGCTGTCAAATCACAATGCGCCACATGACGGCGGGGCCGGGCGTTAACCGCGTGTTTTCTCTGCCGGCTTACCCTGCGGCCCGGCCGCGACTGGGCGCGGTGGGCCTTGGGCGAATGGTCTTGCGCGCGAGGAGTGGCATGCGTCGCGTCTGTGGCCTC
>Ga0247727_10014020_pt1 | contig 13393 bp, 13 predicted proteins | sample WisWelCaveWW1625_FD_202498 | JGI IMG/M metagenome (GOLD analysis project Ga0247727, IMG submission 202498) | Biofilm microbial communities from Wishing Well Cave, Virginia, United States - WW16-25 | ecosystem: Environmental > Aquatic > Deep subsurface > Groundwater > Cave microbial mat | place... | reverse complement strand
TTGTCGATCACGCCCTGCAAATCGCCGCCATAGCGTCGGCGTTGTTGATTGAATTCCAGCGGCTGCCCGTTTGCGCGTTCATAAGGCTGCAACTCGTACCAATCCGAAGTCCACGGATGAATTTGCCACGGCGAGTCGGCGTCATGTGGATACGCGCCGCGAATGTCCTCGCGCGTGGGATCGTTGCGAGAATCGCCGTTGCAAAAGCGCTCGGGAAAAATTTGATACCACACGGCTTGTTTGGCCCATGAAGGAGTGAAGGCTTGCGACATTCGAAACTTCCCTGCGTAAAATTATTCCGCCAATAATCATTCTGCCATTGGCTGCGGCGAAAGATCCTAGACTCCAAACTCCAGCACAAACTCTCCCACCTGAATCTTATCCCCTGCGTGCAGAGGATGGCGCTCGCGAATTTTTTTGCCGTTGACCCACGTGCCGTTGGCGGTGTTCAAATCGTCGATATAAAACCGGCCTTCCTGTTCATAAACGCGCGCGTGAAATTTTGAGACCATGTTGCCTTCAAGCTGAACATCATTTTCGCCGTCGCGGCCGATACTGGTTTTGCCTTGCGCTAAACTGAAGCGCGGGTCTTGAGGCGAGGACGTTTCGCTGCGCATGCTAAATTTGCTGCGTGTGCTTTGCGGCGCGTGCTTCATTCTTAAATGAGCGCCGGCCAAAGCAGGCGCGTTCTCCGATGCGCTCGGAGCCGCGGCAAATTGCGTTTCCGCTTGCGGCCGCGGAGAAGGAGGAGGTAGCACAGGCGCTGGTGGCGCGGGCGGCGGCGGTAATGGCGAAGCAACGGCCTTTTCTTCTGCGCGCAGTTTTTCACTCGCACGCAATTCCGTTGCCGTGGTTGCAGAAGAAGGCGCAGACATTGGAGGCCCGACCTGCGTGGCTTCGCGCTCGATGGCTTTGGCGGTTTGCAATTCTTGCGCGGCCCGCGATGCGAAACGCGCGAGATCGGTCGTCACGTTGCTTTCCCGCACGAGCGCTAATGCTTGCGCCAACTCCGCCATTTTTTGAAAACGCTGATCCGGCTCTTTTTCCAAACACTTCATGATGAGCGTTTCCAACTCGGGCGAGAGGGTGGCGAGCTGCGAAGGAGGAAGCGCGAGCTTTTGCAGATGGGCCATAATGGTCTCGACCGCGGACTCGCCGGCAAAGGGGCGTTGACCCGTGATCATTTCATACAACACCACGCCGAACGCATAAATGTCCGAGCGGGCATCGACGGCTTTGCCCTGGGCTTGCTCGGGCGACATGTAAAACGGCGTGCCCACAATGACGCCGGTGGAGGTGAGTGATTGTTCGCTCGGAAAAACTTCGCGCGCGATGCCGAAGTCCATCAAATAAATCCGGCCCGTGGGCGAGAGCAAAATGTTGCCGGGCTTCACGTCGTTGCGCACGATGTTTTTGCTATGCACGTAGCGCAGAATATCCGCCGCGGCTTTGGCGATCGCCACCGCAATGGCGCTCGCGAACTTGCCGTACCGATTCATGAAATCGCCGAGGTTGACGCCCTCCAACAACTCCATCGCGAGATACGGACAGTTTTGGTCTTCGCCGGTTTCGTAATAACGCGCAATGCCGGGATGCTGCAACGTGCTCAACACTTGCGCTTCGCGTTTGAAGCGCGCCGCGGCCAAAGGATCGCCCGCCAAATTCGCGGCCATCACCTTCACGGCCACGAAACGATTGTTGCGCTCATCCCACGCGCGATAGACTTCACCCATGCCGCCTTTGCCCACGCTCGCGAGGATTTTGTACGGCCCGATCTTTTGTGGAATTGCCGGCTCGCCTTTGAACGCCGCGGCCTCTGCTTCAAACACGCCGGCCAAGCCGCGCAACTCGGCCAAACGCCGCGCGGTTAATTTGTAGCGTTGCTCTTTTTGCGCGCTCACGTCGCCGATCCGCACTTGATCTTGCTCGTTGCCCGCGGCCGTGAGATATTCGCCCGACAAAAGAATGTCGAGCAACGCGCGAATCATCTCGGGCGCAACGTCTTGCGTGGGCGCGATCTTCGCGCTCAATTGTTGCGAGGCACCGACGAGGTCGGGCAACGTAAATTCCGACTCGCCGCGGCGCAGAATCCAATCCAAAAGATAATACACGCCCAGGCGGCTTTTATCCTGCTGCGTGTTCAAAATCTCTTCGGTGATTTTGCCGAAGAGCCGGCGCTCGTGCTGCGCGAGCAAATCTTGCAGGCCGGCATAGAAGCGCATGCGCCTCACGTCTTGGCTCGTGAACGCCAGCTCGGGTTGCTTGCCGTTCCATTGCACGTATTCATTGAAACCGCGAATAATGCGGCGCGGAATGCCCCGGCCTTTATACGCGAGATATTTTTTGAAGTCACCATAGGCGAGCGGAGCGCCGCCTTCGCGCGCCAATGTCACTGTTGCCGAGGAGTCCGCGACCGTTTGAGGCCGAGGGGCCTTTTCGGCTTCGCGCTTGAGCTTGTCCCAATCCACGAAGCCGTCGCAGATTTCATTCGCGTCGGCCCACATGCACGCGAGATATTTGTCATAGCAGAATACGCTTTCATACACGCTGTCCCCTCGGCCCAAATCTTCGAGCCAGCGCTCTTGCAGATCTTTGCCGGCCACGAAGATGAACGCGATGCCCGAGGTGGTGAAAAGATTTTTGAGCACGCCGAGCATTTCGTCGATGAACGGCTTGGCTTTGCCGTTGGCCACCGCGGTAAATTCTTCGAGCTTGTCGAGCTCGTCAAACACGAACACGATCTTCAAGCGCCGGCGCGTGGGCGGCACGCGGCGCAGTTTTTTGATTTGGCGTTCGAGCCACGTCAGCTCTTCCTCGTAGCCCTCGGAAAGTTGGCGCGCGAGGCGAATGATATCGAACTCCGCGGCTTTATCGTCATACCCCATGAACGTCATTTCCAAATTCTGCGAGCGGCTGCGCTTATAGAGAAAAGAAGTTTTGAGCGCAACTTTTAATTTTTCCACGCCCAAACTGGCTTCGCCGATGCCGATGCTCTTTTCCGCGGTCTCACCCAATTTGCGCACCATGTTGAACGAGGTGCGTTGATAGGCCACGAGCAGCTCTTCGCGCAGCGCCGCGCTCAAACGCGCATAGAGGCCCTTTTCCATCAAGCCTTCATACAACCGGCGAATGATGTGGTGCATCAATTCCTTCGGCTCGAGCGGCCGTGCGAGATTGAGCTGCACGTCCAAGACCTCGATATCGCCCAACAAAGACGAGGCCCAGAGCACGCTCTCCGCGAGGCGGCGCACGACTTGATTGACGAAGGAAGTTTTGCCGACGCCGCGATAGCCGGTCACCAGAAACGAGCCGCCTTCGGAAAAGAGAATGCGCGCCACCAAAGTTTCCAGCTCGGCGCGGTGGCCGACAAAGCGCTGCGCTTGCTCCGTGCGCACCGGCTCGTGCGCAAAGCGAAACGCGGGCAACAAAGGCACGACCGCTTCGAAGTCGGGTTTAGGAAGAGGGAGAGCAGAATCGTTTGTAGTGTCGGGCTGGGGCATGGAAATTCTCTGAGAGCGTGTCGGAACTTCCCCTCGTGATTTTTGACAATCAAATTGGATAATGTTCAGCCACGGCTTGGCCGTGGCTTGCGTTTTATTGCACGTGGAATGACAAAGCCACGGCCCAGCCGTGGCTGATCAAAAAAACGTGATTGCCGAACCCGCAAACAACGGCTTGCCCGCCAGCGCTTGCGCCAGCAATCCAAAACAAACAGCCGCGTAAACGAGGGCGAAGAGCACCGTAAACAACGTGGCGTGCGCGCCGAGAAATTTTAGCCGCTCACGATATTTGAAGAGCAGCCAACCAACGAGCGGAATGAATTGCAGCGCGTGCAACCCGAGCGCGTGCGCGATGCGCAGATCGCCGCCCACCGTGCTCCAATTCACCATCGGCAAACCCGGGCCGCCGTCCGCCGCGCCCACGCTATGCGCCATGCGGTTGATCATCAATTGACCCAGAAATGCAAATATCAAAAACAGCAATAAGCCAAAACGAATGCCCCACAAGTATGAACCGGGCAGCGCCGGGCGCTTGACGAAGAACAAACCCAAGGTCCACGCGTCGAGCACGAGATTGAGGTAGATCATCATGCCCATGAGCGAGAACACGGTCGCATCATAGGAGGTCGAGAAATTAAAGTGCGATTGCACCCCGCGCGCGCCTTGACTATAGATGCACGCCATCTCGATGAACATGAAAACCGTTACGCCAACGCTGATGATTTTGAATGAACGCCGGCTGTCGCGCACGTAATGGAGAAACCACGCGAGCGTCCACACATAGGCCGCAACGGAAAGACAAAACTTCATGGGCTTGATCCACGTGTTGACGCCCGTGACGGTGCGGCTATCGACAAACGAAGCGAAGAGCGCAAAAAGAAATCCGGCAATCATCAGCCCGCCGAAAGCGGCGAGCCACGGATTGCGGCGATAGAGTTCTTGCAAGAAGGTTGACATTTTATTCTCGCTCTAGTTCAGCCACGGTTTGACCGTGGCTTGTGTTATACTGCTTCAAGCTTAATTTGTAATGCCCTCTTTTGAAATGTCATCCTGCAAGGAACTTCCCCAGTACTTGGTTTCATCCCAGCGCGAGGCCCCGTTTTCGGGGCAGAATGACAATTTGAGGAGAGTTACAATTCAACCTACAACGAGCATAAAAAGTGACCAAGCCCTAGTTGAGCGTTCATCCAATGCAAAAAAGGCAAGCCACGGCCAAGCCGTGGCTGAACAATGCTCATTCTCCCAACGCGATTTGCTTTTTCAACCCTGCGCGCAGCGCGAAATAGAGTAGCAGCCCGATTGGACCAAAGAGAAAAGTGAGCGCCAAACAGGGAATGACGAGCCAATGGCTGAGGCCCACGCGCTGTGCATCGCGCACTTCCCAACTGCCGATGAACAAATCGAACGCGAGATAATGAATCCACCCCGCGACTACCATGGCAGGATTTGCGAAGAGCTGTTGCACTTGCGCAAGCGAGCCGAAGCCGCCTTCGGTTTTGCCAAATTCGGTGAGCACGAGAAAGAGATACACGAATCCCAACAAAGCGGGAATGATGACCGCAGTGATGAGGCGCGCGGTCCATTTCCAGCGCGGTAAAATGGCGAGCAGCAGCCAGCCAGGCAGGACCGCGGTGTTGCAGATGGAGAAGAGAACTTCGTTTGACATGCTTCCTCCTCTTGTATGGCGAAGCCGGACTTTCACAAAAACGGCTTTGAGAATTATGATCGTGTTTGGTGAAAGTCCGGCTTCACTCTATGATTTGTTCTAATGCTTTGACTTTTTCCACCAACCGCCGATACCCCGCCAACATCTCTGGCTTCTCTAAGGCTTCGACAAATTGCGCGAGCCAATCTTCGATATATGCTTCGTCGAGTTTGCCGCGTTGGGCGATCAAAAGAGCTTCAACGTCCGGCCAATCTTTGTCGCGACCAGCAACAACTTTTTGAATGACTAAATCTTCAGCAGAACAAATCCAGGTCGAGAAGCCGTTCAGGGTGCGGCGAATGGCGTGTTCGATAATCAACTCTTCATAGCCGGGTAAAGCAAAAAGAAAATCGACGGTCACTCCGGCGATTTTAACTGCGAGGATCAAAGGATTTGCAGGAGCATGTTTGCGGCCGGGCTTGGGAAACTCTGCTGACAACAGCGCGCGCATGCGAGAGTAATCCGTATCCGGCGCGAGCACTTTAAGATCAACGTCATGCGTGGCCCTAACGACGCCCCATTGCGCGAGCGCTAGTGCTCCGATCAGGGCATAGCGGCAATCGCTTTTTTCCAAGAACGTAATAGCTCTAAGCAGAGGCGTTTTTAGCTTTTTGGGCACGGTCGCGACGCCACGCTTCGAACTTTTGGATTTTGTCATAGTAATCTTCCAACTCTTGATGACGCAGTTTCTGTTGCAATGGGCTAGGTTCCGGAGCAAGGTTCACGCAAAATTCCCAGAGATCGACATATTGCTGCCACAACTTCTGCGGCGAAAGTTTGCCGGCGTTGCGGGCGCGCTCGATCAACTCGGCTTCGTTCCATTGCCGATAATACTCGAACGCTTGGCGGTAAAGTTCTTTGTCGATGGGCATGATTTTTTAGAAGGTTTATGCAGATGCAGCAACAAAACCGGAAACAACAGCGCATAGTGCTGGCCTGCGAGGGCGGAGAGACGGTAAGGCGAAAATATCAGATGAGTATAGGATAAATTATTTTTTGAACAACTCTGAGTGCGAGCCGGTTCTTTCCAAAATCAAAGTTTCCTCACTTATCTTGTAAATCAGAACCCAGTCGGGCTCAAGGTGACAATCTCGAAATCCCTTCCAATTGCCAGTCAAAGGATGATCTCGGTGCCTCGGCTCCAACTTCTCTTGGCCAACCAATTTTTCGATGACGACTTCGAGTTTACGAATATCTCGGTTTTGCTTTTGGACTCTTTTATAGTCTTTCTTGAATTGGTTGGTGTAGATAATTCTCACTTGTCGAGCTCCTTGAATAGCTCAACAATGCTTCCGACCTCATTAAGCTCTTGACCCTCTTCTGATTTTCGAAGAGTTTCGGCGGTTAGCGCGTTGGGGATTTCGGGGATTCTGACTTCGAAAGGAATTCCTTTGTAAAGGGCAACCTGCGTGAGATACATAGAAATTGCTTCGGACATGGAGATGTTCAACGCATCTAAAATTTTTTGGGCGTCATTTTTTACCTTGGCATTGATACGAGCCTGTATTGTTGAAGTTCTTGCCATTTTCAGCTCCATTTATTGGGAAGTTGCGATTTTAATTTCATTGCCAAAATATACAAACGCTTCGGAAAAATCAACAAGAAGCTCGGAACGATCATCAATTAACCCTCTTCTTCAAACTCCCGACGAGCAAAGAAAACGGAAACAGCAATGCGCTGCGCAGGCCGGCGATAGTGGAGAGGCTGAACATGAAACGCCGCGCTTCGGCGATGAGCTCAAGGATGACGATTTCTTCTTCGACCTCGCCGACTTCTTTGACTTTGGCGAGACGGTGCATGGCATAAAGGCCGAAGAGACAGGCCAAAATGAAAAAGAAATCCCAATGCTGCAGATCGAGCGTCTCGAACGTGATGACGCCGCTCGGGCTTTGCCATTTCAAGGTCCATGAAAGCGCGTAGCCGGAAAAGAGATCGACGAAATTGCCGCCGATGATCGGCGCAATGCCCGCGGCCACTGAGTTGACCAAACTGTTCGCGGCGAGATAGGCAGTGGCTTGACCTTTCGGCGCGAGCTTCAAGCCGATGTTGCCGGTCGCGAGTGTGACCCCCGCAGTCGCGATGCCGATGAATACGTGAATCATCAACAAAAGCGGCATGGTGAGCACGTATTTGTTGGGCAGCGTGGTAAACGTAAAAATGAAAATGCAGATGAGGTACAACGGGCCGGAAACGCTCAATACGGATTTGTTGCTATAGCGATCAGAGATTTTGCCCCAGAGGTGGAACGAGACAAAGTTCATGATTTGACTCAACACTTGCAGCGTGATGATGAGGCGCATGTCGAGCTCGAGCATCATGAGCATGTACACGGTGAAGAAAGGGCGGCAAGATTGATCGCGAAATTCCACGCGCTTTGAAACATGATCAAACGCCGGAAATTTTTGTCTTGAAACGGCGGCCGCAGAAGATGGAGTAAGGTTTCATGTTTTTCGGGAGGCGGCATGCGCGGCTCGGGAATGCGCGAGATGAAATAGACGCCGAGCAGCCCGGCGGCTGCGCCGGCGAGAAACAGCGCCGTGTAGCCATAAAGTTTCTGCGCGGCGAAGTTCTGCTCGAACCATTCCACATAAAAACCGGCCGCGAGATTGAGCGCGACGCCGAATGCGGCCATCAATGCCATGCGCTTCGCGAAAAAAGCGCCGAGGCGCTCTTGCGGAGTCAAATCGCGCATCCAGGAATTCCAACTGCAGCCCGAGATCGCGCCGAAGAGGGCATAGAGCAGCAGGCCCAACGTGAGCGCAGTGATTGCCGTCACGCCGGAAAAGAGAAAAGGGATCGTGGCAGTCAACAACAGAACGGTTCTGCCGAGGCCGGAGGTGAGCACGCAGATAACGCGGCGAGCGCGATACTTCTCCACCAAATAGATCGAGGGCACTTGCACCAATTGCGCGAGGAAGGGAATCGCGGCGAGCACACCGATGAGCAGGTTCGAAGCGCCGAGCAGCAGCGCGAAGTCCACGAGAAAAGCGCCGCCGGTGAGCGTGAGCATGGTTTGCGTGCACAAGCCGTCTTTCAAAACGCCCTGCAGTCCGGCCTGGACTTCTTGCTCGGATAAATGTTCTTTATTGGAAGAGGACATTAGTCCATTAAAAGTGAGCTCGTTGCTTTAAAAGCAAAAACTTTTCTGTAAGCGGATTTTGCAAGTATGCGGATAAAGCATCTTAGTTTTATCCGCTTACTTATCAAATCCGCTTACAGAAAGCTTTTGGGTTGCGGCTCATCCGCATTGGGAGGGTAGAGAATCAAAGAATAAAATTTTAAAGCAAAAATAAAAGGCAAAACTATTTCTGACAAAACGATTAAAAGAATAGTTTTGCCAGTAATCGTTTTGTCTTATTGGTTGCGGCTCGCCCACTGCGCGGCTTATTCAATGACTTTGCCTTTTTCATAAGCGCCCAACACCCGCAAGAGATCGGAGATTTCACTGAGATGGTCGAGCGCTTTTTGGCAATGGCTCTGGCTCGGCGTGCCTTCGAAGTCGAGATAGAAAGTGTAGTGCCATGGGCTGCCGTGCAACGGCCGCGATTCGATTTTTAGAAGATTGATGTCGCGCAGTGCGAACACCGCGAGCGCTTTGAACAATGCACCAGGGGTGTGCGGCGTGGAAAACACGATTGAAGTTTTGGCGTGTGCTTCGGGTTTGACGGCTTCTTTTTTGAGAATGAGAAAGCGCGTGTAGTTTTTGTGATTGCTCTCCACGCTGCGGTGCAGAACTTCGAGGCCGTAGTGTTCGGCGGCTTGCGCGCTGGCAATGGCTGCGGCGTCATGCCAGCCGTGTTCGGCAATGAGTTTCGCGCTGCCCGCAGTATCATATGAGGGCACGATCTCAAGCTCCGGCCTGCGCTCTAAAAATTCGCGGCATTGCTCCAACGCTTGCGGATGCGAATAGACGCGTTGCACGTTTTCCCACTTCACGCCGGGCAGAACCATCACGTGATGGCTGATGCGCAAAATCACTTCGCCGGTGATGTGCAGATGATATTGCAGAAGCAAATCATAATTTTGATGTACGCTGCCCGCGAGCGAGTTTTCAATCGGCAACACCGCCGCTTGCACGTGGCCCTCATGCAGCGCGACGAAGACGTCGCGAAACGTGCGGCACGGCATGACCTGCCAAGCCGCCCCGAAAAATTCCCGCGCCGCGCGCTCGCTATATGCGCCGGTTTCACCTTGAAAGGCAACGGTTTTCAAATTGCGCTCCAGATAAAAGATGATTGCGTTCGTAGTAGCTCCTTTAGGAGTCGGCTGCCCGGAACGGTTTACGCCTGAAGGCGCAACTACGAGCGCTTATTTTCATTGTGCGTCTCAAAGCTTTTTTTGCAGCCGCACTTCGCGGCGCTGGAGATCCTTTTTATACACGAGTACCTCCGGAGAGGCGCGCAGGCCTTCCATCATATTCAAAGCCCGCAATGCTCTCTGCACCATTTCCAACGCGCGCGCATAATCTTTGGCGCGATGCTCCAAATATTTCGCCAGCTCGATGAACGGCAGCGGATGAAAGGCATAGCGCTCGATCACGCGCTCCCAAACCAGACTTGCGTCTTCATAACGGCGCTGGCTTTTATAGCAGAAGCCCAACGCAAGATCGTCCTCGCGTTGGCGCGAAGCTTCATCTGTGGCGAGGAGATTTTCGAAGAGCGCGGTGCTCGCGTCCAATTCGCCGGCTTCACGATAAAGCCGGCCGACTTTGCGCAGTTCCTCGCGCGAGGCTTGCCATTTGAACGGCGATTGCACGAGATGCCCGAGATAGGCGAGCAATGCCGCGGTGGTGACGAGGTCTTGGCGATTGTGCGCGAAGATTTCGGCAAGCTGATCGGTTTTGCCGGTGCGCACAAAGTCGAAATAGATTTGCGGGATCATATAACCCGGCACGTCTTCGCCGCGCGTTTTGCCGAGAATGTGCGTTTCGAGATTGCCGAGCGAGCAGTCTGGCACGCGCTCTTTCCAAAGGCGTCGGCTCGCGTGCAGCACGTCCAAATGCGGCAACAGGCTGAAGTCAATGCGCATGCGATTGAGAATGGCGCGCGAAGCGAGCAGAGGAATGTCGAAGCTTTTGCCGTTGAAGGAAACGAGCGCTTGCGCCTGGCTCATGTGCCGTTGCAGGGCCGTGAGCATGGCCGCTTCCTCGTGTGGCTGGCGCAAAAAATATTGGCGCACGATGAAGTGCTCGTCTTCAAAAGAGCCGAGGCCGAGGAGAAACGCGAGCGTGCCCGCGCCGCCGGCGAGGCCCGTGGTTTCGATGTCGATGAACAGCGTATGGCGAGACTGCAATTGCTGAAGCGATGCATCTTTCGCGGCAATGCCCAAAGCCGCGCCCGAGACTTCGAACAGTTGCGCGAGGCGAATCGGGCCGTGCGCTTCGTGCAGGGCAAAACGCCGCTCCACCACAAAGCAGCCCTCGCGCTCTTCGCCGCCGAGAAGGCGCTCAAGCACGTCATTGCTCGTGGCCACGCGCGCCGCTCGCACGCGACTCTGCATTTGGTCAAAGTCGCGGAGTTTTTCTTTGAGGCCGAGTTTGCTCATATCAGTTACCACGAGAATGCGTTCGTAGTGACGCCTTCAAGCGTTTGAGACCCATCACCTTAAAATGCCTAAAGGCATCACTACGAACGTTCATTTTCATTTTCGAAAAATGAATTCACGAGGCTTTGATAAACAAAAAAACCTCCCAGGCCTTTTGATGCCTGAAAGGTTTTTTCCGTGCGCCATGAAGCAATCCGCATTCAGCGCGAAGCGACGGTGTTGACGTCATGCGCCTTCAAGAACGCCAACTCCGCTTCCGTGATCTTGTCGCCGTGCGTGTCTAAGATTTTCGGATCGTAGCGCACCGCGGCCCAGAGCGCGAAGGGCGCGAGATGCTTTTGCGTTTGGCGATAATAATCGAAGACGAGAAAGTAGCCTTCCGCGATATTGCGACGATCAACGGGCGTGAGTCGGTCGTGCGGACCGTAAAGAACGGGCAGTGCAATTGTTTCTTGCAGCGCGAGCACGTCGGGATCGGACACGGCCGCAGTGTTCACGCGATAGATATTCGGCCATAAAAAGGGATCAACATAATAGCGCCCGGAAAGCTGCCACAAGTTATCGCCGGTCGTGACGAGATGCGTTCCGCCCGGAAACGCCGGCGGAGTTTCATGCTTCCCAGCGGCGCCATTTGCCGGCTTCGCGAGATCGCTAGTGGGATTGAGATTGGCTGCTATTGAGTGCGCAACTTCCGAGGCCGGACGTTTGATGTCGCGCTCATGAATCGGTGTGGTGAAAGCGAAGAGCATGAGCAAGAGCAACATCAAGAAGCTCCCATACCACCGCACGCGCGCAGCGTTGTTGCGGCGCGGCTCCGGTTCGGCTTCATCGGGCACGGGCCGAGGCGCGAGCACTTCTTCCAACTCACCGACTTCGATCTCTTCATAGCCGGTGTTTTCTTCTTCGGCAAAATCAAAACGAATGCGATTGGGCGGGGGCGGATAAGGCGGCCGAATGAAAACGGGAATGAAATTGTTGTCGCGCGGTTGATTCAGGCCGGAAGCCGCGGGTGTGGCGGGAGTTTGCTGCACGGACTTCGCCGGCGGCAAGGGCGGCGTTTCGATAATCTCCGATTTGAGGTGCGCATAGCGGCGATTGATGCGGCTCTCGACTTTGGCCGCGGGCTTGAACGTGACGCGATACTGCCCGGGAATCACAAGCGGCGCGCCCGTTTGCGGATTGCGGCCTCGTCTTTCATTGGCCCACTTGAGCTGAAACGTGCCGAACTCGTGCAAACGCACAACGCCGTCGCGGCGCAAACCTTCTTCGATCAGCGCCAGCGTTTCTTGCACGAAGGCGCGCAGGAACTCGACGGAATGCTGCGGTTGTTTTGAGCCTTTACGCGGAGCAGGAAGGAGCTTGAGATGTTTGACGTTCGTGCTCATGTGGGCCTCCCGGCGGCCATGTTGTCTTTCAAACGCTGCGAGGGACGGAAGAACATCACCACTTTGGGCGGCAGTTTCATGCGCTTGCGCAGCGCGGGGTTGAAGGAGAGCCGCGCTTCTTGTTTGCGCGTGCCGCAGGAACCGAAGCCGCGCAGGACCACGGTTTTGCCGCTTTCCAAATCTTTCACCACGGTCTCTTGCAGCCGGCGCAATAAAGTCCGCGCTTCGACTTGACTAATTTGCAAGCGCTCCGCCAACTTTTTGACAAGCTCTGTTGTGGTCATGTTAGGCTCCGATCCGGGTGCAAAACCCGCGGGCAATATAGAAAAACGGCGCAGATTGTCAATCTAAAAGTCCGCACGTCCCTACGCGAATCCCGCAAGCGGGACAACCCAAAAGCTTTCTGTAAGCGGATTTGACAACTCAAGCGGATAAATCTTAGACGCTTTATCCGCATACTGTCCAATCCGCTTACAGAAAAGTTTTTGCTTTATTTCATTCTTAATGACCTAAAACGCAAAAGGCCCGTTGGGGTGCGGGCCTTTGCTGAAACTGCGTTGCGACGGTGCGGGTTACTTTCCGAGCGCGGCTACTTTGCAGGCCTTCGCGATGCGGAATTTGAGCACGGTCTTCGCGGGAATCTTGATGGCTTCGCCGGTTTGGGGATTGCGACCCATGCGGGCCTTGCGTTTCACCACCACGAGCTTGCCGATGTCGGGAACCGTGAAACCGTTTTTGGATTCCTTTGCGGCCAAGCGCGCAAGCTCGGTGAACCAATCCATGGTCTGTTGACGAGTTAGGCCAAAGGCTTCGGCGAAATGTTTGATGAGCTGTCCTTTGGTCATGGGGCCTTTTCCCTTAGCTGCCATAGCGCACTTCACTCCTCTAAAATGGGATTAAGAATAGGGGTTTTGAATTGCAACCACCCGTTTCATCACGAAGCCTGGCGGTGCGATTGCATTTAAAGATAGGCACAAAAACCAGTGAAGGCAAGCATTTTCTCGCCGCAAGCCGAGGAAAACCGCATGAAATCAGCATTTTTTTTGCTTCTTTCACAAAATAGCTCTTGCAAATCGCAAATTGATAAATTATTTTGAATGCACATAAAGAGCAGTTCTTTATCCCAACGAGCCGTACCGAAACTAACTGCATGGAGGAAGCGATGGACAATTGGCCCTATACTCCTGAAGACGATGATGACGATTCATCCGAATCCGGGAGGGGTTCAACTGACATGCCGATGAATGACATGGATGCTG
>Ga0247727_10014019_pt1 | contig 13395 bp, 13 predicted proteins | sample WisWelCaveWW1625_FD_202498 | JGI IMG/M metagenome (GOLD analysis project Ga0247727, IMG submission 202498) | Biofilm microbial communities from Wishing Well Cave, Virginia, United States - WW16-25 | ecosystem: Environmental > Aquatic > Deep subsurface > Groundwater > Cave microbial mat | place... | reverse complement strand
TGACACGGTCGTCGTCAATTATCAACTTACAAGTTCGCGGCCGTGGTATCGCGCAAATCTGCAACTCAGCGCCGATACTTTACAAATCAGCGATGTCACCGCCAATGTGAAATATCGATTGAACAAAAGCGGCTTGCTGTTTAGCTGGTATTACGAGCCGCCGGAGAGTTTGCGCGTTGAAGCGCGATTCACCATTCCATCCGGCGCAAAGTTGATTCGCCAGATGAATGCAATTTATCCTGAAATGCCAATGCCCATTAACGTCACGGCTGAGCTTGCGGATGTGATCTACCGGACGACGGTGACGTATCGGGATACGCTCACATTGCCAAGAGGGCAGACGAGTGCAACGTCCGGACTATGAAAGGTTTTATGGGATTGATGGATTATTGGATTGATAAGAAATAACCTGCTGTCGATCCATCTATCCAGTAATCCATCAATCCAATTCTTATATTTATGAGCGCGCAAAATTTTGATTGATGAAAATGGCTAAAGAAAACAAAATACCCCTTTCTATTCCTGTCGGCGTCTCCAATCGCCATTTTCATCTTTCGCAAGCCGATCTCGAAAAACTTTTCGGCGCGGGCTATCAATTGACCAAACTGCGCGACGTTTCGCAGAAGGGGCAATACGCCACGCAGGAAACGCTGAATGTGTTTGGCCCGAAAGGTAAGATTGAAGATATTCGCATCGTCGGGCCGGCGAGGGGCAAGACGCAACTGGAAATCTCGCGCAGCGACGCGATTACACTCGGCATCGATCCGCCGGTGCGATATTCTGGCGATCTCTCTGGCACTCCCGGCGTGAAAATCATCGGCACTAAAGGCGAAGTGATTCTCTCTGATGGTGTCATCATTCCGCAGCGGCATATTCACATGAGTCCGGCGGATGCAACCGCCTTCGGCGTCACAGATCGCGAGTGCGTCATCATCGCGCCGATGGCTTCGTCATCAAAATCAGCAGGACAATCGGAAGATCGCACAATTATTTTTGATAACGTTCTGATCCGTGTTCACGAAACCTTTGTGCTCGATTTTCACATCGACACCGATGAAGCTAATGCTTCCGGTCTGCGCAACGGCGATAAGGTTTACATCGCCGGCAAATCAGCAGGCCAATCGCCGGATGAAGGCAAAACTTTGATCACCGAAAACGATGTTCGCCGCGCGATTTTGGCGCATCGAAAGATAAAATTGCCGCCGCGCGCCAAGGTAACTCCTGCCGCCGCAGAGTTAGCAAAAGCACATAAGATTTTTAATTGACCATGCTCGACGAAGACATCTTTCGCATCCAATGCATCGGCAAGTGGCCGGCCTCGCACGTACGCATCGAGTTTGACAATCGCGATTTCGAATTGCCGGGAGATTTGCCGGTACGCGCGCAAGAATTTTGGGAACAGCGATTGACAAAGTTTCCTCATTTCTTCAATGGGGCGCTGTGCAGGCTGGAGAAGTATGAAGCTACCCCCGGCTCTTTACACCTGCATTTGTCTCGCACCTGTTATCGCGATTTACTTTTTTGCAATGAACGCGTTGCGGAGATTCTCAAAGATTTCGGCGAGGAAGCGCTGATTCGAGCGCTGGGCATCAGCGTCATCATTGAAACCGCCGATGGATTTTTGCCATTGATGCAGCGCAGCCAAACATTGGGTGAAGGCGCCGGATTGATCGACGTTTTCGGCGGCCATGTTCATCCCGATGATCACGCGCGAAACGGTGCGCCCGATGTTTTTCTCGCGATTGCCGACGAGCTTCACACCGAGTTGAATCTCACGCCGGAGGATTTCGACGAAATTTACTGCGCCGGTCTTTTGGAGAATTGGCAAACCCGCAAACCGGAATTAATCTTTGAAACCAAAATCAAGCTGAGGTTTGACGAGTTGCGCGAGAAAGCGCGACACGCCAAAGAAGGCGAGGAGTATATCGGCATCCTTTCAGTCCACGAAAGTGCCGAGGAAGTTCGAGAAGCATTGCGGCGCGACGGCAAATCTTTTACTCCCATCGGTCACGGGAGCTTGATCCTACTTGGAAAATTGCGTAGCTGGTGGTGAGCGAAAATCGAAGCGCTTTGTATTGCGAACGGAACAACACGAAAGGCGAGATATGAAGCCGATCAGAATGTTTAGTATTTCAGCGTCGTTGATTTTCCTTCTCCAGTTTCTCGCCTGTGCTCCTTCTACAAAACTAAAACCCGGCGGCGTAAAACATCTCAAGGCTTTGCACGCCCGCATCGATGAAATCTTGGCTGATTCCGCATTGGCGCAGTCGAGCGCCGGTGTCAAAATTGTCTCGCTGCGCACCGGTGAAGTTTTTTACGAGCATAACAGTCACCTGCTTTTTCATCCCGCCTCTAATCAAAAACTTTTGACCTCGGCGACGGCATTGGGAATACTTGGCCCGGCGTTTGAATTTTCCACTCGTCTGGCGTGCGATTCCGGCGCTGTGAAAGACAGCGTGCTCAATGGGAATTTGTTTCTGATCGGCGGCGGCAATCCTGATTTGACCAGCATGGAGCTTTTCGGGCTGGCGCAGCAACTTAAGCAGGCAGGCATACGGAAAGTTTCGGGAGATTTGATCTGCGACGATTTTTATTTTGACGACCTTCGCTGGGGTAGCGGCTGGGCCTGGGATGATGATCCCGCAGCGTATTCACCGCGCTTGACTGCGTTGACTGTCAACAAAAATGTTGTCGATGTCGCCGTGACTCCGGGCGATAGCGCGGGCAAGCTTGCAAATGTTTTCGTTGACCCGCCGACAGATTTCGTGCAAGTCGTCAACACGAGCGCGACGGTGCAGTTTGGCTGGCAAATTGATTCGTTGCGCCTGCCGCCGCTGATCATCGGCCGGCGTTGGCAGCAAAACCAAAATACAATTGTTGTTGATGGCGTCATCGGCATGGATCAAACTCGAGTGAGCGCCGAGGTCAACATCCTGTCGCCAGAGCTTTATGCCGGAACCATTTTTCGCGATATGCTCTCCTATTCCGGCATCAAGCTGGGTGGGCGCGTGACGCGCGGGCTTGCTCCGGCGACTCTTGAGACGCTTGCCGAACATCGCCAACCGATCGTCCCGACACTGATCAATCTCAACAAGGTTTCTGATAATCTCACCGCCGAATTGTTGTTAAAGACTATCGGCGCGGAAAAGTTTGGCCGCCGAGGAAATGCGGAGAACGGTTTGCGCGCGATGAGATTGTTCCTAGGTGCTGCGGGAATCGACACCACGGCCATGCAGCTTGCCGACGGCTCGGGGTTGTCGCGTTATAATTTGATCACTCCCGCCGCTGTCGTCGATTTGCTCACGGTCGTGTGGCATGACTTCAAGCTTCGTAACGTATTCATTTCAACTCTCCCGATTGCCGGCGTCGATGGCACGTTGGAGAACCGCATGACCGGCACGCCTGCAGAAGGCATCGTGCTTGCAAAGACCGGTTCGCTCAGCGGCGTCAGCGCGATCTCAGGTTATACCGTCACGCTCGATGGCGAAGAATTGGTCTTCTCGATCATGATGCAACCTTTCGTCGTTCCAACCAGCGCTATTCGCAAGGCGCAGGATAATATTTGCGCGGAGGTTTGTGGGTTCAGTCGCAATAAATAATTCTTATGATGTCATCATCGCCGGCCTCGGGGCGATGGGCAGCGCCGCGGCGTTTCATCTCGCCAAACGAAATAAGCGCGTATTAGGTTTGGATCGCTTTACCCCGCCGCATGATTTCGGTTCATCCCACGGACAATCTCGCATCATCCGCGAAGCTTATTTCGAGCATCCAGTTTATGTTCCTCTCGTCCAGCGCGCTTATGAGTTGTGGGCGGAGCTGGAAAAAGAATCTCGCCAGATGTTTTTCCAACAAACCGGCGGGGTGATGGTTGGCCCGCCAGACGGCATGCTGGTCAGCGGCGCAAAACTCAGCGCCGATATCCATCATCTCCCTTATGAAATACTCTCTACTACAGAGCTGCGCAGCCGCTTCCCGGCATTTCGACCAAGCGTTGAAATGGCCGGCCTCTGGGAGCCGCGCGCCGGAATTCTTTTCCCGGAAAAGTGCATCGCAGCACATCTGGGTTTAGCGCGACGCTGCGGCGCAGAATTCCATTTTGATGAAGCTGTAACCGGCTGGCAATCGGATGGCGACGGAGTGCTGGTCACCACGTCGAAGGGGAGTTACCGCGCGGCGCGTTTGCTTCTTACTACGGGCGCCTGGATGAGCACGTTACTTCGCGACGTGCACATCTCTTTTACTGTCAAGCGTCAGGTTTTGCTTTGGTTCAACCCCGCCGCGAATAGACATGATTTCTCACCTGAACGCTTCCCAATTTTTATTTTGGAATATGGAACTGATGAACATTTCTACGGATTTCCCGATCTCGGCAGCGGCGTCAAAATCGCCATTCATCATCAAGGAGAAACAGCCGAGCCGGATAATTTGCGGCGCGAAGTCGATCGTGAAGAAGTAGAAAAAGTGCGCGAACTGCTTCGGCACTTCATCCCGAATGCCGATGGCGCTTTATTGAGCACCGCAGTTTGTATGTACACCAACACGCCGGATTTTCATTTTTTGATCGATGCCCATCCAGCCTATCCGCAAGTGCTCATTGCCAGTCCGTGCTCCGGGCACGGCTTTAAATTTTCCAGCGCGATTGGAGAAGTTCTTGCAGATCTTATTGCAACAGGAAAATCGTCTTTTGATTTGAGCCTGTTCAAGATCGACAGATTGGCGATAGACTGATCGGACGACGAATCAGTTTGCGATTTTTATCCCCGCCATATTTGATTCATCCCGCAAAATACCTCGCCGGTCAAAAATGTCGTGTCCCTTTTGTGTTAATCCCGTATATTTTGTCCAGTAAATTGCAAACAATGCTTCTCATCGCTCCGTGGCAAAATGAAAAATCGTGTCGGGAAAAGTAAATTGAGAAACAGCTTGTCGCTTTTCTTCATCTGTCTCGGCATTGGCCTGGCTTTGTCGTTGATGCAGGCGATCAGCGGGATGGATGTTCTTTCCGCCAGATGGCTGCGTGCTCTGGCCATTAATGTTATCTTCTCTGAGCTTATTGGGTTCGCAAATTTGTTGACGTGCCGTGTGCTGCCCTCGCCGGATCGAATCGGCAGAAAACTCTGGCGGCAGATTTACCTTGCCGCAGAATTTACCGGCGGCTCGTTGCTGGGAATTTTTTGTGCCATGTTGATAACGAGTTGGCTATTTGCGGCGCGATACCCCGACGCCAGCCTTGCCAAGTTTAGCTTGTTGCTGGTAGGATTTTCAGTGCTGGCCTCCTTTGGCATCTATTTTTATTTCGACATCAAAGAGCGTCTGCAAACTTCGGCGATGCAGCTTAAGGAGCGCGAGCTTCATGCCGAGCGTCTGGAGAAATTGAAAACCGCCGCCGAGCTTTCAGCCTTGCAGTCAAAAATCCAGCCGCACTTTTTGTTCAACACGCTGAACTCGATTGCCGCGTTGATTCGCGAAGACCCGGCGCTCGCCGAAGCCACCACCGAAAAACTTGCCGAGCTGTTTCGCCACGTGCTGGAGTCCAATCGTCGCGAGTACATCACTCTCGGCGAGGAGATGGGCATCATTCAGCAATATCTTGAAATCGAAAAGCTTCGTCTCGGCGAGCGCTTGCGTTTTCGAATTGATATGGATGCGACGCTGGATGGCTTGCTCGTGCCGGGTTTGATTGTGCAACCTCTCGTTGAAAATAGCATCAAGCATGGCATTGCGCCGTTGGAGGAGGGCGGAGAGATTTTGGTCACGGCCACATCAAACGGCGATAGGTGTTTGATCACTGTGCAGGACAGTGGCGCCGGTTTCGAGAGTGCTCAGACAAACGGCGGATACGGTTTGCAGAACATTCAAGATCGATTGAAAAATTTGTGCGGAACTACCGCAGGCTTTAAGATGACCGGCAGCTTGGGAAAAGGAACACGCGTGGAAATCAGTTTGCCAATGACGGCGAGCGAAAAATGAGCGACCAAAGATTCACAACCCTGATCGTCGATGACGAGGCGCTGGCGCGGCGCCGGCTGCGGCGCATGTTGGAAAAATTGCCAGAGATCAATCTCATCGGCGATGCGGCGAATGGAAAGCAGGCGGTTGAAATCATCGACTCGCAAAAACCCGATCTGGTTTTTCTCGACGTGCAAATGCCCGGGCTTTCCGGTTTCGATGTGCTGCGAAAGATCACCTTCACGCCGGTGATTATTTTCGTCACGGCCTTCGATGAATTTGCCCTGCAAGCTTTTGAAGAAAATACGATCGATTATTTGCTGAAGCCGGTGACCGAAGCGCGGCTGCGCAAGGCCGTCGACAAGCTGCGCGCCCTCAAATCAGCGCAGACATTGACTTCTCCGGTCGATCTTTCCGCTTTGATCACTGGTTTGCAAAAATCACTGCCAAAGTTTTTGGAACGTATCTCGTCACGAGTCGGCGAGCGCATACTGGTTTTTGAAGTCAAGAACATCAGCCATTTTTACGCCGAGGACAAATATACTTTTTTATCGACGCGAGGCAACAACCACATCGTGAATTTCACTTTGCAGGAGCTTGAGAAGCTGCTCGATCCTGAAATCTTTTTTCGCATTCATCGCTCGACGATCGTCAATCTGAGCCAGATCGCAGAATTGCAGCCCGAGGGCGGAGGAAAGTATTGCGTACGTTTGAAGGGGGATAATCAGACAACATTGATCGCAAGTTATGGCAACGCGCAAACGCTGAAAGCAAAATTGGGATTGAGTGAACCGTGAAGAGAAAGCAAAAGCTTTCACGCAGAGCCGCAAAGTCGCGAAGGCATCGCAAAGAAAAGACGAAGACAAAACTATTGAATTGAAATCACGTCTTCAAAACAACAGAATCGTTTTGTCATTTAGAAGCCAATAAAAAACTTTGCGATCCCTTTGCGGCTCCGCGTCTTTGCGGGCGCTTTTATTTTTCCGAGAAGGTAAAATTCTATGCGAATTCTCATTATCGGCGCGACGGGTGGAACCGGCCGCCAACTGGTCGCACAGGCGCTTGAGGCCGGACATCAGGTCACCGCGCTTGTTCGCAATCTTTCGAAGCTGAAAATGAATCACGAAAGGTTGACCGTCATCAACGGTAATGTTCTCGACTATTCCTCCGTGGCAGCCGCTGTCAAAGGCCAGCAGGCTGTGCTCTCTGCGCTTGGTCACAAGCGTTGGATCATCCCGAGCAGCATTCTTTCAACCGGAACGAAGAATGTCATTCGGGCGATGGATGAGCACGGCGTTCGGCGATTCATCTGTGAAACTTCTCTTGGCGTCGGCGATAGTTTCGGACGCCTCGGTCTGTACTACACGCTCTTCACCATCCCGGTTATTTTGTTTTTCTATTTTCACGACAAGGCGCGGCAGGAGCGATACATTAAAGAGAGTTCGTTGGATTGGGTCATCGTCCGCCCCGGCCAACTGACTAACGGACGCAAGCGTGCTGTATATCGTCACGGTCTCCATGTTGGGAATTGGCTGTGGACGGTCAAAATCTCTCGCGCCGACGTGGCTGATTTCATGCTGAAACAATTGACGGATAATCAATATTTGCATTCTGCACCAGGAGTCTGCTGGTAAGAATCTGCAATCGTCTTCAAATAAACGCGGAGGTTGTATGGAAACGACTATCGTCATGTTGCGCTGGATTCACATCGCGGCAGGATTTACCGCTTTCTTTGTCGCGCCTGTTGCCATGCTCACTCACAAAGGCGGCGATGCGCACCGGCGCTGGGGGAAAATTTATTTCTATGCGATGGCGGTGATGGCGCTCACGGCGGTGATCGTCGCGGCGTATCGTCCGAATATTTTCTTGCTGCTCATCGCGATTTTTTCTTTCTACATGGCGCTGACCGGCTATCGTGTGTTGTTCCGCAAGCGCCCGGACAAAGGCCGGAAAGCCAATGCGCTCGATTGGTCCGCCGCGAGTATCATGCTGATCGTAGGCGCCGCGTTGATCGGTTTGGGCTTTTTTGCGCCGCAGGTTTTACGCATCAGCCCGATCATCTCGTCCGTCTTCGGCGTCACCGGAATCATTTTCGGCGGCAGGGATGTTCAGAAATTTCTTCGGCCATCGGTGCAGAAGAACTCATGGTTCTTCAATCATATGGGCGGTATGCTCGGCTCGTACATTGCCGCCGTCTCGGCTTTTTCCGTGGTGAATTTCGATTTCCTGCCAACCGTGTTGCGCTGGCTGTGGCCAACGATGATTGGCACGCCGGGGATTTTTATCTGGATCAATTATTACCAGAAAAAATTCCGCAAGGGCGCTGAGGCTTCACAGCTTGCGAAGGTGCGGATTGGAGTGAAGGAAGAGGAACGAGTTCCGGTTAACGTTGAGTAAGAATGAATTTATTGATGAGACGTTGCGCGATGGAGCTGCCTTTCGTGAATTGGGAGCAATAACTAAAACGCTAACGTGCATATCACAAGAACCCCGCCCAAATCACCAGCACAAACGAAATCGCCGTCAACGCCACACAGCCGAGCGCCAAAATTTGATGCGTAAAACTCTCGCTGCGTTGTTCGGAGTATCCCACGAACATCGCCGTTAGATAGCCGCCGGCAAATCCTCCGCCGTGCGCCCAGTTGTTGACGCCCGGCATGACAAATCCCAACACGAAAAGAATCAGCGCCCACTGGCCGATTTGTCGATACACCGCTGCTCCAAATGCGCCGCCGCGACTGCGGCCGTAAAAAACCATCGCGCCGAGCAGGCCGAAGATCGAGCCGGATGCGCCGATGGTGAACGGCACGCCGAACAGCGAAGACACGATGAAGCCAACAACGCCCGAGACGGTGAAAATCAAAATCAATCGCGACGTGCCGAAAAATTCCTCAACCGTCGGGCCGATTTGTTTTACCCACAGCATGTTGAAGAAAATATGCAGAATACCGCCGTGGAGATAAATCGCGGTGATCAATGTCCACCAGCGGCCCTGTTGAAGTGGGAAAGTTCCTGTGCCGCCCAAAAGGTAAAGGCTCTTCATGCTGGGCGAGAGCAAGCTCATCATGCCGCCGGGACGCATGATGGCGCTGGGGTCGAGCATCAAACAAATCACAAAGAGCGCAACGCACACGGCAATCACCGCCGGCACAAACCCATACGCGCCGCCCAGCCAGCGCCGGATGAGCGGCGTCAGCCCCCACATGCCGGGATTCTTCCGGCCGCAGTGAATGCACGTTTCAGCATTGACGCTGATGATCTGGCCGCAATCCGGGCACAACATCGACCCTGTTCTTTTTTCCGCCATGTTTATACGCCCTTCAATGACTAATTCCAGATGCCAGTAATCTCGCTTTTCATTTTTGCCGGTTGCCGATCACGGATTACTTTTTATTTTTAATGTCTTCTAATCTTTCGCCGGCCTGCGCTTTGTTCATGGGATCATCCCAGAAAACATCGTTCAGTGAAATGCAGGTTTCAAGATGCTTGCGCGCATTGGCGTAATCTTCAAGCTCGGTCAGCGTCTCGCCTATCCACAGATGATGCACAGGAGTCTCTGGCGCAACGGTAATCGCTTTTTCAAACCAGGTTTTTGCTTCTTCGTTGCTTGCGCCGGTGGGCACGCCGCCATAAATAATTTTTGCCGCAGTCTTCAGCACCCAGCTCAAATTCGCCAGTTCGTAATTCCATCGACCAATAGCGTGCATCGCGCCATCGTGTTTTGGATTAATCTCCAAAGCTTTTTCGGCTTCGGCTTTCACTTCCTTTGAAAGCGCAATTTTCTTTTTGCCGCCGACCATCAATGCGACGCGCCCGACTGCCACCGCGAGAAAGAAATGTCCTTCGGCAGAATCCGGATGCAATGCCACGCAACGGCGCGCCATCTTTTCTCCCGTGAAGTAGTTTTGTTTTTGCTCGGCCCCTTTTGCAGCTTTTCCGACATCGATGTGAGCGCGCGCCAATTTCCAGAGCGCTTCGTAGTTGGACGAATCGACGGTCACGGCGCGGCCATAGGCCTCGCGCGCCGCGTCGTTGTCAAACGCTTTGAATGCCGCATCGCCGGCATGCAGGGCTGCGGTGAAGACCGAATCATTCACCGCAACGCACGCCATCGAAAGCTGGATCACACAAAGAATGAATAAAGTACTTCCCATGCACAAAGTCTTGATCCAAACCATCGGCTCTCTTCGCCTCACATTCGCGTATCGTGAAAAAGAATTTTAGCTCTCGATTGTCTATCCGCCCACCACAGCAATAGCGGCGAAACGATGAGCGCCGGAATCGTAAACACTCCCAGATACCAGATGGTCAAAATCGGCAAGACCATCAAGGGCCGGCGCGTCGGCGGCTTGGTCAAAATAAGCAGGATGGTTGCCGCAATCCAGGCGACGCCATAAATAAAAAATATTGCGAGCACGATGTTGCCGAGGGGATCGAGGCCAATCGTCTCGGCAATTTTCGCCCACGGGCCAAGCTGGCCCTCAACGCGATAGTAATCGCCCGTTGTCAGGCGATGGTTCGCGTCCCACAACATCCACGCGCCGTTCATGAACGAAAAGAAGGCGGCGAGGTTGTCTTTCCATGTGAGTCGCATAGATTTTTCTCCACTTTTCTGCTCCTACTCTTACTCCTACTCGTACTATTACTCGCCTTTTATTTTTATAGATGAAAACATAAAAGCGAGTAAGAGTAGGAGTACGAGTAGGAGTAAGAGCGTAAGAGTAAGAGCATAGGTATGAGCCAACGCGCATCTCTTATTCCAAGAACGGCAGCACCGGCAGTGGCTTCTTTTGTTCGATCAACTTCTTGACTTTTTCACGGCCAAGCAGCAGCGCCAGCCAGTAGAGGAAAAAACCGAGGCCGAGTCCAATGAGATACCAATTCGTCGCCACCGGGCCGGAGATGATTTTGAAAACCGCCGCTCCGAGTATCGCGCCAATAATGATTGCCAAGTCTCCGACCCCCGCTTGCTGATCGCGCCTAACCAAATAATGTGTGAGATAACCGATAACCAGCCCCAACACCGCCGCCCCGATTGCTGCAAGCGTCATGATCCTTTCCTCCTTTTTGGACATTCATCCACATCAAGTGAGTTTATGTCAACGTCATGCTTTTAAATCGATGGTTTCACGCTCTGCCATCGCAAAATCTCCTCCGCCCTTTGCGACCCATTCAAGTGTGAGCGGCTTCATAAAGAATTTTCCCTTTTGTCAGAATCTCACGCATAAAGCCGTCGCCCATCTCCAGACGCTCACGTATTTTTTCAGGCGTGCGCACGATCAAATCAACCGGAAAAGGCGGTCTTATCCGGAGCTGGATCTGTACTGCCTTTTCCACCCAATTCCCCTTAAAGGAACTGATGACCAGCAAATCCACGTCGGAATCTGGTGTGGGTTTTCCATACGCGTAGGATCCGAACAAGATCACGCGCTGCGGCGAGAATTCTTCGCCGATGCGCCGCGCGACCTCCCGAATTTGTTCGATGGTGGCCATCGAGCCGTTCCACCGAGGAGTGCTTTGAGGGTTCATGTTATTTTCATCCGGCCATGCGCTTCCGTCAAATTTGAGCAGCCGGTGAAAAAGCGATTTTGAAAAATTCTTCCTGCGAGCGAACTGGCGGCTGATCGTTGCGGTTGCGCATGTTGGTGTTGTCGTGCTTGAGAGCCCTAGCTTTCACATTATCCGAAAGTTGTATATCGATGAGTTGTCGAATCTGTTGCTGAAGCATCGGATCGAGAATTGGAAACGCCACTTCGACGCGGCGGTCGAGATTGCGCGGCATCCAATCGGCGCTGGCGAGAAAATATTCCGGCGCGCCGGTGTTTTCGAAAATGTAAATCCGCGCGTGCTCCAGATAGCGGTCGATGATGCTGATCACCGAAATATTCTCGCTCAACTCTGCGACGCCTGGCATCAAGCAGCAGATGCCGCGCACGACGAGTTGAATCTTCACGCCTGCCCGGCTCGCGGCGTACAGCTCTTCGATGATGTCCGTATCGACCAGCGCGTTCAGCTTGGCGATGATACCGGCGGGTTTGCCCAGCACCGCGTTTTCCGCCTCGCGACGGATGCGATAAACCACCTCATTGCGAAGATGATCCGGCGCGACCAACAATTTTTGATAAGCATTCGACGCCGAATTGCCGGTGAGCATGTTGAACACGCTCTCAACCTCGACGCCGATTTCCTTGCGACAAGTGAACAATCCAAGATCGCCATAAACGCGCGCGGTGCGATCATTGTAATTGCCGGTTGCCAAGTGACAGTAACGCCGCAGCCCATCGTCTTCGCGACGGACGATCAAAGTCAGCTTGCAATGAACTTTCAAACCCGGCAGGCCGTAGATGACATGCGCGCCGGCGTCTTCGAGCGCCTTGGCCCAGCGGATGTTCGCCTCTTCATCGAAGCGCGCCTTCAACTCGACGATCACCGTGACTTGTTTTCCTTTTTGCGCGGCTTTGGCGAGAGCACTGGCAATCGGCGACGTGGCCGAAACCCGGTACAGCGTCATTTTGATCGACAACACCTGCGGATCATCGGCAGCGTGCTCGATGAGGCGAACGACATAATCGAATTTTTGATAAGGATGATGCAGCAGCGCATCACCCTCGCGCATCGCCGAAAAAAGATCGAGATGCTTGTCGAGCGCCGGTACCGGCTGCGGCGGCATCGGCGGATATTGCAGCGGCGGAACCTCGATGCCGGGAAATTGAATCATGTCGGAGAACGAATGATACCGCGCGCCCGGAAATAAATTGCCCGGCTCCAGCTTCAGATGTTTGCAAAAAGTTTCGAGCACGTGCTCGGGCATCACCGGGTCGAACAAAAAGCGCGTTGCCGGGCCGCGCCGGCGTTGCTCCAGGCTTTTGCTGATCGCCTCCAACAAATCCGGCGACTCTTCATCGAACTCCAGCTCGGCGTCGCGAATGATTTTGATTTCATAAGAGCCGATGACTTCGTCTTCCGGGAAAAGCCGGTCGAGATGCAGGCGAATGATATCGTCGAGACGTATGATGTGTATGTTATTCACCGGGGCCGGAAGGCGAACGAACCGGCCAAGTAGCTGCGATGGAATTTGCACAAGCGCCAGACGTTCTTTGGACTTCTTGCTGGATTTTTTTCTGTCGGAAAGTTGAATGCAAAAATAAAGCGCCTTGTTCTCCAATCGTGGAAACGGATGCGTCGGGCCGACGGCCAGCGGCGTCAACAGCGGCTGCACCGAGCGCGAAAAATAGTCGGCGGCAAAAGTGCGATGCTCGGCGGTTAGGCTCGATTCGTCGAAGAGATGAATACCCGAGTCGGCGAGCGCCGGCAACAACCCATCTCGAAAACATCTGCCAATGGCTTCTTGCGAACGGTTGACGCGCGCGGAGATCAGCGCCAGCGCCGCAGTCGGCGAGAGTCCATCCGGCCCGGGCGTCTCAATGCCGGCCTCGATTTGCCGCC